>ERZ1292633.2678-Hain-H41-02um-R1-2678-length-17966-cov-6_pt1 | contig 17966 bp, 16 predicted proteins | sample MGYA00564406_ERZ1292633 | MGnify/ENA primary metagenome ERZ1292633 (study PRJEB36523, sample SAMEA6512639) | groundwater metagenome | collected 2019-01-08 | study: AquaDiva: Metagenomics assemblies of 32 groundwater samples | reverse complement strand
AACATCCGACGTGAAAAGATTCTCGACGGAGGAGCGCCTTAAGTGACTGGCATTGTCATTAACCCGGAATCTTCAGTTGACTCTCTGCGGATGCGGGAGCCGCGTTCGGATCGCCCCATGTCGGGATCGCTCGGGCCAAGGGACGATCCGAAACTGCGGTGCAATTGGAACTGGATCGCGACGGCAAGGGAAGGGATCTTTCGGTCGGAGGATCTGAGTCGGGACTGATCCGCGAACTCATCTTGAAACTGGTTTGTGGAAAACCTTTTTCGGTCGCTTGGCAGAATCGGTTCGCCACTCAAACGGCGTTGAAAAAAATAATCCACGCGTTCTCATCGCTGATGATTTCAAACTATCGGGTAGGGCGGGCAGTCGCCTGCCCGCGAGCAGTTCCAGGTCATGCCCCACGTACCCCGTCGACTCTTCGCCCAGTAATGCGTGAATCCCAGGAAATCAAACACGTCTCGCTCCAGACGATCGCCCCCGTTCGTCTCTGGGGGCTTTTCAAACCGCAGTAGCCGCGTCTTACTCAGGTTCAGCTTCAGCCCGAACTTCGCCAAGCGTTCCCCAAGGGGTGGGCCCAAAAATCTAGAAACTCCCAAGGTCGTGTTTTCCCGTGAAACAATTGGGGCCCGGACCCAACTCTCTCTTCGTCTCGAGGGGGGGTCTCGTCGAGACGTTATCCCCATTCTATTCCCAGACGTCCGTCCTAACTCCGTCTTATATGACTTATAAATTTATTTATTGTCATATCGATTGACATATAAAACGCATTGAGCTCGATAAGAGCACCTATTCACGACATATCCCCAATCGGTAGACCTTTCATTTGACATATGCGATAATAAGGTCATGACCCCGCACCGAGTCCGCTTGAAGCTGCCCAATGGCGCCGAAATGGAAGCGGAAGGCGACGCGGAGTTCGTGCGCCAGGAGCGCGAGGAGTTCGTCCTGCGCCAAACGACGGTGGCCGGCGGCGCGCCGGGAAGTCCTCAGCGCGAGCCCCGGGTGGACTGGAACGCGGTCGTGGAGGCCAGGAAGGGCGGCCTCACGCTGCGGGGCAAGATCCAGGGCGGCGATAAAGAAGGCAAGGATGCCTGCCTGGTGCTTCTCATCGCCTCAGAAAGGCTTCTCAGCATGCCCAAGCCTACAGCGACCTTGGTGGCCAAGTGGCTGCGCGCCTCAGGCTACCCCATAGGGCGCATGGATCGCACCCTCCAAGACGCGATTTCCCAAGGCGAGCTCCTGTCCTCCGGATCGCGCAGATCGCGGCGCTACGAGCTCACGGCCGCGGGCAAGATCAAGGCCCTGCTTCTGGCCGAACAATTGACGGCCACAGTTCTGGGCCGGCGACCCTAAATTAAGCCGCCAAGGGGAAGAACCAAAACGGCAAACACGACCGGGCCACCCCTCCAATCCATTACTATTGATAATATTTATTATGTTGCATTATCCCATGGGGGCGCCAGATTATCCGCCCCTACACTTGCACATAATCTCTCTGGCTTTACCCTGCTGCAGTAACGAGTTTTTTTTATATTCAACACGTGTTGTGAGGTTTTCTAAATTAGCAGTCGTAATTTCCCAGGTTCGCCGCCGCCGGATCCGCAAGCGCGTGTCCGGCATGATTCAAACAAGCCTAAAAGTTGGCAACTTTTTGAATAGAGCGACGCCCTTTTAAACGGACAAAAAAACCATGAAAGACCCCTGGGGTCTAGGGCCGGAAAACAGCCAAAAAATTGGCTGCCCGCGATCGAGCCGGCCAGGGTTGCCAGGGGATCAAAAAAACCATGAAAGACCCCTGGGGTCTAGGACCGGAAAACAGCCAAAAAATTGGCAACCCGCGGCCGAACCCGTCCGGGGTTGCGGGGGATCCAAAAAAACCATGAAAGACCCTCTGGGGTCTAGGGCCGGAAAACAGCCAAAAAATTGGCTGCCCGCGGCCGAACCGTCCGGGGTTGCGGGGGATCCAAAAAAACCATGAAAGACCCCTGGTCCTGAGGCCAGAAAAGGACCTCACATTTTGACCGCCTCAGGTTCCGGGCGGGGGATTCAAAAAAACCATGGAAGAATCGCCGCCAAATCGCGGTCAAATACGGGGGAAAAACGTTTGAATGAAAACACCACGAAAGAAAATTGAGCGCCGCGAAAAAAACCATCAAAGACTCCGGATCGGGGAGATGGTCCACACGCGGCGCGCTTTGGCCTTAAACGACGCCTCAATTGCGCAAGATCGGACCCTTAGATGGTCTTTTTCTCTCTTTGGGGATCTGGCGCGACGGGCGACGGGGAGGGAAGAAACAGCCCGATTCCTATGGTGGCATACCCGGCTATGAGAAGGAAGGCGGCGAGGCGAGCGGGAAGATTTTCCCCCCGAGAATCAGCCAATGACAGGCTGATGAAGCCGCAAAGGACAAGAACCCCCCCCGCCGCCGCGATCTTTTTTCCTCGCAGGGAAAGGGGTTCCGCCGTAGACGGCGGAGCCGGCTGATCCTTCTTCATGGTGTTTTTATTTTTCGCCATACGGACACCCTCCTACACTTCCCCCCGCATCACGTCCCCATAGGTCTCCCGTCGCCGGGCAAGACGCGCTCGCCGTCCCTCGACGATGACCTCCGCCGCGCGCGGACGCGAGTTGTATTGGCTGCTCATGGCAAAACCGTAGGCCCCGGCCTTGAGAACGGCCAGCAGGTCCCCCGCTTCCACGGGAGGCATGAGGCGACGCCGAGCGAGGAAGTCTCCCGACTCGCACACCGGCCCCACGATGTCGGCCAATGTTTTCTTCCCGGGGCGCGGTGAGACGACCTCCACGGGATGCCAAGCTCCATAGAGGGCGGGACGGGGCAAATCGGTCATGGCCGCGTCGACGATGATAAAGCGGCGTTTGCTTGTTCGTTTTCGGTAGAGCACGCGGGTCAAAAGAAGTCCGGCGTCGGCGACGAGGTACCTTCCCGGCTCGACGACGAGCTCGAGCTCCGGCAGGGCTGCGAAGGCCGCTTCTATGGTCCTGACGAAGGCCCGCGGCTTCAAGGCCGTCTCGTTCCTGTAGGAAATTCCCAGTCCCCCGCCGAGATCCGCGAAGGCCAAAGGAACGCCTCCTTCCCTCAGTCGCAGAGCCATCTTGGCGACCGCGGCGGCCGCGGTCTTGTAGGGGGCTAACGACGTGATCTGCGAGCCAATATGGCATTGAATGCCGACGACGCGCAGCCGCGCGTCCCGCGAGGCCCGTCGGTAAAGAGCGAACGCATGAGCGGTTTCGATTCCAAACTTATTTTCGGCGCGGCCGGTGGTGATGTGCGGGTGCGTGCGCGCATTGATGTCGGGATTGAGGCGAATGGACACCGGCGCGACGCGTCTCATTCTCGCCGCGCTTCGCGCCAGGGCGTCCATCTCTTCCGAAGATTCGACGTTGAACGCTTTAACCCGCGCGCGCAGGCCGGCCGCGAGTTCTTCTTCGGTTTTTCCCACCCCCGAGAAAATGATGCGTCCTGGCGCGAAGCCCGCTCGCCGAGCCCTCACCAGTTCGCCCCCGGAAACGATGTCGGCTCCGGCTCCCTCGCGGGCGAACACCGAGGCGAGCGCGCGGTTCGAGTTGGCCTTCAGCGCGTAGCACACCAAGGCGGGACGGGTAAAGCAATCCCGCAAATCACGGTAGCGACGGCGGGCGGTTTGCGCGAGGTACACGTACAGCGGCGTGCCGAAGAGGCGCGCCAGCCGCTGCAAGTCGCTCACCGGTTCTTGGCCGCCGCACGCGCGGCTCTTTCGGCCGCTCTCCTAGCCGCCGCTTCAGAGGCCTCCGCCGCCTTCTTGGCCGCCTTGGCGCGGCGGGTGACCTCGCGCAAAGCCGCGTTCGCCTTGGCGTCGCCCGGAGAAGACCTCAGCGCCGCCGCCCACGCCATTTGGGCCTCGTCCCATTTCCCCAACTTCTGCGCCGCCATCGCCAGTCCCGTCTGGATTTTTCCAGCATCCAGCCCTGGAACCTCGCTGTTGCCGATGAGAACGAAATGGTCGTAGGCGTCTTGGACCTTCCCCGATTCCAGAGCGATTTGCCCCAGGTAATAATCGGCCCTTCGAGAGTAATCCCCCCCAGAGGTCTTCAATTGGGCGAACGTTCCCGCCGCGCGATCGATGAACTTCGCTCCCCATAGACTCAAGCCTAAATTCTCATCGATCAACGGATCTCCGGGCTCTTGAAACTTGAGGCGTTCGAATTCCTCGACGGCGTCGGGGAACAGCCCCATGCGGTAGTACAGCTTGCCCGTCAGCATCCGAACTTCCTTGTCGTCGGGGTAATGACGAAGGAAGCGCTTGTACTCGGTCAACGCGAAGGGATAGAGTCCCTCCTCCTGATACATGATGCCAAGACAGTAAAAAATTCGAGGATCGAGGGCGCCCAAGTCGCGAGCCTCCTCGAGATCTCCTATGGCATCGACGTAGGAACTCCGTCCCTGCTCGAAAAGAATGATCCCCATTTCCACCAAAGCCCCGATATCCTGGGGATTCTGCCTCAGACGTTCCTGAACCGCCGCGATCTGGTCGCCCGCCCGCACCGGGGACGCGGCAACGGAGGGACGGCGCAGCAGCGGCTTCTCCCGGAGGAGAAACCACAGGCTCGCAAACAAAAAGGCGATCGAAAGCCCCGACGCCAGAAGCACCACCGCGGGATTGACCCCCGAGAGCCGCAGGCTCCAGGGAGCGGACACCGGCGTGGCGCGAACGTCCTCGACGGCTCGGCCGCTCACTCCTCATCCTCCGGCGAAAGGATTTGGCCCAAGGTCAAGGGCGGCGGCACCTTCATGTATTGAGCGACCTTCTTGCGATCTTTGATCTCGTTGAATCGCACCAACGACACGCGAACCTCAAATGAGTTCGAATCGATCCCGGTCACGATCCCCGTGACGACGTCTCCGGGATGATAGATCACGTCGGGATCGCATTCGGGGGCCGCGGCGAAGGCCACGGTTTTCGGATCGACGCAGAAGCGCACGCCATGCGCTCCGACTTCCGTAATCTTGCCGGTGACGGTCGCCTTGGGAGCGAAGCGTTTGCGCAGAGCGTCCGCGGGGTTGGGCTGAAGCTGTTTGATCCCCAAAAGCACAAGTTCCCCCGCCTTCTCGGGCTTCGACAGGACCTTCACCTTGAGCTTTTGTCCCCTTTCGAACGCGCCCGGTTTTGGGGTCCCCCACGCCATGTCTTGAGGACGAACGGTTCCCTCAAGGCCGCCGATATCGACCAGCAGCCCTTCAGCGGCGATGCGAATGATGCGTCCGATGCGAACCTCGCCGCTGCGGAGCTCATCGAATATCTTCAACTTGCGCTTGGCCGCCTCATCTTCCAGCACGGCCTTTCGCGACAGCACAAGCTGACGCTTGGACATATTGATCTCGATGATCATGCAGCGCACCCCGGTTCCGATCATCTTCTCGGGTTGGCGTACGGGGCGAAGATCGGCCAGAGACGCGGGCAAGAACGCCTGCACTCCCTGAACGTCGATGATGAAACCGCCCTTGACCGACGACTTGACGGTCCCGCGAACGCGCTGCTTTTCGGCGTGAGCCTTGACCGCCATTTCCCATCCCAACTCGCTTTTCGCCTTCACATGGGACAAGGTCGTATGACCGGACTTGTTGCGGCCGCCGACCTTGATCACCGGAACGCGCTGTCCGGGCTGCGGCGGGACCCCCTTGGGAGAGAGCAAATCCTCGATGAAATCGACGAGCGGCACCACGCCCTCGTTTTTCTCGCCGATATCGACAAGGACCGAGTCCTTGGTCACCGAAATGACCTTGACCCAGGCCACCTTGCGATCGGCCAATTTATCGACGGTCGCCGCCTGTTGGGCGAGCAGCGTCTCCATCGTCTCTCCGCCCGATTCCGAAGCGCCGGCCTCCTGCGCCTCATCATAGGCTTTGTCGTTCAAGTCGGCTCGCTGCTCCATAACATCCTCCTGATTCCTGACGGTCATGAATTCACCTCAAGGCCCATAAGCTCGTTCATCTAGATTTCAAAGCGCGCATGATCCGCTTGCCCTTCCCTCGGTCCGAAGACGCCTGGCCGCGGCCGTGACGGATACGGCGTAAAATTTTCTCGGCGACCTGGTGCAGAGTCATGCGCGTGGAATCGATGACCAACGCATCGGGGGCCTGCTTAAGAGGATTGATCTCGCGCTTGAGGTCGTTGAGATCGCGCTTCAAGATCGCGGCTAAAATCGCCGCCCGGTCGGCCTCTTGCCCGGCCGCCTTGAGTTGGCGGTAGCGCCGGTCAGCGCGCTCCTCGGGACTCGCGTCAAGATAAATTTTAACGTCGGCGTCGGGAAAAACGTTCGTTGTGATGTCTCGTCCTTCCATCACGATCGCCCCCCGCTCTCCCAGGCCCCGCTGGAGCTTGGAGAGGAACTTGCGCACCCCGGAATTGGCGGCGACCAAGGAAGAGTTGACGCTGACGCGTTCATCTCGAATTTGGTGGGTCACGCCGATTCCCGCGATGAAAGTCTTCAAAGTCGTGCCGCCTTCCTCGACCGGTTTGAACTCCCAACGCAAGCTCTTGGCCAGGGCGAGAACGGCGTCATGGTCGTTGAGGTCGACCCCCTCCTCGAGGGCCTTCCAGGTCAGGGCTCGATACATTTCCCCGGTGTTGATGAACTTGTAGCCCAGGCGCTTGGCGACCAGGCCGCCCACGGTGGATTTACCCACGCCCGCCGGGCCGTCCATCGCGATCACCAAACCTTTAAGTCTCATCAGGCATTCACCGCGAGGGCTTTCCTGAGCGCCGCGAACAGCGCTTCGTTCTGCGCCGGCGTTCCGATCGAAATCCGGACATGCTGGGGCAGGCCGTACTCGTCCAAAGGCCGAATGATGACGCCCTGGCGCAACAGGATCTTGAACAACTCCCGCCCCGCCAATGGAGCGCGCGCGAAGATAAAATTCGTGGCCGACTCGCCGACGCCAAAGCCCATATCCCCCAAATTCCTCGCGACCACGGCGCGCTGCGCCTCGTTCACGGCTAAGGCGCGCTTGACGAAGGACATGTCGGCCAAAGCGGCCAAACAGGCGTATTGAGCGGGCAGATTCACGTTGAATGGCATGCGGATGCGATCAAGCCAGCCGATGACACCTGGATCCGCCACCCCGTAGCCCGTGCGCAGACCGGCGAGCCCATAGGCCTTGGAAAAAGTCCTCATCACCAGGAGGTTGTCATGTTTGCGCACGAGGTCCGGAAGGCTTTTCGGGTAGCTCGCAATCGCTTGGGCGTAGTGCCAATAGGCCTCGTCCAAAACGACGAGAGCGCTCTTGGGCACGCGCGCGAGGAGATCTTCGACTTCGTCTTGGGTGTTGTAGGTGCCCGTGGGATTGTTGGGGTTGGCGATGAAGAGGATCTTCGTGCGCGGGCTCGTGGACTTGACCATCAACGACAAGTCGTGAGTCCAGTCCGTCATGGGGACTTCGATGACGCGCGCGCCCATCATCGCCGCCTGCTGCTTGAAACGGATAAAACCGTACTGGGACACCACGACCTCGTCCTCGGGGTCGACGAAGGCCTCGCACAACAATCGGATGATCTCGTCGGAACCGTTGCCGACGATCACCGAATCGGGGCCGACCTTGTGGAATCGGGCCAAAGCCGCGCGCAGCTCGGGGCTGGTGCCCTCCGGGTACAAGGCGTTGGATTTCTCGGCCTTGCGGTAGGCGGCCATCGCGCGCGGAGACGAACCCAGGGGATTCTCGTTGGAGGCAAGCTTGACCACCGATTTGAGGCCCAGCTCGCGCTGAACGGATGCGATCGATTTTCCGGGTTGATAGGGGAAAACGTCGCGCAACGCCTTGCGGGGTGAAATCATGATGGACTCCGTTTATAAAATAGCAAGGCCAGCATGCGCGCGTCTTGCTTATCGCGTCGAAAAGAGTAGAACAAGTCGGGATGACTCGCGGTGCAGGGAGCGGCGGGAGCGATCGAGCCCTCGGCAAGGCCGGCGGACCTGAGTTGGCGCCGCGTCTCCGCATACAAATCAAGGCGCAGGCCGTCCGAGCGTCTTGGCAGCACCTGCGCCGAAAAGCTCCGCGCGAGCTCCGCTCCGACGATATACGATGAAACGCCTATATGCGGCCCCAATGCGGCTTGCAGGCGCCGGGGCTCGGCCCCCCTCGCGGCCAAAGCCTCCACGGCCCCAGTCGCCATGCCCGCCGCCAAGCCCTTCCAGCCCGCGTGAAAAATCCCGGCGTAGAGACCATCCTCTGACCAGAGGTAGAGAGGCACGCAATCGGCGACATAGACGGCCACGCAAACGCCCTCGTCTCCGGGCCCCACGGTCCAACCGTCGCCTTCTTGACCGAGGTTCGCGAGCGCGGCGGGAAAAATCTTGGTTCCATGCACCTGCTTGAGGGTCAAGGGCTCGCCCGCGCCCAGAATGGCCGCCGCCTCCCGGCGGCGCGATTCATCTTTCATGTTGCCGAGGGCGCGAGTCGTCACTCCATGGCTCAGGCCGGCCGCGGACAGTCCCGGATGAACCAGGAAGCGGTCTTTTTCGATCCACGCTCGCGCGGGAATCGTCGTCGCGGCGGAACCTTCAGACGGAGACATGATTGGAAGCAAGGGGCTGGGGATTCATCTCGGGGGTTTTGCGCAAGGGGCGAACCCACTTCGTGAAGCTCGACGGCTTCAAGGAGTATTCATGCACCAGACGCACCACGTCGCTGACGGCTTGAAAATTTTCCCACTTGATGCGCAGAATGCGCACGCCGGCCTGCTCCATCTCGCCGATGAACTGCTCGTAGTTTTCCTTGAGCATGCGCAGGTAGTCCAGACTCACCGCCTTCTCCATCACCCTCCCGCGAGAATTGATGCGCTTGAGCGCGGTCTCGGGGCTGCAGTCGAGGTAGATCAGAATCTGGGGAAATACCAGTTCGCGCAAAACCATGTTGTCGAACAAATCAAGATAGGTGTTGTAGTCCATGTCGGTGATGATCTTGTCGGGGTGTTCATTGAGCATCCGGGCGAAAATCGTGTCCTCCCAGATCGTCCGATCCTGCACCACGCCGCGGATTTTTCCGAGACTGATGCGTGTCACGAACTCGCGATGCTGGCGAAAACGATGATTCAGGAGCCAAACCTGCATCATGGTCCCATAGGTCTTCATGTCCGAGTAAAAACTCTCGAGGTACGGATTCCCATCGACTTCCTCAAGGATGGGCTCGAAGTTCAGGGCCTTCGCCAAATCCGTGGTCAGGGTGGATTTCCCCACTCCGATCGTTCCGGCGATTCCGATGTATCCTTCAGCGAACATGGTGACGAACCTCCATCAAGACGGCTTCACTTCCTGCTCGATGCCTCGAAGAGACAGCTTGAGATCGTCTGGACTCGACGCCGCAGCCAGGACCTCGGTCTCGGAAGCAAGGCCATCCTTGAAGAGCTTGACCAGCGATTGATTGAACGTCTGCATTCCGTAAAATTGCCCTTTTTGCAGGGCTTGGATGATCTCGGAGGATTTATTGTCCTCGATCTGCTTGCGAACGTGCGGCGTGTTGATGAGAATCTCAACGGCCGGGACGCGGCCGCCTTTGAGGCCGATGAGCAGGCGCTGACTGACGATCGCACGAAGACTCTCCGCGAGCTGAATGCGGATCAGGGGCTGCTGGTGGGGAGGAAACAAGTCGACGATGCGGGCGATCGTCTGAATCGCGTCGATGGTGTGCAGCGTGGCGAAGACCAGGTGCCCCGTCAGCGCGGCGGTCAAGGCCGCCGTCGCGGTTTCCAGGTCGCGCATCTCTCCGATCAAGATGACGTCTGGATCCTGACGCATCGCCATCTTCAAGCCGTCGACATAGCTGGCCGTGTCCTCACCGATCTCGCGCTGACTGATGACGCCCTTCTTGTCCTTGTGCACGAACTCGATGGGATCTTCGATCGTGATGATGTGCTCGGCCCGGTTCTCATTGATGTAGTCGATCATCGCCGTCAGCGTCGAGGATTTCCCGGCTCCCGTAATGCCGGTCACCAGCACCAGCCCCCGGCCGTTGTCGGCGATTTTCTTGAGCGTGGCCACCGGCAGGCGCAGGTCCTGAAGCGTGGGAATTTGAGTCGTGATGAAGCGGACCGCCAAGCATAGGCGCTGCCGCTGCCGGAAGGCGTTGACGCGGAAACGGGCCGTCTCGCCGGCCTGGAAGGAGAAATCGCACTCCCCTTTGGCTTCGAATATCTTCAAGGCGCGGGGGGGCGCGACCTGTTTGAGCATCTGCTCGACTTGCTCGTTGTTGATCGCTTCGGAATCGGCCGGAATCAAATCGCCGTCGATCCGCAGGTACGCCGGACCGCCCGCGCGGACATGGAGGTCGCTGCCGTGCTTGTTGACGAGAACTTGAAGGAGCTCCTGGAGGGTCACCTGAGTTTCCTCACTTTCATGCGGAGATACGCCGGCTTGGTCCACCGGTCGCTTTCATTGAGGTTCTTGAGCAGTTGCGCGTCGGAGGGCTCCCGGGAGGCCGCGGGACGCGCACCCGGCAACGAACGCGACCCCGGGGCGCGCAAGGCCCCGCGAGCGCTCCGGCGCGAGGGAAATCCCGTCGCGATGACCGTCACACGTATCAGCTCGCCCAAAGACTCGTTGTAGACGTTGCCCATCTTGAAATTGACCTCAGGACTCGCGGTGCCTTGGATGGTCGCCACGATTTCCTCGATCTCGGATGTCTTCAACGTGGCTTGGCGGCCGGCGATGTTGACGATCAGGCCTTTGGCGCCGTCGATGACGACGTTCTCCAGCAGAGGCGAACTCATCGCCTCCCGGGCCGCGCTCATCGCGCGGCCCGGCCCTGAGGCCTCGCCGATTCCGATGAGCGCCTCGCCCGCGTCCTTCATCACCGCGCGCAAATCGTTCATGTCGAGGTTGATGAGGCCGGGCACGGTGATGAGATCCGATATCGATTGGACCGACTTGCGCAGGACGTCGTCGGCCACTCGAAACGCATTGTCGTGCGGGGTGTCGGGGTCGATCACATCGAATAGGCGTTGATTGGGAATGACGAGCAAGGTGTCCACGCTTTGGCGCATGTCTTGAATTCCCTGTTCCGCGACGGCGGCGCGGCGCAAGCCCTCGAATTCAAAAGGCTTGGTGACGATGCCGACCGTCAAGGCGCCGAGCTCCTTGGCCAGGCGCGCGACGACGGGGCCGCCGCCGGTTCCGGTGCCGCCCCCCATTCCCGTGGTCACGAACACCATATCGGCGCCCTGCAGGACCTCGCGAAGCTGGCCCTCGCTTTCAAGCGCGGCCGCGCGTCCCTTGGCCGAGTCTCCTCCCACGCCCAGGCCGCGGGCCAGCTGCTCGCCGAGCTGGATGCAGACGTGCGCCTGGCACTTGCGCAAGACCTGCGCGTCCGAATTGGCCGCGGCCAGCTCGACTCCGGCCAGGCCCGCTTCGACCATCCGGTTGATGGCGTTGCAGCCAGCGCCGCCCACGCCGACGACCTTGATGACCGTGCGCTTTTCGTCGAGATCTTCCGCCAATTGAATGCGCATTAAAAAAGCTCCTCAAGCATCGCCGAAACCTTGCGCATCCAGACCGGCTTCTGCCGTTGGACCGCGCGCCCGTCCACCGAAGCCCAACGCGGAGCCATCCCGTAAAGCAGCAGGCCCAAGGCCGTCGAGTAGACGGGCGAGAGCCACTTCTCGTCGGAGGTCGTCACCATGTCCGGATGGGGCACGCCCAAACGCACCGGCATGCCGAGGATTTGATGCGCGGCCTCGACGGTGCCGCGCATCAACGCTCCGCCGCCGGTGAGGATCGCTCCTCCCGGAGCGACCACGTCCGAATACGAGGAATTCTGCAGATCCTCGGCGACCACCATGAAAATCTCCTCGACCCTGGGCAGGATGATGCCCATCATCGTGCTGCTCTTGATGCGCAGGGGCGTGCGGCCGTCGATGCCGTGGCAGTCCACGTCGGCGTCGCCGTTGAGCAGGGAGGGATGAGCGATGCCGTGTTCGACTTTGATGCGCTCGGCGGTGGCGATCGAGGTCTTGAGTCCGACGGCGAGATCTCGGGTGATGAAATCCGCGCCGATCGGAATTTCCTTGGAGTATTTGATCGCTCCCTCGCAATAGACGCCGATCGACACCGACTGTCCGCCAAGATCGATGAGAAGGGACCCGAGTTCTTTCTCCTCGGGAGTCACCAGGAGCTCTCCGGCGGCCAACAGTCCGTAGACGGGTTCGACGACCTGGAACCCGGCTTGCCCCACCGTCTTCATGATGTTGTTGAGGTGAGCGCTTGAAGCCGTGATCAGATGCACGTCGACTTCAAGCAAGGACGCCTCCATGCCCACGGGATGCGGCACCCCGCGCTGCCGGTCCAGGGCAAAGCCTTGGGGCACGACGTGCAGTATCTCCCTATCGGACGACAACGGAATGGCCTTAGCGCTGCCAACGACGGCGTCCACATCGGCGGCGGTGATCTCCCGGTCGGTGCGCGCGATATTGAAAGCGCCCCGATTATTGAACGATTGCAGGTGGCTTCCCCGCACTCCCAGCCAGACTTGGCTGACGGTCGCCCCCACGGAGGACTCGGCTTCCTCGACCGCGCGCGTCGCCGCGGCGGCCGCCTCCACGATATTAATGACAACGCCGCCCTTGACGCCTCGGCAAGCGACGCTCGCGCCTCCGAGGACCTTCACGCTTCCCGTCGCAGAAGCTGGTTCTCCGATGAGACAGGTGATCCGGCCGCTGCCGACGTCAAGCCCCGCCACCAGCAACTGTTTGGCCTGTCTTTTCATCATGGCATCACCCCCGGGCGCACGCCCATAGGCTTTAGCAGCACCTTGCCGTCCTCAAACCAACGTAAATCCGCGGAAAAAATTCCGGGCTCCTTGGCTTGAGCGTCCACGACCGCTTCCGCCAAGCGCGAGAGCTTCTCCTGAGTCCAATCCATATGCCCCCATAAAACGCTGGTCCCGTCGGCCAGGCGCGCCTGCCAGCCATCCTCGGGCGAACGAAAAGACATGGCGACCAACGGCGAGGGAAACGCGCCGGCGGCCGTCAACGCCGGCCACTCGCGAGCCAACAAGGCCAAGTCGGCGGAACTGGCCCCCGCGACCTCGACGGCCGGCCCCGTCAAGATGAACGCGCCCTCGGGCGAGGGAAAAACGTTGCCCTCGTGATCCAAGAAACCCGCGGGCTTGCCCCGGCGCAGCGCCGCCGCCAAGGGACGGCGCACCAACAAGGTCAGGGTCGCCGACTTCTCGGTCCAGGAACGACTGACGCGCACGTCTTCGAGGCAGGCGAAACGCGCCTTGAGGGCCTGGGCCTTCTCACCCGCCGTGCCGCTCATCGCGTCCGCCTCGGCCTGCGCCAGGGTGCGCAGGGGCTCAGGACCGAGGATCAACGCCGCGTCCGCCCGTCCAGACGCCCGTGCCGCCAGCGGCGAAGCGAAATCCGAAGCGAGTTTCCTGACGGTGACGAACGCCACCACACCAAGGGCTCCGAGCGCGGCGGCCACAGCCGCGATTCGCGCGCGACGGGCGCGCTCCTTGGGACGAACGACGACGCGAACGCTGCGCCGATGGACGCGAAGTCTATTCACCGACAACTCTCATCTCGAGCTCGAGCTCCACGCCGTTAGCCGCGCGGACTCGCTCACGGATGAGGTCGACGAGAGCGAGGACGTCGCAGGCCTTGGCCCCGGCGAAGTTCTCGATAAAATTTGCGTGCCGTGGAGAAACTCGCGCGCCCGCGACCGCATGGCCCTTCAAGCCCAGTTGCTCGATCAATTGCGCCGCGAAACGACCGGGAGGATTTTTAAAGGTGGATCCCACGTTATAGGTATGGATGGGCTGTGTTTGAAGACGCCTCTGCTGGTTGCGCCCAACGACCGTCATTATATCAGCTTTGTTCCCCGGCTTCAACCGAAGGACGGCCGATAAAATCAGCTCCGGACCGAGACTGCTGCGACGATAACCGAAATTCAGATCGCCGCGCGGCACAGTCCGGAGCTCTCCCGCCGTGGAGAGCGTCTCGACGCTCTCCACCAGCGGGCCGATCTCGCCCTCGCGCGTTCCCGCGTTCATGACCAAAGCCCCTCCCACCACGCCCGGGACACCAACGATGGGCTCTAAACCCGAGAGGCCCTTCTGCGCGCAGGTCACGACCAGTTGAGGCACGGGCACCGCCGCGCCGGCGCGAACCATGTTGTCGCCGAGAAACTCGATGAGTTCGAAATCCCCCCCCAAAGCGAGGGTCAAGCCGCGCACGCCGCCGTCGCGCACGAGAATATTGGACCCTCGGCCCAAGAAAAAAACCGGAACGCCCGCCTCCCGCGCCACGGCCAACGCCATCCGGGCCTGGCCGCGATCGCGCGCGACAACGAAGGCGTCGGCGGGCCCGCCGATCCTGAACGTCGTATGCCCGGACAAGGGCTCGTCGCGCAGGGGCGCCAAACCCGCCGCGCTCAACGTCTCGATCCACCTTTGGGCCGACATTTTTCGTTTTTACCATTTAATGCTAACATTCGGCCATGGACGGAGCGTGGGTGGACCGGCTTGAGCGCCGCCTGGGGTTTATCTCCATTCCCGGCCTACCCGGCTTTTTGACCGCCCTGACGGCCTGTTCGGCCCTGTTGGCGGGCGCCAAACCCGAGTTCGTCTCGGCCCTATCCTTGGACCCCGTCGCGCTCGCGCACGGTCAGATTTGGCGCGTTTTGACGTTTCTCATCGTGCCCCCTGAGTCGGGTTTACTCTGGATGCTGCTCTGGCTCGCCTTGATTTATTCGTGCCTCAGCGCCCTGGAAAATACCTGGGGAGAATTCAAGCTCACCGTCTATATCGCCATCGGAGCCCTGGCCTCGACGGCCGCGGCCTTGGCCACCGCCTCCGTCGGCGACAACGGGGCGGTGCATCTGGCGAGTTTTCTCGCCTTCGCCCGCTTGGCGCCCGATCGCGAAGTCCTCATCATGTTCGTCATCCCGCTCAAACTGCGCTGGGTCGCCGCTTTCGCCGCGGCGCTGACCGCCATCCAACTGGCCTCCGGCGACATGGCCACGCGAGCGCGGCTCCTGGCGGGACTTTCCGCCTACCTCCTGTATTTCGGACCGGGCCATTGGCAGGACCTGAAGCTTGCCTGGCGCCGCCGAGGGCTCAGGTGAGCGCGGCGCCAGCCCTCCTCCTCGCGCTCCTGACCTGCGTTCCCGCAAGAGCGGCGTCGATTCGCCTCTTCGCTTTCGACGGCCGCAGCGCTCCCTACACCGCCGAAGGCCTGGCCACGCTCCTCTCCCGGGCCGACGCACGCGCGCCGTCTCTCGACACGCTTCCGTTGTGGGCCGTGCCGATGGACGGGAAATCGCCGCGGCGGCGCCTGGCCCTGGCCCCGGACGAGAATATCGTGCGCGGCTCCTGGGAGCACACGCCGCGGGTGCGCCTTGAGCTCATTTGGCCCGTTTTCGAAGACGGCTACAACTCGGTCGTCGCCGACAACAACGGCGAGGGCTTTATCGACGGAGACACCGTCTACCTCGACGAGGAAATCGCGGTGACCCAGTACCGGCGCTTCAAGGACATGTGGAAGAGGCGCATCAGCGATTGGCAGCCCCTGTACAAGCCCACGAAAAAAGCCAAAGACCTCTCCGACGCCGCCAAGGACGCGATGGCCGCCGCCGCGCGCGAAAAAGACACCCCCTCGCGGGCCAAGCTGTACAAGCGCGCTTTGAACCTGGTCTCCTTGGCCTGGCAACACGTTCTCTTCGAGCACGCCCTCCAGCACGGTCTCGATGAGCGCCATGCCCCCACCCAGCGTTTCGGCCTGACCATAGACGAGGGCATTCTCAAACGGCTCGACGACCTCGATTGGATCGTCAAGGCCGTGCATCGTTCCGGAGCGAATTGGGTGCGCCTGGTGTTTCGCGCCAACAGCGGAGATTTCACCTACTCCTCGCTGCGATCCTTCAACGAGTACGACGGCGTCGTCGAACTATTGTCGGCCAAACGCATCAAGGTCATGGGCTGCATCCTCGACACGACGCAGTGGCCTAAAACCCTGACCCCCGGCCGGTACGCCGAACGGGTCAAGAACATCGTCCTGCACTACCGCGGAAAAATTTCCAGCTGGGAGGTCGGCTCTGAAATCAACGGGGATTGGCTGGGCGGCGTCGGGGCGCCCCTGTCGATCGAAGACGCGTATAAAATCTATTCCTCGGGCGTGGACAAGGTCAAGGAGATCGACCCGGCCTTGGAGACGGTCGCCACCCTTTACGGGTGGGAGGAGACCGCTCCCGACGTGGAGCATTCCGTCTCCGGCTGGCTGGAGCGGCACGCGAAACATGGCTTCGGCCGCAACCTCGACATCGTCGGGCTCAGCGTGCAGCCCGAGGACAATCCCGCGGGAATGGGCCTTGAGCGCCTATTTACTATCGTCAGCGACGCCATGCCCGCTCAGAAGCTGATGCTGACGAGCTTGGGATTCGTCGAGAAAGACACGCTTCAAGGCTACTGGTGGCTGGACCCTCACGACATCGACGGCGCCCGCAAGGACATCGCCGTCTTGTACACCGCGGTGTCCTGCGCGATGCCGCGTTCCCTGTGCGGCGCTTTCTGGTGGCAGACTCTCGAACAAATGCTGCCGCCCGGACGGCGCAAGGGCACGGAACTTTTCAAAGCCTGGCGGCGCGTCCTCGGCCAATTCGGCCGGCGCGAAGACTAGCGCCGAGCGCTGACGACCCGCATCGTCCCTCTCCAAATCGCAGTCCTATTTCTCCAAATACTGTGACTGAGCCGCGTCAGACCTTAACTTAGTGTGGTAAAATAGCCGGTCGCGAGCCGGTAGCTCAGGGGTAGAGCATGTGCCTTTTAAGCATGGGGTCGTGGGTTCGATTCCCACCCGGCTCATATTTTTTGACTTTTCGCCTCCATCGTCTAACGGTTAGGACGCGGCCCTTTCAAGGCTGAAATAGGGGTTCGATTCCCCTTGGAGGCAGGTTCTAAAAAGACGCATTCTAAGACGGAGGAAGCCGAAAGGCGGCCTCCGTCTTTATTTTGGTCCCTGGCTATTATGTATGCCGAGAGTTTTCTCTGACTTGTTGCCGAGTTTCCCATCGCGGACGCGTCAATTGCACTATAATAGTTTCTGTTTTCTATCTGTCCGTATTTATTGAGCCGGAGGGAATTCGAATGAGAGGATCAACACTGTTGCTTGGCGCTATGATTGTTAATTTTTTTGGCTTGGAGGCCTCTGCTCAAACGAATACGGGTGACAGGCCTTCGATCGGCCGTCAGGTGACCGTTTCCGGGACTGATTCAGCTCAAGTGGCCCGGAAACCCAAGACGGCATTTATCGGCAAATTGTCGGTGCGGGAAAATAGGCTGATTTTGAGCGGAGACAAAAGCATAAGAAAGATTATGATTTCGGTGTCAGGCCAGGAATTGGGTGAGCTCGGCGGTTCCGGCGAATTCGACCTCACGCCCTATATCACGAAGGCCAAACATACACCCATCAAGGTCACCTATGAGTATTGGGAGAGTCGCGGGACCATTTCAATGTTTTACAGTCTTTCGGCATACAAGAATCTAGGTGAGGAACTGAGGTCAGGTACCGGCGATTCATTGGCGACGTCAGGCCCTGGGGGAAGTTCAGGAGCCCTGGGGTCCCAATCGCAGGAGGCTGGAATGCTAACGGCGAAGCATGCGTTGGCGTCTGATGGCGGCGGAACGCTGGAGTCGGAAAGCACAGGGGTAAAGTCCGCCGCGTCGGTATCGGCGAAACCGGCCGTCGCCGGCCGTTTGCAGATCGCGAATCCGCAGATCGAGGGGTTTGAAATCAGCTGCGAGGCAGGGTATTACCAATGGCGGACAACGGTCAAAAACCGGGGAAGCGCCCCCAGTCATGATTTGGGCGTGCAGGCGTATCAAAAGGTCAATGGCGCTTGGGAGGCTTGTTCCGGCGGGTCGGTCGGTGTGTTGGCACCCGGCCAATCCGTGGTCGATAATTTGGGCTGGTTT
>ERZ1292633.2676-Hain-H41-02um-R1-2676-length-17975-cov-4_pt1 | contig 17975 bp, 17 predicted proteins | sample MGYA00564406_ERZ1292633 | MGnify/ENA primary metagenome ERZ1292633 (study PRJEB36523, sample SAMEA6512639) | groundwater metagenome | collected 2019-01-08 | study: AquaDiva: Metagenomics assemblies of 32 groundwater samples | reverse complement strand
ATTCTAAACCAACAAATCCCCATACTTCCTGCGCAATTTGTCCTGGATTCGCATGGTTCTGGCGTTGTCATGTCGGTTCCTGCGCACGCGCCGTATGATTACATAGCCCTTGAGGATCTTAAGAAAAACATCGAAGATATGAAAAAATTCAACCTTAATGCAAATGAAATTTCTTCAATTAATCCAATTCCTCTCATAAATTGCGAAGGATATGGCGCAATTCCGGCCAAGGAAGAAATTGATAAATTGAAAATTCTCTCGCAAAACGACAAAGAAAAGCTTGAAAAAGCAACTTCTAACCTATACAAGCAAGAATTCCACCGGGGCGTTTTAAATGAAAAATTCCTTAAATTCAAGGGAATGAAAGTTTCCGATTCAAAACTTTCCATAGTTTCCGAATTTTCATCGCAAAAAATATCCTCGCCGTTTTGGGAAACAACTGCTCCTGTTGTTTGCAGATGCATGACCCCTTGCCATGTCAAAATTTTGGAAAACCAGTGGTTCTTGAAGTTTTCAGATCGCAAATGGAAGGATGCCGCTCTTGAAAATCTAAAAGATATGAAAATTTATCCGCAGGAAGCAAGGCTCCAGATGGAAAACACAATTGAATGGCTTCAAAACAAGGCTTGCGCAAGAAAAGGCGGGCTTGGGACCAAACTTCCCTGGGATAAGGAATGGAAAGTCGAAACCCTCTCCGATTCCACAATTTACATGGCCTACTACACAATTTCCCGCCTAATCAATGAAAAGAAAATACCGGCGTTGCAATTCACAAACGAAGCATTTGATTTTATTTTTCAAGCAATTGGCGATGCGGATAAAATTTCAAATTCATGCGGCATGGATAAATCGCTTCTGCTCGAACTAAGGCGCGAGTTCGAATATTTCTACCCGGTCGATCTTCGAAATTCCGGAAAAGATCTTTTGCAAAACCATCTGCTTTTTTTCATTTTCCACCATGTCGCTCTTTTCCGAAGGGAACATCTTCCAAAAGGAATTTCCGTAAATGGATATGTTACCGTCGAAGGCGAAAAGATGAGCAAGAGCAAAGGCAATTTCATCCCAATCTACAAACTCTTGGAAGAATTTGGCGCGGATCTTGTCCGGCTAAACATAATAGCTTCGGGCGAAAACCTCGATGATGCCGACTGGAAATACGAAACCCTCAAAACATACCTTCGTTCATTCGAATACATGCATGAACTGCAAATCCGCCTTTTGGCAAATGAATTCGTCGGATTAGAAAATTCCAAAAACGAGCGCTTATTCGAAAGCCGGCTAAACTTAGCAATTTTACTTGCAACAAAAAACATGGAGAATTTGGAGTTTAGATCCGCCGTCCACCAAATAATTTTCACGGCGCTTGATGCCCTTAGGAAATACGTTTTAAAGGGAGGAAAATTTGCAAATCCTTCCCTGATCAAATCCGCTTTGGAAAAAATAAATCTCATGATTTGTCCCTTTTCACCCCATTTCTCAGAAGAGCTTTGGCAAAATTCCAAAGGCGCGGGCCTTTGCATATTTTCAGCCTATCCCCTTTCCGACCAATTAAAAATAGATTTATCCTTGGAAGAAGAAGAGCTCTACTTGGAAAACACAAAAGCCGACATCCAAAAAATTATTTCAATAACCGGGTCCGCCCCTAAATCCATCCGTTTATTCACATCTGAAAAATGGAAATCCATTCTTTTGAAAATTTGCCTTGGATTTGTTGCAAAAGAAGGAAAAATGGACTTTTCCCCAATAATCAAAGATGCGCTAATGCATGATGAACTAAAACCGCATGCAAAAGCAATTCCCGGGTTTCTTCAATCCATAAACAAAACCGTCAATTTCTACAAAACTTCCGGAATTCCAAAATTCGATGAAACCAAACTCCTTGAAGATAACAAATCCGCATTGGAAGCACAATTTTCATGCAAATTCGAAATCATAAAAGCAGACGAGTCCAATGGCAAGGACCCCGAAAACAAAGCGCTTAGGTCCCTTCCGCTAAAGCCGGCTATTTTCATGGAAAAATAGTTTGAACGTCATCTCCTCTTTTTTTTCTTCAACATTGTTTTCCCAAACCTTCCAATTTCCCTCAATTCCCTCAATATCTTTTCTAAACCGCCCTCTTTATATGCCCTCAAATCCTATTTTTTGCTGGATAAAAATAGAAGGTTTGTGTTTACGGATAGATTTATATTTTGATTCCGCTTCTGTTTTTTCCTCCATTTCGTAATTCAAGCCTTATTTAGGCTGGAAAACCGATTATGAACATTTTTTAAAGAGAAAAATTCCATGGCATTAAAAATTGCAATGCTTGGCTGGGAATTCCCGCCTTTTATTAGCGGAGGCCTTGGAGTTCACTGCTTCGAACTAACAAAAGCCCTTGGCGAGCGTGGAGTTCTGGTTGATTTTTATATGCCAAAAAGCCAAATTGTTCCGGACTCACCCCATCCAAATGTAAAAATCATTCCAGTTGACTATTCTTCATTTGAAGGTGAAATAGATCTCCATGACGCCGAATTCGGCCCATACTACAAATTCCTAAAAACCATAGCGCAAACAACCCAATCCGATCAAAATTCACGGGAATTTGTTGAAACCGAATCAGAAAGCTACGGGCTCAATTTTTTCGAAGCAGTTGGCAGGTATAACTTCCTTGTTGCAAAACTTGTTGAAATCATGCACAAAAAACGCCACTATGACCTAATCCATGCGCACGATTGGATCACTGCAAAAGCTGGAATTTCCGCTTCCAAAAAAATCCGCAAAAAGCTGATTTTTACATTCCACTCGACCGAATTTGATAGGACCGCCAATTTATCGCCATTTGATTGGATACTTGCAATTGAATCGGAGGCTGCAAAAAATGCCGCTCACATAATTGCCGTAAGCAACATGACAAGGATGCATGTTTCAGAAAAATTCCAGGTTTCCCCAAATAAAATTTCAGTTGTTTACAACGGTGTCGATATGTCCAAATTCAAATCAAATGCAAAAAAAGAGCATTTTGGGATTTCAGGCTCCGTTGTTTTATTCCACGGCCGCCTAAGCATCCAAAAAGGCCCCGACTATTTCCTACGGGCGGCAAAACGCGTACTTCAACTAAAACCCGATGTTAGGTTCATAATTTCTGGCAAGGGCGATATGCTCCCGCAACTTTTATCCGATGCAATTTCCCTTGGAATTATGGACAAAGTAACCTTTACCGGATATGTTTCCAATGAGCACCTCCCTTACCTGTATTCGATTGCTGATGTCTATGTCCTCCCTTCCGTTTCCGAACCATTTGGACTGACGGTTTTGGAAGCCATGATAAACGGCGTCCCGGCAATTGTCAGCAAAAGCAGCGGAGTTTCGGAAATCATCAACCATTGCCTGCGGGTTGATTTTTGGGACGTGGACGAGATGGCAAGCAAAATCCTTGCCGTCCTAAAATACACCGAGCTTAAGGAAATGCTTTCGGATGGCGCAAAATCCGAAGCCTCATATTTTAGCTGGAAAAAAACAGCCGATGAAACGCTTTTAGTTTATAATAAAAACATGAGTTGAAAATATGCCCGATATTTGCCTATATTTCCATATGCACCAGCCAAAGAGGCTCAAAAAGTACTCTCTTTTCCACTACAAGCAAAATGATTTGGAACAAGAATACTTCAACAGTTCCATGAACCAGCACTATTTTGAAAAAGCATCCGAAAAATGCTACTCCCCCGCACTTAAGCTGCTTCTTAGGCTAGTTGAAGAAAATCACGGCAAATTCGCATTTTCCCTAAGCGTTACGGGAACATTCCTAGAGCAAGCGCTAAAAACCAAATCCGGCAGGGAAATAATTGAAACCTTGCAACAGCTCTCTTCTACTGGGCGATTGGAATTCCTGGACGAAACATATTACCATTCCCTAGCTTCCCTATTTCCCGACAAATCCGAATTTATTTCGCAAGTAAAAAAACACTCTGAAATAATTAAAGACCTATTCAATCAAACCCCAAAAGTTTTCCGAAATACCGAGCTAATCTACAGCAATGAAATCGCATCCGTTGTCGAATCCATGGGCTACAAGGGCATTTTAACCGAAGGAATCGAGCACGTCCTTGGATGGAAATCCCCAAATTACGTCTACAAGAATTTGAATGGAAACCTCAAAGTGCTGCTTAGAAATTACAAATTATCGGATGATGTCGGCTATAGATTTTCAGCAAAATGGTGGGCGGACTTCCCCCTAACCGCGGACAAATATGCCTCTTGGCTTTCGGGAACGCAGGGGGATACGGTCAATCTTTTCATGGACTTTGAAACTTTTGGCGAGCACCACTGGAAAGATACCGGAATTTTTGAATTCCTTGGCCATTTTCCTTCCGAATCCTTAAAGTATCAAAATCTTTCATTCAAAACCGTTTCCGAAACTTTGGAAAAAGAGGCCAAGGACCAAATCGATGTCCCATACAATCTCTCGTGGGCGGATATGGAGCGCGACGTCTCCGCTTGGCTTGGAAACAAATTACAGGGCGCATGCTTTTTCAAGCTCCAGCAAATTAGTGAAAAAACCAAAATTCTAAATGATGAAAATACCTCCCACATCTTCAGGCTCCTCCAAACTTCAGATCATCTCTATTATATCTGCACAAAAAGCTGGGCGGATGGGGATGTCCACAAGCATTTTTCCCCATATAAAGAAAACACCCCCTACGACAATTTCATAAATTACATGAACATCCTTAGGGATTTTGAAATGCAACTTGATCAAAAACTGGATGTAAAAGCAAAAGAGCAAAGCGAGGTTCTTTCATTCCAAAAAATGCTCAATACAAAAAATATTTTTGAATCCGCAAGCTTTTCAGCTTTAGCGGCATCGAGGCGATAATTATGAAAAAAGCGCTTTTTTTGATAACCGAACTCCAAAAACCAGTTGGAGGCCTTCACCGTTATGCGACTGAAATTTTGCAGGCGTGGCGAAACCAGATCAATTTGCAAAAAGCCCAATACGAACCAATTGTTGTTTCCATGCGCGATCCGGCAACAACTGCTACCGATCTTAGGTTTTCAACCGAGCATGAGGAATTCATGCATGCCCACCCGAACATTTTAGTTTACGAGGGCATTCGCGGAGGGGAAAAATGCTACTTTTTGGAAAGCACGCTTTCAGAAGATGCAAAAAACGCATTCCATGGCGAACTTTGGCTAAAATACCGGATAAAAAGCGACAAGATGAGCAATTGGGGCTTTTATCGGATGTTAAATGCCTACTGGAAAGCAGTCCCTGAATTTGCCGAATATTTGGTAAACAAGAAAAAGGAAGATATCGCAGTAATCGATGCCCAGGACTGGCTTGCATTCCCTGCCGGCTTTCTTACGCGGGAAAAAATAAAGCGCCCGCTTAATTGCAGATTCCACTCCGGAGAATTTGGAAGATCGCTTGGAACCCCTGATTTTGAAGCTGCGCCTGTCCTGATTGAAACCGCCGCCCTCCAAGAAGCCGATTACATCCAAGGAGTCAGCGTGCACGAAGCCCAATTTGAAATTTACAATCTACTTCCGCACAAGCAAAAACTTCGGGAAACCTTTTCAAGCTTCAAATCCGCGCAGTGGCTTCAATATCAAAAATGGAAAGAGGAGGTATTCGAGGATTTCTTATTGTTCGAAGCCGGATCCGATCTTGAAATCGTAACGGATAGCGTTGCTGGGCTGACAAACGGAATAATCCTTGATCCTTGGAAAACCGTGACAGTTGATCAAATAAAATCCGGAAGGCACATATTTGAAAAAGCGCTTCCGGGAAAAGACAAATACGTATTGTTCATCGGACGGGCCGAATGGCGAAAAGGGATAGACGCCCTGATCCAGGCATTTGGAATCCTTCTCCATACGACCCGGCTAAATGCGGGCCTGATCATCAGCTCCTCCCTCTCAGATGAGGAATATGCAAAATACTATGGCCAAATCCAAAAGCAAAATCTTCACTCCGATGCAATAATCTATAACGGCTGGCTTGGAGAGGAAGTAAAGATGGGGCTATTTTGCGCAGCTGATGTGATTGCGCTTCCATCGCTTTACGAACCCTTTGGCCTTGTTACTTTAGAAGTAATGGCCGCCGATTTGGTTTCCGAAACACACGGCCTAACCGGCCCAATTGCAGTTGTTGGTGATACGGGCGGAATGGCTGAAGTCATCAAAAATGGCGCAAATGGATTCAAAGTTCCAATGGAAGCTGACCGGTTTGATTTAAATCCGCAGTTCCTTGCACGGATACTAAAACTTTCACTTGAATCCGACTCCTTAAAAAAACATATTTCCAAGGGGGGAGCGCAGAGGGTTTCGCAAAGGTATTTTGATTGGAATTTTATCGTTCAAAAAGTTTTTGAAATATATTCCCATGCGGAAAAAAATTACGAACGATTTGAAAAATAGGTGGTTTGAATGGCAACAACAGTGGAGGATTACTTCGGATCCAAGGCCGGAGTTTTATGGGCGTGCCTAAATGAGCATGGCGCGCAGAGCATATCCCAAATCAAGCGGAAAACCAAGTTGAAGGATTCGGAGGTTTATTCCGGTCTTGGCTGGCTTGCACGGGAAGGAAAACTGCAAATCATTGGTGATGTTCCGCTCCTATACAAATTCAGGATATCCTAAAATGCCTCCAATCAATATCAAGGATCTTAAGGTTTCAATCCCTTCAAAAGAAGATCCGGACTGGGGTTACGCACGGAATAAGCGAGCGTTGCTAAGAACTGCCAATGCCGAGTTTTCCCAAAGCGTTTACAGCGCCACTTTAAACGGCCTTGTAATTCCAAACCGGGATTATTCCTACGAGGGGCTATTTGCGGTAATTGATGGTGAAAATTGGAAATTCCTGGATGGGCTGGCGATGGGAATCAAAAGCAATGGCGCATTTTTCCAATTGATTCCAATAAATGTCGAAGTTTTCCCCTGGAAATCCGTTTTCCATTTTGCAATTGAAAATAGTTCCGCAAAGTTTAGCGCAACATATTACCTTCTTTCGGAAACCATCAGCCCAACTCTTAGCATCCGATTCAAAATAAATGGAAATCTTCCAAATCCGGAAATTGTAATCGAGCCTTTGCTCGATATCCGCCACATGTACTCCGCTTCCCGCCCATTTGATCACAAAACCTCCTCTACTTCCCAAATTGAATTTTCAAAGGATTCGAAAACCATAAGCTTTCTTACCAAGAATTCCCATTCCTTTTCCTTGGATCCAAAATCCCAGCCTTGGACTTACAAATTAGGGGTTGGCGATAGGCAAATGCTTAATGAAAAAATAGTTTTTGCATCCGAATCCCGCGATTTGTTTTCACCGGGAAGAATTTACATTACTCCAAAAAAAGATTCGGCCGAGCTTCAAATTGTTTGCGAAATTTCCGGAAAAAAAGCCAAATTCGATCTTTCGTCCCATGACGAGCGCAAATGCATTTCAAAGGCACAAAAATTAATCAAAAGCTATTCCGCTGAAATTGGCAGATTTGCGCAAGATGATCCGAAACTAGAAGTTGCGCTTAAGGGAAGGCTGATTGCCCTTCTTGAAAATTTCTCTTTTTCAAATAAAAAAACACTTGGCCCGGATGCCGGCGCATTCTGGTTTAGGAACATCTGGTTTAGGGACGCGTTCCAAGGAATTCACGACAATTTCGATTTGTTTTATTCGAATAAGAAAATGCAGGTCAAAAATTTGATATTGCGCGCCCTTGAATGTCAAAAAAACGGGCTGGTGCCGAACAAATTATCCGAATACAATGCCGCAAGTCCCAATTACAATGCGCTCGATTCGACTCTTCTTTGCTTTTTATGTTCTCTTGAATACCTAAAACGGACATCCGATAGAAAAATGCAGCTCGCACTAAAAACAGCCGTCAAGTCCTTTTTCCAATCATTGGAATTCGGGCCAATTTTGCTCGACAACTATTTGCTCAAATGCCCTGCAAACTATTCCTGGATTGATTCCATGCGAAAGGAAAATCATTTTGATTGCGAGTTCCAAATCCCAAACCGGATACCTAGGGAATGGATTTCAAAAACCATCGCAAATTCGCATTCATCAAAAGAAATTACCGATTCCCTATCCTCGCAAAAGTACTTCCTTGTAGAAACCAATGCGCTTTGGCTGCTCTTCCTTAAGGAATTTGCAGATTTATTCCCATCCAAGGAATTCGAGCACTCATTTAGCAATGCCGCCCTAACCTTCAAATCCTATTTCTTTTCTGAAATGCCCTCGCACATCGTAAATGAAAAATTTGAAAAATCAACAGAACTTGGATCCCCTTCCCTATATTCCGCATCGCTTCTTTTGGATTTGTTTTCCAAGGAGGAAATTGCAAATCTTCTAAATGCCTTCGAAGCTTCCCTGGTTTATCGAGATCGATTGCTTTTTGGCGTGCTAGCAACAAATAACAAAGATAGGATTTTCTTTGGGGATTCCCAGTATCATTCCGCAGTAATTTGGCCAAGGGATAGTGTTGCGCTATTCGCCATTTTAAAGCACCAAAACGATCCAAGAAGCAAGGAACTTTTGGATAGCAACCTGAATCATCAAATGGAAGAGGGCGCAATATTTTACAATCATGAGCTCTTTTCACTTCCGGAAGGAAACAACCCCCATTCGGGTGCAATTTCCTACTTCCCAATTCCAGTTAGGAATCCGGCCCAATTCTGGTCGCAGTGGGTTGCTCCCTATTTGGAAAAATAAAAAAATTAGAAAAATTCCTCAAGCTTGATTTCCGTCATTTTTAGCCTCGTTATGGTTTCCCACCGATGCCTGATGTATTTTTGAAGTTTAGGGCTGTTCAAGTTTTTCCTTATAAATTCAATTGTCTTCTCATCCGATGGGTAACCCGCCCCAAAATCCCCAAGCTCTTTTTTCATATCCAAAACTTCTTTTTCCCTAGTGCTTTTTGCCATGATGGACGCCGCCCCGACAACCGGATACCTAAAATCGGCCTTGTTTTCGCTTATGATTTTTATATTTTCAATTGCGGATCCTTTCAAATATTTTCTAATTCGCAGTTCAAATTTCTTTGGGATAGGGTCTGGAGAATCAACATAAACCGCGCCAATATTCCTAATTCTTGCATGCAAAAGTTTCAAGCCATCGGCAATCTTTTCAGCTTCCATCTCGTTAATGCTGATCTTTTTTTTCATGTATTCCGTGATTTCATGCGCGGAAACAATTTGAAGCTCATGCGGATAGTGCTTGATGATATCTGCCAACCTCTCCCTTTCCTTATCCGAAAGCAATTTTGAATCCTTAACTCCCATTTGCTTAAGCCTATCCGAGGCATCTTCTTCAATTGCAAAAACGCAAAGCACCAAGGGTCCTAAAACTGCCCCTCTTCCTGCCTCATCAACGCCTGCAATTAGCATAATTTTTCTTAATCTACGTACGTAAAACAAAATATTAAGGTATAGGGGCAAATACTTAACGTATATTTTGGGGTCATAGTATAATCTGGTAGAACAATAGGCTCCAGTGTCTTTGTTTATCAAAAGGTATTTTGAGCCGAAAGGCGATGATGTCTATAATGGAGCTCTGAATCGATGAAGAGCGTAAATTAGGGCTTTTTTTGGTGAAGCTTTTTTCCCAAAAAAGGTTCGGAGATACCTGTGGATAGGGGTTCGAATGCCTTGCCTTTCTTTGAACCTTTTTCAAAAAAGGTTCATCAAAAATAGTTTTGATTGAAAGGCAGGTGGCGCCGCCAAAGAAAGGATTTAGCGGCTCCGCCAATTAAAGGCAAGGAAATCCCCTTGACCCCACTAACCCCTCTAGGGGGATATCCCCCTACTCGGGTTGCCTCTACCTCCTTATTTGTTTATTTTAAAAACTAGTTTTAACTTATTTCCTGAACAATTGCGCTAAAAGCCGGCCTTGTAATCCCAATCCCAACAAGCACTCCAACAATTGTTGAAAGCCCAAAGCCCATGATTTCAACAATCCCTGATAGGACAAGGGGAAGCATAACCGCAATGATCGCCCCTGCAACTGCGAATATGATATAAAACGCCTTAGCTATCCTCTCTTTCATATTCTTGTATTTTTCCATATCTTCTTCGGCTTTCCCGCGCTTGAGGATTTCGTCCGTAATTATGATTTGATCGTTGACGCCAGTTCCAATGAGCGCAATGATTCCGGCAACCGCTGCAAGATCAAGCGTTCCAAACACTGCAATAATTGTGGTTGTCAGGAAAATTTCAAGGAAACTGATGATCAGAATCGGAACCACCAAAGTTGGCTTCCTATACCTGATTGTAATTACCAAACTGACTGCAATTATTGCAACTCCAATTCCAATGAAGCTATATGTCAAAAATTGCTCCCCAAGCGAAGGCGCAACAACATATGCGCTTCCAATAACGGTGCTAACCGGCAATTTGCCTCCTGAAATGACACTTTTAAGTTCCTTAAGTTCGGCTAGCGCGTTTTTCCTTTGCTCGTCTTCAGTAGCTCCGGTTGATCCGCCATTGATCGAATAAGATCTGGAAACAGTTCCTTGTGCAAGGCCCGCCGACAAAGTTGGCGCTGACAAAAGCCCAATTCCCCTCCATTTAGAAACAACTGTAATTCCAAGCTGCGTGGAATATGTCTGCGGAGTCATTTCTTCATCATTCCTAATAATTAGGATCTTTTCTGATTCGGCGTTTTGTGAAAATCCTGCCTCTTCAAGCAGTTTTGCAACCTTTGTGTCATTCATCTCAAGTTTTCCGGTTATTACCCTTGTTCTTTTTGCAAGCTTTTGCTTTTCCGATTCAAGATTTTCGGAATATATCAAATCAATATCCGAATTCTCCTTTCTAAGCGCGTCCAAAACCGCTTTTTCAATTCCTCCAATATTTGCAATCGCTCCAAGCCGATCCTTTGAAATCACAACCGCTGCATTTTCGGGCCTATCCAGCATCATATAGACCGGAAAATTCGCCTTCCCAAATGCCACTTTTGAAAATTGCGCCCCGCCTTCAGAATCAACTGCAAAATCAAGCTCCCACGTATACTGCCCGCCAATTCCCGTAACTCTTTCCCCATTTGCGCCCCCAATTGCCCCTTGCAAAACATTCTTTCCTTCAAGAGCCGCCCTTCCATCGATCAGCGCCTCAAACCTTCCCTGCTCCCGAAGTATTTTTTCAATGCTCTTAAGCACGCTCTCATCCGCTTTTGGTATTTCTACAATAATTTCCCTATCTCCAAGAGGCCTGACAATTGATTGCGAAAGCCCGTATTTGTTGATCCGTTGCTTTAGCGTATCGACTGTCAAACTCATAGTATCGGGAGCAATTGCGCCCTGCGAAATCAAGCTGATTGGGATCCTAACCCCTCCCTTGAATTCAATCCCAAAATTCGGGCCTTTGAATGCAATTAGCAAAACCGCCAAAATAACCGCTACCAAAAGTATCTGCACTTTCCGATTTGAAAAAATATCCCCAATTGCCATAATTTTTCACTAATCATTTAAAATTTTCCAAAAACCCAAAATCATGCCCAAATCCAAAGAACCAAAAACCCTTCCAAAAAACCATTCCATAGCCGAATCCAAAATCCCGTTGCATCCTCTTTCCAATTCCATCAAAAAAACCATTCATCGAATAATCCTATCCGTCAATTCTTTTTCACTTCCGAATACCAAAGCACCAAAACGGCATTTCCGCACCATGTGGCTATGAAATCAACAAGCCCCCCGATTATTGCAACCGCCCCAATTTGGTAATACGTATCAATTTGCAATTGAAGTGAAATTGCAAACAAAACCGCAAATGCGGTAATTGCCGAAGCATTCATGACAAATGCCGTTTTCATGGCATCGTAAACCCTCTCCTTTACCGTCCCTTCGGTTCTTTTAAGCGCCCGAATTGTTAGCAGCATATCCGTATCAATTGAAAATCCAATCAGCATAAGAAGCGCGGCAAGGGTTGCTAGGCTTAGTGGAATTCCAAGAATTCCCATAATTCCCGCCGTAATTATCAAATCCGCAAGCGCTCCAAACAATACTGCTACGGATGCGACAACCCCTCTGAAAAGAATTACTACAAATATTGTTGCGATAAGGAGCGAGACTAAAATAATTTCAGCGGTTTTTGATAGGAAAAATCTGGATAAGGAAGAGCCAATTTCCTTGCTGCTATACGTTTTTACCGGAACGATTTCCTTGACGGTTGCAATCAATTCCTCCCGTCCCTTGGTTAGCGCATTTTGATATTCCTCTTCAACTATTTGCAATGCCTTCAAAGCATCAAGGGCTTGTTTTTCCGAGCCAAGAAGTTTCAAGATTCCATTTGCCTTAGCCAATACTTCCGTTTCAAGTTGTTTTACGGTTTCTTGTTGAGATTGTATTTTTGCCAACTCCTTCCCATCGCTTTTCATCAAATCAAGCGTCAAGCTCTCCATCTGAAGCCTTGAGTCCATCTCCTTAAAGGCTGCCAGTTGCAAGCCAGCGGCATCAATTTCTGCATTTGCGCCTACTTCAATTTCAAACCCCCTTCCTGTTGGGTTTTCAAATGCCCTAACCGTAATTTCCTTTGAAAACGCCTTGAGGGAAGATTCCAATTCGATTCTTTTTTCTGCAAGTTCGGATTGCGGCAAATCTGTTATAACGTTGATCAAGGAGCCTCCCCGCAAATCAACCCCTCTTGGGATGTCCTTTATGAAAAATAATGATATGAATATCAATATCAGTGGAATCAAAATCAATTTCTTGTAATGCTTCCCTTCGTAAATATTGGGTATTTTCATCAAATCAACTGTTACTAATCGAATGCTTTTTGGCTCTTTAAGAAAACAGATCCATTCAAAGCCAAGAGTACAGTTTAGGCAAAGGCAGTTTTATTAAGGTTAGGATATTGCCAAATTTGGCTTGAAATCCCAAATCTTCCAAGCTTCCAAAGGCGCCCAATCCGCATAGCTTTTAAATCGCCTTCTGCATCTATTTTGGGAGATCTTATATGACACTTGAACTGATTGCAATTGGAGTTGGAGTTGTTGTTTTGCTATGGCTTGCGCTTACTTACAATTCATTTGTAACGCTTAGAAACCGCATTGATAATGCATGGTCCCAAATCGATGTCCAGCTAAAGAAAAGATATGCTTTGATACCAAACCTTGTCGAAACCGTCAAGGGGTACGCAAGATATGAAAAATCCGTATTTGAAAACGTCACAAAGGCAAGGTCTGCTATGATGACTGCTGGCAATGTTGCCGATAAGGCAAAAGCCGATAACATGCTAACCGGCGCCCTAAAATCCTTATTTGCAGTTGCTGAAAACTATCCCAATTTGAAGGCCAATGAGAATTTTAAGCAATTACAAGAAGAATTATCCGGCATCGAGAGCAAAATCGCATACGCTCGGCAATTCTTCAATGATTCCGTGCTAGAATACAACACTAAAACACAGACAGTTCCTTCCTCAATAATTGCCGGAATGCTTGGATTTCACAAAAAAGACTACTTCCAAGCGGAAGGGAATGAACGGGCGCCAGTTAAGGTTTCCTTCGACAAAATGTAATATATGGCTTTTTGGGGATTTTAGGAAACTATATATATTAGAATTGGGCTATTACTATTACTGATTCAAATAATAGCTCTTGGGCTAAAAGCTTATTTAGCTATATTTTGTCGATACGAGGGATTGCAATGAACGAGGAACATATGGATTCACTAATAGCTTTCATTATTCGTGAAAAAAGATACCTAAAAAAGCGGGAAACATCCTTCACTGAAAAAGAACTGAAGGAAGGCGAGGACTTTCTTAAGCGCTTCATTAAAGCCGTCCAATCAAGAAAATATACCGACGAACAGCTAAAAGCGCTCGAAACAAATCCCCTAAAGGCCAAAAAGCTCCTTAAGGAAATTACCCCCAAAGTCAAGGCGTTCAGCAAAAAGCAGCTCGTAATCCTTATACAAAACTACACGCTGATCCATTCCGTAATCGAAAAGAAGCATAAAGAGCACAAGATTTTTGTAGAAACCCTAAAAGCGGATAGGTTCTACAACCCAAAGCGGAAAGTGTATTGAAAAGGGGAAATTTTGATAAGGCAAACGGCCCGATTTTGTGATTCCCATGGATACCATCACTTACGATGATTTTGCAAAAGTTGAGTTAAAAGTTGCGAAGGTAATTTCCGCCCAAAAAATCGAAGGGTCGAGCAAACTCCTAAAATTGGAAGTCAAGATAAAAGACGAAACAAGGACGATTGTTGCCGGGATTGCCCAAAACTATACGGAGGATGATCTTTTGGGCAAAAAAATCATCATTGTTGCAAATCTTTTGCCAAGAACGCTTAAGGGCGTGGTATCGAATGGGATGCTTCTTGCAGCTGAAAACGAAACCGGGCAGCTTGGGCTTCTAATTCCCGACCGCGATGAAATTGAAGATGGCGCATCGATCCGGTAAATGGGTCTTTTGTGTCCAATTTTTCAAACCGATTCGAACAAAGCCTAAATCTACTCAATTTCAAGTAACATCTCAATTTTGAGTAACTATATTATATTCAATCTGCCCTAATTTTCAAGTGGATATGTTAACATCAAGCCTAGCCTCATTCCGGCAAGGAAAATTTGCAGTGCTATATGATTCTTCCGACCGCGAGGGCGAAGCGGACCTTGTTTTGCATGCCTCGTTTGCGTCTTCAAAAGCAATCCAAACCCTGCGCAAGGACGCTGGCGGGCTTATTTGCTTTGCAACCTCAAGTGAAATGCTAAAAAAAACCGGGCTTGATTACACAACAAACATGCTCCAAAGTTCGAACGTGTCCACGGTAAAGGAAATGGTTTCGACCAAAACCCCATACGGCGATTCTCCAGCTTTTTCAATCTGGGTCAACCACAAAAAAACCTTCACCGGAATAACCGATATTGACCGTGCAAAAACATTTTCCGAGCTTGCAAAACTAGTTTCTTCAAAGGATGCAAAGCGCGCATTAATAGAAAATTTTTACACTCCAGGCCACGTCCCACTGTTATTTGCAAGGGATATAAAAAAGCGAAAAGGCCACACCGAATTAGTTGTTGCCCTCTCGCAACTTGCAAAAATGCCTGCCGCAGTGATAATTTGCGAAATGCTTGGCAATGGATCGGCGCTTTCATTTGTTGATGCAAAAAAATACGCCAAAAAAAACAAGATTCCATTCATTGAAGGAAAGCAAATTTTCAACCAACTCATTAACAATAAATCCGGTGAATCGAATGGACTATAAAATCGCAGTTGTTGACACGACATTTGCGCGCGTTGACATGGCCAAATTTGTTCTTGAAGAGCTAAAAAAATTTCCAAACGTGAAAATAACCCGCTCAACAGTTCCTGGGATAAAAGATCTTGCAGTCGAATGCAAACGCCTCCTTTCCAAGGCAGACATTGCAATCGCCCTTGGCTGGGTTGGAGGAGCTGAAATAGACAAGCAGTGCGCGCACGAGGCATCAATTGGCATACAAATGGCAAAGCTCCAAACAAACAAGCACATTCTTGAGGTTTTCATTTTCGAATTCGAAGGAACTCCAAGCGAGGTAAAAAGCATCGCGGAAGATAGGGCAAGGAAGCACGCAATTAACGCATACAATATGCTAGCTTCCCCAAATTCCCTAAAAAATAATGCCGGAAAAGGAATCAGACAAGGAAAATCCGATGTTGGAAAATTGTGATAATATGAAAATAGCAATAATCGTTTCAAAATTCAATGAAGAACTTACCTCGCAAATGGAATCAACCTCGGAATCAATCCTCAAATCAAAATCCGTAAACTATTCCATTATCCGAGTGCCCGGCGCATACGAAATTCCCCTTGCCGCCCAAAGAGCCCTAAGGGGAAACTACGATGGCGTAATTGCCCTTGGCGCAATAGTTACCGGTGAAACTGCGCACGATGAAGTGATTGCGCATTCCATTGCAAAAGCTCTTTTGGATATTTCCCTAAAAATCGACCGGCCAATTGCCTTTGGAGTATTGGGGCCAAAAATCACCTGGGCGCAGGCAAAGAAAAGGGCAAAAGAATACGCAAAACGCTCAACGGAAACCTTATTGGATCTGCTCTCCCAACCAATTTAACGAGCTCTCAAGCAACCTTTATTCTTTCAAAAAAAAATAAATTAGGCGATAAAAATGGACCATGATTGCATCGATTTGAACCTTAAACAGGCAGCTTCCGCAATCCTTCCAACAGAATATGGGCAATTCAAAATCCTAGTGTTTGAAAACCAAGGATCCGACCTTGCGCATGCTGTTTTGATCAAAGGAAATGTTGAAGGAAAAGACGCAGTTCCAATCCGTGTCCATTCCGAATGCCTAACCGGAGACGCACTTTTTTCCATGAAATGCGATTGCGGCGAGCAGCTTGAAGCGGCTTTCAAATATTTATCAAAACAGACAAATGGGGCGATAATTTACCTTCGGCAGGAAGGCAGAGGCATAGGTTTAGCAAACAAAATCATAGCCTACGCCTTGCAAGATACCGGTTTGGATACAGTTGAAGCCAACCAGGCCCTTGGGCTTCCAATTGATTCAAGAAGCTACCATGAAGCTGCCCAGATAATAAAATACCTAAAAATCAAATCAATTGATCTTCTGACAAACAATCCCAAAAAGCTTCAAAGCCTTGAAAAATGTGGAATCAAGGTAAGAAAACGGCTAGACATCAAAATCAAGCCAAACAAATTCAATTCCGGCTATTTGAAAATCAAGAAATCAAAATTAGGTCACCTGTTAACCAATTAAGATTTTTAAAAAATTGGCATTTATTCAAACTTTATTCTTTTAGCTGATTAAAATGAAATCCAAAACCACTAATTCCCCCAAATTTTTCATGCAAAAAGCGCTTGATTTGGCACTGCTTGGCGCTGGATCCGTTAAAACCAACCCCCTTGTTGGCTGCGTAATTGAAAAAAAAGGCAAAATCATCGCAACCGGCCATCACAAGCAGTTCGGCGGCCCTCACGCAGAAGCAATCGCCCTAAAATCTGCAGGCAAAAACGCAAAAGATTCAACTGTTTACATAACTCTTGAGCCGTGCTGCTATTTCAAGGGCAAAAAAACACCCCCTTGCGTTAATGCGTTAATTGATGCGAAGGTAAAAAAGGTAGTAATTGCTGCAAAAGATCCTAATCCCAAAGTTGCCGGAAAAAGCATCAAATTACTTAAAAAAAATGGCATAGTTGTCGAAAGCGGCCTTCTTGAATCAGAATTTCGCCGCATGAACGCCCCCTATTCGAAATTCATCAAAACAAATCTTCCCTTCGTCTTCCTAAAAGTTGCAATGAGCCTTGATGGGTTCATCTGGTCAAAATCAAAAACCCTCCTCTCCTCGAAAACTTCCCTAAAATTTGGTCACAAGCTTCGCGCTTCCGCTGATGCAATTTTGGTTGGCATTAACACAATTCTAAAAGACGATCCCAAGCTTACAGTTAGGCTAGTAAAAGGAAAAGATCCCCTGCGAATAATTCTTGACAATTCCCTAAAAATTCCACTCAACTCAAAAGTGCTAAATGATTCAAATGCTCTAGTTGTTGGAAGTAAAACCTCCTTTGACCCAAAGAAAAAAATAGCCCTTGAAAAAAAAGGAATTTCCGTTCTGCTCCTTCCTTCCAAAAACGGCAAAATCGATCTGCATTCCCTCCTAAAAGAGCTAGGAAAACGAAACATCTGCACTTTAACGGTCGAAGGCGGAAGCACAATAATCACTTCCTTTTTCAATGAAAACCTATTCGACAAGGCTTTTTTTGTAATAACCCCAAACATCTTGCATGAAGGCATCCCGGTAGTTTCTTCCGATTTGAAAAAATTCCCAAAAATCAAATATGTTTCGTTCAAATCGCTTGGAAAAGACCTGCTTTTAGAAGCGAAATTTTAAGCTTTGAAGCCAATTCACCAATTCCTATTTTCCACAAACTTCAACCTCCCTTTCCAGATCAATCGCTTTAATAATCTCAATTCCAATATTTCCTATATGCAGCAAATTTACACCGGCGTTTACAAGATCAATGGTTCCCTAGCAACGCAATCGG
>ERZ1292633.2675-Hain-H41-02um-R1-2675-length-17975-cov-6_pt1 | contig 17975 bp, 7 predicted proteins | sample MGYA00564406_ERZ1292633 | MGnify/ENA primary metagenome ERZ1292633 (study PRJEB36523, sample SAMEA6512639) | groundwater metagenome | collected 2019-01-08 | study: AquaDiva: Metagenomics assemblies of 32 groundwater samples | reverse complement strand
AATTTGGCGAATATGCCAAGCTGAACAAACGGTTGCCGCCTGAAACCGTGACGCAAATTGAGCAAATTGAGGATGCCGGCCCCGTTGCAGACGCCATTGCCGCAAACCTGAACATCAAGGTCGCCGATAAACAGGCGTTGCTCGAAGAATATGACGTGGCAAAACGTATCGAACAATTGCTGGGCCATATGGCGGGTGAACTTGGCGCGTTGCAGGTGGACAAGCGGGTTCGCGGGCGCGTTAAACGGCAGATGGAAAAGACCCAGCGCGAATATTATCTCAACGAACAATTAAAGGCGATAAAGCGCGAGCTGGGCGGCGAAGGTTCAGAAGGCGAAGCGGAAGACGAGGTTGCCGAACTGAAAGCGCGGATCGACAAAGCTAAAATGCCCAAAGATGTGCGCACGCGCGCTCTATCCGAATGGAAAAAATTGGGTGCGATGGCACCGATGTCAGCGGAATCGACGGTCGTTCGCAACTATCTTGATGTGCTGCTTGGCGTGCCGTGGGGCAAGGCATCGAAGCTAAAGCGTGACATTGCCGATGCGCAGACGATCCTCGACGAGGATCATTTTGGTCTGGAAAAGGTCAAAGACAGGATCATCGAATATCTGGCTGTTCAGGCGCGCACCAACAAGTTGAAGGGGCCAATCCTGTGCCTCGTCGGCCCGCCAGGGGTGGGTAAGACGTCGCTGGGCCGTTCGATCGCGCGCGCGACCGGGCGCAAATTCGTCCGCCAATCGCTTGGCGGCGTGCGGGACGAAGCGGAAATCCGTGGACATCGCCGCACCTATATCGGGTCAATGCCGGGCAAGATCGTCGCCAACCTCAAACGCGCAGAGACAATGAATCCGCTGTTTTTGCTCGATGAAATCGACAAATTAGGACAAGATTTTCGCGGTGACCCTGCGTCGGCGCTGCTAGAAGTGCTCGACCCCGAACAGAATAACAAGTTTCAGGACCATTATCTTGAGCTGGATATGGACCTGTCGAATATCATGTTCGTCACCACGGCCAACAGCCTCAATTTGCCACAAGCCTTGCTCGACCGGATGGAGATTATCCGCCTCGAAGGTTATACTGAGGTCGAGAAGATCGAAATTGCCAAGCGCCATCTGTTGACCAAACAGATCGAGGCGCACGGGTTGAAGGACCATGAGTTTGCGGTGACGGATGATGCGCTGCGTGACCTTATTCGCTATTATACGCGTGAAGCGGGGGTGCGCACCTTGGAGCGTGAAATTGCACGTCTGGCGCGCAAGGTGCTGCGCCGTATCCTCGAAGGAAAGGCGACGTCGATCACCGTCACGCCCGACAATCTGGGTGAGTTTGCAGGCGTGCAGAAATATCGTTTTGGCGTAGGCGAGACTGAGGATCAGGTTGGTGCGGTCACCGGCCTTGCCTGGACCGAAGTTGGCGGCGAATTGCTGACCATCGAAGCTGTGACTGTGCCGGGCAAGGGGCAGGTGCGCACCACAGGTAAGTTGGGCGATGTTATGACCGAGTCTATTCAGGCGGCGATGAGCTTTGTCAAAGCGCGCGCCCCCAGTTTCGGCATCAAGCCCAGCCTGTTCCAACGCAAGGACATCCACATCCATTTGCCCGAAGGCGCGGTGCCAAAGGATGGCCCGTCGGCGGGCGTGGGCATGGTAACGGCGATGGTTTCGACGTTGACCGGCATTGCGGTTCGCCGCGATGTCGCGATGACGGGCGAGGTGACGCTGCGCGGCCGGGTGCTCCCCATCGGCGGGCTAAAAGAAAAGCTGTTGGCGGCACAGCGCGGCAACATCACCACCGTCATCATTCCGCAAGAGAATGAAAAGGACCTTGCCGAAATCCCCGATGCCGTGAAAAATGCGCTGACCATTATCCCTGTTTGGCACGTCGATGAGGTGCTTCGCATTGCGTTGACAACAGCGCCAGCGGCTATTGAATGGAGCGAGGCCGACGATTTGGCCGCAATGCCACAGAATCCGCCATTAGACGGAGACGCGGCCGTCCGTCATTGAGGGGCAATCAAGGCTTGAACGCGCAATATGTGTGCGACAAATGCAACATTTGCATATCCATTGTTACAATGGCTAAGTTCTGCGCTTTTTAGCCTTTGACAAGCCGTTGCAAAACGTTCTTACTGCATTGCGGCTTACCCGTGAGTCACCAATGATATTCGAAATAAGGGGAATCCTTCAGCATGAACAAGCAGGAACTAGTTGGATCGGTTGCAGAGCATACCGGCCTTGCCAAAACCGAAGCGGCCAAGGCCGTTGACGCCGTTTTTGACGCCATCACCGGTGAATTGAAGAAGGGTGGCGATGTTCGCCTCGTCGGCTTCGGCACCTTTTCCGTTACCAAGCGCAAAGCTTCGACTGGCCGCAATCCGCGCACAGGCGAAACGATGACCATCAAGGCATCGACCCAGCCGAAGTTCAAGGCCGGTAAGGGCCTGAAGGACGCGGTTAATTGATTTAACGCAGTAGCTTAAATTGCGCTTTTGCGTAATGTGACGCTGGCGATGTAAATGTGAAGGGCAGGCACTCTATCATGAGTGGCCTGCCCTTTGCATTTGGATTTTTACATATGATCGTTTCGACGGGGCGGCGGCATTCGCACTTGCCAGCCTATCAATGACTGCTTAGGGCGCGCTAACGCCATCAACGTCTATACGGTGATGAAGCGGGCGCGTAGCTCAGTGGTAGAGCACACCCTTCACACGGGTGGGGTCGCAGGTTCAATCCCTGCCGCGCCCACCATTTTCGGGTGCATCCATCACTCCCCCGTTGGCGCTGTCCATAGATCATCATTTCCAGCCCCCGTAATAGGTTCATCGAGCAGTGGCTCGTCTGTCAGTGGGTCGGCGTCGCGGAGGTGGATTGAGGTCCTGCCAAGGCCAAGCAATATCAAATTGCGCAATATGGCACGGCCCCGCCTGCTTGATAGGGCATTGTGAATGATGTCGCGTTGGTCAAAATCAAACGACCTGTTGCAACCCGCTGCATTGGCTATGCTGCACCCGTTGATCGTTGAGCCCGGAGTAAATAATCCGCCTGCTCCAGCGACTTGTCCGTTAATCATGGTCAGCGGGATAGTGTCCTTGCCCGTGGCAAAAGTACCTGCGGCGTTGGCAATCCGGCCATTGATGACAATGCTGGTGTTGCTGCCTTCTGTGCTGATGTTGAGGCTGTTAGCGGTAAATCCGCGTCGATTCGAGAATTGATCATTGGTTCCGCTGTTCTGGATAAAGACGCCATTCAGCACGTCCAATGTGATTGAATCAGCCGCGAGAGCACCATCATCGCTGGTGATACCATCGTTCGCGCCTAGCCGTGTATTGATGCTGGCAATATCGCTGGCCGCCGCAATGTCGGCTATCGCGCTCATCGTGGCGACGGCAATGTCTTCGGACACCAAGGTCAATCGCCCGCCGAGGCCGCCCGCACCACTGCCCGTCAGGCGAATTGAACCCTGACCAAGGATAACCTCGATACTTTCATCGGCCAAAATGGAGAAACCGTTGCCACTGGCCATATTCGACAGCCCGACCGCGCCAACCACGCGCACGGCCCCCGGCGTGATGATCGACAATGTGCCGTTCGCGCCAAGATTGCCCGTACTCGCGCTGGCTCCGCTAAAGGTGAAGGCTCCTATGACGACATCGGGTGGACGTGTTGAGCCGAGCGTTGCAGAGCCTTGTGCCGATACACGCGGCGCGCGGATGATGACATTCGTGCCGAACACGCGCAACATTTCGGCGGCAGACAGGCTATAGGCATTGGCCTGATCCGCGCCGCCTATGTAGGTTTGGGTGCTACTATCCCCATTTGTCAGATCAACCAGGCTGGTGGTGCCAGCTGTGCCTATCCGCCCGCTTGTGCCAATAACAATGTCACCAGAGGTAATGCGCACGGTGCCGCCCGTGGCGACGCCATCAACAATGGTTGCACCCGTGCTGGTTGCCACAAGTTCGGTTGCCGACGAGACAGTGCCAACAATCCGCGCGGTTGTGTTGCTCGACAAAACAACACGATTACCCGACAAGTTTTGCGCGGTCAGCGCGCCGCCCCGCGTTGTCAGCGTGGCGGTTCCCGACACAGTTCCGCTTTGCACCGTTAAGTTGCCGCTAGTGGCGGTGACGCTGGCATCGCCCGCTGTTGCGCCCAGTGCAGAGAATGTTAGGCCGCCCGAACCGGTGATGGTCGCGGAGCGTCCATTGGCGGTGACAAGGCCAGCCGATGTTAGAGCGTCGATCTGTACTGCACCATTGGTGGCGGTGAGGGCGGTGGTGCCGCGCGACGCGACGGTCGTAACGGCAACACCGTCCGTGCCATTGAGCGCGATGCCAGCGGTGCCGAGCAGCGTTGTCGCACGCGCCCCGGTAATCGCGCCACCAGCTGCCACGTCGATACCGTCATTCGCGTCGAGGGTGCCAAATTGTGCATTGCTCGCCGTGTCGATTTCGATGTCATCACCCGCGCGTAGGCTGCTGTTTGCGCCGTTCAGCGTTGCGGCGATAATGTGGATGCGATCGGCGGCGATGAGTTCGCCCAGCGCCACATCGCCACCTGCGGTAATCAGAATATCTGATTGCGTGCTTGTCGCTTGCGAACCCTGAGCGCCGCCACCGAAGGCAGTATTTTGATTGAGATTCGGATCTGTTTCGGCGGAAACCAGCGTGACATTACCACCAGCGTCAATGGTGATAGTGCCTGCTGCAAACAAAGCATTGCCGTCGACATCGGTTCCTGCGACCAGCTGGATACCATCAAATTCAGAATTGACACGATCAAAATTGATAGTGGTGCCAGCGCTCATGAATATGCTGCTCGACGCATCTATGCGTGTCCCTGCTTGCAGGTCGATAGAGGTCTGAGCATTGGCGGTTATGCTGTCCGCTGTGACGGTTCGGTCATTAACCCCGGCATTTATGTGCCGCGCGACCAGCGAGTCAGCAGCGATGTCCAGCGCGCCGGATACCAATCCGCCGTCATTGTCGGCGTCGATTTGGACAATGCCGTCGGTCGTGAGTGATGTGGTGCCGCTGCGGATCGCGCCGCTTTGCGAACGAAGGTAAATGCCGCTGCCGGAGAGCGTGAAATCGCTGCTGTTGAAGGAAGACCCTCGTGCTTCAGCGGTCAGCCCGCCAAAGGCAAGGCCAAAATCATCCGAATTCTCAATCAGCTCAATCCGCCCCGCAAAATCCCCATTCGCCAACAGAAAGGTGTCGGCCAGGTCAATAGTGCCAAACTGGTCCGCGCTGTCATTAGCCTCCAGCCGGATGAGCCCGGCCTGATTATAGGTTTCGCCCGTTGAAAACCCTGCCCCGCCCGATGAGCTGATGGGCAGCCCGGTTTGCGTGTCGAATATGGTGATGATATTGCCAATGCCGCCCATTGCACCCGCGCCGCCAATCCCGCCGACATCGATGGTCAAGGCGGGCGGTGGTTGGTTGACGTTGCCAGTGGTGATCGTCCCGCCATTGGTGCGCAGGTTGACGGTGCCGCCGATGCCGACGCCGCCAAAACCGGCATTGCCGCCAAATCTGGCTATATTCGCTGGGCCGGCATCATTGTCGGCACCGCGTCCGGCATTGCCGCCAAAACCATGGCTAAACAGGGCCGCCCCTTGGCCGCTGTCGTCGGCAATCGTCAAAGTGCCGTCATTGGTCTCAAGTTCGATGAGCCCGCCAGTGCCATCGCCGCCATTGCCGCCGTCATAACCGTTGATGGGTAAGACGGCGCTGTTTGGGGATACAAATCCGTTGCCGCCGCGCCCGCCATGGCCATCGGCCGAAAATGCTGAACCCAACAATGTTATGGCACCATCGAGGCCATTAACCCGCACCGATGCGGTGCCACCACCACCAACACCGCCAGTGCCGCCTTTGCCATTAAGGCCGTCGGTCCCGTCACCGCCATAACCCTCGCTTCGCAAGAGGATCTGCACCGCGCCCACATCGACATTGCTAACCGTCAGGCGCGAAGTGCCGCCCATGCCGAGGCCGCCATTGCCACCCGTTGGCGATTCGCCGCCATCGCTGCCGCCGCCTACACCGCCAAACGCGCTCGAATCGAGCGAATATGCACCACCTTCGTCTTGGCGAGCAGGTGTTTCCAGAATGACATCAACCGTGCCGCCAATCGCCATGCCGCCATCGGGGTGGTCGCTGTCGGTGGGCAAGGTCGAGACATCAAAATTAAAATCACCGCCCGCGCCGCCATGTGCACGCGCAGAGAGATTGATGGCCGCTGGGCCGTCTGCGCCATCGGAGAGGATATTGCCGCGATGCGTTAGCGTGACAGCGCCACCCTCTGCGGTTCCACCATCACCAGCGGTAAAGTAGGCCGCTGACCCAAATAAAGACGTATCGCCGCCTTCGCCGCCAAGGGCACCTGCGTCAGCGTTCAGGCTAGAGGCGATGCTAAGCAGAGCGCTGCTGTCCTTCGGGCCATCAATCAACACCACGATCTGGCCACCAGTGCCACTGCCGCCATTGCCAGTTGGGTGAGTGACCACGAATCCGGACCCACCGCCCGAACCCCCTTCGCCTCTTGTCGTTAGATAGACATTATCAGCGTCAAAGCGCCCGCCTATGAAGTTGGTGGTTACTTGCCCGCCCTGACCGTCTCCGCCACCTATGGTGCCGTTTTCTACCCCAGAACCGCCAAAACCGTCGGCTCCCAGCGTCAAGAATGTAACGTCGGTGCTGCCTGCAGACTGGCCGAACATGATGGTACCACCAGTGCCATTGCCGCCATTGGCACCGTAACCATTGGCCACAATGGACAGCAATGTCCCGACAGTATTTGGTGCATTTAGGGTGATTGTCGCGCTGCCGCCCACACCATGCGTAGCGGTTAGCGGGCTACCCGAGCTGAAAAGTGGTAATGCCGTGCCGCCATTTACGGCGGCATAAAGCTCGCCAAATGTGAACTGCGATCCGGATTCATCGGTCGACTCGATGGTCAGGGTGCCGCCAGTGCCTGTTTTGGACGGATTAGCCGCCGCCGACATGCCGGCAACCCCGTTGGCATTGATGAAATTGCGCCCGCCAAGGTTGATTGACCCATCCTCGGCACGGATACTGACCGCGCCGCCTGTTCCCGTGCCGCCAACCGCGCCATTACCGCCCGTGCCGTTGGCGTCGAAACTATTGAGTTGATTGAACGATATATTGCCGCCGCCGAGCGAGGTGAGGGAGATGTTTCCCCCAAAGGCATTGCCCGCCGTCCCCGTTGCATTCGCCGCCAGCGCGCTGACATCTATTCGCGCGGTGTCGGCGGTCAAAATGCCTGCGTTGGTGGAAAGGTTGATGGCCCCACCTATGGCGGTGCCCGACGCGACAACGGGCGGCGCGAGCGGTCCGCCGCCAGCAATGGCTGTCGCTTGCAGGTCAAGCTGGTTGTTGATCGTAATCCCGCTGTCGAAACTGGAAGCGATGCTGATTGTTCCGCCCTGAATGTTGGCGACTGTACCGCCATCCTGTGCATCGACATTGGCGTTGGCGGAGATGGTCAAATTGCCATCGACCAGCGGGGTTGTGCCGACTTGAAAGAAGCCGCCAAGGTTGTTCAGGTCGATAGTGCCGCCTGTCGCCGCGCCCGTGGTGCCGAGCATACCGCCGCTCGACCCACCATGGGCATTGGCGCTCAACGTCGCGTTGGTAACGGTTATGGCTCCTCTGAAAATAGTCGCAGTGATGGTGCCGCCTTGACCACTGCCCCCGCGCGCATCGGTGCGGTCGCTGGTCGGCCTGGATTCGCCGCCAATACCATTTGCGGTGAGCGAAAGGGCACCCAATGTCGCACTGCCGCCGCCGCTTTCGAATGTGACGCCGCCGCCTGTGCCATTGCCGCCCGCAACGGTGTTTGGCGTCAAGGGATTAGCCAGTTGATCGAGGATGCCGCCGCCAAATCCACTGGCATCAAGCACTGTTGTCGCGGCGTTAATTGTGCCGTCCGAATTGCGCAGCGCTGCCATGCCGCCGGTGCCATGGCCCGATAGGTTAGACCCGACTTGTCCAACGCCGAGCGCGCTGATGGATAGGGTGTTGGAAACGGCCAACGTTCCGTCATTGACCTGAACGCTCGCGCTGCCGCCAATGCCGTCGCCGCCAAAAGCGATGAGCGGCGCGCTGCCGCCATTCGCTTCGAGGGTGAGTGACGACGTGCTAACCGTGCCGACGCCATTAATGGTGACAGTCGTGGTCCCGCCGCGCCCCGCCGCACCGATAATCGCAGCGGTCGTGCCACCAGTGCCGTTTGCGCGGGCGAGAATCGAACCAGCGGTCAATTGGCCTGACGTTACGTCAATGGTCGCAGTGCCAGCGGTTGCTGCACCATTATTGACGCTGGTAATGCCTGTCGCGTTGGCGTCGAGCAGCAATTGGCTAACGACGCCGATGGTCCCCCCGACCGCTGGAAAGCCAACGGGCGGTGGCGTGCTGTCGATGCCAAGGCGCACAGTGCCGCCGACACCGGGGCTTCCGGCGCGTAGTGTCAAATTTCCACCCGCGATGATGCTTTGGGACATGCCCACGCTGAAATCCACCGCATTGGCGGCGCGTAACGCGGCGTCTTTGCGGAATTGAATCTGGCCAAGCGGGCCGGATGCACCGAAATCGGGCCGCCCGGTGATGCTGTCGGTCGCGTCGGCATTCAGCTCATTACGAAAAGTCGCATTGCCGATTTGGATGCTGGCGCTCGTGTTGCCGTTCGCCGCCGTGGAAGCGGTGCCGTTCGCAACATTATAGCCAGCCGATAGGACAATGCCGCCTTCGCTCAGCGTGACTGTACTTACGGTTTCAAAGCCGAAGGTGCCCGACAGCAACATCGTCATCGCCTGATTTTTGGGGACCGCGACAAAATAAGCGCGACTTTCATAGTCCACGCTCGTGTCCGACGGCCCGCCCGTTGTTCCTGTGTGAACTATGCCATTGCTATCGCTACTGCCGACCAGAACATTGATGTCGAACAGGCCGTTATTGATGCGGATGTCGGCCTGTTCCGCCGCCACCAGAGCCACCGAACCCTCAACGTTGATGGTGCCCGCTTGGACTATGCGCGGCGCGACCAGCGCGATATAGCTGCTGCCACTAATGTCGTTTAACGCTGTGATGCTGGCACCATTGGCAATTTCAATGCGCGCGGTGTCGGTCCCCGCTAAATTGGGGTCGCGGAAACGGATCTCTCCGTTCAGTCCGAACAGTCCGCCAGTAGTATCAATGTCGCGCGAGGACAGAACGAGCGAGCCGACGTTGATAACGCCCGTGCTGCCTACTAAGATGCCGCCGGGGCTGTAAAACCACACATTGCCGCCGGGTTGTTGGCCGTTAATATCCGATGTGATGGTGCCGTTAAGCGCAATCATCCGTGCGATCGGAATGTCATTGCCATCAAGCGGGATGATGCGGTTGAGGACGGTGAAATCCTGCAACCCTGTAAATCGCGCGTTTTTGCCCACGGGTAGAAAATCAATCGTCCCGGTGCCATTGCGGTCGTCGGGCGTCCAGTTGATGACGGCTTGCGGTGCGGTGACGGTAATAGTGTCCAGCGTGGCGGTTTGCACAACCGTGGCTGACCCCGGAACAACGACGCTAGGCGATCCTTGAAACGATTGACCCGATGTGGATTGCGCCGCAGCGGGTGCATGCACAGCCAATACCCCAAGGCATATCGCCATGGCACCGCAGCATAGCAGTTGCTGTCGCACTAAGGCGCGTTTTTTGGCGGTATTTGAAACGGTGGGGGTCTGCGTCATCATCATTGTCCTGCAACTATACTCGGTGCTCAAGGTTAGCGGCCAAGGCCAAATTGGGTGGTGAAGGAAATCAATACCCGTGTTCCCGGCCGTGCGGGAGGCAGACCGACACTGCGAAGCGGCTGGGCGATAGTAAGGTCAACCCGGGCACGGTCGCCAAATACGGCTCGCACCCCGCCACCGGCCGAGTACACCCGCAAAGGATTCAGTCCGGCAAATGCTGTGTCTTTGTTCCACACCCAAGCGGCGTCGAAAAAGCCAAAGGGCTGTAATTTCAAGGTTCGCCGTGTTGACGGGATGAGGCTGCCCAAGCGGATTTCGGCTGAAACGCCGACGCCGCTATCACCCGTCAAGGTGCCGGGGTCGTAGCCGCGCCCAACAGTATAATTACCAGCGGAAAACTCTTCATACGACAGCAATGCCACGCTGGCATATTGCGCGCGCGGCGAAACGGCCACAGTGAAGTTCGGCACGGGGCGCCAAGTCAATTCCCCTTCTGCGCGGAGCACAGTTGCGCTTGTATCCGCTTCGATCCGGCTAATCGGAGATGCCCCTGGGCCAAAACAGGCGGCTCCGCCCGGCCCGCATGGGCGACTGGCACCGAGCAGTGAAAGACCTTGACGCGCTTGCAGGTTAAGCTGCACCGACCAGCGCGGTTCCGCTGGGCTATATCCGCCGCGACCCGTAAAAGCATCTGGGTCTGTCCAATAGCCGTCCATATTGAGCCATGCCACGCGCAGATGATCGCGGCTCAGCAAAGTGCCGACTGCGAACACATCCTGATCAATCCAGTCGAACCCCAGAGCCATCCAGATGCTACGCGACTGCCGTAGTACAGCCGGCGTGCGGACCTGATTAGTCCACACCAATGTGTTCGTGCTGATGTCCAGCCCACCAGGCAATGTCGGGTGCGTCCATGCATATGTAAAATTGCTGCCAACGGTGACGCCTTCGCCGCCAATGCGAAACTCGTGCCCCGCCTGCACCACTTGCTGTTCATCGACATTGGCCGTGCTGTATATCGCCAAGGTGGTTTCATCGCCTAGCCCGGTCAGGCCATTGAGCCGAACGCGCGCTATGCCGCCTACTCTGCCGACCGCTTGTCCACCAAAGTTTTGGATATTGACGTCAACCAGAACAGGCGTTCGCTCAACGGATATTTCGCCGATAACGTCCCCTGGCACCGTGCCAGGGCGCAACGTCAACCGCGCCGTGGTTCCCGGCAGGCTGTTGGCCAACAGTAGATAGCGTTCTGCTTCATGCACATTAAAAAGCGGCTGCCCTTCCAGCTTGGCAAGATAGCGCGCCAATTGTCGTTCGGATGCACCCGCATCGCCACGAATCTGGATTGCCGTCAGGCGGGCCGCCAATATTTCCAGCCGAACCACGCCGTTTTGAATTGTTTGAACCGGCACGCGAACTGCCGCTAAATAGCCTTCGCGCCTTAACGTCGTTGCTGCGCGGTCCCTGATGTCACAAATGGCAGCGAGTGGCACTTCGGTGCCGATGCGCTCGCGCCATGCGGTGTCGAGCAGCGCGGCATCAAAGGTGGCCGCATTGGCAAATTGGACGTCGCGCAAAACAAATCGAACATCGGCATATTCTGGGTTTGAAAGCGGGCAGGGCGACCGTTCAACGCCATCCTCAGTTTCCATCTGCAATGGCTGTTGTGCGGTGTCGCCACCCAAAGGCTGTCGCAATATTTCCTCGCGGGTGGGTGCATTTTGCGCAAAGGAAGGTGCGGCGATGCTGATACATACAGCCGACAATCCCGCCAAAGTAAGCCAGCGTGATCGGCGTGCAGCAATGTTTTTCCGTGGGCGTTCAGCCCCGGTTTGTATCATGATATTCGATTGCATTATTTATTGCCCAACCTGATGATCATTGCCGCCACTATACGGTTTATTCTGTGCCGAAGTCGCGCGGGACATGCTGTGCGCACCGTCACCTATGATTGCAAAACCGGCCCAGTAATAAGGGTGCGAGGTTGCCGCTTCGGCCATTAACACGTCCTGGGCTTGGCCTAAGGCTTCGGCCATGCTCACTGCTGGGCCAGCGCGGAATATTCCGCCAATTAGCCGCTGTGTTGCATCAAAGTCATCGGGAGCGGGCCAATGACTGGCAATGATTGAGCGGCCACCTGCGCCGATGAATGCGCGCACCAGCCCATCAAGTGCGCTGCCTCCGCCGGTGCTGACCCCCGCCGCCCGCGTAGCAGAAATACTGGCTTCACCGGCCGTATCGCATGCCGACAAGATAACAAGATCAGCGTCGAGCCGCAGCCCGAAAATTTCGTCAAAACTGAGCAGCCCGTCCGAATCCTCACTATCGAACGACGTTAATAAGGCTGGCCTCGCTTGACAGCCCGCGCGCGGCGGCACGACCAACCCATGTGTCGCAAAATGCAATATGCGATAATCGGATAAATCGGTCCGGTTGCGTAATTGGCGGTCGGTGAACGCAGCACCTGTGACAACTTGCGATCCGGCCTCGCCAATCAAATCACGTGCGGTGAATAATTCTGTTGGCGCAATCGGCCTGTTCCATTCGGCAGGGGACCAGCCACACCCATCACCGGCAACGCTGCCGCCACCTCTGACGATGGCTGCGCTAGTGGTTGCACTGACAGGTAAATTGTTGCCAAACCCCAAATAGCTGTGCGTGGCGCGCGAAGCGGGGGCGACGCGCGTGTTGCGAAACGCCAGCGGCGAGACGGCGGTGCTAACGCGTGTTGTCCGCCCTAGCCACGCCATACCCCGCATGTCGAACGGGTCGCCGCCCGGCGCATTCGTCCGTGCTTCATATGCCGCAACGCTTGCGGCATTGGTGACAAGCAAGTTTATCGGTAGCCGCAGCATGGCTCCGTCGGGTTCAAAAATGAGGTGATTTGCCTGGGCAATCTGTGCGGCTACTGGGCTGAACAGGTCGGTGAATAATGTGTTCGCAGCAGCGGCATCGAATGGGTATGTCGTATATTGACCGCCTTCCAACACCGAAATGGAATTGCGAATCTGGTCCACCGCTGCGTCTAAGCCTGCACGATTTACACCCGCTTTCCACGCCTGAGCGCCTGTGCGCGTGACAAATATGGCATAGACATCGTCGCCGATGATTGCGAGCTTGGAATAGGCTTCGTTTTCATGAAGCGAAGATTGCAGATCTGCCAGTGAAATAGCGTCTTGCGACACGGCGCGATATTGCGGGAACTCGGCAAGACGAGCCAATGTTACGGTTTGCTCTGCAGCCAGATTGTCGATCCGAACCTGCGTTTCGGCCAATATAATTGCGGCCGTGGCGTCGCCACTTTGCGCGGTCAACCGACCCAGTTCGATGCGTGAACGCTCAATGTCCCGAGCCAGGTTGTTTGCCTGACGGAACAATGTCGCCGCCTCGCCGCTTCCGCCCGACAATTCGCGTGCTAATTGTGCCTGCGTGCTGGCAACGCCCGGACGCACCAGCAGCTGGATAGCCGCAAAAAATTCGGCGCTGGCTGATGGGTCGCTACGCTGGCGGTCAACCAGAATCTGATAGTAAGGGGCCATCTGGTTATAGATGCCCGTCAATTGACGGTGTGCTTGCGTAAGTGCTGTAATGACCTGTCGGTAATGCGTAACAGCATCGTCCGAGCGGCCATGGCGCGATAGGAACGCCGCCAATTTTGCGCGCGCGGCGGCCAGAGCCATGGTTTCGGGATATTCGCGTTCCAGCAGCGCCACGGCATCGCCAAAACGCGCTTCGGCAGCGGCAAGATCATTCTCGCCTTCATCCACCAACGCCACTTCGGCCAACATTTGCGCTTGCAACCGCAAGATCGACGTTACCCGTCCGTCACGGACAGTCAGTGTCTGGGACAGTGCGCGGGTGAGCGACTGACGCGCGCCAACCATATTCCCCGAGAGACGCAATAGTGTGCCGCGCAACTGATCGGCTTGTGCGTCAATGATGATGGCGCGTTCCTGCGGGGTCAATCGCTCATCACCATAAAGCTGTGTCAGGAGCTGCGCGTTGGCGTCGCTGTTCATCCCCCTCGCGGTGGTTGGGGTGATGGTCAGATTACCATCGCTGGACGGGTTAAGGCCCATATGAGGCGCAAAGGGTTGATCCAGCACTGCCAGAGCGCCATCATAGTCAAGGCGATTGAGCATATGCATTGCGCGAAAATTGCGGCGCAGGCGCAATTGGACGCCATCGGAGGTGGGCTGGGCTGCAACTTCGTCGAACAGCCGTTCTGCCTCACCAAAGTCGCCAAGGTTTGAGAGTTGCAGCGCGCGATTGAGGCTGAACTCGCTGGGGTCAAGGCCCGAACTCGCGTCCGCTGGGCGGCGCTCAAGCGCCTCAAAATAGATGGCAGCTTCGGCATAGTCGCCGCTGTTGTTGCGGCGATACCCCTCCGCCAGCGCGCGATCGGTTGGCAGGTTGGCGACCTGCACCCGTGCCATGGCCTCTGGGTCGCCTGCACCCGTTGTCGCGACGTCAATTGTGCCCACGACCACGCGCCGCTCAATCACGCTGGCCATGGCAAGGCGAACCGCATCGCGATAAACCGCCAATCCTTCACCGACGAATGTTGTTTCGTCGCGGCGCACAACAGAACGGATGCCCGGCAGGCCGCCGATATAATTACTGCAATTTATGGCTTCACCGCCCGTGCTGGCTGGACACGTCGGCGCGTTCGGCCTTGAGTTCACGCGTGCCAGCGCGTCCTGGCCACGCAGCGCAAAAATACGGCCGACGGGCTGCGCTGCATCGCGGCAAATAATCGCCCAGGCACGGTCGAACATTCCGGTCAGTGCCGGGTCGAGCAATTCCGATTGCACGCGGCATAATGCGCCGTCGCTGCTACCGATCGGGAAACTGTCGCGCAAATTGGGGTCAAGCGCGCTTGTTTGTGCCGATGCATTTGTCGGGCAAAGTGTCAGCGCTGCCAATGTGGCTGCACAAAGTGCGAAGTGACCGCCACCAGCGCGGAACCACGATTTTTTAGATACGGGGTGACGACACCCCTTGCCCACAGTCATTCTTGTGCCTCCAGCGGATAAGACGTTTTCGTCGGAATCCGAAAAACATTGAGGCGACCCGTGGCATTTTATTATTTTTTACGTTGACCGACCCCTAGACCGGCAAAATGACGAATGAAAGTCAAAATCAACAACGCCACTGTCCCAACATAGCAGCTGACGAGCTATGATGGTGGTCACATTTATTACAATAAGCGGACAACTATGTTCATGGGCCATTAAATGGCTGATGCTATTTGTGTTTGCATGCGGTTTGGCGTTCGGCCAATGACCGTTACCGATTTGGCTGTAACAGGCCAGCATAGGATGTTGCAGTGATGGCAATTGGCATGGCTTTATGGTCGCGAAAAAGGGCTGTCGCAATCGCGCTGGCGTTGATCGCGAGCCTGCTTGTTGCAAGCCCTGCCTCGGCCCAGACTCGTCCAGAATCGCCGCGTTCAGGATCGCAACGCACGCAAATGCCGCAACAAGGTGATGATGAACGGCCCGCTGCGTCACAGACACGGCCGTTGCCAGAGATTGTGGCGCGGGTGCAATCAACGCCGCCCTATAACACGATGGATTATATTGGCGTTGCGGGCTTTCAAGTGCGTCAAATGATCTATGTCCTGCGCTTCATCGACGGGCGGCAAGTTGTCGTTGTGCATGTCGATGCGCGCTCGGGGCGAATTGTCAGTCGCGCACCCTAGTTTTTTCATATAAGCCGAAGATGTGTATGGTGCTGTCGCCGACACTTTGGAAAGAAACGATAATGCGCATCCTGATCGTTGAGGACGAACCGACCCTAGGCCGCCAGTTGAAAGCGACTCTGGAATCGGCTGGCTATGCGGTTGATTTGGCAACCGACGGCGAGGATGGCCACTATCTGGGTGCCAGTGAAAGCTATGACGCGGTGATATTGGATCTGGGCCTGCCCGAGGTCGATGGCTTGACGGTGCTGGATAGGTGGCGCCGCGAAAAACGCAATTTTCCTGTGCTGGTTTTGACGGCGCGCGACAGTTGGTCGGACAAAGTGGCGGGGCTTGATGCCGGAGCAGATGATTATCTGGCCAAGCCATTCCAGACCGAAGAACTGATCGCTAGGCTTCGTGCGCTTATCCGCCGGTCGAGCGGCAATGCGTCGAGCGAGCTTAATGCCGGGGATGTTCGCCTGGATACGCGTTCGGGCAAGGTGACGCTGGCTGGCGACCCGGTCAAATTAACGGCGCAGGAATATAAATTGCTGTCCTATTTGCTGCATCACAAGGGCAAGGTGGTTAGCCGGACCGAGCTGATTGAGCATATCTATGATCAGGATTTCGACCGTGATTCAAACACTATTGAGGTGTTTGTGACACGAATTCGCAAGAAATTGGGCGCTGAAGTTATTTCCACCATCCGTGGGCTCGGCTATCAACTGGACGACCCCAGCGTCTAAACCATAAGCACATGGATGCAGCTCCCCCCAACATAGCCATCAACCCACCTGTGCAAGCATTGCCAACCACCGTGACGCAACCTTTGTTACGCAGTTCAGGGTCGTTAGGGCGACGGATGATCGGCATCGCTGCGGCGTGGATATTGTTGCTGCTGGTCATCGGTGGGCTGACGCTGGAACGCGTCATCGGACAGGCCATAACCACCAATTTCGACGATAATATCGAATATCTGCTCACCGCGATGATCCGTGCGTCCGAAGTCGGCCCCGACAGCAATGTGCGCCTCATCGAACCGCTGGGTGAGCAGCGTTTTTTTGAACCCTATAGCGGCCTTTATTGGCAGATTTCCGGAACCGGCAACGAACCGGAACGGTCGCGTTCCTTATGGGACCGCACTTTGGATGACGGCACTTCGCACAGCGACGAACATGTCCATAGGCGCGACAGCGTGCAATTCACCGATGAACCGTTGCGCATTGTTGAACGCGATGTTGTTCTGCCGGGTTCGCCGATCATCTGGCGCTTTCAAGTTGCGCAATCGCGCAGCGCACTCGATACGCAGATGCGCACCGTGCGGCGGACAATTGTGCGCAGCTTTGCCATTCTTGCGCTGGGCCTCATCATCCTTGCAGCGTTACAGACCGTTTATGGGCTGTGGCCATTGCGGCGGATACGGCGCGGGATTGCTGCTCTCAAAGAGGGGGACCGTTCGCTGCTCAGCGAACCTATGCCGGTGGAAGTGTTACCGATGGTGCAGGAACTGGACGGCCTGATTACGCATAATGAACGCCAGGCCGAAGAAGCGCGGCGACATGCCGGCAATCTGGCGCATGCGCTCAAAACACCGCTGACCGTCATCATGAATGCGGCGAGCGCTAATGATCCCGATCTGGCTGATTTGGTGACACGCGAATCGGCAACGATGCGAAGGCAGGTGGACCATCACCTAGCCCGCGCTCGCGCTGTGGGGCGCCGTGGCCAAACTCAGCTACGCGCGGCAGTGTGGGGCAGCATCGAAGGCGTCGAGCGTGCGGTGGCCTGCCTTTACCCCGACACCCGTTTCGACGCCGATGGCCCGCGCGATGTGATGGTCAAAATTGAACGTCAGGATCTGGACGAGATTCTCGGCAATCTTATGGAAAATGCGGCAAAATATGGTGGCGGTAGCGTGTTCGTGACCGTCTCACGCGATGGCGATACCGTCCAACTGTTGGTTGAAGATGATGGCCCCGGGATAGCAGAGGCGGACCGCAGCCGTCTCTTCGATCGCGGCGTTCGGCTCGATACCAGCAAGCCGGGGACGGGGCTTGGTCTCGCCATCGTCCGCGACGTTGCGGAGATTTATGGTGGGTCGGTGACGCTCGAATCTAGCGAAGATATGGGCGGGCTGGCGGTGCGGCTGATACTTCCGGGGGCTTAGGGTTTGGGGGGTAGGGCAACCTATACTCACTCGGCTCTGCCGCAGCGCGCCCCCGCTTTCCTACAGCCATCGAGCCATGGTAAGATGCGCTCTGTTTCACGACGTTTTTTCTACCCTTCCCTAGGCAAGCCTAGCGGGGGGCTCTTTGAAATGTTTATCGGCACCACCAAATCCCCTCTCCCTTGTGGGAAGAGGATAGGAGTCATGCTGTCTTTGACAGCTAGGCGGACTTGTGGAGATGCTCCCTTGTCAAGCCCCCACCCCTTGCCTCTCCCCACAAGGTGGAGGAGGATACTATTTCTTCGCGCCTCTGCGCCTCTGCGCGCACCCTCTTCTTCGTCATTGCGAGGGGCGTAGCCCCGTGGC
>ERZ1292633.2673-Hain-H41-02um-R1-2673-length-17985-cov-6_pt1 | contig 17985 bp, 8 predicted proteins | sample MGYA00564406_ERZ1292633 | MGnify/ENA primary metagenome ERZ1292633 (study PRJEB36523, sample SAMEA6512639) | groundwater metagenome | collected 2019-01-08 | study: AquaDiva: Metagenomics assemblies of 32 groundwater samples | reverse complement strand
CCGCCGAGGTCGCGGAGGGCGCTGAGGGAAGAAGAGAGGGGATTTGGGGGGAAGACCTGGGCGCGGCGGCGCTTCGAGCCATCACCGGCGCTCGGTCATCGGCGCTGCCCTGTCCTCCCCCTCAACCCCTCCTCCTCCTCCTGCCTTCATGCGGCCACGGTCGCGCAGCTGCTTAATGGCGGACTTGCGCAGTTCGTCCAATGTGATGTTCGTTGGTGCTTCCTTCGGTCCACGGCGGGAACCATGGAGCGCGACGAAGTCGGCGCTCATGTCTAGTTCACGAGCCGCGGTGGTGAGCGGCAGTAAATGCTCCTCGATCAGGTGCTGAAAGCGCACGGAGAGGGTCGCGTCCGGCAGATGGTTGGTGTAGAAGTACGGGAACGACATCGCGAAGCGCGCGTGGGCGACACGCACGAGCGCCTCGACGAAGCCGTTGTAGGTGAGCGAACGTTCCGCGAGCGTCAAGTGGCCTGGACTCGACGCGCGTTGCAGCACGGTGGCGATCGCGGTGTCAAAATGCTCGCGAGAGAAGTGGCTTGATATGATCGGGAGGGGACAGTCGCAGAGCATCGCGTACAGCGCCATCGGGGTGATGGTCGGCTTCCGGGTCTTGGGCAGAAAAGGGACGCCCATGAGCGGCAAGCTTGCGTCGAGGACTTCCCCGTTTCTCCGCGGTGAAGACGAAGCGCCGCCTTGGCTGTTCGAAGACGACGACGACGCGCCTCCGGCGCTACCAAAGAGGCCACGAATTGGGGAGGAGAAGAGGTGCTGCGTGGAAGACGCGGTTGCGGTTGCGTGCAACGAGGATGAGCGCGGCGAGGCGCCGTTCGAAAAAGCTGCGCTCGGCGAACCCACGTCGCGGTCAAAGAGCTTCTTGGAGTTGGTGAGGAATATTTCCTCATCGGTGCCGATGACGACCCCTCCCGGGGCGCCAAAGTGGACCGCATGGTGCCACACGCCGTCATCGCTGCTGCCGTTTCCTCCACCTCCTCCTAGCTGAAGCTGCTGCTGCTCATCCAAGGCGCGTTGAAAGAATTCTTGCACTTCCAGAATCGTCTGCCGCGCCGCATCGCACGCGCGTCGGCTCTTCTTGGCGACGGCATCCACCATCCACCGAGTCATCTTCTGCAGGTAGGCGATGTTTCGCTCCAGCTCTGACAGACCGATCGGCGGGGCCTGTTCGGGAGGAATGCGGGAGGCGAATTTCGGCAGTGGCATCGTGGAGGGCTGGGCCATGCGACGGAGGCCTTCGCTGGGATCCTCGGGCACGTCCATCGCCGAGTACAAGGAGAACAAGTGCCTCAGCACCGACGCATACCGAGACGCAATCTCGGCCACGTCGCGGAGTTCCGATCGTGGTGGCGGCGGAGGTAACTCGGGAACCGCGGGCACGACGGCAGGTGTTGATGGTTGTGCGGTTGCCACTTGCGACGTCGACGGCCGGGAGCGACCGCCGGCCGCAATCGCCGTCGCCGTTGGCAGCTTCCTCCCACTCCCTATGAGCGAGGCAGACCCACTGGTGACGAGTGGCGGCGGGGCGTGCGGCTCGGCGGTCGAAGGAGCGGCCCCGCTCAGGATGTCCTGGATTTTGAGGACCGCTTCACCTGTCAAACTGCCACGCATTGGGTCCAGCGACGACGTCGCGGTGTCGTTCTCCATCGTCACGGGGTCAAACGATCCATCGGGGTGGTACACCGTCCCACGGCCGTGCTTCGCGTTGCGCACCCAATCGCCTTCGTAGGCAGTACCGTCCGCGAAGACTTGAATGCCCTTCCCGTGCCTCGTGCCCTCCAGGAACTGGCCGCGAAAGTGATTCAGCGTCTCGAAGCCCGTCGCGCTCGTGAAGGCGAGGTAAAAGTCCCCTTCGCCGTCCGGCCGTCCGTTGGCAAACTCGCCCTCGTAGCGCTCGATGACGTCGGCGGGCTCGGATGCGGCAGTAGGACCGGTAGGCGGAAGAGCCCCTCGGCTGATACCACCCGCTGCAACGGCCCCTCCTCCGCCACCCGTTCCTACGGCACCGCTGCTCGACGATAGTGCGGAAGCAGCCGCGGTCGCCGCGGAGGCATGAATGCTCGAGCGAAACCACGTCATGGAGCCATACCCCTCCATCGTGTTGTCATACCACTCGCCAAAGTACAAATTGCCCGACGCGAACTGCATACACCCCCAGCCGCTGCGCGTGCCACGGTCCCACTCGCCCGCGTAGACGCCATCTGGACCTTGCTGTACGCCGAAGCCGTGTCGCTTTCCGTTTTCCCACTCGCCCGCGTAGCGGGTCGCGCCACTTGCGCCGACCAGGAGACCTTCGCCGTTTCGCGTCGCGTGCACTACGTCGCCGTAGTACGCCGTGTCTCGTGGCAGCAATAAAACGCCAAGACCTGTGGCGTCGTTGTGCGTCCAATCGCCGATGTAGCGGACCGTTTCGGCGGGTGATTTCTCCGACGACTTCAACGACGAGGAGATGTTGTTGTTGCTGCTATTGTTCGGTTCCCCACCGACGACGACCGTGCCGTAGATCGCCGGATCCAGGACGGCAGCAGCTTCCTTACTGCCGCCACCCCCGTGCGAAACAGGAGGAGCAGTCACCGTCGCTGCCCCTTCTGCTGCGCCCCAGACCATGATGCCTTTCCCGTCGCGGCGCCCTTGAACGAACTCGCCGCAGTACTCATCCCCCGCCAGAGACAACGTGCGACCAAAGCCATGGTAGCGTCGGTCAACCAGGTGGCCAATGTAAGGTGCCGCCATGACCGCGGCCGCGACAGCAGCTTCCGCGCCACGACGATCCATGTTGGTGGGATGAGCGCTCGTGGAGGAGCAGAAAATGTGTGTGAATTTGAAAATGACCGCTTTGCAGATTGCAAACAAAATCCAAATGAGACGCCGTACCCGCAACGGATCAACACCGCCCGAACCAATTGCACGTGAATTTCCGGTTCGCATCATATTCAGAGAGAGCGAGAAAGAGTTGACGAATGCTACAAAAGCAGCACGAACAAGAGGGGGACTCGAAATTAGGCGAAAAAAAAGAGCGTCCGAGCATTGCGCCGGACGCCACAGAAACAGAAAGTACAAAGTGAGTGAGGGCAGAAAAGAGGGGAGATAGAAAGCAAACGAATCCCTTCTGGCGCCGGCTAGGGTGATAGAGACCAAGGGATGCGCACGATCTGAACGGAGGTGTGCCTTTCACCCTTTTGGTTTTTTAACAACAATAAAAAACCGTACTACTACTCCGCGGTCACACGGACGATGGCGCCGGGAGGCACAGCGACGGTCACGGGGCCAACTAGAATTGTATGCTCTCCTCGACGTTGCGGTGACACAAACGGAGAATTGCGATGTGATTGCCAGCCAGCGGCGCTGCCGCTTCTTGGCGGCGTGGTCGGGGAAAGGTGGTCCGCATGACCACTGCGCCGTGACGGAGAAGGTGGCGGTGTTCGCACCGCGGATGGGGCGTGGTGGTAGTGAACGCTTCCAGGGGGATGCGCGGGGGGAGGCGCGGTGGGCGGGGGAATTGTGGTGGTCGACCCGTCCTCTCCCACGACGACCACATCGCCTCGCTCGGCCGACTCGCGCATCGACTGCTCCCAGCGTAACAGGCTATGCGACGGCGACAAGTAGGCCACTCTTGGCACGTTGGACCGCGGCACGGAGGCTTCCTTTCGCTTTTGGCGGATTTCCTTTACTTTGACGTCCAGTCGATGATTTGCCGCGGACTTTGGCGAGCTCGGCCGGGTATTCCACCGGCCCCCGCCACAGCCGCCGCTGGGCGTCCAGCGACCACTGTCCCGCTCGGGCGAACGCCCCCTCACACCACCGGAGCTGGAAGCTGCCGTGTTGTTGTTCCCTGGAGAGTGGGACCGATTCCTACCGCCTTTGTTCGTGACGTAACTCGCGGAGGTCGTGTGGTGCGGGATGGGAATGCCTTCTCGCACATACGCGCCGATCACGGAAGGTGCCGTTTTCGACTTTCGAGACATCATGGAAATGAGCTTTTGATTGCGACGCCGGTGATCGTCGAAGCTCAATGAGTGGCTAGGCAACGCGCCGACGCGAAACCCAAGCGCGCGGGCGTTTTCCTTCCGGTGTCGGTCCACGCTGTGCCTAGGCGATTCGTAGCCCTTGGTCCCATGCCCCGTGGCGTTGGCGGTGATCTCGTTTGTTTTCTCCAGATGTCTACTAGCGATGTTACTTCCAAAACCGAGTTGCTGACTGAGCGAACGATGCAATCGGAATTCTGGCAACTCTCGATAGTCAATGGGAGCCGCGCCGCCGCCTTTGCCACCCGCCGCGTCGGAGGGACCGCCCCATCGGCCGGAAGGATGTCCGCCCGCCGAAGCGCTGCGCTGAAGCCGCTTTTCCTCGATGGTGTGCAATGCGTCCAGATACCTCGGAGTCGCCGAGGCGAAAGCGCTTGACTTCGGAATCGGTTTTGGCACCGCGTCGAACGCAGACGATGGCGGCAGCGGCTTCCGGGGTTCCAAGTATCTGGGCATGACGCTTTGATACTGGTTTGGAACGACCATCGGGTGGTACCTAAGATGCTCCGGTAGCTCCGTGAAGCGGATCGCGGCGCTTCCGCCGTCGTGAGCCGCCGTGTGATCCAACAATCCCGCCCCTCCTTCCCAGCCAAGGGGGCCGATGCCAGCACCCCCCAAAGCAGAGTAATCGTCGAAGAGCATCGGTGGCGGCTGGTCAACATGATGCGTGTGATCGGCCATGAGAGAGAGAGAGGAGATCGATCAAATCCCTCCCTCCTATTTTGTTTTCCACGCCTTGCCCTCTTGAGGAGCGGAACACCAAAACAAAATGGCGGCTGACACACAAACAAAGAAAACAAACACTGCGTCTTGTGGCTGGTGAGACCAACCATTTTTTCACGATTGATGAAACCGTCGAGTCCGTTGAGTCGCGAAATGTCTTTTTTCAATTCTTTTCAACTCCAAGGCAGCTTTCGCGACTGCAGACTCTCGATTCTAAGTGGAAGGGTGGGCTAAGCGGAGGTCCGACTGTTGCTCTCTGCATCGAGAAACGCGTCCAATGTGTCTCGTAGGGCTTCCACGGATGGCAGCCGGCCCCATCCGCGGTGGGGCGGCAGAGGAGCCGACGGCCCCTTCGTCGATCCATCGTCCCCGTGGTCTCGCTCATCATCGGGCGCATCGGCGGCGTTGGTGTGCCACAATTGCAAATAGGCGCGCACCACTTCCATGCCCGTGATGCCCGTGGCGAACTGAAATACCTGCGCCAGGTCAAGCAGGTCATCCGCTTCCTGGTCGGAGCCCAGTAGCGCGGCGAGATAGTAGTAGACGGAGACAGGCGGCTTGAGCGTCGCCTCATCCCGCGAGAGCATCGCGAGGACACCACTGATCCACGTGGAGGGCGATAGGCCATCCATGATTTCCTGAGGCGTTTGCTGTGTGTAGCTGTGGGCGACGAGGGGGTCGTACGCTGGCTGTTGCACGCGGCGCATTCGGGCCAAGTTTTCCACCACACCTCGCGACAGAAGGTCATCGACTACGTCGCCTCCGGCCGCGTCGTCGTCGTCGTGTTGGCGAGCGTTCGCCAGGTGGTATTGCCGCGCGATCTCGTAGCGCAAGCTGCACCACGCACCCCATGGATCGGGCCCATCGAGAATGTCCTCGACGGCTCGCCAATACTCATACGGCTCGAAGCAGCGAAGGGCAAGGCGCGAGAAGATCGCGGCTTTCGGGTCCGTGGCGTCACTCGGGTAGTGCCGACACAGGTTGTTCCTCACGGCACTGAACGGTGCCGCCACCAACGTCCATAGGCTGCGATAAAAGTAGCTCGCCGGTGCTCGTGCCGCTGGGAAAACGCTCCTTGCCAGTGGATCGTTGCGAAACGCGAAGTCGAGGGCATCGGCGCAGAAGACCTCGTTGCGCGCCTTCACGAAGGCCAACGTCATGGTGGCGAGGACCAAGTTCAGTAGCAGCAAAATGGCCGTTAAGAAAAAGGCCGCGAAGAAGAATGCACCGATGAGTCGCCGGGACGCGCGGAGCTCATCCAATGTGGATCCACCGCCGAAGAGCAACTGCGTCAACGACCACAGCGCCTTACTCACGGAGGAGTACGACCCCACTACGTGACTGAACAAGATCATCCCGCTCACCGTGAACGCGAAGAGCGTCACGATGACGATCCCGGCAATCGCTAGCAACGTTGGCATCGCGATCGCAATCGTGCGAGACAAGACGTTGGTGACCGGATGGAGCCTGAAGTAGTAGAGGAAGCGAGCGTAGGTTAGGATGGTGTTGACCGAGTCGATGCTCGAGGCGACCACTTGCGCCTCGGAGAGCAAATCCACGTTGGCGACGCGGCCGCCGAACTCGGTCGGGGTGGGTCCATCGGCAAGGTTGGCGCAGTACGCGCGCAGCGACCAGACGGCCACAAAGAGCGCATAGTTGACCCCATTGATAACCCACCAGGGATCGGTGGACACCTCCTTGATGAGGCACGCCAACCATCCGCGGCCCCGCAACGCTGAGCGTCGCTGGGAACGCACCGCCACCACAAAACCCACCACGTACGCGAGAAGCGCGATGCCCAAGACTGCTAAGAAGGAGATGACGACGGCAAGCCCCCTCACGCTCCGATTCGCCACGAAGGCGAAGGGTCTGAACACGACGTTGCGGAACTGCGTGGACCACCCACCGCCGCTCGAGACGTAGGCCACGAGTGTGGTCTTACTGTAGAGACGCGCGTTGTAGTTAAACTGCACGAGGTCCACCGTCACCGACGTCGTTTGAAAGTCGATCCACTGTGACGCGCGAAGCTCCGCGAAGAATGCTGTCGCATTCTCGAGCGTGGCGTTGGAAGCCAGAATGGTGCCAAAACCTGAACACGGGAAATACCGATCGTCTAAAGTTGTCAGCGTGCCCACGGCGCCGAACCATTCACACGTCTCGTACCGAAACGCATCCTGCGGCGAGGGAATATCCGACGACGCCGTCGCCCCGGCAAACGATGTCGACGAGGAGGATGATGATGAGGACGTGCCGTAGCGGTCGGTCGCCTGTTGCACGGACCAGGCGAACGCAGGAAGGCACTCGCCGCGTCCAATTCGCAGCGTGGATGCTCGCAGGGCCGCTAGAGATGAGAAGGTGGGAGGCGTGGCCGTGGGGACCGACGAATCGTTGTCGGACGGCGTCAAGAGCACGATGGGCGCCACGGTCCGAGGAGTGGACCAAAAACGATCTCGGTACGCCGTGCAGTCAACCAGCGGACTTCGGGTTTGACGTATTCGTAAGCCAGCGATGGGCAGCGTGACGCCTTGGGCGATGGCGGAGCGACGTGTGGAACCTGCGACGACAGTATTGCTGCTGTTGCTGCTTGCCCCCGCGGCGCTGACATCACCTTCCGGAGCCAAGGCGGTCGCCAAGACGACGCCTTCCAGCCACACCCACCATGCGGCGGACTGGCGGACGAGATCGAACGCCACATCCTCGATAACCGAAACGTTGGACAACGTGGCGCCGGCGGTGCCGTAGAGGCGGTCGTTTTCCTGTGTCAAGAAAGCGCCATTGCCGAGGCCGCGATCTTCCAACAGCACAAGCGTGAAGACTGTCACGAACACGGCGTGCGCGATGAAGCCACGGAAGGCGCGCAGCCGCCGTCGCTCATTGGCGACGAACTGAGAAGCGAAGTTGGGGGGCGGTGGCCGTTTGCCGGCCCTGTCCAAGAGATTGGAGGACGAGATGGAGGGTCGTTCCGCACCTCGGCCGCCTGCTCCAACTGACGAACTAGTGCCTTGGGGGGCGACGCCCTCCCCCGCTTGTGCATTCAGCAGAGCTGAATACTCAGGTGAAGAAGGCGGTAGCGGAGCGTAGTGAGGCCGCAATCCATCAAAAATTTCGGCCGCGGCGTCGATGTACGGCTGTCGGTCCTCCTCCGCGGTTGCGTCAAAGATGTCCTTCGCCAAGGCGTTTGCGACGACCACGTCGCTTGCGTCCAGATCTTCGTCGTTCGCCTGCTGCAAGATGGTGTCCAATGCACACATCTCTTCCGCAAGTTCCACCTCGGTGAGCCGCGCCGAGCCACGCTCGCTTGATGAACCATGGGGCGCAGGGCACAAACGTCGGTGAAGGAGCAACAGCTTCCGAGTCGGCCATGCGAGCGACAGGACGCCCCGTTCCTTCGCGGAGAAGGCGGCCGCGCCAGCAGCGCACAGTTCAACGCGAGGGTGCAAGTACACGGCAGGGTCCGACACGGCGGCTAAGGCGGTGAGATGTGCGCGCTCGTCGTCCCCCATCACGACGTCCCACGCCTCTTTGGACACGTTAAGTTGCGCTTGTCGGGAGCGAAGAAGCACAGAACATTGAGGAAGGGACAAAGGAGTGACGAAGGTGGAATATTCCGCGACGAGCTTGGCGACGGATGGCCTGCTGACTTTGCGCGCAGAGGCGATCACCGCTTTTCCTGATCCCTTTCGGCGGAGATCGCGGATCCCGCGCAAGAACCGCTGAGTTTGGTGAACACGCTGCGACACGTGCGTCAACGGCTCAAACACCCCGTCTTCGCCGCAGTCCGTGCCTAGCGCGACCTCCGCCGCATCACCGAGATGTTGCATCCGAAACGACAACAACTCCCAGAGCGCGATGGAGGAGTGACAGTGCAAAATGCCCGCGGGTGCCCTCACGAAGAAGTGCAGCATCAACGTGGCTTGCGTCGTGTTGGTGCCGAACGCCTTCCGGATGAGTGCGGCAATGCTGCCGCGCGATTGAGCGAGTCGATCGTAGTCATCGAAGAGCATGCCGCGAGACTCGCACGCGCGCTCGCCGCCGTAGAGCGTTCGGCACAGTCGCACATAGCCGACGAAACACGTTGCCCGCGTACCGTGGTGCATCGCAGCGATGCTGTCCGTGACTTGCGACCAAAATGTTCGTGGGTTCCGATCCGCGAGACGTTTGAGCTGCCCTTGCAAGTAACTCTTCCCTTCATCATCCGCGAGGCACAACATGAATCGGTTCGAGATGGAGCCCGTGACGTACTTCAGCTCCGCCAACGTGTGGCTACTCTCCATCCACTCCCCGATCGACGGTCGCGTGAAAAACGTATGCGCATCGGCGTCCAAACTGGTCAGGAATTTAAACGCGGACAATCGGTTCTCATTGACCTGGGTGAACGTGTCGGTGAACACGACCACGATAATGTTCAACATCAGCACGATCATGACGAGGACGAACATCACGTACAGAATCGGGGTGAGGTAAGGCCGATAGTGGTTCATCGCGTCCAAATCGATGTCGCCCAGAATCATGAAGCTGCACTCCATTGCCGAGAAGTCGATGAACGCGAATTGAGGCAGTTCGTTGCCAAACGCGATATGGAAGGCGAAGGTGAACCCCGTGAAGAGGATGGCGAAAATGAGCCCGACGCCGAGAAGCGATTTGAGCGACCGACGGACCGTTTCCAGCACCAATTCTACTGCCGGGATGAGCGACAGATACTTCAGTATTTGCGCGTAAACGAGGACAGCGTTCACACCGTCAAAGGTCTGCAGCAGATCGGTGTTCGACACGAGCTGCGAGATTTCCAGCGAAAACCATTGGGGATAGTAAGGAGACTGCTTCAACGAGGCGAGATTGACTAGCGACGATGCCCGCAAGCCCCAGGCGATGAGCAAGGACATGATCGTCAACAGCGTGGCCAGGTTCCAAGCCTTGCCAACGGTATATTGCCCCAACGCGCGAAACAACGCACCGACGGTAATGGCGCGCGTGTTGAAGTAATCTGACACGAAGCGGAAGAGGCCACGGAGCCAGGCAACGAGCCAAATCAAATCAAAGAGACCGTGCACGATCAGAAGAACGCCGCGAGGCGACGTCCAGCCGCCGCGCTGCAAGGACATGGGAAAGGTGCGGATGCTGGACGCGTAGTACCCCACGGACGTCAGCTCGATGAGAACCGTCAACCGAAGCAGGACGTCGGCATCCTTGTTGTAGAAAATTTGTTCGAACAAAAGCGCTTGAACCGCCTTGTCCGTCGCTAGACCGCTGTCGCGGAGCGCCTGAAGTTCTTCGACTAGCTCATCGCCTGTGAGCGTAGCGGGGAAGACCACGGCGAAGCCCCCGCAGGCAAATGAATCCCTCTTGCCGCGAACCGTTCCCGTCGTGGCGTTGAGCTCCTCGCACGTGCGGTACCGAAACGCCTCCATCAGCCGGAGCTGCGAGCTCAGAGCGGGCAGCGCTTTGATCGAGGCAGGTAGGGAGTCCAAGCTCCAAGGATTGAGCAATGACGTGGTGTTGACGCCGTTGCGCACCTCGTAGGCGATGCCACCCGCGTTACTGCCCAGCGGCGAACGTGGGTAGTGCTGCTGGGCATTCGCCTTTTGGTAATCGCGCTTCGATAACGCGTTGATGTATCGATCATAGCTGTCGACGTCGTCTTCGCCGTTGACGCGCACAAAGGTGAGCCGGAAGGGGCCTACGGGGTCCGCTAAGTTTAGATGGTTCGACGTGGGTCGGTGCAGATAGTACTTGGTGGGAGGGCTCCAGGGTCGGATCGTCGGCACGAACAGACCCAGTGTCCAGTCCCAGAGATCGGGTTGGTCCTTGAGGGTGGTGAAGTCGTCTTTCTCATGCGTGGCCCAAGTGGCGCCACAGGCGTCGGGCCCTTCGCAGGGGTACGTCGCCTCGACGGCGGGGAACGGTTCGCGGACGAGTGACCGCATGACGCTCTGTTGGAGTGACGCGGTCTCTCGTTTTTCATCGCCCGCGATGAGAAAATAGGTAAACAGAATCACGAACGGCACGTAAGCTAGGAAGCTAAGAACAGTCTCCGCCGTCGACTTTTGATGCATCGCGAATCGGAGGGCGAACGACTGCTTGGATTCGGCGTTCGCGTCCACGCCACAGGCGTCGAGAAACTCTTGCAAGGGGATGACGGTGTCCTCGCCAAAAATACGATCGATACTGCTCTTTTTCAGTCGTCCACCCGTTGCGGATTTCCAAGCAGCGGCGAAAATGCGGCGGTCGATCACGACGCGCGACGACTCGAGGAGGGGATCATTGTGTGCGATCGATGTTGGGGCGGTGATTTTCTCGCGCTGCAACAGGCGTAGTGCGGTGCGCTCGAAAGCCAATCGATCTTCGGCGGACAACCGGCAGCACCGCACATTGAAGCGACGGTCGCGGTCGATGTCGTCGCCCGACGCCAGCGTGAAGAGGACTTCAACAAGGTCGGAGGCTCGAACGGCCTCGCGCGTCGCATCGAAAAGTGCGAGCAGCTTACGCGACGTGGCCAACCGACCGCGGCTTCCGCGCGGAAGAACCGCACTGGCCTCGATCGCCGAATTCGAACCCCCCAGTATCGGATTTAATCTGGACGGATCCTCCTTGCCCCCTCCTTCACCCCCAGCATTGATCTTTTCTTCGCCACCGGCGACGGAGGCGGTGGTGCCTTGGTTACGGCCACCGCCGCCATCTTCATCTGCATCCCCGTCGTCGTCGTCATCGTCATCGTCATTGCCGTCAGGGTCTCCCCTTTTCGCGACCGCGATCGCAGACAACGTAGTAACGTGCGCTGTGTAGTCCTTCAAAAGCGTCGCGTCGTGCACGATGCCGTAACGGGCGAGGACGTGATTCAAGATGACCCCGAGCAGCAGCACGGTGGGGTCTGTCCCTGAAGCCTTGGCGCGCTGCGCGACGAAGGTCTGGGCGGACGATCCCTCCATGGCATCAATGACGGCGCCGGACGGCGACCAGCGCAGCTGCAACTCATCAATGCAGTCGTCGATGAATTCGATCGCGGCGGCAGCGTCGAGGTCGAAGAAGCGGCACTTGTCCTGCAGCAACAGCAGCTCGGTGAGCTGTGCGGGGGAGGGTTCAACACTGTTTGCGGCTGGGGGGAGGCTGCTCGCGAGTCGCGCGGGATCGTCGCCCTGTGCGGCGGTTGCGGTTGGGCCTCCGGGCGGCGGTGTGGCCACCTCCACCGTTTCATCAGTGCTTGCGACGACCCCAGCAGCCGCATCGACGACGGCGGCGGCAACAGGTGGTGGTGGTGATGGCCGTTGGGCTTGCGTCCATTGGAGCAGCTCCGCGACGTCCTGGGCCGTGGCGACCACCCGGCGGGTCGACGCCGTGAGGCGTTGCTGCGTCGTCTCCGTCGCGAGCACCAAGGAACGAAGCAACGCAGGCACTTTGAAATACTGGTGGGGGTGTTGGCTCCCAGGAGCAGCAGCGGCGACGGCGGCATCCACAGAAGGCAACGCCGCATCTTGCAGAATGTCTCGTCGCGCGACCTCCTCCCACTCCGTCAGCCACGCCGCGACGGATGCGAGTGTCCGGAACCGTTCACAGCCGCCGGCGACAGCAGGCGTAGCACGGCTGCTGGATTCATTTACCATGATGAGGCGTCAGCTTTTCAATTTTTTTCCTTTTTGATTCAGAGAACACAAGAAAAGAAAAAAGATTCTCTGAAGACACAATAAAAATAATGAAAGGAGGTTGGCTGTTTCTGCGTAGCAAAGCGAAGGACGGCGAGTGATCTACGCGGAAAAAACCCCACCTCACACGAGAAAATCGTCAACCAACGCACTAGCGAGGCAGCGGATTTTCTTTTCAAATCCTCCTTCGCGGAGCACGGTAAGAATAAATAACAGTGCGATACTTCGGCGACGTTTTGCCGAAGCGAAGCTGTTGTGCGCATGTGAGCGCGGCGTTGTTCGCATTCCAGCATCTGTGCAGCCTACAAATGAGAGAAAGCGATTGAAGCAGCGCGTCATCAAAGTATCAAGAAGAAGTAGCGTCTGAGATGCGATACTCGGCGGGGTCCAGCACACGCCAGTTCGGCGATCGCTGAGCTCGCAGCCAAGAGAAGTCGTCCACTATGCGATGCGATCGCTCGAAGTGCTCGACGGAGCGATCCATGAACGCCGTCCCTTTCACGGATCGACGAAGCGCCTCAAGTGGCTCGTCGTCTCCGACCGACGAGGTGGTGACGGAGGCGGCGGTGGGTACCGATGATGATGATGGAGGAAATGTTGAGGCCGTTGTCACGTCGTCGGGCGCGACGACCGAGGAGGCGGCGGAAGCGGAGGTCAAGAGGCCCCTCCACGCCGAAATGCTCCCGAATGCGAGACCGTCTGAGTGCTCAATGACAGGCGTCGAGAGGCACCACACATAAAAATGACAGTCATGACACGATTTAATTCGCAGCTGGTGACAGGCGACGTACACGGTGCAGCCCACGCAGTCCGTTAAGAAGATGGAGCCGCCAATGGGCGCGAAGCACATGATGCTATTCCGGCACTGCCGCACGAAGGCCGCGCGCAGCGGCACCGAGGGTGTCTCGTTGGTGCCCCGAATGACTCGCGTCTCGTCGCACAGGCCGCGGAAGAGGCTGCGGTGGTCCTCCGCTCCGTTCACCCCCTCGACGGATGGCGGCGGCCCGACGGCGACACTGACATTCGCCGCCCCGCCGCTGACGACCGCCGCCGCATTTGCCCCTGACGAGAGAGCCGCCACGGGGGGTGGTGCAGTGGAAGCGGCCGAGTCGTCGCTACCACTCAGGCTGCTCCTTCTTGGCTCCGTAGTGTGCATCGCCCCCCCGTTTGCCGCTGTTTCCTGCAGTGGCGAAGCTACGACACCGGCGGCGATGGATGGGACCGCTGCGGCTGACGACGACACCGCCACTCCCTTTGAGAAGCCGAATTTTTTTGTCGGCGGTGCCGCCGCTGCCGTCGGTGCAGCTTTCCCACTGTCGACGGCTCCCAGCCCAGGCAACGTGGCGGTGGTTGCACCCCCAGCATCTTGTGTAGCTGGATTGGTACATCCAGCGCCGTGAGTGTTCGACAAACCGCTTCCGCTGGTCACTGCCGTGGCCGTTGACAGATAGGTTGCACGGAAGTCGTTGATCAAGGCGAGACAACTTTGTAGCGCCGCGTTCGCCTTGCGCAGCTCGTGCGTCGGTAAACCTTCCACCAGCTGCGCGCCGTTGTCGATGAGGATCTGAAGCGACTGGTACCGGCTCCACGCGGCATCCAATCGCCCTTGCAGCATCGCCCGTTTATTATTGTGGCACTCTTCCTCTGCCGCCGCTGGGGTATCGTGAGCCCCACGGGTTGTTGCCGTCGTGTGCAGTGCGGCGGCGATGTCGGCTTCGTGCTTCGCCACGTCCGCGATAAAGGCCGCTCTCGCGGCGACTCTCGCGGCCTCAAGCTCGGCTTCATCCGCGCCGTCGTTCTTTTTCTCTGCTTCTCGCCGGTTGCGCGCTTCCAAAAAGCGTGACTCGTGATCACCCCTTCCTCTCCCTCGACCAGATGGCTGGTTCATTGATTGTCCGCTCTGTTTCTTCGGTATTTACTTTAGCTTTTCGCAACAACTGTACGGAGGGGTAAATATTCAATGACAAAGCGCCACTTTTCACTGTTCCCGGAAAATCTCGAAAGGGACCACAACGTCGGACCGTTGCTGTGGATTCACAACAACGTCCCCGCTTCCCCACTTGGGGGTCCTCGCTCCTTGGGGTCGACAGGTGCCGTCACCGAGTTTCCGGAAGGATCACGAGGAGGTGCCGCGGTCACGATGTTCTGCCACGTGGTCGCCCCGTTGACAATTCGCAAGATCAAGGATGCCGACGTCAGCAGGAGGGCGACCAGGGCCATGGCCTTGAAGACCGTTGGCATCGACTTCGATGACCTGTCGCCCCCGTTTGTCAGTAAAGCATCTCCGCGAAGCATCGAGCGCAACTGCTCTTGGGTTGGCGGAGGGGCCTTGGCTGTCCTGCCGACGCGAGATGTGAGGAGTGGCGCCGTCACGGCGTCGTCCTCCCGATGCTGCGGCGCGCGGGGCGACCGCTGGGCACAGGAAGACAGCACTTCCAACAACTCCGCGGCATTGGCGGCGCTGTCGACGCCTCGCGGTGGCTTCCCACCGGCGCGGGCTAGTTGCCGCTGAATCGCGGGGTTTCCTGGTGCGAAAATGCCAAAACCATTGGTCTCTAACTCCGAGCGTACGTTGTCCGGGAGCACGAGAAGGTGTTGCGAAGAGGCGTCACCTAGCAGCAGGGCCGCCGAGTCGTCATCGTCGTCGTCGTCATCCGCACCGTCGAACAAATGGCCACCGCCTCGCCGACGCTCAAGTCCCCCTCCCCGTGGCCCCCGGTGGCCCCCACTCGGCAGACGACTACCACCGCGGCGTATCGCCGTAGATCGTTGGCGGATGCCGGAGGATGACGGCAACGACGACGACGACGACGACGCGACGGCGCCTCCTCCTCGAATGGCCGATGAACGCGAGTCACTCCGGAGGAGCCCGTCGCTCTCGTCGTCCGATTCATCTACGAAGCGCCGGACCGTGACCCCCCCGCGAAGGCCGCGGCCCCGTCCGACCCGCATCTTGAATGGCGCCGCCGCCGGCCCACCACCGCTGCGGCCACCCGCCGCCGCCAGGGTGGCTGAGGACCCAACGCCTCCGCTGTTCAACGCTGGCGGATCGTGCCACTCGGAGGGGTGGGGTCGTCCGTCGACAGGACAGAAACGCGACGACAAGCCGCAGGCGTCGCACGGAGGGTGTCGTTGACCCGTCGCAGGACAAAATTTCATCGACGCGGTGTTGTGTCCGCACTGCCGACACAGTGCCGCAGCTGCTTCGAAAATATTAGGTCCAGCGACAGCTGCTGGTGTGCAGCGCTGTTGGACTGCGAGGTTCGCCGCTCCTTCGTCGTCGTCGCAGCGGTTCCGTTCGCTCCCTTTCCCCACTTCTCCTTTCGTCGTTGCCATCGCCTCACTCATATCATGACGGGAAGAGAGAAGAACTATTGAGGATCCGTTGAGAAATTTCGATTTCCTGAGGCTAACGGACAAACAATGCCGAAAGGGGGGAATCTTCGTGAATTTGCACCATTCCTGGGCAGCGACGTAATCGGAGGAAGTTCACGTTATGCGAAGGCCGCCGACAAGGCGTCGCTCACGGCTGGCCCTGTCAGGCCCAGGCCCATTACGATGCAGCGCGACGTCCCCACGGGAAGCGAACCTCTCGACGCCATCTCGACGACCTCGAACACGGCCCCAATGGCTTGAACCTGCAGCGGGACGATCCACGGGGACGACGTCACTGGCGCACCCACCGGGTGTTGTTGACGATCGTCGCTGCGGTTATTATCCGGCACGGCCCACCGGTACGCATGGAAGACCGCCGGGCGTGACGACGACGAGGTGCTGTCAACGAGTGCGGCTTCCTCGCCGCCGCCTACGCGCTGAACGGTCAACACATCAACGCCATCATCACGATGACAATCCGATAGAGACGATCGCGTCTCCGAATACACATTGCCGCCGCCGAGGGCCGTCAACGGAACCCAGAAGGCGCCCTTCAACCGCACCACATCATAGGCACGCGGCTCCGCGTACAGCAGCGCCCCGATGGCCGTTTGCAGCGCGGCCGGTGTTGTCAGGGACAAGGGCGCCGCTATCGAAGCCGCCATGCGGCGCTCGAAATGAACTGCCGCGATCGGTGAAGGATGCGCCGTCGCCGAGTCGAACGTTGACGTGGCATGATGGCTCTCGTCGTTGTGCTGCCACGATGCAGCGGCGGAGGCCGAAGACTGCGCCATTTGATTCTCCACGCCGCCAAACGGACGACGGACCTCCGCAGTGCTACCACCGCTGCCAGCCGCGGCGACACGGCCCGCTCGTCGCGCGTCGTCGTCTTCCCTCATCGTATCTGACGCAGCACGGGAACAACAGTCCCCAAGGAAGGCACGCAGATCCTTCACTTCGGCGCGAACTGTCGGCACCACCGTCGCCGTGGGGTTAATTTCCCTCAGGAGCCCTTCGATGCGTCGCTGAACCGTTGCAGCACAGCCGTCCGAGCTGCCGGTGCCGCCTCCGCGAGGGTCTTCAGCAGCCGCTGCGATGCTTGAGGCATCACTGCCTCCTTCCTCAGAGGTCGAGGATCCGCGAACGCCAAAGGCCAGCAGGTCCACCTTGTTGAGTAAAATCGTATCCGCGACGGCGATCTGTCGCATGGCTTCGGTGAAGTGCAGTACGGAAAGGTACCGCTCAATGTTCACCGCGTCGACGACGGTGATGATGCGGCTCAGATGCACCAAGCCTTGAAGCGCGTCGTCCTGCCAGAACATCTGCGCCACCGGCCGTGGATCCGTGAGACCGGCGGTTTCCACGAGAATGAGGTCGAGCCCCCCTTTGTGGCGGGTCGCGAGCCGCTCGAGCGCCTCCACGGATCGATCGCGACTCGTGCAGCACATGCACCCGTTTGGCAGCTCGACCCACTCGTCCTCCTCGCTCGCTTCCGAGCTGCGCAAGGTGAGGCCCTTCTCGATGGACTTGCCGAAGGCGAACTCGTTGACGACGACCGCGACGCGCAGCCCGTGGTCCGGAGAGGCCAGCACCGCCTGCAGGAAGGTCGTTTTGCCGCTCCCTAAAAAGCCGCTGATGACAACGACGGGCACCTTCGCCGTGACGAGGGCAGGACATTCGTCATCGCCGCCGTTGACAGCCGTCGCGGCCGGAGGCAACGACGGCGACGCTCCGCCTGAACTCATTTGGTCTTGGCGGTCAGTTTTGAGGTTTGGTGGGCCCCTTTGACTTCGTATTGTTGTTTGCTTTATTTGTGTGTTGAGGTCGCGCGGTGAAAGATGGGACAATCCCGTGTGTCGCACAATCACCGAGGCGCGAAATGGTGATGAGCGACGATGATGGAAAACGTCACGAGAGTGTTTTTTGTGTGTTGTTTGGCGTTGCGTGTGTGTGCGTATCAGTGACAGAGACATCGACAAAGACCGATTCGCTCTTCGTTTGAAGGAAGAAGGTGGACCTTCACAACAAGCGTGGGGGAAATCGAGGAAAGGGGACAGTGGAGCGAACACGAGAGCGGGAGGAGCTGTGAGAAGGAGACAAACAGGGACAGGAAGTAAACTGAGGAATTGTGGGCGTCTCCTGCCCCCCGGAAACAACATCTCCATGCGCGGTCAAACCTAGAAGAAAATCGCGTGCGAAGCGATTTCTGTGGC
>ERZ1292633.2672-Hain-H41-02um-R1-2672-length-17987-cov-7_pt1 | contig 17987 bp, 15 predicted proteins | sample MGYA00564406_ERZ1292633 | MGnify/ENA primary metagenome ERZ1292633 (study PRJEB36523, sample SAMEA6512639) | groundwater metagenome | collected 2019-01-08 | study: AquaDiva: Metagenomics assemblies of 32 groundwater samples | reverse complement strand
TCCCCGGGCGCGAGGGCCAGAGCGTAGTCGGGGATGACGATGCCGAAGCACATGACCGTGAAGACGAGGAGCGTCTTCAGCGTCTGCCACAACTGTTTCAAGGAACACCTCCAAATTGTTTGTATTCCCAAAGTTGAGAGTACCAGAAAAGTTAGCTCATTAATAGATAAAAGTCAACACATAACCCGTAACCTCAAAAGTAAAAAGTGACACCCACCCCCGCGCGGCGAGGATGGGTGCGTGTAGCTAGTCCAGACGCTAGTCACTGCAGGATCAATGCAGCGTTCATAGTAGAGCGATGAACTCACCTCACTACAGAGCGCAGTCTCGACCCAGCAGGTTGCTGGTGTCCATGGTCCAGTCGCCGTTGTAGCCGTCCACGGCCACGCCGATCTTGGGCAGGCCGCTGACCGAGTCCTCGTTCTCGTAGAACACGATGCCGATCGGCTCGACGGGCAGCGTGTAGTCGTCCTCCCGCATGTAGTCGAGGTTGCGGAAGGTGTTGTCCGTGTAGGTGGTCCAGATGTACTCGTAGTCGCTCGCGAACCCCATCGACAGGTTGCCGACCGACCCACCGAAGGCCCAGTCACCGAGCTCGACACCCATGCCCTTCCAGTGCCAGGGCCAGTAGGCGCTGACGCCGTCCTCGCAGATGATGGACGGGCTGACCAGCTGGTCGGTTCCCCAGCCAGTCAAGTCGGCGGGATCCAGGGCCTCGGCCGTGGCGGACCATGAGGCGTTGTTCGTGAAGTTCGTGCTCGAGGCGTACATGAGGTGACCGTAGGTGCCCGAGGCCAGGTCGGCGTCGATGCCCCAGGCGTACCAGTCACCGTCGTACCGCACGTGGGTCAGATCCGCGAGCCCGTCGAGCGCCGGGAGCGTCCCCAGGGCGGGCGTGCCCGCGATCACGGTAGCCCAACCGGCGTACATGTCGACATCGTTTTCCAAGAGGACGTTGTAGAGCATGGACCAGTTGCCGTTGTCCAGGATGACGAACGACGGCGACCTGGCGCCGCACGGGCGGTTGGTGGCGTGGATGCCGATCTTGATCGACTGGAGCGTCCACGGCCCCTCGACCACCGCGGCGCTCGCGGACCAGATCTCCCAGGCGTCGTCGAGACAGGTAACGCCAGCGGGGGTGGTGACCTTAGTCTCGTAGAACATGACGTACTCGCCGAGGGTGTCGGACCACTGGACCGACGGCGCGCCGGCCCCGTTCACGATGGTCGGGAACAGATCTTCGCTCACGATCTCGTTGTCGAGGACCTCGTAGTCGGGTCCCAGGGCCTGCGCCCGGGCCTGGTAGAGCAAGACGTAGCAGAGGAACAAGAGCACGTTGATCACGGGAATTCCCTTGGTTGCTTGCACGTTTAAACGCGGGTGCGTTTTTGGGTGCGGCGAAATGATAGCGTGTGTATGAAGTTTAAGTCAAATTAAAATTAAGAGTTTCAAATATCGTCCGGACTCACCGTCATTTCAAAGAAAACGCCCCAAAGATTCAAGGCTCTTGGGGCAGGGTCGCGCAGGTTGGAGGTCTTCGGGTAAGCCATAGCTACAACGAAAAATTTCCGTTAAAAAGCAGAAGCCCGTCTTCCGAGAAGACGGGCTTGCGAACCGGGTCGATACAGCCACTGAGCTGTATCGACTACGGGTGAGAGAGGGTGTCGACGATCTGCACTAGTTGCAGACGCGCGGGGTGGGCGGGCCGACGGGGAGCCGACGGTCTGCGTGTCTGCCCGCACGACCTCGAGGTGACCGGTGCCAGCGTTCTTGCGGGCCACCCAGAGGATGTACTCGTCATCGTTCATGCGGACGGCAGACCAGTGCCGTCAGTCGTTGTTGCCCGTCCAGCTGACGATCGGCGTGGCGTCGAGCGCCCAGGTGACGCCGCGGTCGGTGGTGCGCATCGGGCTCCAGCCGCTCGTGACGGGGCTTCGTCCCCGGTGAACGAGATGACCTCGCCCGCCGTGGCCGAACACATGAGCTCTAGCTCGGGGCTGATTGAGCCTTATTTAAGATAGATCTTTTTTAATTATTGTCAATAAAAAGGCTAATTTCAGTGCAGCCAGGTGTTGCCTAAACCCGGTTCGATCCTCGTCAAGACTATGTCAATAGCTCAAGCGACGGGGTCGACTATGTGATCGATTTGTATGACTAGTTTTTCCACAAGCCCTCGACAAGATCGAGGGTTTTTGGTATGTGATAGATAGGCTTACCCTTCGAAATATTTTTCCCTTTGTTCGCCAGTGTTTTAGTTTTATGCGAGCTTGGTTGTTACCACTCATCCTCCTCACGACCGTAACGGCTACTGTTACAGCGGGAGGTCTTTTGTTTGTTAAGCCAGCACCGAGTGCCTCACTTGAAGCTGCTGAACCACCGGCTTGGGACGCGGTGGGTGAAGTTATCGAAGCTCGTCGGGATGAGATCGACGCCGAGTCCACGGTACCGTTTGGAAACGATACCCAGATCAATATTTTGACCCTCGGCCTTGATTCCCGCAAAGAGGGTCTAGAACGGCACTGTGACGCTGTTCACATGGTTACTCTAGACCTGTCTGACTGGAGCATGAGGATCACCTCAGTGCCACGCGGCACGTATTCGCCATTGCCACCTGGACGTGAGTACAGGGAAACAGATTACTACGTTTCAAATGCCTGTGCGTATGGTGGTTTGGATTACGGCGTCAATCAGATTGAAAAAATTGTTGGCGTTCAGGCTGATTACGTTGCCACGGTCGGTTTTTCTCAGGCCTTAGGCATTTTCAGGGCCCTCGAATTGCCAACTACCGAGACCTTGCAGTGGCTGCGTCATCGTCAGACATATGCCATTGGTGATCCACAGCGCAGCCAGAACCAGGCTGTCTTCATGAAAGACATCGCTCTGCGTTTAATGAACGAGGACGGTATTTCTACGGCCCTCATGCACATTTTGTATTCGCTCGTTGATACTGATCTCGATTTTAAAACAGCCCAGGCCTTATATACAGCCTATCGTGCCGCCGGCATTGCAGATCGTCCGGAAGACATCGCTCTCGCCATGAAGCCATATTACGCCACCCAAGAAATCCACTTTGATCCAAACAATGCCAACGCTCAAGTTGACGCTCTGGTTGTAGCCTTGGAAGGTCGGCTGTCACCCCAGGATCTTTCACACAAAAGCGTTGAGGAGCTTCAGGTTGAGCTCGAGGCTTACCTCAGAGAGTCCCTGGCGTCAGAAGACACTGTGGTTCATGTTTACGACGAGCAGCTGTGGCGTCAGATCGAGGACGAAGCTGTGCGGGAAGAGCTGCATTTCCGTTTTATGGAGAAGTATCTTCGCGAACTTCGTGATACCAATTACGACAAGGCCGTCGAGGTGGTCACGGATTACGTGCTGGAGAAGCAGTATTACGGTTTGAACGAATGGGAGGAGAAGGGGCGCAATTTATTGGCTACTTTGGTAGAAGAATAACCAAACCTGGATAACTCACATGGGGAATAGTAAGAAAAATGTTAAAATATGTGTGCTATGAAGCACGCGTATCCGAACCTTAATTTAAAGACGTATCTCGGCCTTTTTTTTGCTGTTGGCGTGATGGCTTGTGCATTTGCAGCTAAGCCCGCTCAGGCAGCGGTTATTACTTGGGATGGTGGTGGTGCGGATGGTACCTGCGGCGGTGTAGCAGGGGACGGCAATAAGTGGTCTTGCGATGCCAACTGGTCTGGCGATGTTGAGCCGGGTGTGGCCGACGTGGCCACGTTTAGCGCTACATCCACGAAAAATGCCACTGTTGACGGGATCATTAGTGTGCTCGGCGTTGATATTAATACTGGTTATACTGGCATTATCACCCAGGCTGCCAGCGCTACGCTCACGGTTGGCACTAGCGACTTTGATATCTCTGACGGTACCTTTACGGGAGGCAATTCGACTATCGATATCAACGACGCGTTCACTGTCTCTGGCGGTGCGTTTACATCCACTACGGGCAACCTGCAGATCGCGGCTGGCCTGACTATTAGCTCGGGTACGTTTGAACCCTCAACTGGTACGGTTATAGCCGATGGTTCCACTGGTACTTGGAACGTGGTCACAAGCGAAACTTTTAACAATTTAACCATCAACAGAACTTCTGCGTTGACCATTACTTCTGGCGATACACTCGTTGTTACTGGCACGCTGACGCTGACAAACGGTTCTGTTGCCACGGGAACCATTGACGCTCGTGGCAACATCAACCAGGCTTCAACTTTTGACGGCGGTACAGGTATCATCGATTTTGGTGACGATCTGGTAGTACAGACCTATACGTTAAGCGGGGGTACGGCTCCAACCATTCGCTTTGATGACCCGGATGACGCAAATGATGATGTTGATCTCGCTGTTGCTTCGACTATTACCTCGCTCACGGTCACGTCAGGTTTTTCTGGAGCAATTCCTTTTAATAATCCGAGCAACCTAACACCTACCTTCACAACCTGGTCACAGGCCGCTGGTACGTATGACGCTAGTGCGCAGACCGGTTGGAATATTTCAGCCCTAACCTTTTCTGGTGGCACTTTTACACCGCCACCCTTAGTCACATCCACAGGTACCAGCAGCGGAACCTGGGACGTTAGTACTTCACACACTTTTACGAACCTGACCGTCAATCGCTCGGCTGCAATGACCATTAGCTCTGGTGACACCCTAATTGTTACTGGTACGCTGACGCTGACAAACGGCACAATCAATACCGGTACCATTGACGCTAGGACGAATATTAGCCAGGCCTCAACCTTTGATGGCGGTACTGGCATTATTGATTTTGGCGCTGACGGCGTGGTCCAGTCATACACTATCAACGGTGGAATCGGGCCAGCACTCCGTTTTGATTCGGCGGCTGATGCCAACGATAGCCTCATTTTTGCTGCCGCCGGTGCGCTTGATACACTGTCTATTACGGCTGGGTTCAGTGGCACAATTCCCATTACTAATGCTAGTGATTTTGCGATGACGACATCCGATTGGACCCAAGCGGCCGGCACGTTTAATGGAGCCTCATTTTCGCAGTTGACTATTGACGAGGATTTGACGATAAGCGGAGGAACGTTTAACGCTCCCACGACTGTACTTGCCGCCGGCAATATTATTTCCATCTTCGATGTTAACAGTACGCAAACATTTACCAACCTTACAATCAATGGGCATGCTTCAGGCTCGCTTAGTCTTGGATCGGCGGCAGATACTTTGGTCGTCACCGGCGCTCTTACCATGAACAGCGGTGCCCTGAACACGGGTATCATTAAGGCCCAGGGCACTTTAGTCTATGCTACCGGTATGGATGGGGGTTCCATGATTATTGATTTTGATGGTGCCGGTGCTCAGACGCTGACGATCAACGGCGGCCAGTTCCCCGTGATTCGTTTTGATGCCGCGGCAGACGCAAGTGACTCGCTGATCGTTAGTGCTGCGGCCACGATTGATGGTCTTACCACTACTTCTGATTTTTCTGGCACCGTGCCGTTAACCAACAGCGGCAACAATGTCATTACTATGACAGCCGTCACTTTGGGTGGTGGTACCCTGAATCTTTCAGCTACCACCACTGTAGAAATGGGAGACTTTGTCCAAACTGGCAGCGCCGTGTTTACGGCTCCAACGACGGTAAATTTCAGTCAGGCAACAACGCCTTCGTACAGCGTGGACGTGACGCAATCCTTCAACGACGTGACCTTGAATACCACCGCCTTTTCTATTGCTTCGGGAGATACGCTTTTGGTCCTTGGCGATTACACTTGTACTAATGGCACGAGCAGTGGCGGAACTCTTGAGGCGCGTGGTGACGTTACCTTGTCATCAGGCTGCGACATCAGCACTACCCCTTTGCTCTTTTCCGGAGGTGCTGTTCAGCTATTTGCTGAGAGCACGGCCTCGCAATCACTTGACGGCGCCGTAACGGTTAACAAATCTGGTGGACAGGTGAACCTTACAACGACCCTTGATCTCAATTCAACTACCCACGTTCTCACTATCCAAGAAGGCACCTTCAATCTTAATGGCCAGAACTTAATCATTGATAATACCTCCGGTTCCATGGTCGTTGAGGACGGTGGCAACTTCCAATTACAGGGGGCAGAAACGATCACCATCACTTCTTCCACGCTTAATTCTGGTTCCACAGTCACGTATACGGGCAATGGCAATGCGGTTTCAAACACCTACACAGTGACAACATTCAAACCCACCTATCACCACCTTGTTATCAACTCAACAGACGGTGCTACAGACACTTTCCAGCTTGGTGCCGCTCTCGACGTTAACGGCAACTTTACCCTCACAGCCGGCACCTTTGACGTTGAAGCGACCAATGATTACGCTATGACGGTGGCGGGGAACTGGTCGAAGTCGGGCACCTTCACGGCTCAACAGGGCACGGTCACGCTCGACGGTACGAGCCAGACTTTAGTTGGGGCCACGAGTTTCTATAACCTCACAAAAACTGTCGCCGCCGCAGCCACTTTGACTTTACCGGCCAGCACAACGCAAACCGTCACGAACACCCTGACTCTACAGGGTGCGTCGGGGCAGCTTCTGTCTTTGCGGAGCAGTATTACGGATACTCAGGCCAGCATTAACCCGCAGGGTACGCGTACCGTTTCGTATCTCGATGTCAAAGACAACAACAATATCAATGCTACCGCTATTATTTGTTCTACGGGGTGTACGGATTCATTGAATAACACGAATTGGACCTTCCCGAGCACGACTATTAGCGCTATGTCAGGTAGCACCTCGGAAGCCGGTGGTCAGGCTACATTCACCATCGTCCTGACCGCACAGCCTACCGCTAACGTTAGTTTTAACTTATCAACCGGCGACGCTACTGAGGGCACAGTATCTCCAACCACAGTTACTTTCACTGACAGTAATTGGAGTACGCCACAAACGATTACAGTCACCGGTGTCAATGACGATCTAGATGACGGCGATATCGTTTTTAGCATTATCACGGGTACGATTAGCTCATCCGACCCTGCTTACAGCGGACAGGATCCGAGCGATCGTACGGTCACAAATACCGACAACGACACTTCGGGTTTTACGGTCTCGGCAATTTCAGGCAATACCACAGAAGCTGGCGGTACGGCCACCTACACCATCGTACTCACGGCCCAGCCGACGGCCACCGTTAACGTTGGCGTTACAAGCAACGACACCACCGAAGGTACGGTTTCTCCTTCTTCACTTGCCTTCACAACTGCTGACTGGGCCTCTGCTCACACGGTCACCGTGACGGGTGCTAATGACAGCCTTGACGATGGTAGTATCGTTTATACGCTCGTGAACGCGGCGGCCACGTCCGCTGACTTAGGTTACGCTGGTCTTAATCCAGCTGATGTCTCAGCAACTAATACCGACGACGACGTTTCTGGTATTACTGTAGGTTCTGCTTCGGGCAACACCATTGAAGATGGAACCGCGGCCACCTTTACACTCGTGCTCAATGCCCAGCCAACGGCGGATGTCTCAATTGGCGTTTCGAGCGAAGACGTGTCTGAAGGTACCGTTTCTCCTGCTAGCGTTACCTTTACGTCTCTCAATTGGAACACGCCGCAGACCATTACCGTTACGGGTGTTGATGATAGTTTGGTTGATGGTAATAAGAATTACACTATCCTCATTGCTGCCGCGACTTCGGCTGATATTCTTTACGATGGTATTAACCCCAATGATTTCGGATTGACAAACATTGATGATGAAGCGGCTGGCACAGCAGGCTATTCTGGTTCCGGTTACATCCCAGGCATTCGCTACACCGGGCCACAGGATGGCCAGGTATTAGGAGCAAACACAGATACCGAAATCACTTGGGATACCGGTGGGTTTACGGGGGATTACGTTAACGTCTACGTGTCTTACGACGGTGGTTTAACCTTTGCGTCACTGTACATGTATGCAGTTAATGATGGCGTTTTGGAGTGGGAAGTACCAAATATAGATAGTCCTGAGACAGTGGTTAAGGTGGCGCTGACCGATCTTGTAGTCGAGTCAGCCATGGATATCTCAACGCCGTTTGTGATTGCTGTCGCTGAGGATGAAGGTATCGTTGACGACGACGGTGCTACGGATGAAGGAGGTGATAATGACACAATTGATACAGTCTCGCCGAACACGTTTATCCGTGGTCTATCATTCCCAGATGTTTATTACATTGATGGTAGCCTGTTCAGACACCCTGTCTTTAACGAGGCTATCTACTTCTCGTATCGGGATACGTGGGATGATATCGAGATAGTCTCTGATGTGACTTTGCCAACGCTACTGATTGACGGAGTTGTTTTGCCAAAGCCGGGTGTTGTGCTCGTCAAGATTCAATCAGTCCCAAAGGTCTTTGCTGTCTTTCAGGGCGAGGATGGATCGACTGAGCTTCGTTGGTTGAGCTCGGAGGAGGTTGCCGCAGGCACCTATGGGGCTAATTGGGCTGATTACGTTATCGATATCCCGCCAACGTTCTGGGATAAATTTACTTTTGGGAAGCCAATCGTGGAGCCGTTCGAGGTCGATCTGACGATCATGAAAAAACGCGATGACCTGCATGAGTAAACAAAAATCCCTCGCAGGAGCGAGGGATTTTTGTATTGAGGCGTTTAGGCCGTCAACGCTTTGAAGTCGATAGCTTTTCCAGCGGCTGCCCACTTCTTCAAAGTGCGGAGACCGCGACCCGAGACGAGGATACGCTGCTTTTTGCCGTTCTCAGGGTTCACAATCGTGCGCAGCTGCAAGTTAGGCATCTGGCGACGCTTGGTTTTGTTGTTGGCATGGCTCACGTTGTTGGCAACGTTGGGCTTTTTGCCAGTGACTGCACAAATCTTGGACATAAAATAGGATAAACAAGTTGGCAAGAGTTTACCCGAATCTAAGGAAAGAGTCAAATCGACCCAATGACCAATATCTCTTGCTATACTTACAGTAAATATGCCCGTCAGGAGGACAGAGGAGGGGGCGGCCTATGTGGTCGCGGTCAGTATGGGGTACGGCCATGAGCGGGCCGCCTCTGCTTTGCGTTCGATCGCGGTGGGGAAGAAAGTCATTTTAGCAAATACTTACGCTGGCATTCCCAGTCGAGATAAAAAGATCTGGTCCACCGGGCAGAAGTGGTACGAACGCATCTCTCGGTTTAAGCGGGTACCGATCCTTGGTCAGGTTGCCTTTGGAGCCATGGATCATCTTCAGGAAATTCAGCCTTTTTATCCGCGCCGCGACCTCTCGGCTCCTACGCTCCAAGTGAAGCAAACCTACGCTCTAATCCGTAAGGCGAAGAACTGTAAACACCTGATCGACAAGCTCGCTCAGAATCCCAAACCTTTAATTTGTACCTTTATGACTCCCGCCTTTGCGGCCGAGGAATTTGGGTATCCTGAAGATATCTACATCGTTATTTGTGATGCTGACGTTTCACGCGCCTGGGTGCCGCTTGATCCTCGCAAGAGCCGAATCAAGTATTTTGCTCCAACTGGTCGCGTTGTTGAGCGTTTGCGGCTCTATGGAGTTCGTCGTGAGAATATTTTGTTTACGGGCTTTCCGTTGCCAATGGAGAATGTTGGTGGGCCTGAGGCTGAGACCGTCCTCGGCGACCTTTCACGTCGCATGTGCAACCTCGATCCCAAAGGTGTTTTTGCGCAACATGCTGAAACTTTGTTGCACGCCAAATTCGGACAGGATTTTTGTGATTACGTGGCTCGCAAGCGCCCAACGCCCATCTCGCTGACTTTTGCGGTTGGGGGAGCTGGTGTTCAACGTGAAATGGGCGTGCTCGCAGCCAAGAGTTTAGCTCGTGACGTTCTTGATAATAAGCTCGTGTTGAATCTGGTCGCGGGTACACGGCCAGAAGTGGGAGATTATTTTACAAACGAGCTTATGAGCACGCCGCTTAAGCGAGCGCTCGGCGATGGTCGTTTGAACATTCTCTCAACGCCCGATCGGGCCGAGTATTTTTCCTCGTTCAACAAGCTCATGCGCAAAACCGACATTCTTTGGACCAAGCCCTCTGAGCTATCGTTTTATACCGGTTTAGGTTTGCCGATTTTGATGGCTCCAACAGTGGGGAGCCAGGAAGACTTTAACCGTAATTGGTTGTATCAAGTTGGGGGTGGCACAGACGCTCTCGATCCTGCTCAGGCCGGTGAATGGCTCTGGGATTGGATTGAGGGCGGCGCCTTAGCTCGTATGGCCTGGAATGGCTACACGAACGCCCCAACCCACGGTGCTTATCGCATCGAAGACGTGGCTCATGGCCGAGCATGGTCGATGCATGAGTTGCCGCTCGTGGTTTAGGATGCCTTGAGACCCTGAGTGACGACGAAGGGTCTAGAGAATGGAGTGTGACGAAGCTCGCGAGCTGGATTTTAGTAAAGTCGACTATTTTTAAACGGAATCAACGCCAAGATAGCGGCGTGGGTGTAGTAGGCGGTGCGATCGATGAGTCCTTCTGTTAGGACACCAACCGTGCCACCTTTTTGTTTGGAATTGATGAAACCGAGGAGTTTGTCAGTGGCCGCTCCCATCTCGAGGCCTTCCCGAATAAGTTCGGCCATAATTTCCGGCAAGACAAAAGTGCCGGTGGACGATTTACTTTCTTTGCCTTGTTTGTCGATGATCACAATCCAGGCCAGTGCTACGTAGCGGTTGTCCTCATCGTGCGTCAGGCCGCCTTCGATACCTACCCAATAATCAGCCTCTGGCGATGACTCACGAATGTAACGAGCTCGGTTCCGGGCCCCGCGAATGATTTCGTCATTCCCAAAAGGTTGGTCAGCGACCCCGGACGGAGCCTCGCTGCCAATAACTTCGTGCTGGGCTTCCGGGAACATCTGCTCAAAAGCCTGCCGAGCAGAATTCACTTTCACCGGATTGTTGGAAGCGACGATGACAATTGCCATATAGCCTAAATAGTAGCCCAAAGAGAGCTTTTGTCATATTTTCTTTCCTCATCCGTTATATCTCTGTAAGCTGCTGCGTAATCACTTGTGACGGTATGCAGAAACAATTCCTGGAACTGTACGACGAGTACTACCCCAAGCTCTATGCCTACGTGCTTATGCGCGTGCGGCATAGGGAAGTGGCCGAGGACATCGTCCAACACAGTTTCCTGAAGGCTCTCGATAACCTCGCTAGCTTCAAACCCAGACGTGGGGCGACCTTTGGTTCGTGGTTGTTTCAGATCGCTAAAAATGAGTTGGTGGATCGTATTCGTCAAGATGCTAAATTAACTTTCTGCCAGACCGAAGTGTTGGACCTAAATCCGACTGCGATCTCGACCATCGATCAATTGCTGAACGCGGAGCTCGCCGTTGAACAGAAAGAGCGCTGGCAAAAGGTGCTGTGTGCCATCGAGCACTTGGACGAGGAAGATCGCGAGTTGATTACCCTGAAGTACCTAGCAGATTTGCCGTACCAAGAGATTGCTAAAACCATGAACAAGAAACCAAACACACTCGCCGTGATGCTGAAGCGAGCCCTTGAAAAAGTTCGTGTTGACCTCGGAATATGATGAATGTCAAAGATACAATTAAGGAAATGGGTGAAGCCTTGCGTTCGAGTAACTCGGGCCAACAGGCCATGTTTCGCGCTCGTTTGGCTGCCCAGGCTGATGCAGCCGTCGCAATTACTCGTCCAAGTGTCTGGAAGCAGTATGTCTTCTTTGCGACCTCGTCAATTGCCATGCTTATACTCGTTATCGTCACTTGGCCCAAACCCCCAGACGTTGTTGTTTACGATAGTAGCCCGTTCAATAGTGTTTCTGCCCAGGCGGGACTTGGTGATCACAAGGGCCGCGGCTTATTGGGGAGGCTTGAAGAGTCATTTGATGACGCTTATGAGCCGAGTGCGTTAACAGTGACTTCGACTACAACTGCATCGCCGGGGGAGATTGTCGATTATGAGAATGAGAACGGTTCAATGCTCGATGTGAAGACCACGATTAGTCTGTGGTCTACGAAAGATGATCTCGTAACTCCTGTTCAAAACCTCTTCGAGTATCTCGGTGGTCACGTTAGCGGCATTTCACAATATGCCATGGATCAGCCAACTCATTTAACTGGTCTTGTGCCGGCTGATAGCTATTTCTTGTTCCGCGAGCAGTTACGTGACCTCGTCAGTGCCGATAAATACATGACCGAGGTCTTGAATGCCAATGACCTAATTCCTTCGGCTATTAACATCGAGGAAAGTATTACGGAAGTTACAGAAGCCATCACGAAGCTTAAGGACGATATTGCCAAGATGGAGAATGCTACTACAAAAGCCTCTCTGCAACGCCAATTAGAAAATCGTGAGCTGCAACTTGAGAATCTTGTTGGATCACGCGCAGATCTCGACGAGAACGTTGAATATGTGAAGGTGACTGTCATGGTGACAGAAATCCCAGGCTTCTGGGAGACACGTGAAGCTTACGACCTTCACAACCTTGTCATGGGTATGGAGAAACCGGGTAGCTTTGTTCAGCGGGCCTTAGTGAACATTCTCATCGTAGGTTTTTGGGCCTTGCAGATTCTGAGTATCGCGATCTGGTTCCTCATCCCCCTGGTGATTTGGTTGACCTACCGCCGTCGCCAACGCTTGGCCTGGAAGGACCTCGATTAAAAAGCAAAACAAAAACTCCAGCCGAAGCTGGAGTTTTTGTGGTTCTGCGGCCCGGTCTAGATTGGTGCCTTTCCGGTGGGTTGTGAACCCTGTTTAGGTCGCATAGAACTTGAGGCAAAATTGGCACAAAATGGAACATGGCTCAGGGGTTAAATGAGACACTGTTACTTTCCTTCTGCCCAGGCTCGAAGCGCTTCATAGGATTCAGATCCGCAGATCCATTTTCCGCTTTCGGTGTTGATGAAGAATGGCACGCCACCGCAGAAACCCTTGTCGTGTTCCTTGAGCTTTTTCGCATTCTCCTCGTTGTGCCAGGTTTCAAACTGTTCAATGGCAAAGCCTTCTTTTTTTAATCGCTCAATGATTGGCATCATCGCCATGCAGTGCGGACATTCAGCGCCGTAGAATTCGAGTAGGGACATAGGGTGATGTAAATTCAATGCTTAAAGTTGTGTGCTCCACGTGGGGATATACGGCACAATGAGCGATTCCAGCTCGCGAAACACTCCCGTTGCCATGAGGACTGCCGAGATAAGCAGGACGACGCCGAAGGCCATTTTCAGTCTTCCTGATTGTTTCTGAATGAATTGCTTTCCTGCCACAGCTCGTTTTCCACCGTAGGCAATGAGGAGCATGGGGATCCCCGCACCAATCGAGTAGGTAAAGAGTAGAAGTCCCCCCGTCACGACGTTTCCGGTTCCTGACGCGAGCAGAATGATTGACCCAAGGATCGGCCCGGCACATGGCGCCCAGACGATGCCGAGCAGCGATCCAAGCGCAAAGGCTTCACTCGGTTGTCCGAGTTGGTTTGCTTTCGGGCCATGCGAGCCAAGCCAAGACGTGAGTACCGAGGTTCCGCGCGAGAACAGATTGCCAAGCGGCTTTACAAGAAGGACAATCCCCATGAGGCCGATAAGCCAAATGGCGAGCTGATTCAAGAAAACGCGATCAATAGGAAGTGCGCTACCAAAGGCACCAAACAGGATGCCGAGCACCGTGAACGTCGTCGACATGCCAAGCACTAGGTACACGGGATACCACTTATGATCCTTCAAGACCGATCCGAGGATAATCGGAAGAATGGGGATGATGCATGGTGAGGTGACAGTAATAGCACCGGCGGCGAGCGCCAGTAAAAACATCCCCATACGCTTATGATTGGATGAAGGTGGTGAAACTCTCGGCTGTTACAGGGCCTGGACCGAGTTGTTCGGCGGCCTTACCTTTTGCCGTTTTGATGATCGTCGACTGGCTTTGGATGTTAAAGGTTTTCTTGAGCGCGATCTCCGTATCGTAATTCACCTGGAATCCGACGAGATCAGTGTTAGAGTTCGACGAAAATACTGCTTCGATGATCGGCGCATTCGCTCGGCACGTTGGGCACCAGTCTGCGTGGAAATCAAGAATCACGGTTTTGCCATCAGTAAGTGCCGCGTCATAAGCGGCCTGCGAAAAATTTTGATATGCCCCGGCAACATAGGAGACCTGTTCGCCCGTTGGCGAAGTCGGCGATGCCTCAGCACCAGACGTAGTAGCTGGCTGTGTGACGCCCGCATCAGACGGACGCGAAAAGACCGCGTACCCCAGACCAATAAGCACAATAATTCCTCCGATCGCAAAAAATGTATTTTTCATATGTCGCTATGCTAGCAGCATATCATTTTTGCGTCGGTAACAAATACTACAAATTGTTGTGGATAACAATCTTTCCGTGTTCGTCGACGTCGATCTTGCCCTCGGCCTGAAGATCATGAATTGCTCGTGTGACCGTTACGCGATTCAGTCCAGTCAGCTTGGCAAGATGCTCGTGTGTAAGCTGTCGCGTCGACGTATCGCCGGCAAACCATTCTAAAAATCTCGATATCCGCTTCTTTTCGTATCGTTCAATTTCATGCAGCACCTTTTCCTTTGCATCCACTAGGTTCTCCGCGAGCTTCTTCTCGTAATCTTCCAAACGGCTTCCTAGCGTAGAAAGCGCACGCATCATCACAATCGGATACGCGGCAATGATGTGCTGAAAATCGTGAGACGAGAAAGCACAAATGCGCGTCCCTTCTGCGGCTTCGGCAAAATGCGAGAGCGGAGTTTCTTGCATGCCGACGTTGCCAAACAACGTTCCCGGTCCCATCACGTCAAACACGAATCGCTTGCCGTTATGCGAGTGGTACAGCGACACCTCGCCCTCCTTTACGAGGAACAACCGCGTCTCCTGCATGTGCGGCGAATACAAGAGTGCACGATTGGCGTGCCGCGTGTCCTCAGCGGAACTTGCCAATCGCATGATTTCTTCCTTGGGAATACCCGTGAAAAAATCCGTGTTCTTGATGTACCAGACGCGATCCATAGTAGAATAAGCGTAACACACTTATGCACAGGCCGCCACGTGCGATGTAGCAATTGTTACAATACGTTTTCTCTCGTTTTTGATACACTATACCCATAATTCGTAACCGATTTTTATGGGTAAAGTTTGCACAGCGTGTGGAGCCAACATCGCCGCGCCAGTGAAGCCGGAAAATGAGGAAGAAAAGTGTCCCCACTGCGCGGGCATGGGATCGAAGCCTTCAGAAGCCGGCGTGTGCGAGAAGTGCGTCCAAGGCGTTCCACACGAACACGGCGCGATGTAATTATGCGTACATACGATCTCATCATCGTCGGCTCTGGATCGGCGGGCATATCCGCAGCAGAAACCGCGCGCGAAGCAGGGGTAAAAAGCATTGCGCTTGTTGAGGCTGCAAAGCGGCTTGGCGGCGAATGCCCGAACTGGGGTTGCGTGCCGACAAAGGCATTGTTGAGATCGTCGGAAGTCATCTCCCTCGCCCGTCGTGCGGGGGAGTTTGGCCTCCGTATTCCGAAGGTGTCGTTCCGCCTTCGTGAAATCATGGAGCGAAAAGAACGCATCGTTGATGTACTCACCGGCGAAGGCCGTATCGAGGGCGTGCTCGAAAAACTTGGCGTCGATCTCTTGCGCGGAAAGGCGAAGTTTATTTCTCCTGATAAGCTTGCCGTCGGGAAGGAGCGAGTTACCGCAAAACATTTTATTATTGCGACAGGTTCGGAGGCGGTTATTCCGCCCATTCCCGGACTGAAAGAATCCGGCTTTCTTACAAGCGACGACATCGTGACACTGAGAAAACTGCCGAAATCCGTCGTCATTATTGGTGGCGGTCCGATCGGCGTCGAGTCAGCGCAAATTCTTTCAGAACTCGGCGTCGACGTGACCATTGTCGAATTTGCTCCATACATTCTTCCGAGAGAAGATTACGAAATAGCCAGCATTGTCACGGCGGCTTTTGCAGAACGCGGCGTTAAGATTTTCACCACAGCTCAGGCTATCGACGTGGGAACAGGCGAGGACGGTCACCGCGTCACCATAGAAGTCGGACCTGAAAAGAAGCGAGAAACGTTCGTGGCGGATACGATTCTCGTGGCCGTCGGAAAGCGGCCAGTCATTGCCGACCTTCAGCCAGAAAAAGCTGGCATTGAACTGGACGAACGAGGACGGCCAAAGCTGAATGAATTTTTACAGTCGACATCCAATGCTTCGGTGTACTTTGCAGGCGATGCGGCTGGCCAGATGCTGTTTACGCACGTCGCTCACGAGCAAGGAACTATTGCTGCGACAAACGCGGCCAAAGGAAATACTGCGCAATCAGACCTACGCGTTGTTCCGCGAGGGACATTCTGCACTCCTGAAGTCGGCTCTGTCGGCATGACCGAAACGGAAGCGAGAAAGAGTGACGCAAAAATCGGTATCGGCACAGCTCCCTACGCCATTCTCGGCAAAGCGCTTGTTACAGGCGAATCTGATGGGCTTGTAAAGATCATCGTCGACATGGAAAGTGGTCATGTGCTCGGCGGTCACGTCGTCGGCATGGCTGCAGCTGAGATTGTTCACGAGATTGCGCTCGCGATGTTCGCGGATATTCCTTACACCACCATCGCGAAAATGATTCATGCGTATCCGACATTCGCAGAAGGAGTCGGTGCCGCCGCGTATAGCGTAAAGGCCATAGTATGAAACAGGTAAAAATTTACACTTCGCCGGGATGTGCATATTGCATGCTCGCAAAACAGCTCTTTACTTCGCTCAAGGTGCCATTTGAGGAAAAGAACCTCACCGTAGATCCCGCAGAGGCCGAAGCCTTGAGCGAAAAATATAACTGGAGCAAAACTCGCATCTTAATTGCCGCGCTATGGATATCCACGCGCCCTTCGATTACTCAGAAGTCACGCCGCTCATTTTCATCGGCCAGAATGCCTGTTGTGTAACGCATTTCGACGGGACATTGACCGCTCGAGGCGTGCGTGCCGACATTAGCCTTGAGAAGGAACAAATCGACCAGCCGTATGGCGTCGACTTCTTCCTTTGGCTTCCGACAGAGGACCATACCGCCATGTCGCACGAAAAGGCTGATCTGGGCATTTTAACGTTACGTTACTTCGCTGAGAAAAATATCCCATGTTTTGTGCATTGCAAGAACGGACATGGACGCGCGCCGATGCTTGTTGCCGCATATCTCATTGCCGACCATGGAAAGACTGCCGAAGAAGCGGTCGCGTACCTCAGAGAACGTCGTCCCGTCATGCACCTGCAAGATGTCCAGATGGCGTTCCTCAAAGAACGGGGAGCACTTCGTAAATAATCCAAACTATGGTTAAGACTACCAAGAAAGACGGGGGAACACTTTTTACTTGTGAGCAATGCGGTTTCCAATATCGCGAAGAACATCAGGCGCAAGAATGTGAATACGCCTGCGTCAATCACGGAATTTGCCGTACTGATATCGCCAAGCAAGCGGTAAAGATCTCCAATGAAAGTCCTCGCGACTAATGAGGGTCTTAGGACTGCCGTTTTATCTTCGTCAGGAAAACCTCATAAGTCGCCAAACACAAAACCCCCGAGTCTTACGACTTGGGGGTTTTGCTGGACCAGTGCCCTGTTCAGGTCGCCCAGAACGGGTACTAGATGGTTCCGGGACTTGGATTCGAACCAAGATTCACGGCTTCAAAGGCCGCTGTCCTGCCTTTAGACGATCCCGGAGTATGAGGAAGCGATTTATTTGGAATATTTCGTTGTCGTCGATTTCCGTCGGCCTCACCGTATCATATATACGCCTCGGCCTTACTCAATCGTCTCCTAGAACTATTCTCAAATAAATCGCTTCCTCTATGCAAATGCGACTGTAAGATAGCGCAAAATTTGAGCTTTGGCAACTAGATAAAAGCACGAATCCCCACCGGCTCGCGGAGCGGGTGGGGACGTAGGCTGAAGGGCGAGGGCCCGTCAGGAGTCGAGGGGCTCGAGTTCGGCAGGATTGAGCTCCTGCATGACCGAATAGTGCTCCGGCTCGATCGAGCCATCGCCGGCTTCGGACTCAAGC
>ERZ1292633.2669-Hain-H41-02um-R1-2669-length-18013-cov-5_pt1 | contig 18013 bp, 15 predicted proteins | sample MGYA00564406_ERZ1292633 | MGnify/ENA primary metagenome ERZ1292633 (study PRJEB36523, sample SAMEA6512639) | groundwater metagenome | collected 2019-01-08 | study: AquaDiva: Metagenomics assemblies of 32 groundwater samples | reverse complement strand
AAGAATAGCGGATAGAAGTAGAAATAGACCACGATATTTAGCCATTATTATCTCCCCCTATCGCAATTCAGATTCAGCAATGGCATCTTCTGCCACCAATGAAACTTTTTGGAATTGTTTTTCTTGCAAAAGTGCCATGGTCCCCATGACGTCTCTGTAGGCAAGTGTTTGATCTGCACGAACCCTTATGGTTTCGAGAAGACGATTTGGTGTGCCCGGAACATTTATTGAAACCTGACGCAACACATCATCACCCAAAGTTGAAGTATCCGATATTTGACCATCAACAAAAATTTGCATCGCACCTGTGCCATCGTCACGAATATCGACAACAGTTGGCCTCTTAAGCTCCTGTTGATCAGGTGGCGGATTCGGCGGCGGCAAATCCACCTTAACGTCGGTTGTCGGCGGAGGGGCGGCAACCATAAAGATAATCAACAAAACCAACAAAATATCAATGAACGGAATTACGTTCATATCACCATTAGCTTCGTATGAACCTTTTTTCCCAGATCCACCCGAGGATACTTTAGCACCCATGATAGCACCTAACTTTCTTAGCTCTTTCGAGCATGCCTATTGGAAGTTCCAAATGACTGACCATTTAAGTTCTCCCTTAAGATTATCGTTTATCTAAGCCGACCAAAGCGACCTTGAAGAAGCCTTCATCTTGAATGCGGTTCATTGCGTAAACCACATTTCTATAAGGCGTTGCGCCATCGCCACGAATGTAAATCCGTTCCATAATGATGGCTATATCGCGCTCTTCGCCAGTTTTGCTGTTGGTTTCTTTGTTGTTTCTAGGAACTTCCTTATAGACTTCCTTGCCCAACTGGGATGGATCCGCAACCCTTTCATTGCCAACATAATAAATAGCGACACCATTTTTTTCTTGAATGGAAACATAGGTTTGCTTGGGCGGGCGTTTTGACGGAATTACCTTTGAACTTGGCAAATCGACATTTACGTCAACCGTAGCAATAGGCGCGGCAACCATGAAGATAATCAACAGCACCAACATAACGTCCACAAAAGGAATTACGTTGGGGTCTGACGTGGTGGCATGCCCGCCACGTTTCGCTGGTCCAGATGAGACTTTTGCACCCAGGGTCAATACTCCTTTTCTGAAGGTAAATAATTAGCCTTGTTTATCCATATCGCGTGACAATAGCGCCAAGAATTCAGCCTTAAAGTCATCCATATAGCCACCAATTGTGCTGATTTGTTTACCCGAAAAGTTGTAGATCAAAACTGCAGGGATAGCTGCCAATAGGCCCGCTGCGGTTGCCACAAGTGCTTCAGCGATACCAGGGGCAACTGATGCAAGTGAAGTTGTTTGAGTTTGAACGATACCTACGAAAGAGTTCATAATACCGTAAACTGTACCAAACAAACCAATGAATGGCGCGTTTGCACCAATTGATGCCAAGAACGTCATGTTTGAACCAAGGTCTTCAACGCCTTTATTTTGCTCAATATCCATTGCGGTTGAAATACGCGACAAAGTATGATCTCCAGTTTTCATGCTGTAAAGACCCATATCGCGAGTTTTCTGAACTTCGGCCCAGCCAGCAACGAACATTTTTTTGATGGTGCTGTCTGGTTGTTTAGCAACTAATTGTGCAGCTTCATCAGGAGTTTTTGCTTTGTGAAATTGCGCCATGAAACCCGCTACTTTTGCTTTAGTAGCCCGCATTACGAGAACTTTTTCAAATAATAGTGAAAGAGCGTAAATTGCGCAAAGGACAAGAATTACCAAAACTGCCTTGGAAACCAAGGTAGAATCCATAATCATGCTCCAAAGCGAAACATCGCTAGTTTCAGCGGCTTTTGCAGCTACTTCAGCTGCTGCGTCTAATTCTGCTTGGGTTGCTGCTGCTGGAGCGGCGGCAACAGCATTAGCTGTATCGACGGCAGCATTTGTAGCGTTTGCTACTTCATTAGTTGCGGCTTCAGCAGCGCCGCTGGCTTGTAATAGTGCGAACATTGGGACCATTTCCTCCAAAAGACGAGCCGACTATTAACAAAGGTTTAATAATCAAGCACTGGTTTTACAGCTAGCGAGCAAATTGCAAATTGAAAAGCCCCCCAACAGATTTTTTTGGCAGATTCTGTGACATTTTGTCATATGGGGCTATTTTTCTGTCAAATCTTAGCTTTTTTGGTGTTTTCTTCTGCAATTGCAAAAATAGTGAAATTTTATGCTGCAAGTGCGAAAGGAATTTTCTAATTCGCCGAATATAAGTCTGGCCGTCTATCGCGAAAAAAGCCCCAAGCCGCCCTGTGGGATTCCAAATATCCTAGGTCAAAAGATGCTGTGATTACGCCTTCTTCATTGCGGCCAATTTCGGCAATTTTATCACCACGGTGATTGGCAATAAAGCTTGAACCATAAAAATGCTGCTCCGCACCTAGCCCTTGTTCAATTCCAACCCGATTGGCGGCAATAATTGGCACTATGTTTGATACTGAATGGCCGATCATCGCGCGTTGCCACGGATCTTTGGTGTCCAAACTATCATCATGTGGTTCAGTGCCAATTGCGGTGGGATAAAATAGTAATTCAGCACCTTGCAGCATCATTGCCCGAGCCGCCTCGGGATACCATTGATCCCAACATATTCCGACGCCGATTTTTGCGAATTTTGTATCCCAAACTTTGAACCCTGTATCTCCCGGTCTGAAATAGTATTTTTCTTGATAACCAGGGCCATCGGGAATATGGCTTTTTCGATAAGTTCCCAAATTTGCGCCATCGGCATCAATAATTGCGACGCTATTATAATAACGCGGGCCATCTTTTTCGAAAATTGAAACTGGGATTACAACCCCAAGCTCTTTTGCGATTTTCTGCATCGCGACCACGCAAGGGTGGGCTTGTGCGGGATATGCGGTTTTGAACCAACTTTCGTCTTGGGTTGTGCAAAAATAAATTCCTTGAAATAATTCCGAAGGGAGGATTATGTTCGCGCCTTGGGCTGCGGCCTCACGGACGAAACCAATGGTTTTGGTGATATTGGCTTCCATATCGTGGCCGTAGGACGATTGGATTGCGGCTACTTTTACGATTCTGGAATTGTTCATGGCTATTTCGGCTCTTGCTGTGTAATGCAATGAAATGATCCGCCACCGGTCAAAATGGCGCTGGCATCAATACCAATAATTTTGTGATTTGGGAAATGCTCGGCCAAAACCCGCAAGGCTTCGTCGGCGCTTGCTGTGCTATAATGCGGCATAACCACCGCACCATTTCCTATAACAAAATTCATATGTGAAGCTGGCATGATTTCACCTTCAACACTCAATACTTTACCTGGTGAGGGCGTGCGAATAATTTCGAACTTGTCACCATTAAGATTGGTCATGCTACAAAGGTCTGAATAAATATTATTCAAAACCTCAATATTGGGATCATCCACCCCAAATGGGCTTTGGCAGATGATTTTATTTGGTGCGATAAAACGCGCAATATTATCAATATGACCATCGGTGTGGTCATTTAACAGGCCATCATCCAACCACAATATTTTCTTCGCGCCCAAATTTGCGCGTAAAACTTCTTCAATATTTTCGGCGGTGACGCTGGGGTTGCGGTTGGGGTTAAGTAGGCATTGTTTAGTTGTAAGAAATACACCTTCGCCATTGCCATCAATTGAACCACCTTCAAGGACAAAATCGACTATTTGCGTTGAAACTTTGGCACAAGCCGCGAGTTTGGTGCTTAATGCGTCGTCATGCTCAAGGACGAATTTGCCACCCCAACCGTTGAAACCGAAACAAATGGCCTTGCTTTCCCCGCTTTCATTGTTGGCAAATATCGGCCCTGTGTCGCGTAACCATACGTCACCGAATGGAATGTCGTATAATTCAACTTTGCCATCGAAAACCGAAGCGGCACTTTGCTTGGCCTCTTTACCCGATACCAATAATTTCACGTGGTCGAATTTGCCATTATGCGGCGCAATTAGTGCATTTATCATTGCCGCAACTTCTGCCCGCGCTGGTTCTAAATCCTCCTGCCACAAATCAGCCGCAGACGGCCAGCAAGTCCAGATAGCTTTATGCAGCGCCCATTCGGCGGGAATAGTGATTGATAGTTCCATTCCCGCTTATGATAACATTAGGGCAAGAATTGCAAATAGTTTTTACGACTTGGGTATTATTAATGGCTGTTACAGCGCATTTCACCTTCAGTTTTCGCAAAATTAACGGCACCGATTCCCAAAATTCTGATTTTTGTTATTTGGAGGGTTAAGCTTCGGTCAGGCTGTTTGCACCTTTTTCGACAACATAGTGTTTAAGATTGCTGAATCCCGCGTCGCGCCGCCAAGTCGAAGGCGTATGACGCAATTTTACGTCCATACGAGTTGGGCTTATTTCGGCCAAGCCATAGCCATTTGTTCTATCGTCAAAAAACTTAAATTGTGGATTATCAGGCAACATCGCCATAAATCGTTCGTAGGAAAAAGACTTTGAAGTTATTGAACCACCAACAAATTCCACGGCGACGCTTTGTGATGCTGGGTTGGCATAGTCCATTTTCACTTCACCAGCAAAGAAAGCATGAATGTCGCCACCAATTACAACGCATGAAGCTTTGTCATTTCTGCGGCGAATATTTTCAATGATTTTTTGACGTGCTGGCTCGAAAGCACCCCAACCATCATTATAGGCAACGGCGTCGCCGCGATTGTCTTTTTGGTTAAGAGTTCCGAACAATGTTGGCTGCACCAATACCGACCATTTGGTGGTTCCGCGCATCATATTATCGTTAAAAAACCGTTCTTGTTGCGCGCCAAGGATAGAGCGATTGGCGTCTTGGAGTTCAGTGCAAGTGGCGCGCGAAACCAATTGCGCTTCATAACGGCCCTCATTGGCGCAAGCGGCGCGAGCGCGATATTGACGGGTATCGAGCAAATTAAACTCAACCAAATTGCCATAATTCACCTGGCCATATATCCGCATACGATTGGCAGCGGTGAACATTGAGCGCCGACGAAGCGGCAAATGCTCAAAAAATGCTTGATAGGCATTTCGCTTACGAGTTGGGAAATCGGCCGGCGTGAAGCCAGCCACAACTTTACCGACATCGCCTTGATAATCATTGGCTACTTCATGATCGTCCCAAATAAAGACCCATGGACAAGCCGCATGTGCTGTCTGCAAATCTTTGTCGGTTTTGGTAACTGAATGAATAAGGCGATAATCCGCCAGACTCCAAGCTTCGTCAATTGGCATACGGCGTACTTGCGGCCCCCAAGATGTTTCGTAAATATAATCACCAAGGCTTAATATAAGGTCGGGATTTTGTGCCGCCATATCGCCATAGGCGGTGTAAAAGCCTTGCTCATAATGGGCGCAAGAATGCCAGGCAAACTTAAATCTTTCGAGGTTTGATCCCAATAATGGCGCTGTCGCAACTCGTCCAACTGGGCTAACCAGTAGGCCCACTTTGAAACGGTAAAAATAATGCCGCGCTGGTGGTAAGCCGTAAATTTCGGCATGAACTGAATGGTTTAAGTCTGGCCTTGCGATTTCGGTCTGCCTACGGACAATGCGGGTGAATGCCAAATCTTCCGCAATTTCAACCCCGACTTCAATAAGGTCTGTCAAACCAGATTCTGCATCATATGGATTTGGCGCAAGCCGCGTCCATAAAACAAAACCATCGGATGTTGGGTCACCTGATGCTACGCCAAGCGAAAATGGATCATTTACAAATCTTGGGGTCGCAGCATAAGCGGAACCTTGCCAAGGGCTTATCATTGCACTAGCCGCAGATCCCATTGCAACGCCCGATAAAAACCTGCGCCGTGCAAGAAGTTTTCTGTTTGTTTCTTCATCCATCACAATGTCCCCATTTTTCAGCCAAATATGTATTTTCACGTACTTAGAAAAAAGGCAAGTTTTGATACCAAAACTTGCCCTTAAAAATCATATTATGAAATTCACCGCGCTAGCGCTAAAACTCATAACGCAAACCAACAGTAATTTGCCAACGTGACCTATCAACATTTCGCGTAGGAGCATTTGTCAAAAGGTTAGAAGCGTTAGTAATGCGATAAGTGTTACAAGTAACCGCACCCGCATTGTTTGAGGCACCAGTCGCATCGGCGCATGTTACGTTATAGAGAGTTTGGGTTTCACCAAACTCTTGGGTAACGCCCCATTCGTCATTCAACATATTAAGCAAATTGGCAAACTCAAGGCTTACAATTGCTTTGTGGCCTTCAAAGAATGAAGGCAATTGTTGGCTAAGCTTCATGTCAACCAAATGAATGTCTTCATTGCGATAAGCAGACCGTTCAGCAATAACGCCCTGATTAAGCCCAAAGTGGTTAACCAAATTGCGCACATTGTTCAAAGTAGTGACATTATCGAAAGCGACTTTATTATCGCCGCCAATCAAAATTGCGCCCGAAGATGATGTGGTCACGCCAGCACTTGTTGCAGTTAGAACTGCATCATTCAGGCCCGCGAAGTTTGGTATATATGCGAGGTTCGCAAAACGATTAACACCAAAAGTTGAGTTTCTTCCACTTCCAGCATTCATTACAAATGTAATTGGGCGGCCATTTCTCTTATCACCAAATAGTGACAGACGAGTTTCAAGGTCACCAAATGGCGTGCCTTTCCAATCAACCGAATATTTGAACGCATTGCGAATTTCTTCTTGCGCACGGCCATATGTAGGAGCATTTGGATCAAGCCCTGTGAACATGCCACCATAAAGCGAACTTGCGGTGGATGCGAAACGGCCCGAATTGCCCAATTCTTCAATATTTTGATAAGTGTAAGCAATTGAAGTGCTTAAATTACCAAATCGCTTTGAAAGGCCAAATGCCGCAACATATGCTTCGCCCAAATCGCCCGATGGATTATACATGATAATATCACGGTTTGAGATTGAACTTGTTGCAGTCACAGCACCCGCTGCGATTGCAGCAGCAGTTGAGTTTACTACAGTGCCAACCACGGCAGTGCGCTGCGCCGAACTTAGGCCATCATAACGAATACGACCATCTGGAGTTCTTGCTTGCGCACCATTGACCATCAATGGTGTTGCCCGACCATCACGGAATGCATAACCAGTTTTTACACGGGTGATAACCCCGTCAAAAGTGCCACGAAGTCCCCAAGGAAGTTCTTTGGAAATCGTGACATTGGCTTTCCATTCCGAAGGCACTTCGAAATTATTTGCCAAAGCATTAACTTCTGATGTCGGGTTTGGTGTAACGCCGCCCAACAGACCCAAAACGCTGGCAGGGATTGAACTGCCAAATTGTGGGTTGATGCCGACGTTTAATGCAGCAGCACCGATTGTTTGGTTAAAGCCCGGTGCAGCACCAGTTTCCACGAATGTGCCATCGGTTAGGCGCTCAATTTGCACACCAACAGTTGCGATACCTGTGTTGGAATATGAGTTGGACATGAACACGTCAGGCAAGCCGCCCGAAAACAGGCCAACGCCGCCAGAAATTTTCAAATCTGCCATGGGCTCCCAATTGAAGCTGACTCGCGGCATAACAATGCTTAAGCCATCATAAGTATTGGTGTTGGAAAACCCTTGACGTGCTAAGAAATTGGCATTGGCAACTGGCTTTTTGTCCATACCATATGTGTCATAGCGAAGACCCAAATTCACACGCAAATTATCGGCAATTTGCCAGTTATCCTGTGCATAAAGAGCAGTAATAGTATAGTCAAATGCTGCCGCCGCGTCTGAAGGATTGCCCGAAGGAGCATTGGTATAAATCAAGCGATTAGCACGACCCGCAGTGAAATCAGCAATTGAATCGAAATAATATGTGCCGTCGCTATTTGGAACAAACAAATTATAGACTTCGCGCATTTGATGCTGAACACCGGCTTTGAAAGCATGATCGCCCATGCGATATTTGGCTTCAAAATGAACTTGGTCATTCACATTGGTTAGATAATTTGCGTGACGGAATTGGTCAGGACCAAAACGAACCACACCGCGACCAGTACCAGTCGAGTTTGCGCAACTAGTCAAACGGAACGAGCCTGTAGTATCTTCAGCGGTTGGCGTTGAACAAACTGTTATGTCTGCAAAATTTTGCCCACCTGGAGGCTCTTGTAAACGAGTATAATCACGACGGCTTAAACGCAATTCTGTTGAAAGATTATCATTCCATTTTGAGTTAATTTGGAAGGACAAAGTTTCATCATCTTCGCCAGTAAAATACCATTGCGAATCAAGCGAAGCCGTTGTCGAACCCAAATTGGTGAAGTTGAACACTTCTGATGTTGCACGGCGATAAGTCAAATTAGCACGGTGATCATCAGTAATATTTAAATCAAAGCGAGCCGAATATTTTTCATCGGTCACTGGCTTTGTGCTTGGTATTGAGCCTAAATTCCGAGTTCCGCCATAGGTGTTTTTGTAAACATTGGTGACTGCATCAATTTCTGCTTGTGTCATCGGCGCGCCAGTTGGGCCGACAATTGTATTGGCAAAACCGCCACCAGCAGGGCCGCGAAGCGTGATATCGGAAGATTCAAATGTTTCATATGCCAAAGCAAAGAACAAGCGGTCACGTAAAATCCGCCCGCGCAAAGAAGCGCCATAATTGGTATTATCAATAATCGGCTGAACTCTAGTCCCGTCAATCCAAGCGCCAGTTAAATCTTCCGATTTGAACTTGCCAAACACTGCGCCGTGAAGGTCATTATCGCCTGAACGCAATACAATATCCAACGCACCGCCCAAAAATCCGCCATTCTTTACATCAAACGGCGTAGCGGAAATATTGAACTGTGAAATTGCATCAATTGCAATCGGGCCGCGGCGAGTCGGGAAACCGCCTGTGTTAAGGCCGAAATCGTCCTGCGCCGCAACGCCATCAATTGTGATACGATTGGTGCGCGGATTGGAACCCGCGATTGAAATACCGCCATCGCCGACCGAGTTTTGCGAAACCAGTGGTGAAGAACGCGCCAATTCGCGCAAATCTTGGTTAATAACCACCCGTGCTTCAATGGCATCACGGCGAAGCGCAGTTGTTGTACCATCACCACGAACCGTCCCAGCTCTATCACCGCGAACCACAACTGTTGAGCCAGCCACTTGGCCACGAATTAAATCCAATGACATTGAATATGGCTCGGAAACCGAAAGGTAAACATCTGGTACTGTTGCGCCTTGGAAATTTGCAGCGTCAACATCAACCCGATAAGGGCCACCTGCACGCAAACCAGAAACCGCGAACCCGCCAGTAGCGTCAGTTCTCGCCGTGGCTCTTGTTCCAGAAGCAACGTGTGTAACCACAACACTTGCACCCGCCAAAGGTGAGCCCGCGCCTTTAATCTGCCCACGGATATCCGCCGTAGTTTCTTGCGCGAAAACGGCAACTGGCGCTGTAATCGCAATTGCCAAGACGCCCAAAGCGCAGCTTGATACTAATTTCTTGAAATTTGTCATAACTCAACCCCATTTTTTCACGGCGCTCTGCCATGTTTATGCTACAATATCAGCAGGCTACAGACGTTTGGTTTTGATTGCAGAAATCGACCCACAATCAATATATTCCAAGTCCGAGTGGCCACTAACAAAAAGTTAATTCTTCCATAGCCCTTTAAGTGACATTGTTATGACACTCAAGACAGGATTAGTGCTTTATTCACAGCTTAAAGGCTCACAGCAGTTAGCAGTTGCAATAAAGTTACAGTTTAAGTGCATTTTGAGTGGTTTTTGCTGGTTTTTGAATTGCTTGATTGAGGCAATTTTTGGAATCGTTTTTCAAGCCCAATTTCGACTCAATAATGTATTGGAAAACGAAATTCGATATTCATAAAATTTTATAAATTGCTTTAACCACAAATTATATTCTTGCCCCTATAAATAGGCATGACTACCAATAAGTTACGGCATGTAAATCAAGATGAGATCGACAATGCAATTGTCGCTCACACTGCCTATTTGCGCGGCCAGCAAGGTGCAAAGCGCATGGTTTTCAATAATTGTGATTTAACTGGCGTCATAATGCGCAATTGTGATTTAAGGGATTCGGACTTTACGGGGTCGCGGCTCGAACGAGCTGACTTGTCGGGCAGTAATTTCAAATGCGCAGCGTTTTTTTCCGCTGATCTAAGGCGGGCGAATTTGCGCTATTGTGATTTGTCACGAGCCGATTTACGCGGCGCTTTATTCAATGGCGCGGACTTAACCAATGCCGATTTATCAGAAGCCGATTTGCGCGAAGGGGTTGTGGCAAAACGCGACAAGAAAGGCGGCCTCACCCAAGTAACACACGTGCCAATGGCTGCAAGTGGCTGCAATACAATTTTCAAAGGCGCAAAATTAAGCAACGCCAAAATGAACGGAATGATTGCGATTTCCGCCGATTTCACTGGCGCAATGATGCGTGAAGTTAAATTGGTTCGCGCGCATCTTAAACAAGCCATTCTTGCGGGCGCTGATTTAACAAATTCGGATTTAAGTGGCGCAAACCTTGAAGGCGCTGATTTGCACGGTGCGATTATCGCTGGCGCAAATACTGTTGGAATGGATGTTCGTGGCGCCGATGTAAGCGGTATGATTAAAGAACCAAAAGGCGATGAAGCGAAAAAAATGTCTGAAATTGGCGCTTCTATTGGACAGCACATTTTGTGGCGCGAAACCATGGGCAAACAAGGCCAAGTTGGTATTTTTGACAATCTAGATTTGCGCAGTGCCCAGGACTTGTCCGATAAACCACTTACCGCTTTTCGCGCCAAAAATGCGGTTTTATGCGGACTTGATTTAAGCAAATCTGAATTGCAAGGCGCAATGCTGACAGGCGCAGATATGCGTTCATGCGACTTACAAGAATGTGATTTGCGCGGAATCAATCTTAAAGATTGTAAAATGCAATGGACTAATCTTCAACAAGCAGACTTGTCGCCTTTGAAATTGCCTGACGGTCGTGAATTATGGGCCGATTTAAGCGGTGCCGATTTGTCACATGCCGATTTATCTGGTTTAGATTTGAGCAAGGTCAAATTGCAAGGCGCCAATCTTACTGATGCGAAATTAAACAACACCAAAATATCGCCAAAAATGCTGCCCCAATTGATTTTAGATGAGCAAGTTGAAGTATTGAAACAAGCCTAACAAAATAGCCTCCAACCGTGTTCACATAAAATAAATTTAACGATACTACGCTTGAAGCGAGCATTAAACACATGTAACCTCGCAGTTTGGAAAATTAAGGGACGCTTATTTTGGCATTTTTACCAATGACCACAAAAATTAAAATAGGCATTGGACCTAGCTTTATCACTGGCCTTATTTTTCTCGCCCTGAGTTCAAATTGCGCTTTCGCCCAAACCGCCACCACTTCTACGAATGCTGCGCAGGCTACAAACTTACGACCAATTCTCAGTGCTGCTTCAAGCGGTGCATTGGCGCGAGCAACGGAATCGAGCGCACGGATTGATAGAATTAGGGATCAATATCGACACCCTTTCGAGACATTGAGTTTTTTCGGGATTAATTCGAACGACACTGTAATTGAGATTTGGCCTGGGCAAGGTTGGTATTCCTCCATTTTGGCGCCTTATTTGAAATCTGGTGGTGGCCGTTTCATCGCGGCACATTTTGACATTTCAAATTCCAATTCGCCTTTGGTTCGCCAAGTTGTTGACAATTATCGCAATCGCTTTGCAAGCGATGTTGAACGCTTTGGCTATGTTGACATCGTTTCATTTGGCCCCAGGTCCGGCGCACTTGGCCCTGCCAATAGTGTTGATTATGTTCTGACTTATCGCAATATCCATAATTGGATGAACCAAGGTTGGACTGAAAAGGCTTTCGAGGATTTCTTCAAAGTATTAAAACCCGGCGGTTATTTGGGAATTGAAGAACACCGCGCAAGCAATGATGCACCGCAAGACCCGCTCGCAAACGATGGCTATGTGCGCCAAGATTACGTTATCGATATGGCAAGGGAAGCTGGATTTGTTTTGGTTGACACCTCAGAAATCAATGCCAACCCTCTTGATACTAAGGATCACCCTTTTGGGGTTTGGACTTTGCCACCGGTAAGTCGCTCTGCGCCACAAGGACAAGCAGACAACCCAGCTTTTGATCAACGCCCGTTTCTTGAAATAGGTGAAAGCGATCGCATGACTTTGTTGTTTCGCAAACCGCTCGCGCCACCAGTAAATGTTTTGGCCGCAGCAACTGCCCCGCAACCTGTGCGCATGGTGTTCGCGCCGCCGCCAACTCCTCAAGCTGCACCCAACAACCAAGTTTCGGCAACACCCACTGTTGCTGCCCAACCATTGCCGCCGGCTATACCCAGTGCGCAACCGCCAGTGCCAGTTGTTCTTGCACCCGCGACTGCACCCGCCGCAACCAGTGAATCCCGTGTCGCCACTACTGAATCAGCGCCAAATCAATCTATTGCTGGAGAGCTTATAGTTGGAACTGACGCTTTAAACACGACCCCGCCTGCCTCGCCTTCTGCCGAGCCATTTGTTGTCGCGGTGCGCGATGCGCAGGCTGAATCCGCGGCAGCAAATCCAGCCCCTGCCGCCGCACCAGCAAGCTCGCCGCCACGCCCTACGCCTGCTGCGACGCCGCCAAGTTCGCGGCAAAGCCAACCGAGCGTGAGCCCAAGAACGACGCCACGACCAAGCAGCACCAGCGCCGCAACTAATTCGGCCAGGTCAAGACCATCGACGACGCCAACGCGCAATTCTAGTGGTGCAAGAACTAGTGCATCAAGACCAACAAGCACCAATGCTGCAAGGCAATCAACAACAAGAACTGCGCCAAGGACAAATACTCGTACAACACCAGCAGCGCCAAAAGCCAAAACAAAAGCAACGCCGCCGCGTGTTAACCCCAATATACCAACTTGGAATCCACCAAATAAGAAAAAGAAAAGTTGAACTTATTAATTCAAATTAATTTGACTGCAACAACTCTGGCCGCTCAATGGTAGCTATGAAAAAATTATTTTTACCTGTCGTTTTGGTCAGCATTTTTATCGCTTTATATTCGCAAAATAGCGTATTTGCTTCTGAAGTTCATGCCTTACGCGCTAATCAAGTTTTCCAATTTTGGGATAAATACCTTACATTACCACCCCATATCCGTGATGGCTTTAATTTGCTTTATACAATTCGTTCACGCAGTGGGTCATTGCCAGAATTATATTTGGTAAATGGCGCTCAACGAACCCTTCTTAGAACCGACAGAAATGGCGTGATATTAAACCCACCAGACCTTGAAAATTTCAGGCGTGCTACAGTCGAACTCCCTAATTCGGGCACTAGCAACTCCAAGTCCAAGGGCAGCGGCATTTCCGTGAATTTGGATATTGAACCAATTATCCCACTCGGCAGGAGCATAGCCGTCAGCGCGATAAATAATGCGCTTAGCGATTATCGTGATGGCATTCGAATTGCTGGCGGACCAGCAGCGCTTATGGCGCCGAAATTTACTTCAATTGCCTTCAAAGGTGCGCAATCGGGCTTCGTAAATTTCTCTAATAGTCGCCAAATTCCACTGGTTAAACAAGGCGACGCTTTGGTTTTTACGCCCAGTGCTGCAAACGCACGCGGAGCGATAAATTTAGCATTTAATACTGCGCCAAACCGTGCCGACTATGCTCGATAAGCATGTGGAAATTGAAATTTTCAACGTATAATTAACTAAGACCGCCCTATAATTCGTGCTTTGGCTTTGGGGTTAATTACAAATGGCTGGCCTTGGCTCTATTCATGTTTTGGTGGTCGATGATAATGCGCATATGCGCTCGATTGTTGTTGCCATTTTGCGCGGTATAGGGATTGGCACAGTCAAAGAAGCCTGCGACGGAGCCGATGCCTTTGAAGTTATGCGGGCGGGTGTTCCCGATGTCGTTATTTGTGACTTAAACATGGATCCAATTGACGGCCTCGACTTTTCCAAAATGGTGCGCACCGCCGCCGACAGTCCTTTTCCTTTCGTGCCGATAATTATGATGACTGGCCATACCGAAAGATCCAAAGTTGAAGCCGTGCGTGATGCTGGGGTCAATGAGTTTTTGGCCAAGCCGATTTCGGCACGAACCTTGATGGACAGAATTATTGCGGTAATTGACCGTCCACGCCCGTTCATAAAAACAGCGTCATATGTTGGCCCATGCCGCAGGCGCACTAATCCAAAGGATTTTGCGGGTCCATGGCGGCGAAAAACCGATGATCCAGAAGCTGAAAAAGCAAAACTAGCGGCAAACAAAACAGAAAAAGCGGAAACTTAATCATGGCCTATGCATTATCGATATCTGAAACCCCGGAAATATTTCCACGTTCATTTATGTTGCAACAAAAAATTGGCGGCAAGGCAACCAGTTTCATAACGCCCGAATTGATACTATTGGCGGAAGCCATATTAGAGCAGTTTATGCCGCCGCTTCAAGATCAAGTTAAAACTCGCCTTAAATCAATTTCAAAACTCGCGCGTGAACGGAAAGAAAATATTCGTGATGAAGTTTGGTATCATGCCCATGAAGTTAGGGGTGTTGCAGCCAATGCAGGATTTGTAAATTTAGGGCGTATTGCTGACCTAATTTGCAAATATTTGGACAATGCGCCAAGCGATTTTAAGCCAGACGCCAATTTATTAACCACTGTTGCTGTTGCCGCGCTTTTCACAATGCAAAACGAAAATAAAGACAGCGCAATTGGCGAGGAATTAGTGCGTGACTGCGAGATTGCAATTGCAATTCAATTGGCCAGCGAAAGGCGCGTTTAGTTTAGGATTTCTTGCGCACCAATAAAAGGCCATCACCAACGCCGATAAAGCATTCATCTAATTTAGGGTCAGATTGCACTATGCGCACTAATTCGCGCAATGCGATTACTTCTTCGTCCGTATTGCTAGTATCGGCTACCCGTCCGTTTAATAAGGCGTTGTCAAACATGACCAAACCACCAGCGCGCAATAATTTTTTGGCCAGCGGCAAATAGTCGAGATAGCCTTTTTTATCGGCATCAATGAAAATGAAGTCAATTTTTCCTTCATAGCCGCTTTCAAGAAGTTCACTAAGGCTGGATTTTGCGGGCGCAATCATTGGGACAATCACGCCTGAAACTTCTGCCATTTTCCAATATTTTTTGGCAATATCAAGATAGGCGTGTGAAATATCAAGCGCAAACAGACGGGCACCAGGGCCGGCATTTGTCCTTAAAGCAAGCGCGGTCGTGAGCGATGAATAGCCAGTAAATACACCAACTTCGACCGCAATTCGCGCGTCGATTAAACGTAGCAAAAACGACATGAAAGCACCTTGCTCGGGGCTAATTTGCATATTGCCTCTGGGGTGATTTGCGGTTTCAGCGCGGCACAGGCTCAAAACTTCATTTTCGATTGGGTTGGCGGCAATAATATAATCAATTATTTCGGGCGTAAGGCTAATGCTTGATCTCGTCATGCTTGGTCTTGTAGTTGAAATTTTTCGCAAATCCAAGGATTAAACACAAAGCCGCCGCAACCAAAGTGAAAATAAGCGAGCTATAAGAATCCTGCCCATGCCCCGAAAACAGGCCAGCACTTAAGTGGAAATCAAATGCGTCTGGCAAATAAATGACTTCAGCCCAGGTCCAGAAGCCATGCGCGGCGGCGGCGGCCAATAGGCCGAACTTAGCTGCCATTATTGCCATAAGCACCCCAAAGACTACACTATTGACGATGTAAATTGGCGTGGCATATCCCTGTAGAGCCTGCAATATTGCGAACATTGCGCCCGCGCTCAATATCCCAACCCATTTTCCGTAAAATCGCGCAAAAAGCTGCTGGCCAATTTTTTGCAACAACCATTGTTCGGACAAGCCATGAATGAATACAAATACAAAACCAAATATCACACCTATTGCGGCTTGTTGGTCGATGGGGCTAGGCGTGAAGTTGGTTAAAGCCCCAATTTGCCATAAACCAAACCATGTTGCAGACAATAAAATAATAGTCGTGCCAACACCAAAAAAAACGGCTTTTAGCCCACCAATTGGCATCGGATTATTGATCAAATTGGGTTGATATTTCGAAAACAACCAACAAAAAGCCAAAACAATTCCAATGTTCAAAGGTTCGCGAACCGGTATTGCAATCCCTTTGAAGGCTAGGCCAAGTGCAATATTTGTCGAAGCTAGCCCCGCGAAATATGTCGCCGCAACCACATAAATAGCGGAGGCCACGAGTGCGATAATTTGCGTGGGCTTTGGCGTTGTTGCAGTTTCAGTCAAAAAATTGCCTTTCAATTTTTTGTATAATACTGCATTAAACGCCATAGTTATTATCATAATATTAGTCTGGCACTATTTTTACGAAACGGGCAAATAAATTGGATAAGATATTGCCTTTCGCTGGCGGCAAACTTGATAGGGAGAGCGGCAAACGCAATGATGCCGCTTATATTGCGGTACAATTGGCAAGCCCCAACGCCGAACTAATAATATTTCAAAACGCAAAACCGTTTTTTGCCATGGACGCAAACGCACCATTAAGATTGTTAGCACGCGCATTGCCGCAATTTGGTAAAATTAAACTTGGCCCAATTTACCTTGGCAAGGACAATGATTCTATTCCATTGTTCGCTATCGAATTGGCTGCAAGTTTTGATGCCGATAATTCAATATTGCAAGGCATGGGTGAGTTTGCAGAATTGCGGCAAATGATGATGAGAATTTCCCACGAAGATTTGGCTATGTTGGGTGTCGCGCGTTCGCTTTTCGATTGGCATGGACGGCACGGATATTGCGCTAATTGTGGCGCTTCGAGCGATATTGCCGAAGCTGGCTGGAAACGAATTTGCCCAGATTGCAACACCGAACACTTCCCGAGAACCGACCCCGTTGCCATAATGCTGGTAGTGCATGACGGCAAATGCTTATTGGGAAATAGCCCGCGATTTCCAAAAGCCTTTTATTCCTGTTTGGCAGGCTTCATTGAGGCGGGTGAGAGCATTGAAGAAGCCTGCCGCCGCGAAGTATTTGAGGAAGTCGGCGTGACGGTCTCGGATTGCGAAATAATCGGCAATCAACCTTGGCCATTTCCATCACAATTGATGATTGGGCTTATTGCCACTGCGGCAACCACCGAAATTTCAATTGATGCCGAAGAAATTGCCGATGCGCGTTGGTTCAGCAAAAGCCAAATTGCCGAAATGCTCGACGGTGGCACTTTAATTGATGGCGAGCAGTTTTTCGGTCCACCGAAAGTGGCGATTGCGTATCACATAATGCGGCATTGGCTGGAGCACCAGACTTTCAAGATGAAATAATTTTGTCCTTATGGGGTCAATCTTTCAGGTTTGTTGGAAAGATATGTAAGTGGCTTTGGAATAGTTTTTGGCGAAACTTGTTCACCAAAACCATTCATCGAGTGTGTTATGCGCCCTAGGTTTTTGTCAAGGCCGCGCTTTGCGCCCGAAGGCTTTGGGTCTTGACAAAAACCTAGGACGCGAAGGGATAATAACCGAATGGGCTTAGGGCAGACCTGCCCTTAGACCATTCCTAAGCAATTTCTTCTAAGCAATATCAACACAACCGCTAATGTGTCGCATTAGCACAACATTTTCTTAAAGCGTAAAAACCAAACACAATCCGCTTTAAGCGGTTCTACTTGAACATCCCTTGGCCTAAACCACGCGTGACCTAAATTCATGGGCGTGATAAATCCCCAAAACTGTCAAATCCGCCGCAAAAAACCGAAGTTCTTGCAATGCGAGTTGGACGTTGCGTTGATCTGGGTGGCCTTCAATATCGGCATAAAACTGGGTGGCGTTAAAACTACCGCCGATTTGATAGCTTTCTAATTTGGTCATATTGACGCCATTTGTGGCAAACCCGCCCATGGCTTTGTATAATGCTGCTGGGATATTGCGCACCCTGAAAACCAATGAAGTAATATATTTGCGGCCATCATCAACAAAAGCCGCGTCATCGGCATTTGCAGCCAAAATCACAAACCTTGTCGCATTATGTTTGGCGTCTTCAACATCTGCACGCAAAATTGGTAAAT
>ERZ1292633.2230-Hain-H41-02um-R1-2230-length-20015-cov-6_pt2 | contig 18021 bp, 5 predicted proteins | sample MGYA00564406_ERZ1292633 | MGnify/ENA primary metagenome ERZ1292633 (study PRJEB36523, sample SAMEA6512639) | groundwater metagenome | collected 2019-01-08 | study: AquaDiva: Metagenomics assemblies of 32 groundwater samples | reverse complement strand
TCGACCACCACTTCATGGCCTGTGACGGCACCGATGCCGACCAGCGGGTGGGCCTCGTCTCGGCCGCCAACGCGGCCGCGGCGACCCGCCAGCGCTCGTCGTCGGCGGCTACGCTAACGACCTCGAAGCACCGCGATTGCGTCGACGTGGTCGTTCACTGCGCGGGCGCCACGCTCAACAAGCTAGCGGTTCGCACGACGGCGTCGGATCTCGAACGCCTCTTCGCGGTGAACGTCGTGGCCGCGGTCGAAATTTCTCGCCTCGTGACGAAACAAACACTCAAAGTGCTTGCTCTGAACAAACCAGCGAGCACCATAGCAGAGGGCGAGCCCTCCCTGGTGGTCCCTGACCTTGCCGACTCGGCACGCTTCGTTCACGTCGCCATCGGAAGTGTCGTTGGAGAATCCGGCAACGCGGGCCAGGTGGCATACGCCGCCTCCAAAGGTGCACTTTCCGCCGCGTTTCGGTCGCTAGCCAAGGAGTATGGTCGCAAGGGGATTCGGTTCAACGTCGTCGCGCCCGGACTCGTTGGCGACACCGCGATGTCTGATGCGATGCACCCTGCCGACACCGAACGATGGCTGGGCCAGTCGGCGCTAGGCAGACTCGGCCACACCGCAGATGTGGCGGCCGCGGTGGCCCTTTCGTGCGAGTGCGGTTGGTTGAACGGCCAGGTGGTTCGCCTCGACGGCGGTTAGGAAAGGGCCCAGCGTGGCTAGTAGGAAGTTGTCGACGCGGGACAGCGATGAAATTACATGAGAAAAAGCAACAACCTTCCCAAGCAATGTTTTGTCTCGGTGGCCGCGACCGCTTCCTCCTGCCTATCCACAGTGTGCGAATTTCCGCCAATCACATCTTCGTTCTATCAACAATATGACCAGTCTGCTTTTCGGCGACAAGATATTTCTCCATTGCGCCAAGTCCGGGGCCATGGCGTGGGCGAGCACGGCCGCGGAACCACAGCTGCTGGCACAGCGCCCGATGCCCGCCGACGGCTCGCCGTCCCCAGCGATGACAAGTCAAGCCGCTTTTAGTGGGGCGTCTTGCTACAGCGAGTGCGAGCTCGGGGTGTTCCTGTTGGAACGCATCGTGCAGTGGTCCGGGGGCGAAACCGCGGCACCGATAACAGACTCGACCTCAACCGATCCCGTCTTTTTCGGCAATCTCGTCCGGATTCGCCACGCCAGCACGGGAATGGTGTTGTGCTCGCGCCGAACGTCGCTTCGGTCGTCGGACTGCACGGTGCGCATCGAGGAAGAGCGCCTCGCGGAAGGGGCCAGCGTCTGGCGGGTGGCCTCGCCGTACAAAATTCGGCTAGACGGAGAATCCATATCCTACGGCGACCACCTCGTGCTACTCAGCGAGACGCTGCGCATGCACTTGGACATGACGTCGGGCGGCGTCACGGGCGCGGAACTGACAACCGTCGCCAGTGGCGGTGGTGGGGATGGCGGCCGGTGGCTCGCACGGTTGCAGCTGAAGCCCGTGCCGCTCACCTTTCAGGTGTTCGAGCCCGTGCAGGCTTTTTCGCACCTCGCGAAAGCCGGCGCGGTGCTCTGCGGCCAAAGTATGCTGTTGTTTCACAAAGACCAGCTGGCCTTCTTGTCGTGCGCAACGGGGACAGGCATCGCCGAGGGAAATACCTCTACAGGCGATACGGCGACGGATGCCCCACACTTGCCTGCTGCTACCACCACTCTCCGCAACGCCGTCCCTCAGCTCTTGTCGCTCACGTTCCCGCGCATTGCCGAGGCCACCTACAAGGTGAGCGCCCTCCCATATGAAGCAACCTGCCTGTGGCTGCCTGAACTGGCCACACCCACGGATGGCGCCGCGTTGTGCTTGGAGCCAGAGTGCTACCGAATCCGCAACGTCACCACCAGCCGATATCTCACGGTGTCGGAAGATGGCTCGGCGGTGGTATTCGAACCGATCGCCAGAGTATTGCAGCTGGCGGCAGGGGGGATGGGGGGTGCCTCGGCATCGAGCAGCACGTTCCCCCCCGACAGTGGTGCCTCGGCCCAACCCGGAGATCGCTCGCTGTGGTGTTTCGTGTCGTCGGCGAACTCGTCGCTCCCGTCCGCGAGCATCGTCGCAGGAACGACGTTCTTCCGAATCCGCAATGCCGCGTTGGGTCTTTACTTATCTGGTGAAGGTAGTCAACTCACCACGGCGCCCCCTCCGTCTACGTCGGCACCGAACGCAACCATCTCTCCGAATCCACTCGTCGCTCGGCCGACGGCCAAAGCCACCGCAAAACGCAGTGCCCCCGCCGTCGCCCGTGTGCTCGCCTTGGCCACCAGCAGCAGCAATACGCCGTCGCCGAGGCCAAAGGACGGCCCTAACTCCGACTCTTCCACCAGCGACGTCGAAGACGTGGACGATCCGGCATCGATCCGCGTCCAACCGTCCACCGCCTTCGTACCATCGAGTCGACCCGCGTCTGCAACCAACGTGATGGACGCGATGGGTGTGAGCGAACGGCTGCGATACCGCGATGAGTGGCTCTTCGAGATGTCCGCATCCGAAACGGGGGGACCAGCGACGGTGGAGGATCTCCCGCTGTCAGCCACCTCCTCCACCACCGCGAGCCTCAGTGGTATTGCCGCGGCGGCGACTCTCCCACAGGCCGCCCCGTCGATGGGGTTCAAGCCGCGTGGGGCGCGGCCACCACGTCTGATTCTCACAGACGCACCCGGATACGTGGACATTTTCTGTGCGGCGGTCCCACAACTTAACGTTGAGCGCAACTTGCGACTCTGTCAGCAACACCTCACGGCCGTGAGCCACTGGTGCCGCCTCGTCCGCGAAAAGAAAGTCGTGGCGGACGAAATGGGTCAGCTTGTCATGTGCGTGAACGTTCCGCAGAAATCCCGCCCCATGGTGCGATTTCTCGAAAAAATATCGGGGGGTGGTGCGCCGCCACCCGCTGCCGTCTCCCCTCACAAAACCGCGGAGCAACTCGGCGACGCCTGCGAGGCCGCCTTCACCGCGATTCACCGTCACTGCAAAGAGTCCGCATTCAACCAGCACATGCTGCTGTCTCTGGGAGCGCACAAGACCCTGTTGGAGTTCGGCCTCGCGGGTTTCTACCCTTCCTTCCGGTCCCTCGATACGGCGTGGAGCCCACCCGAGCAAACGGCAACCACGCAGCAGTTGCCGCCGAATTGCCGACCGCTTTACTCCGTGAAGCAAATGAGCAGCCTGGCGCAGCCGCTGGCGTTTGAGGCACTTGACGATGGCGATGGCGGTCCGTCGAACGAGCGACTGCAAAGCGGCGCGCGCTCATCAGACGGCCGCCGCCGGCGCGCCGGGCAGGGCGTCACCTCGGTGGAGAATCAGCGCCGGTTGCTGGGGCTCGCCTTTCGCGTGTTGCAAAGCTGCGTTCGCCAGCACACCGAAAGCCTACGCGAACTGTTGCCCTTCTTGCACACGTTGGCGTCCGTGGCCACCGCGGTGCCCGAGGCCGCGACGGTGGTGCTGGAGGCAGCGCGGATGTTTCCGGTCCCACCGCAGCTTTGCGTGACCCTAGGAGAGCAGTTCTTCGGAGAAGCCATGAAGGCTGCGCCCGCCGGCGTCTCCCGCTTGGGCCACCTGGACCTCATGCGTGGGCTGTGCACTAGCCGCGGCCGCAGCCTTCCCGCGCAATGCGCCGCGTTGGGGGAAGTGCTTGCGCAAAACGTGGACTTCCTGCCGTCGTTTGTGCCCGCGGTTCAGGTGGAGGACGACGACGACACTGGCGTTGCCGCCGCGCGGGCGGCTCAAGGCGCGGCCCTCGCTTCGCCGATGCTCAGCGGGTCCATCACGTTTCGATGGAGCGAGGCGAGTCAGCCCCTCACGATGAAACTGAACCGACTGACGCGACCCGATGCCGCCCCAGTGTCGGCGTTCATCGCCGGCATATTTTTCCTCATCGCCGAGACAGGAGGACGGTTCGTCAACATGGCGGATCTGGGCTGGACGGACGACGTGCTCCTGCGGTCCCTCGGCGGCCTTTCGGCCCCCATCACAGGCGGAGGTGCCTCACCGACCCGATTGCCGTGGCCCGTCAGCCGCGGCGCCGTTCGGTGGCTCTCACATCACGTTTTTTCCCGCCTGATCGCCGCAGCGAGTGATGCAGATCGGGCGGGCCGTTCTGCGTGGCGCGTCGTGCGAAACCGAGACGATTCGAACCAAGTTGCAGAGGATCCCGACGAGTTCGGCCATCGCGCGGCCGCTCGGGACGTGTTGCTACTAGACGTCACGACCTCTCGCTTTGAGACTGCGGAAGCGGCGTCGTCGGCACTCAGCGACTTTTCCAGCGACAACCTCGTGGCTCTGTACGGTCGCGCCACCGTGTCGCCTTCCGAGGACCAAACGAAGCTTATCGCCCGGCTCGCCACAGCCTGGCTTGAGATGGTGCCACGCTTGCTCCGACAGCCGCCAGAAGTCGACGACGACGAGGCACAGTGCTTCTCAGAGCTGCTTATTTTCCTGAACACGGTTGTGCGCGGCGACGCCTTTTGGGCTGACAGCGATGACGTGCCCCCAGGAGGGGCGTCGCCAAGGAGCTTGGAGGCGGCCGCGTGGGACGTCACATCGAGCATCCAGCTGACCAACAACAACCATCCAGGCTGCAGCAGCGGACGCGAAGCGGCGGGCCACAAGGGGGCCACAAACAGTGCCACCACCTTCACAGCTCCTCACTCATCATGGCGGCTAGGGGTACACCGCGAAATTGGCCACCACGCGGTGCTGATGATCGAAGCCTTCATGGACCGGCGCGTGGATGTCCACCGGCGCTGTCTGCTCCGTCACTTTCAGCGTGCGGTCGAGGCCGCGCACCACGGCGAAGACCACGGTGCCGTCTCGCAGGCGCTGGAGACAGCCGTCATGGATGCCCGGCAAGGGTTTCCGAGGGTCCACAGCGACGCGTTGGGCGGCACGTCGGCGACCCGTGGGGCGCATCAGGACCGTATTGCTCAGCTGCTGCGTCAATGCGCCGTCCTGGAAGGGGAGACGCGAAGTGGGAAAACGACACCCGCCGGGAGCGCAAGCGCTTTGTTGATCCGCAGCATGACCGGTCTCGTCAGTCGGCTAGCCTTTCCCGCAGCGGACGTTGCTCGCTCTCTGCGTCAAAGCTGCCCGCTGTTCTTCAGCCAGTCGAGTCGGCTCAGCCCTGAAGAGCTCGAGCAGATCGCCAGCAACTTGTTGCAAACGACAGGGAGTCTGAGGGAGGAGTTAGGCAATCTGAGCGTCGCCCCTTTGCGCGACGAGGCGTTCGCCGTCACGCTTTTCGCGCGGCTCAACGAGCTCCTTCAGACGCTCATGAAGCTGCTCCGCCCCTTTGTCACCATCACGCACAGTCCCGCGACAACGCCGGCGAAAGGAGCCGACGCCGGAACCGGCACCCCCGCCCCACCCTCTGTCGCGGAGCTCGCTCACTCCTTTTTCGGTCGCGGCGCCATCTCCATCGACGTGGACCGGAGGCTGCAGTACACGATGCTCACATGCAACGTGCACACCGCGACCCTCGAACTGCTGACTCGCGCAGCCGTCGTGAAGACTGACCTTGAACGCGCGCGACCACTCTGCACGGCGGCACTGGATCTACTGACGATTTTTGTGAGTAAGTGCGCGGCGACTCGACGAACGGTCGCATTCGCGCTGCCGCACATTGCCCACCAACTGATCTCCATGCCCGGAGTGAGCGAATCGGACAGCTTCTGGAGGTTTTTCGGCGAGTGCTTCGCCCAGCGGGATGCCAGTGGGGGTGCCGTGGAGGGGTTGGCGGTGCTTGTCGACTTTGGCCTCGCGTGCCGTTCGGAAGCCAGCCTCCGCACGTTACGCGTGGTGACGCAGCACTGCGCCCCGTCGTCCGCGCCGGCGTTCCTGAGCAAGCTGGCCCATGGCATCGTGTCGGCCATGAACGACGCCGAGCTGGACGCCGTCGGCTTTTCGCCCCCGGCAGCACCAGGCCATCTCCCCGACGAGGCCGTCGCGCAAGACCAAGGGGCCTTCCTGCAGCTCGTCGAGCTCGCCATGTTGATCGCGCGTCGCGCATCGGACCGACTGATGGGCGCGGCGCACCCGGCAATGAGTCAGCTGTGGCGTGACTTGCAGCTCGTCGGCAACCTGCAACGTACGATTCGCGTCCTGGCGGGTCCGGCTGCCGCTCAAGCGCAAGCGCCAATCGCTGGCGGAGGAGGCGGGGGCGGTAGTGTCGGGGGCATGCTCGTGCGCTTGTGCCGCTTTGTCAACGACCCGCCTCAACCAGCGACCGCCCATCACTCGACGCAGCAGAGGGGACCCCCTCCAGTCCTCACCCAACCTGCCGCGGCGTCCGCTGTGTTGTTGCTCGACGACGTGCTGTCGCTTCGAGACGCGGTCATTCCTGGGTGGATCGCAGCCCACCGTGCATCGTTCCTTGCAGCCAAGGAGGCAGCCTCGGTCGCAGCACCCGACGTCGGTGGCGCCGCGGGCATCGTCTACTCCCCGCTGTCGTCGCCGCGAAGTCGCGTGACCGCATCGCCACCAGCAACCGCCTCGGCTGGTGGTGGCACCGCCGCCTTCGAAGGGGTGCCCGCGAGAGAGATGCTTTGGCTCTTGGCGTTCCTTTTCGCGCCGAATGGGCCGGCGGCCGCCTACCGTCGCATTCTCACCGAGGCACTCTCTCAGTTCGTGGATCACCTGGCCACGACCTGCGGGGAGCTGGCACGTGCACCCCGGCGGCGGAGCGACTTGCACGCCGAGGCCACAGTCCTTTTTTTGATGGAGGGAGGAGCGAATGCCCTTCCGGACGACACTCTCAGCCTCGCCGCCCAGCGACAAGACACGCGGCATTCTGTGTCGCAACTTCTCGCCGCCATTGCCCCGTCGCACTCCGACGATGCGGCGGCCTGGCTGTCGCGACTTGACGACCTCACGATCGCGATCGACGGCCCCCCGCCGACGCCGGTCGTTGGCAGCAAGCCGCCCCCGGTCGAACACCACCAAGGTGTCGTCCCTTCGTCGCCCCGTCCACTGCCTCGCGACCACTATTGGGCGATGAATCCACCCGCGGTTCCAGCGACGTCGCCGTCTCCCTGGCGTCTCTCGAAGGCTGCCTCAGCGACGCCCGCCAAGGAGGGAGACGGCGTCGCCACCGCGAGCTCATTCGAAATGGACACCGAACTGGACGCCGTGTTCCGTCGCATCTCTCAAGACTGGCGCTACTTTTCGGACTCGGTCTTTGACGTGCTGACGTCCACTGACGAGCCGCTCTGTTTCGCCCTTGAACGTGATGAGGCGAATGCGACGCCAGATGCAGCTACCGCAATGTCAGGAGGCACGGACGCCGGCACTGCCAGCGTCGCAGGAGGATCGCCGGACGACGCCACACTCGTCATCGCGGTCATGGCGGCCACGTCTGGCAACCGCGCCGCCGCCGACTCCGCCGTGGACACGACGGTGCGACTGCTGAGCCGCGCCACTAGCTTTCCCGCTCGGACCGTCGTCACGCTCCTTCAAGCCCTCCGCTCCGTGCTGCTGAGTTGCGACGAGGACTCCCTCGTGGCCACTCAAAACGGCCTCAACGCCGCGCGGGCGACCCCGCTGGTCAGCCGTTTGCTAGAGCATCCCGACCTCGATGTGGTCGAACAAGCCGTGGAGTTTGGGGTGGCCTTGCTGGAGGGAGGCAACAAGTTGTGCCAAGACACCCTCTTGTACTACTTCAACAACAACGATGAAAAGTTCTTCTTCACCATTCGACAGCTGTTGAAGGCGGCCGATCAAGAAATTTCCCACCTCGCTGACAGTTTTCGGAAACTCGACTTGTCGGCGGCAGCCGCCAAGCAGCAACGTAGCCACACGGCTCTCTCATCGACCGCGAAAGAGGAAGAGATGGCCGCCTCGGCTGGAGGAGCTGACGATGATGTTGGGGTCTCCACGTGGTCCACGATTGGCGACGCCAAGATTCGAGTCGTGGAGCTTGCACCGCGGCTCTGTCGCCTACTGCAACTGCTTTGCGAGGGCCATCACTTTGCGTTTCAAAACTATGTTCGCCACCAGCACGACAACTTCAACTCCTACAACATGTGCGTGGTCGTGATGGAACTGCTGCACGCCACGCTACGTCGCCCGGACGCGACGACGATGCCCATTGCGATGCAGGCGCTCAACACGCTGACGGAGTTCTGCCAGGGCCCGAGCACGCTCAACCAAAGCGCCATCATGAACACCGACGTCATCAGTGAAATCAACGCCATCTTGTCGTTTCACTCTCCCTCGGCAAGCGATTCGACCAGTGGGACCGCGAGGACAGCCACTGACAAACCGCGCGACGACGCATGCGAGGCAGGGCCCCCATCCGGGGGAGGGGACGATGCGTCCACTGGGTTAAAGTCAGCCGCCGTCACCTTGCTGACCGCGTTGCTCGAAGGCAGCCAGGACGCGCGCATCCCGAACATCATGCTCGCAACGGTGAACTTCACGGCCTTGTTTGATCTACTGCAAGAGGCCTGGGAGGCCCACGAATTGGACCTCGGGTTCCAAATCCACATTTTTATGGCTGTGGTGTTCACCTACGGCGACCGCATCAAAACAGAGCCGTTGAAGCAGCGCCTGCAGACCTCGGGCGGGTACGAATACTTCACGCGCATGACGTGCCACATCGAGGTCTGGCGGGACGACGACCCTAGCAGCACGCGCCTGGAAACGGTGTATTTCCGGCAGCCAGATATCTGCACGCTGCGCCACGAAACAAAAGAGTACCTGCACAACACGGTGAACCGTTCCAGTATCGCCGCGAAGCACTCCGGCTTCTTTCGGTGCGCGGACGACTTGATCTTTGAAATGGAGTACCAGTCGATTCTCGAGGAGCATGCCAATGGAAAACCGTGGCACCGTAACCCGCTCAACGTCCTCGCTTGCCGACCGCGGCCCTTCGAAAATGCGCTTCTGATCCTTACAGGACTCAGCAACATGCTTATTCTTGGGGGCTTCGTGACGCACGAGTGGTCGTTCGCCGCCGCCGCTCTCGGCGTCGCGGCGTTCCTCTGCAGCGCCTACCTCGCCATCGTGCAGTTTGCGTTGAAGGGCCCACTGTTCGAGCACCGACGACGGTTCAAAGTGGACGAAGCGCCGTTTCTGTCGCTTTCGGCGTCGGAGCGCCTCCACGCCGTCGCCACGTGGCCCATCCTGTCACTCGTGCTAGACGAAACCACCACCAAGATTTACATTTTCTGCACGATGGTGTCGTTACTGAGCATCGCGGCGTCGCCCATTTTCTACTCGTTTTTAATCGTCGTACTGATCCATCGATTTCCTCTGCTGGGCAGCATCGTGTCGGCCATCACAAAAAACGGGCGCCAGCTTCTGCTGACTGCGCTGCTCGGAGTCTGCGTGGTGTACCTGTGCGCGATCGTCGGATTTCTCTACTTTCAAACCGACTTCGCGCGAGATGCGCCGGTGACGACTCTGCCGCCGCTGGGCAACGCCACGGCGGCAGGGACGGATAGCATCGTCGATCACTTGATGAATAGCTTTCTATCCGGCGACGTTACAGTCGCGAACAGCATCAACTCGTCCTCAGGTGTCGTGGTGAACATGGATCGCGTAGAGCCAAGTGCGGCCGAATCCCATGTCGCGACGGTGCTCGAAACAAACTGCGCCACGGTGAGCCAGTGCTTCTTCTACATCTTCTCGAAGGGCGTGCGCGGCGGGAGCCTCGCCGATGGGATGGTGCCCAATGAGTGGAGCGACGGCGCGTACTTTTGGCGGGAGATGTACGACTCCGTTTTTTACCTCGTCGTCACGGTCATCATCATGAACATTGTCTTCGCGCTGATCGTCGATACCTTCGCGGAGCTCCGCGACGCGCGAAAAACGCAGGAGGAGGACATGCAAACGTGCTGTTTCATCTGCGGCATCGACGCAGCGACGTTCGACCGGTCCGGGGAGGGGTTTGCAGTGCACGTTAAGGGGCCCCACAACATGTGGCGCTACCTGTACTTCATGCACCACCTCAAGCGCAAAGAGCAGAGCGAGTACACCGGTCAGGAGTCTTACGTGTTTGAAAAAATGAAACGTAACGACCTGAGCTTCTTTCCAGTCAACCGAAGTCGGTCTCTGGAAAACGTCAAACTCGCCGGCGCCGATGGTCCGTCCGCAGGCGGCGCGACCGAAAGTGGCGGTGGCCTTTCATTGGACGACATTCGCAAGTGCGTGGAAGACGTTGTTTCCAAGAAGCTAAGGGAGGGCCTCGGCTCGACCGCGGGGCGAGACGCGTTGGTGTCCGGGGCGAAGCCTGGGGCCGCAGGTGTAGGCGGGGGAGTGGAAGGAGCGGACGCCGGTGGGTCGTCGCCGTCCCTCGGAAGCTCAGGCTCGGCGTCCGCATTGTGGCGCAAAGCTCGCCACCGATCTCTCGTGTCGTTGCGGCCGCCAACGTACCAACCTGCAGCTGCAGGTGCCGCGCCGCCACCAACGCTAGCTGCGCCACCCGTTGCAGCTCTCGGAGTGGCACCGACGGACGATAGCGTGACAGCCGCCGCCCGCAGTGCCTTGGAGGCGCTGCAACGCGCGCTCGATGCAAGGGGCAGTGCACCGCCGCCGCCGTCTTCCGACGCGTCGCCAAGCTCCCCGCCGCGCTCTCTCGCAGGTCTCGTGCTGCGGAAGCGCGACGAATCAACAATTGCAACGGGCACCGGTCCGCAGCGCTAACCGTGACGAACGCGTGTCTCTTCTCCCACTCCTGTCGCGTCTCGGCGGTCTTGGTGTAACTGTGTGGTTGTGACCACAACTTCGCCTCGGTCTCCTCTCATTCCTCCAGTCCTCCTAGAGAATTCCGTGATTCTAAATTGCATATTCTGTTCGCTGGCAAGGGGTATCGCTCGAAGTTGCCTTCCGCGTTGCCTTCCCAACAATCTCCAGGCACTCGTTCTCGTTTTCCTGTCACGTCGCAACAATGCTTGACCGAATGGTCCCAGTGGTGGGCCGGCGGTGGTCGACCGCCTTACTCGCGGTCCTTGCCATGGCAACGTCAACTCTCTTGGTGGCCGCGTCCGTGCAGTATAACGACTCCCTCGCCGTGGCCCCCGCGCCGATGATCATGTGGTCGTCGAATGCCACCGTAACCGCTGAGGTGAACCTCGCGTACGGCTACTTCCTGCCTTCCCGCAAGACGCCCGTCGTCGCTAACGTTGGCCTGTACAGTACCGCGGCAGTGAACGCTTACACTGGGGCGGCGGTGTGGTCCACACCTGAGGTGAACATCTCCGAGGATGATTACATCAGCATTCGGATTTCCTACAACTTGCTCCGCACGACGAGCTCGCGCCACGACGGCTACCTCATCATTGGCGGCGCGCAATCCCGCAACGTGGTCGTGCACGCAGGCACCGGCGCCATCGTGTCAGAGTGGCCTAACGCGGTTTTTTGGACCGGCGCCCCGGTGTTCTCCGAAGCGGCCTCAAACGTGTCCTACGTGGCCGGGGCACGCGTCGCGAATGAGACAACGCTGTGGACGGTCAACCACAGTACCGGAAATGTGACGCACTTTGTAGACGTGTCCGCCCCGCCGGCGTTCACCTTCGCGCGGCAGTTCCCACCTGCCGCGGTTTCCATCGACGGAACGGCCGCCAAACTCATCGTCGCCATACCGATGTCACCCTCCGGTGTCGCCGCGTACACCGCCGCGGATGGCTCGCCGGCTTGGACGGCGCTCAACGGCCTGCACGGGAACGAAAACGTGTCGGTGCGCTCGCCGCTCGTTCCCTACGGCGCCCGCTCGTTCTTCGTGGTCGGCCTGTCGAACGCGTCGGATGACTACAGCGTTGTGCTGATCCAACTCGACGGAGTCAGCGGCGCGGTGCTGCAGAAGGCGCCCCTGCAGGCCTGGTGCCGTGCTCCCAGCCCGTTCGGCATGATGCTCAACGGGCTATCGACCCATTTCCTGGTGCCGAACATCTATGTCAACGGGTCGACGGGCCGCTTCACCGTGAGCATCGACTGCCATGACACGACGGTTGCATTCGACGCCGACAACGTCTTGCGCCTGCCCCGCTGGTTCATCGAGAAGCAGACGGACTCGACCACGACCATCGTACCGGACGACGATGCCAGCTACTTTACGACACCGGACGGTTGGGTTTCCGCGGAGCGCATCAGCACCGGCGTCCTACTGTGGCAGCGCAACGAGAGCATGTGGTACGTGCCGGTGTCGTATCGCGACCAAGGCGTCGACGAGGCGGAACGCATGGCCATTTTCTTCGACGGCGAGTCGACGGTCCTCGGCGTCGAGCCGACAACGGGAAAGGCCCTCTTCACGACGTACAGCTCCTACTTGCGCATGACCCAGGTTCCCATGGTCGTTGAGCTCAACGCTGCCGGGAGGGTGATCATCTGCCCGACGACCAGTGAGGAGCAGCTCGTCGCGGTGCAAGCGACGTTCAACCAGACCGAGTCCAGGCTGCCCTTTAATGCGCAGGTGATCCCAGCCTACGCGTTCGCGGCCGTTCCCCCTCCAGTCGTTCCGGTGTGGCTGCCGACGGACGCATCAAGGATGTACTACATCGATGGGACCTTCGTGACGTCCGCCGAGACATCGGTGACCGGGAACACGGCGGAAGGATCCATGTCATGGCGCCTGAACGGACTCACGCGCCCCATGGTCGTTTCGCTCAACGCACCAGACGGCCACGTCGTCGTCGTGGTACAGCCGTCCCAAGCGCAAACGTCCATCACGTTGCTTAGCCTCGCTGACGGGAGTTCGATTGGCATCGTAGACATGTCGGACCTGTTGGTGAGCGTCTCCTCTGTCACCGCTTGTTCCGCGACGCCGGCGGACGATTGGAGCAATACCTTTGTGATCTTTGGAGCCACGGACGACGGAAACAGCGATTCGGATGAGGGAAGCGCTGGTGCTCTCATGCTCGTCTACAACGTTTCCCGGCAGCAGGGGGGCGCGCGGCTCATTTATCAGCGAGCCGCCGTTCCCCTCGACTGCGTAGGGTCGGATTGCCCCATCGCGTGCTCCTGCGGCGTTGTGACCACGAATAGGGCAGTGTACCCTTTCACGCTCGGGCCAACGCAGCGCGTCGGCTCATCGCTGCTGACGCCGTGGGCGGCCCCCTCCGCGGTGTTGCTTCTCACTCGATGGGGTGTGTGGACATCGGCGGAGGACGGCACACTATCGCTGATGGACGTGGCTGGAACGACGCGCCTAGCGTCGAACCCCGACTCCGCCAGTTACATGTTTTCGTGCGGCGGAGACCTTGTCTGCTACCAGTCCGCCGACGACTCGGTGATCCGTTTTTTTAACGGGTCCGTCTCGGACCTGACGCTGCTTGACAATGTGCCGGTACCCGCGTTGTCGGCACAGGCCACGCCAGCCGGCGTTTTCCTCGAATCCGTCGTCGCAACGCTTGACACTGTCATCTTTGCCTTCTCCTCGGGAGCGGTCGTCGCGACCTCGGCCGACCTCGCGATGGTGGCTTGGAACTACTGCCTCACGTCGCCGTTTTTCCCGGCGGCTTCGGTCACCGTCACCGTGATCGGCCATCACGTCTTCATGCAGAGCTCGAACCTCGTCGTCGTGCTCTACGCGCCGTTCGGCACCGTCCTCGGGGCGTTTCCGACGAATGAGTGGTCCGGTGTCGCAGGCGGCACCTACACCGACCTGAGGGGTCACTCGAGGCAAGTCTTCGGGTTTCTCTCTTCCGACGTCGCTTCTGTTTACCAGCTGAGTGACACGGCCGTTCGCCCCGCTTTGCCACCAAAATGCCCAGCGGACTGGGGACAGGACCGTCCGACCACTGGCGGTGGTGGCAACCCGCACTCTTCCGCGCTCGTCACCGGATTAGCGGTCGTCGGCGGCGTCGGCGCCGGCAGCGGAGGATTTTTCCTCATCCGCACCTTATTGCGCCGCATGCGCCGGAATCGGTACTCCGCCACCAGCGTGGGCTACTCGTCCGCGGATGCCGACGCGTCGTCTTACAAGTCGTTGAATTAGCGAAAGGGGTTTCCAAGGCCCAAGGCGAATGCGATTCCTGCTTTTGCGTTGCTCCAATGCTGATTAGGAAGGATAGCGAAGGGAATCTCTCAACGAATTTCCTTGAATTTTAACAAGTGACGCGCGCGCTCCACGCGTCGAATGTGGCTTACCATTAATTTGGTCATCCACTGTTCTTTGAAGATGCCGAGCATGGTGCGATGCCCACGCGTTGTAGTCTCCTCTTCTTTTTCTTTCACATACTTTCAGAACGATAGTACAAGCGCAGAGGCAAGCGAGATGGGCATTCTTGGCTTGGCCAAGCTCATCTATGAGAAGGCCCCCGGCGCGGTCCGAGAGAACGAGATGAAGAACTACTTCGGCCGCCGGATCGCGATCGACGCCTCCATGAGCATTTACCAGTTCATCATCGCCATGAAGGGGTTCGACAACGGCGAGGGGCAGGAATTGGCAAACGCGAATGGCGACGTCACCTCACATCTGAACGGACTGTGGTCGCGGACGCTGCGAATGATCGACGAAGGGTTGAAGCCCATCTACGTTTTCGACGGCGCGCCGCCAGAGCTGAAAAAGGCGGAGCTGGACGAACGAAAGAAAAAAGCGGCCGAAGCCGAGGCTGCCTTCGAGAAGGCGAAGGAGGAGGGCGACGATGACGCCATGGAGCGGCTCAGCAAGCGCACCGTGCGTGTTTCGCGCGCCCAAATCGAAGAGTGCAAGACGTTGCTGCGGTTGATGGGTGTCCCCGTGGTTCAGGCCGCGAGCGAGGCGGAAGCGCAGTGCTGCGAGCTGGTAAAAGGAGGTAAGGCATGGGCGGTTGGAACCGAGGACATGGACGCCCTGACGTTCGGCGCGCCCATTCTGCTCCGGCACCTAACGTTCAGCGAAGCCAAGAAGAGACCGGTCGCTGAGTTTCGCATCGACGACGTCCTGCAGCAAATGGGCTTCACCATGGACACCTTCATTGACCTGTGCATTCTGCTCGGCTGTGACTACACTGGGAAAATCACTGGCATCGGGCCGCAGAAGGCCTTCGACGGGCTCAAGCAGCACGGCTCGATTGAGGCCCTAGTCGCCAGCTTGGACCCTCAGCGATACCCGGTTGTGGCTGAAAACTTCGACTTCACAGGTGCGCGGGGGCTGTTTAAGGTCCCTCCGGTGGTGCCGTGCGATCAAGTCGACATCGCTTGGACGGCGCCAGACGCAGATGGTCTTCGTCGCTTTCTTGTCGAGGAAAAGCTGTTTAACCCAGCGCGTGTGGAGGCTGGCATTCTGCGACTGACGAAGGCACTTTCCCGCAAGACCCAAGGGCGACTGGACGACTTCTTCAAGCCTATACCTCGCGCGGTGCTGCCAACGGCCACAGCGGCGGCGGCGGCATCACCTTCGTCCCCCGCCGCTTCTGGCGCGACCCGGAAGCTTGCAGCTGTCGGTCAAAAACGGTCTGCATCGGCCGCGGAGGAGGGGGGTCCGGCGGCGCAGGCACGTCGCGTGGGAGTCAACGGGGCGAAGAAGGCGGTGAAGAAATGACTCCGCTCACCGGCGTCACCGACCGAGGAGGATAGACATCACTCAAAAGGATAGACACATGATTGTGAAAAGGGTGCGAGAACGATTTCTTTCATCGCCATAGATGCGGGTATTTCCACTATTAGGTGACCCTTTCAATGTTGATCTAACCCGCATTCTAGTCGTTTTTGTCATTTTTGTTTGGCAGATCTGTGTCGGGGACGCCATGACGCCGGCCTCTTCTCTGCGCGAAAGGGCGTCGACGCCGACGGGTCGCATGGAGACGTCGCCCGCGCTCGTTGAGGACCACCCGTCCAAGCTGGCCTCCATCGCGCGCACTGTGTCCTTATGCCATTCTCTGGCGGTCGCGTACGGACTCGACGAGCGGACCACGCGGGACCAGGCCGCCGTGGCGTCACAATCCAGCGGCTACTCGCGCCGCAAGCAGCAGGAGATCGCTTTCACCACGTGCGGTTCGTGGATTGCCAACCAGATTGTGGTCGGGAGCCTCAGACCGCAGCGGCAGGTGCCGCGTCGGCAGCCGGGGCGCCGCGCCACCACGGCCTCTCGTCGACCCCTGCGACCCCAACTCCCAGACAGGGACGGCGACGACGAGGCCGACCTCGACCCGGTCGCGCGGACGCGCCGCGCATCGTACGTCGATCGATACATCGACGAATGGACCATCGAGGGCTCCCCCGCCATGTGGCGCAGCCGGCAGTGGAGCAAACCGCCCCCGCCTGCCATCGACCCCCTACGGCGACAGCGACCTTCTCCGGGTCCCTCTCCGTCGCCAGCGGGTCGCGGCCGCCGCTAGCGCGCGCGTTGTCTGGGTATCTGTCGTTTGCTCGTGTACCACTTGAACAAAAGTACGCCGCCCCCACCCATCGACGACATTGGTGGATGACAGCCGTGTGCCAATCTCTTGTGTTGCTCAAGTGCAGTGACCGGTTTGTTGTTGCTCGTCGTTTAAAAAGAACCCCTAACCGGCCTTCCCACCACTAGCGATGCTCGGTGCATCAAGGTGTTGGGATTGGGTCGCCGAACGACACCACCGCATGCGCCGCTTCCTCTGCACAGAGCAATGGTCCAGCAAAGAGCGTCGCACATTGGTCTTCGCCGCGCTCACATTCCTGTACATGTTCGTAGAACTCGCGACCGGTGCCGCGACGGGGAGTCTCGGCCTGGTGAGCGACGCCATCCACATGTTCTGTGACTCGCTTGCGCTCGTCCTCAGCCTCGCGGCCACGATCATGTCGCACTGGCCGGCGGACAAGCGGCACCCGCTGGGGTTCCGACGCTACCAGGTGTTGTCGGGCTTCGCCAACGGCGTGTTGCTCCTCCTGGCGGTGCTGTCGATTATCCAGGAATGCGTGCGGCGTGTGTGGGCCCGCGCACCCTCTGGCTCGGAGGTAGCTGGCCTCCACTTGCATGCGCACCACCACCACCACCACGACCACCGCGACGGCCTCGACCCTTCGTCGTCGTGGATCGTCATCGGCGTCGGTGCCATCGGCCTCGGCGTCAATTTTCTTGGCCTCATCGTGTTTCACGACGTGGCGCATCAGCACGGCCACCATGGCCACGCTTGTGGCGGGTGCTGCGACCACGCCAGTCATGCCGACCACGCGTCGGTTGCGGGATTGCTGGAAGTGCGCGCCGACATGAGCGCAACCGACGAGGCGGAGTCCGGCAACTTCCGGAGCCACCAAACCGGACTCGACTCCGCGGGAGCCGGGACGCTGCTGCGCCGGAGGCAGCCGCTACCGGCACCTGGCACACCGTCGGTCGTGTCCGTCCTCGTTCCAAACGTCTGGCCCACCGAGGAGGAGCCCTCCTTTAAGGGCAAGGCCCTTTCCCCGTCATCGGTCGCGGTTACGACGATGGCCCGCCTCGCCAGTGTCGTGCTGGGCGTGTTCCGAAGCGCCCCGGCGGGTGCGTTTCAGGGCGATCCCAGTGCCCGGGGTGTCTACTTGCACATCTTGGCGGACCTTCTCGGGTCCCTCGGTGTGATGTTCGCCGCCCTCATGACGGGTCTGACCGGCCAACGATTTTGGGATCCCCTGGCGTCTGCGGCCATCGCGGCGATGATATTCTCATCCGCCGTGCAACTGCTGAAGGACACCGGTGCCGTCCTGCTGTGCATGGAGCAGCTCGACCCCTTGGCCGTTGGCCAGGGCAAGCACGACGGCACCACGCTATCGGGCCGCTTAACAGTCGACGTGCAGCGAGCAGTGTCGGCGGCGTGCTCTGTGCTTCCGCCGCCCATGTGGGAATGCCGCGTGCTGCAGTTGATGTGCTGGCCCATTTCGGGACCTGATGACCTCTGCACGGTGGCAGTGCTCGGCTGTTTCGCCGCGGCGGCGGATCAGCAGCGAGGAGGGAGCCTTCCCCCGGTCCAAGTCGTCCACGAGTGCCGTGTCGCAGCGGAACGCATACTCAGGCGAGTGGCCGGGGCCGATGAGCCTGATCGCGAGGGCGCGAAGTTCGATCGCGTCTTCGTGGACGTGAGGTGGTGACGCGGCGCTCGTCGTGGGGGGGGGGGGGGC
>ERZ1292633.2663-Hain-H41-02um-R1-2663-length-18033-cov-5_pt1 | contig 18033 bp, 16 predicted proteins | sample MGYA00564406_ERZ1292633 | MGnify/ENA primary metagenome ERZ1292633 (study PRJEB36523, sample SAMEA6512639) | groundwater metagenome | collected 2019-01-08 | study: AquaDiva: Metagenomics assemblies of 32 groundwater samples | reverse complement strand
TCAATCTGTTCGAGTCAATTATCGTCCTGTGCATGATCGTGCTGGGCGGCATGGTCAACATTCCGGGGGTCATTCTCGGCGCGGTGCTGCTCACGGTGTTTCCCGAGGCGCTGCGATATCTCGGTGAGCTGCAGCATTACCTGTTCGGACGCGTCCTCGTGGACCCGTCCGATCTGCGCATGCTGATCTTCGGGCTCGCGCTCATCCTCATCATGATTTTCCGGCCGGCAGGGCTGCTGCCGTCGGTGCGCCGCCGCCGTGAATTCGGCTCAGATGCTTCCGTGCTCGCGCAGGAACAGGCCTCGCTATATGACACCCAGCGCTGAAGAAGAACCGCAGTCGCGTCTCGACACGCTGCTCACGGTCAGCCAGGTGAGCAAGCATTTCGGCGGCTTGGCGGCGCTGCAGGACGTATCCTTGCATATTCATACCGGCGAAATTTACGGTCTCATCGGCCCGAACGGCGCCGGCAAGACAACGCTATTCAATGTTCTGACCGGCATATTCAAGCCGGATGCCGGGCGCATCGAACTGAAGGGACGGGCGGTCACGGGGCGCAAGCCGAATCAGGTGGCGGCGCTGGGCGTGGCGCGCACGTTCCAGAACATCCGCCTGTTCGCCAACATGACGGCGCTTGAGAACGTCATGGTGGGACGGCACGTGCGCACACATGCCGGCATTATCGGCGCGGTCTGGCGTGATTCCGCCACCCGCGCGGAAGAGACGGCGATCGCCGCGCGCGCGTATGAGCTGCTGGAATACGTCGGCATCGCCCGGGATGCGCACATGCTGGCCAAGAACCTCCCGTACGGCGACCAGCGCCGGGTCGAAATTGCGCGTGCCCTGGCCACCGATCCGCTGTTGCTGGCGCTCGATGAACCCGCGGCGGGCATGAATCCCAGCGAGACCGCCCAACTCCAGACGTTGCTGCAGAAAATTCGCGAGGGTGGCGTGACGCTGCTGCTCATCGAGCATGACGTGAAGCTGGTGATGGGGCTGTGCGACCGCGTCGCCGTGCTCGACTACGGCAAGAAAATCGCCGAAGGCGCGCCGGCCGAGGTACAGCGCGATCCGCGCGTGATCGAGGCCTATCTGGGCGGTGCGGTGGCATGAGCAGGGAGCAGTGCCTGCCGCGAAGCGGCAGGTGCGACCGTCCGCGAAGTGCCACCAGCTGCCGACAGCCGGCAGTCAAATATTGTGACGCGCCTAAGGAGGCAGCGGAATGAACATTCTGCAAACACGCGGGCTGGAAGTGGCCTACGGCGGCATCCGCGCCGTCAAAGGCGTGGATCTGGTCGTGCGCCGCGGCGAACTTGTGTGCCTGATCGGCGCTAACGGCGCCGGCAAGACCACGATGCTCAAGTCGCTGTGCGGCATGCTTGCGCCCAGCCGCGGCGAGATTCTTTATGAAGGCGACTCCATCACCGGCAAACCGTCGTACGAAGTGGTGCGTCGCGGGATTTCACTGGTGCCGGAAGGTCGCGGTATTTTCGGGCGCCTGACCGTGGAGGAAAATATCAAGATCGGCGCCTATGCGCGACGCGACGGCGCCGGGATCCGCGCGGACATGGATCGCCTCTACGAGTTGTTCCCGCGGCTGTCAGAGCGCCGCGTTCAACAGGCCGGCACGCTTTCGGGCGGTGAACAGCAGATGCTGGCGATCGGCCGGGCGCTCATGAGCCGTCCGCGCCTGCTGCTGCTCGACGAGCCGAGCATGGGGCTCGCCCCCATGCTCGTGCAGAAGATTTTTCAAACCATCAAGCGCATCGTCGAAGAGGGCGTGACGTTGTTGCTGGTGGAGCAGAATGCCAAGCTTGCGCTCGGGATCAGTCATCGCGGCTACGTCATGGAAAGCGGTAAAATCATTCTCACCGATTCCGCCGAGGCGCTGCTCAAGAACCCGAAAGTACGGCACGCCTATCTGGGCGGGTGAGGCGCGTCGCCGCGGAACGTGGCGGTAGGCCACGATAAGCGCTTGCCGCTTTGATTGCTCGGAGCGGTTTGACATCAGGTAAGTCGTTGGCAATAATGCCAACATGGAGGCGCGGCTCATCTTCCGTAACAAAAAACGCCTGGCGAGCGGCGCGATCGTGGAGGAGGTGGTTTGGAAATTGCCGCACCCGGAGCCCGACCGCCCCCACGGTTACAAGTACCGGCTCGCCTACGTGCGCGAGGGCAAGCGCATCGTCGGCTACGACAACGAGCGCGGCAAAGGCGACCACCGCCACCGGCGTGGCCGGGAAGGGCGTTACGAGTTTGTTTCGCTCGATCGGTTGCTGGCCGACTTCAGGGCGGATGTAATGCGTGAGGAGGGCAAGACATGAAACGAGTGGTGACCGTAAGAGTTGAGAGCCTCGATGAGGGGCTGGAGTCCTTCCGCCGGGCGTGGAAAAGCCGCCGTTACCAAGGCGAGTTCGTGACCTTCGAACGGCTTTCGGACATGGCCCGCACGCTCACGCCCTCGCGCTTCGAGCTGCTGCGGATGCTGCAGGCGAAAGGGCCGCTCGCCCTGCGTGCCTTGGCGCGACTGCTCAAGCGCGACGTGAAGAGCGTGCACCGCGACGTGAAACCCTTGGCGGAACTCGGCTTGATCGAATCGGGCGAACGGGGCCTGTTCGTGCCCTACGACGAGATTCGCGCCGAGTTCACGATGCGGAGAAAAGCGGCGTAAGAAACGCCGTGTAATGGGGTGCGCTCGGCGAAACCGCCATCGGCGTTCCGTACGTTTACTGTTTCGGCGAATAGTTAAGCGTAGCGTGCGCCATGCGCACGATTACTTCATCTCTCCGAAAGCGCCATCGTCCATACCCGGACCACCGGCCCAATCAAGCGGATAGATCCCCCGCTCGACGAAGCGGTGAAAGCTCGAATAAGGCCAGTCGCGCACGCGCTTCACGTAACCATGCTTCACCGGATTCCAGTGGATGTACTCCACATGTTTCTCGAAATCGAGCTCGTTGCGGATTTGATGCTCCCAGAACCGTCGTTGCCATAACCCCAATTCGCCGCGCTTGCGCCGCGATGGGGACACCGGGGCCGCGATCAAGTAACGCACCTGCTGGCTCACGCCGCGTTTGATGATGTTCCAGCGCATGGAATAATCGGCATCGCTTTCCGGCAAGGTCCAGATGCAGTGCAGATGATTCGGCAGCAGCACGAAGGCTTCGATCGCGAACGGATAGCTCTTCTTCACCGCCTCCAGGCTCTGTTTCAGAGCCTGGTAGAATGGCGGTTTGGTCAACACCTTCTGGCGCTGATGGGCGTTGACCGTGAAGAAATACGTCGCGCCCGCGACGGTGGATCGCCGAAATGTTGCCATGTGGCGATTGTAAGGCGATCGTGCGCATGGCGCACGCTACCTTTATTATTTCAGCGGATAACATGCTGTGTTTACTGCCCGGGTGGCTGGACGGAGCGCGGCCGGCAGCACGTTACCTTTATTAGATCAGCGGATAGTCGAGTGTAGCATGCTCACCGATTTTGCCACGGCGCTGCTCAGGGACCCGAAAGTTCGGCACGCCTATCTGGGCGGATAAGATGATCGTGCGCATGGCGCACGCTACGTTTGCTGTCTCGGGGAATAGTCAAGTGTAGCGTGCGCCATGCGCACGTTAATTTATTTTAAAACTCAACCGGCCGGGTCTCGGCTGATGCTGGCACCGTTCCCAGGCGCCGGATAATTTCCGTCTCCAGGCACGACAACTGGCTATTGTCGGTCAGCGGCTGACGGTTGCGGTCGTTGATGAAAAAGATGTCCTCGGCGCGCTCGCCATAAGTGGCGACCTTGGCCGCCACCAGGTTCACGTGACACTGTTTGAGCGCCAGCCCCACCTGATAGAGCAGCCCGGGGCGGTCCTGGGCGGTGACTTCCATGAGGGTAAGCTGACCCTTCGGCGAGGGTCCGAATACGACTCGCGTCTCGATGGGAAAATGCTTCAGTTGACGCGGCAACTGGGCGGACTGCGGGTCGCGGCCCGGGCGCGGGTTCAACAGCTGGTCGCGCATCGTCTTCTGCAATTGCGCGAGCGCGCGCGGATCGCTTACCGGCTGTCCGGAGTGATCCAGTACCACGAAGGTATCCAGCGCGAAACCGTTGTGCAGCGTGTGAATGCGCGCATCCATGATGGACAGATTGAGGCGGTCGAAACCCGCGGTCATGACGACGAACAGGTCATCGCGGTCCGGTGTGTAGATCAGGAACTCGCTGCCGCCGAGGTCGGGCGTGTAACGCGTGGCCACGATCGGCAAATCGGTGGCATGCGCCCCGGCAATAACCTGCGCGTGCCACGCAAGGCTCTCGGCGTCGTAGGGCAGGAAATATTCCCCGTCCAGGTCCTGCCAGAAACGGTTGACCTGCGACTCGGAAAGTCCGGCCCGGCCCAGCTTTTCCAGCGCTGACCGGCGCAGGTCGGCGATGTGCTCCTGCAGATCGATCGGCTGGGCGATGCCGCGGCGCAGCAGCCGCGTGGTGGCGCTGTAGAGCTGCGACAGCAGCCGTCCTTTCCAGGCGTTCCACACGCTGGGGCTGGTGCCGCGCATGTCCGCCACCGTGAGCAGATACAGGTTGTCGAGATGTTCCTGATCGCCGACCCGTTGCGCAAAATGCATCACAACCTCGGGGTCGGAGATGTCCTCGCGCTGGGCGGTGCTCGACATCACGAGATGGTGGCGCACCAGCCAGCAGATGAAGCGGGTGTCGTACTCGCTCAGGTTGTGCAGGCGGCAGAAAGCCTCGGCCTCTTTTTCGCCCAGTTGTGAATGGTCGCCGCCGCGTCCTTTGGCAATGTCATGAAACAGACCGCCGAGATACAGGCGTTCCGGCTTGACGAGCTTCTGGATGATCTCGCTGGCGAGCGGAAACTCGCCGCGGAACTCCGGCACGGTGAAGCGGCGCAGGTTGCGCACGACCATGAGCGAATGCGCATCGACCGTGTAGACGTGGAACAGGTCATGCTGCATCTGCCCGACGACGCGCCCGAAGGCCGGGAGGTAGGCGCCGAGCACGCCGTAGGCATTCATGCGCCGCAGCTCGTGGGTGATGCCGCGCGGTTGGCGCATGATTTCCATGAACAGGCTGCGGCAGGCGAGATCCTGGCGAAACGAGTTGTCGACGCGGCGCAGGTTGGCGCGAATCAAGCGGATTGTTCCGGCACGCACGCCCTTGAGTTCCGGGTGCTGCTGCAGGATCAGGAATATCTCCAGCATGGCGAAAGGCGCGCGCTCGAACACCCGCGGGTGCGTGACCTCGACGAATCCGTAATGCGACCGGAAGCGGCGGTTGATCGGTTTGGTTTTCGTGCGGCCGCGCGCCAGAATGACCTCATCGAAATGCTGCAGCAGGATTTCGCTCAGCAGCGAGAGCTCCTTGATCGTGCGGTAATAGCGTTTCATGAACTGCTCGACGGCGAGGAAGCCGGGCCGATCGGCATAGCCGAATTCCCTGGCCAGATCCCGCTGGTGGTCGAACAGCAGCCGGTCCTCGCGCCGCCCGGCGAGGTAATGCAGTCCGGCGCGCACGTGCCACAGGAAATTACGCTCGCGAATGAGCGTGTGGTATTCCTCCTCGCTCAGGAAGCCGTGCCCCACCAGATCGTGCAGCGAGGCGGTATCGAATTGCCGCTGCGTGACCCACGAGATCATCTGGATGTCGCGCAGTCCACCCGGGCCGTCCTTGATGTTCGGCTCCAGGTTGTAGGCGGTGTCGTCGAAGCGATGATGTCTTGCTATTTGTTCCTGCCGTTTGGCGGCGAAGAATTTTTGGCTCGGCCAGATCTTGGACGCATGGGTCACCCGGCGCATTTTCTCGAAAAGTTTCTCGTCACCGTCGAGCCAACGCGCTTCCATGAGATTTGTGGCAACCGTGAGATCGTTTTTCGCCTCGCGCACGCAGTCCTTGAGGGTGCGCACGCTGTGCCCGACTTCGAGGCCCATGTCCCAGAAAAAACGCACGAGCGCTTCGATAAAAGCGCGTGTTTTGACGGGATCGTTCTTGTCGAGAAGTATCATGACGTCGATGTCAGACGCGGGATGCAGCTCACCGCGACCGTAGCCGCCCACGGCCACCAGGGCGACCGGAATTCCGGCCGGCAGCAGGGACAGGTGCCGGCGCCAGGCGCGCACCATGAGCTGGTCGATCAGCCAGGCGTGGGCGGTGACGAGCGCGGCGGCTCCGCTGTTGTCGTAAAACCGTTGCCGGAGGGTTTCGCGTCCGGCTTGCAGCGCGGTGCGAAACAACGGCAGAGGATTATTGGCTCCGGCCAGTGATTGGTCGAATTCCCGGCCGTTGAACAGACTGTCCTTAGCAATGGGCATGTTCGTTTTTAGAATCTCTAATAAAATGAATATACTGACCCGACCGACAAATAGTGCGCATTGTTTTCACCCTCTCCCTCCGGGAGAGGGTCGGGGTGAGGGGGGAAAATATCTGTAAAACTCCCCCTCATCCTGTCCTTCTCCCGGAGGGAGAAGGGACCCAATGGATACGGCGGTGCGCACTATTTACCGTTCTCCTCAGTAATTCCGAACCGCCAAGACGCCAAGGCCTCCAAGAAAGCAAAATATTTTTATCAAAAAACTTGGCGTTCTTGGCGTCTTGGCGGTTAAAAATATTTTTTTGAAGTCATGGGTTGTCTCCGGGAACGAGCGTGAGAACTTCGTGGCCCTTGTCCGTCACCAGCACGGTGTGCTCCCATTGCGCCGAGAGCGAGTGATCGCGCGTGACCACCGTCCAGTTGTCGGGAAGCAGTTTCACTTCTCTCTTGCCGGCGTTGATCATGGGCTCGATGGTGAAGGTCATGCCGGGCGCAAGCTCCATTCCGGTTCCCGGCTGACCGTAGTGCAGCACCTGCGGGTCTTCGTGGAATTCGCGCCCGATCCCGTGGCCGCAGTATTCGCGCACGACCGAAAAGCCGTGCGCCTCGGCGTATTGCTGGATGGCGTGGCCGATGTCGCCGAGCCGTGTTCCCGGCCGAACCGTGGCTATGCCCTTGAGCATGCATTCGTGCGTGATCTGTACCAGGCGTTTCGCCTGTATCGACGGTTCGCCGATATAAAACATTTTGCTGGTGTCGCCGTGAAAGCCGTCCTTGATGACGGTGATGTCGATGTTGACGATGTCGCCCTTTTTGAGCTTCTTGTCGCCCGGAATGCCATGGCATACCTGATGGTTCACCGAAGTGCAGATGGAGCGGGGGAAGCCCTTGTAGTTGAGCGGCGCCGGAATGGCCTGCTGCACGTTGACGATATAATCGTGGCAGATCCGGTCGAGTTCGCCGGTGGTGATGCCCGGCTGGACGTGCGGCCGGATCATGCGCAGCACCTCGGCGGCCAGCCGGCCGGCGATACGCATTTTTTCGACTTCCTCGGGGGTTTTGATGGTGACGGGCATGGCTGGAATGATGGCTTCGGCCGTATTGTCAGGGAATAGAGTCATTTTAAAAAGCCCTTTCACACATGTTTTTTTGTCCAAACCCATGAAAACATTGTCGTTATCCCCGCACTATGGTATAAAGCCGCCCGCAGTTAGCAGTTCAACCTAAACCCACACGCGGCACCGGCACATGCATCCGGGTGTCCGGCCACTTTAAAAAGCGGCTGGATTGATACATGGGGTCCGCGGCGGAAAAACCCGAAGGAGAAATCATGAGCAATATATCCATGCGCCAGATGCTGGAGGCCGGCGTGCATTTCGGCCACCAGACGCGGTACTGGCATCCCAAGATGCGCCCCTATATTTTCGGTGAGCGCAACCGTATCCACATCATCAACCTGGAAAAAACCCTGCCACTGTTCAACGAGGCAATGGGTTATCTGACCAAGCTTATCGCCAACGGCGGTACTGTCCTGTTCGTCGGCACCAAGCGCCAGGCCACGGACATCGTCAGCGAGGCCGCCGCGCGTTGCGGCAGCCCGTACGTGAATCATCGCTGGCTGGGCGGGATGCTGACCAATTACCGCACGGTCAAAAAATCGATCGAGCGGCTGAAGATGCTCGAGTCGGTTCTGGCGGACGATACGAGCAGACAGAAGCTATCCAAGAAGGAACTGCTGACGCTCGACCGCGAGCGCGTCAAGCTCGAGAAGAGCCTCGGCGGCATCAAGGAGATGTCCGGACTGCCGGATGCCGTCTTTGTCATTGACGTCGGCCACGAATATATCGCGGTATCCGAAGCCAACAAGCTGAATATTCCGGTCGTCGGCGTGGTGGATTCCAATTGCAAGCCCGATGGCGTGGACTACGTCATTCCGGGCAATGACGACGCCATTCGCGCCATCCAGCTTTACGCGCATGCCGCGGCGGACGCCATACTCGCCGGGCAGGAACAGCGTCAGGCGACGATTATTTCGGGCGATGACGAGTTCATCGAGGTCAAGGAAGAACCCGCAAAGATCAAGGTGACCGCCAGGAAGAAACCGATGGCGACGCACGATGAAGCGACCGCCGAGCCCGAAGCGACTGTCGTGATCGCAGACGCCGTGAAGCCGGCCGAGAAACCCAAGCGCGCTGTCCTCGCCAAGCCGAAGAGCGGTGAGCCAGGGAAAAAAGAGCCGTCCGGTCAGGGCGACGGCGAATAGAAGCGAGAATATCAAGGGGGCATCGCCCCCTTGATATTATGGTGGCGGTAAAACCGCCGTGCAGCTGAATGGGGATTACGTGATGAGCATTTCGGCACAACAAGTGAAAGAACTGCGCGAGCGCACCGGGCTCGGCATGATGGAATGCAAGGCGGCGCTGGCCGAAACCAGTGGCGACATGGAAGCCGCCACCGACTTGCTCCGCAAACGTGCCGGCGCCAAGGTGGAGAAGAAATCCGGTCGCATCGCGGCCGAGGGCGCGGTCGGTATTTACGTGACACCGGACCGCAAGACGGCCGCCATGGCAGAGGTCAACTGCGAGACCGATTTTGTCGCCAAGGGCGATGATTTCGCGGCGTTCGCCACCGCGGCCGCCGCCCGCGTGGCCGGCAAGCAGCCCGCCAATGTCGATGCGCTGTACCAGTTGCCGTTCGCGGACGGCGCCGCGCAGACCGTCGGCCAATCGCGCGAAGGTCTGGTGATGAAACTCGGCGAGAACATCAATATCCGCCGCTTCGAACGCATGACCGCGACCAAGGGTCATCTCGGCAGCTATATCCACGGCCGCAAGATCGGCGTACTGGTGGAAGTGGAAGGCGGCGATGAAAGCCTTGCCAAGGATATCGCCATGCACATTGCGGCGAGCCGCCCCGAGTGCGTCTCCAAAGACCAGGTGCCGGCCGCGGCGATCGCCAAGGAAAAGGAAATCTTCGCCGAGCAGGCGAAGACCAGCGGCAAGCCGCCCGAGATCGTTGAAAAGATGGTCATGGGCCGGGTGAACAAGTATCTCAACGAGATCTCCTTGTTGGGACAGCCTTTCGTGAAGGACCCGGACACGACCGTCGAAAAGCTGCTCAAGTCGAAAGGCGCCAGCGTCATCCGTTTCAGCCGCTACGAAGTCGGTGAAGGGATGGAGAAGAAATCGGGTGATTTCGCCGCCGAAGTCATGGCAACCGTCAAAGGGGGTTGAGCCTTGAAGAGCGCATCCGGGGTTCCCGCTTACCGCCGCGTGTTGCTCAAGCTTTCCGGCGAGGCGCTGATGGGCGCCGATGCCTATGGCATCAACCGTGATGTGCTCGCGCGCATCGCCGCCGAAATCAAATCGGTGGCCGACATTGGCGTGCAACTCGCCATCGTGATCGGAGGTGGCAACATCTTTCGCGGCATTGCGCCCTCCGCCCAGGGCATGGACCGGGCCTCCGCCGATTACATGGGCATGCTCGCCACCGTCATGAACTCGCTCGCGATGCAGGACGCCCTGGAGAAACAGGGTGTGCCGGTGCGCGTGCAATCGGCGCTGCGCGTCGATCAGGTCGTCGAGCCCTACGTGCGCCGGCGCGCGATCCGGCATCTCGAGCAGGGGCGCGTCGTCATCTTCGCCGCCGGCACCGGCAATCCGTTTTTCACCACCGACACCGCGGCGACCCTGCGCGGGGCCGAAATCGGCGCGGACGTGGTGCTCAAAGCGACGAAAGTCGATGGTGTCTATGACCGCGATCCGGTGAAACACGCCGACGCCACGCGTTATGAGACGATCAGCTACGATGAGGTGCTGGAGAAGCGGCTGGGTGTGATGGACGCGGCGTCCATCGTGATGTGTCGCGACCAGAACCTGACGGTACGCGTGTTCAGCATACACAAGCCCGGGAACCTGATGCGGGTCTGCCTGGGGGAAAATGTCGGCACACTCGTTAGCAGTGCGGCGGGGATGCCGCGTTTACGAACCTGAGGACGGAAAAGGAGGCTAGCCATGACGGAGTCGGTGGATAAAATCAAGAAAGACGCGGAGACGCGGATGGCGAAGTCGGCGGACACGCTCAAGAACGATCTGGGCAAGATCCGCACCGGCCGGGCGCACCCGGGCTTGCTCGAAACCGTGCGCATCGATTACTACGGCAACAAGGCGCCGCTCAACCAGGTTGCCAACGTTTCGGCGTCGGACGCGCGCACCCTCACGGTGACGCCCTTCGACAAGAGCCAGGCGGCGGCCATCGAAAAGGCGATCCGCGAGTCCGATCTGGGGCTCAATCCGATGTCGGCCGGCGGCGTGATCCGTGTGCCGTTGCCGTCGCTCACCGAGGAACGGCGCAAGGAGCTTTCCAAGCACGTGCGCGCCGAGGGCGAGAACGCCAAGGTGGCGATTCGCAATGTCCGCCGCGACGCCAACCAGCACCTGAAGGATGCGCTGAAAAAGAAACTGATCACCGAGGATGACGACAAGCGGGCGGAAGAGGCGGTGCAAAAATTCACCGACCATTTTATCACTGAAGTGGACAAGCTCGTCGCCGCCAAGGAAAAGGACGTCATGCAGGTGTAAATAATGTATCTCACCGCAAAGGCGCAAAGAGCGCAAAGGTTTTCTAATAATATGAAGATCACGTTTTTCTTTATGTTCTTTGCGTACTTTGCGTCTTTGCGGTGAAAAATAGTAATTTTTAGAAAGTGACTTTATAAATGGATAAAAGCGGTAATTCCGATACGGCGACGGTTCTGGCAGAGCGATCCGCCGTTCCGCTGCACGTGGCCGTCATCATGGATGGCAACGGACGCTGGGCCAAAAGCCGCGGATTGCCGCGCGTCGCCGGTCACCGCAAAGGGGTCGAGCGCGTGCGCGACATGGTGACGGCGTGCGCCGAAAAGGGCGTGAAGCACCTCACCCTGTTCGCCTTCAGCAGCGAGAACTGGCGCCGGCCGGTGCAGGAAGTCCAGCTGCTCAAGGAACTTTTTCTGAGCGCGCTCGACAACGAATTCCGGAAATTGCACAAGAATAATGTCCGCTTCCGCGTCATTGGCGACACCGAACGCTTCGGCGAGAAGATCACCACGCGCATCCGGCAGTCCGAAACGCTGACACAGAAGAATACGTCGTTGACGCTGACGATCGCCGCCAATTATGGGGGGCGCTGGGACATCGCGCAGGCCTGCGCCGAACTCGCCCGCCGCGCCGTCCGCGGTGAGGTTGATCCGGACACGATTACGGAAAAAAGTCTCGAACCTTTTCTCAGCCTGGCCGGCGTTCCCGAGCCGGACCTGTTCATCCGCACCGGCGGCGAGCAGCGCATCAGCAACTTCCTGTTGTGGCAGCTGGCTTACACCGAGATGTATTTCACCCCGGTACTGTGGCCGGATTTCGATCGCGCGCAATTCGAGCAGGCGCTTGTCTCCTATGCCGGACGCCAGCGCCGTTTCGGTCTGACAGGCGACCAGATCGAAACCGCGCGCCATGCTTAAACAGCGGATCCTGACGGCCGCTGTTCTCGTTCCGCTCCTGGTCGCCGCGCTGTTTTATCTGCCGCCGGCGTGGATAGCCGTCTTGTTCGGGTTCATTATCGGCATGGCCGCCTGGGAATGGGCGGGATTGTCCGGATTGCAGCGACCTCTCACCAAGGCGACTTACGTTTTGCTTATCCTGCTCGTCGGTGCGGTGGGCCTGTACGGTGTTTTGTCGCAGGTATCGTTGATCGTCTCCTTTTTCGCCGCCGCCGCCCTGTGGTGGTTGTGGGCGCTGATCGAGCTCATCAGTCGCCGGGATGCCCGTAAAGGAATGTTCGCGACATTTGCCGGTCGAATGGTCGGCGGTTTCCTGGTGCTCGTTCCTCTCTGGGTCGCGTCGGTTTATTTGATGGCGGTGGATGCGGAACGGCCGCGCACCTTGTTGTTTCTGTTTGTGCTGGTCTGGATGGCCGACACCGCGGCCTATTTCACCGGCTCATTGCTGGGTAAAACCAAATTGGCGCCGCATATCAGTCCCGGGAAAACGGTGGAAGGTGTCGCCGGCGGAGTCATGGGCGCCGTGCTGCTGGCCTGGCTTTGTGGGACAATGCTATGGAAATTCGACTCGGAACAGCTTGCAAGATGGATCGGGCTGGCCGTGATAACGGTGTTGTTTTCAGTGGTGGGCGATCTGACGGAAAGCAAGCTCAAGCGCGTCGCCGGAGTCAAGGACAGCGGGTCACTGCTGCCGGGGCATGGGGGCATGCTGGACCGCATTGACGCCCTGAGCGCCGCCGCGCCGGCGTTTGTGTTGGGCGGAATGATTTTGTTGAAGTCTTGATCGGATAGCGCGTCAAACCTCGCCCTTCATGGCGGGGAAGGATAGCGCGGACGCCGCGGGCGTCCCTGGTTGCTAATCGGGAGTCTGCTGTTCCCTGTATTGGCGAATGACGCGAGTCGGTATACTTAAAAAGATGGAACGCCTCCAAGCCTTCAAATACGAACTCATGCCCAACGGCCAGCAGCGGTGCGATATGCGCCGCTTCGCTGGCTCGTGCCGGTTCGTGTTCAACAAGGCGCTGGCGATGCAGAAGGAGAACCATGAGGCCGGCGGCAAATTCATTGGCTATGTAGCAATGGCTAAACCCCTGCCCGCATGGCGCAATGGTGGTGAGACTCCGTGGCTGAAAGATGCGCCCGTCCACCCGCTGCAACATGCCCTCAAAAATTTAGAAAAAGCCTACAAGAATTTCTTCGCCAAGCGTGCCGATTTTCCGCGCTTCAAGAAGAAAGGCATCGGCGACAGCTTCCGTTATCCCGACCCGAAGCAGATCAAGCTCGATCAGGCCAACTCTCGCCTCTTCCTGCCCAAGCTGGGCTGGCTGCGCTATCGCCATAGCAGGGATGTGCTGGGCGAAGTGCGCAATGTGACGGTGAGCCAGTCAGGCGGCAAGTGGTTTGTCAGCATCCAGACTCGCAGAGGGGTTGAACCGCCGCTACCCACTGGCGGCATCGTTGGCATTGACATGGGGGTCGTGCGCTTTGCCACACTCTCGGATGGCCGCCACCTTGACCCGCTGCACAGCTTCAAGCGTCACCAGCAACGGCTGGCGAAATACCAGCGTCGAATGGCGCGTAAAGTGAAGTTCAGCAACAACTGGAAAAAGGCGAAAGCCAGAGTCACTCGGGTTCACATCGACATCGGCAATGCCCACAAAGACTTTCTGCATAAAGCTTCAACGACGATCAGCCAAAACCACGCGATTGTGTGTATCGAAGATTTGCAGATTCGGAAAATGTCCAGGTCCACGAAGGGCAATGCCGAGCAGCACGGTAAGCAAGTGCAGCAAAAGTCAGGCCTGAACAAATCCATCCTCGATCAGGGATGGGGCGAATTCAGACGGCAACTCGATTACAAGCTGCATTGGCGCGGCGGGTACCTCATCGCCGTGCCACCAGAAAACACCAGCCGAATGTGTCCAGACTGCGGACATGTGTCGAAAGCGAATCGCCAGACACAAGCGCAGTTTGTGTGTGTCGAATGTGGTTATGAAAACAACGCCGATCATGCCGGCGCGATCAATGTGTTAGAGCGAGGACATCGCTTGTTAGCCTGTGGAGAGCCGGTGCTGTCAGGCCGCTCTATGAAGCAGGAACCTGCCGAAGCGAGTCAGGCCCATGCAGTCTGAACGCCGTAGGAATCGCCGTCCTTTAGGACGGCGAGGATGTCAAACATGATCAACGATACAAATAAATCCCTCGATGAACGGGCGGACCGGGGCATGCGCGGTGTGACGATTCTGGGCTCCACCGGTTCCATCGGCGTCAATACGCTCGATGTGCTTACGCGGCATCCCGGACGCTTCCGTATCCTGGCGCTGACGGCGAACACGCAGGTAGAACGTCTTTTCGAGCAGTGCCGGCGATTTCTGCCGCAGAAAGCCGTCATGCTCGACACCCACGCCGCCACCCGTCTCAAGGACAAAATCCAGCGAGAAGGGCTCGCCGTGGAGGTATTGTCGGGCACGGATGGATTGAATACCGTGGCCGCGCATCCGCGCGCGCACATCGTGGTCGCGGCGATTGTCGGCGCCGCCGGATTGTTGCCGACACTGGCGGCGGTACGAGCGGGAAAGCGGGTGTTGCTGGCGAACAAGGAACCGTTGGTGATGTCCGGTCGCATCTTTATTGAAGAGGCGCATGCCAGCGGCGCGGAGCTGCTGCCGGTGGACAGCGAGCACAACGCCATTTTCCAGTGCATGCCGGCCGGCTACCGCACCGGTGACGCACCCGCAGGCGTGCGACGCATTTTTCTCACCTGTTCCGGCGGGCCTTTCCGCACCGCGTCGGCGGAGGCGCTGGTTTCCGTCACGCCGGAGCAGGCCTGCGCGCATCCGAACTGGGTGATGGGACGCAAAATTTCCGTGGATTCGGCCACGCTGATGAACAAAGGACTGGAGCTGATCGAGGCGTGCTGGCTTTTCGGCATGACACCCGACCAGGTCGAGATCGTGATTCATCCGCAAAGCGTGATTCATTCGCTGGTCGAGTACGTGGATGGCTCGGTGCTGGCGCAACTCGGCAATCCGGACATGCGCACCCCGATCGCGCATGCGCTGGCCTGGCCGGAGCGCATCGAATCCGGCGTAAAAAGCCTCAACCTCTTTGAGCTTGCACGTCTGGACTTCGAGTCTCCCGACCTCAAACGATTCCCCTGTCTGCAACTGGCCTATGACGCCGCGCGCGCCGGCGGAACCATGCCGGTGATTCTGAATGCGGCCAACGAAGTGGCGGTGCAGGCGTTTCTCGACCGGCGTATCGGATTCACCGATATCCCGCGCGTGATCGAGCATACGCTTTCACTCCTGCCGGCGAGCCAGGATACCCAGCTGGGCGCGGTGCTCTCGGACGATGTGCGCGCCCGCGAAGCGGCCAGCCGTTTCATTTCCAGCCGGGAATCGCGCCTGGGGCAGGGGGTGACATGACGGATCTGCTTTATTCCGTCGGCGCGTTCGTAGTGGCGCTGGGCATCCTGATCGCGGTGCATGAATTCGGCCACTTCTGGATCGCCCGGCGTCTGGGCGTGAAGGTGCTGCGTTTTTCCATCGGTTTCGGAAAACCGCTGTGGTCCCGGCGCGTGGGCGAGGACCGCATGGAGCTCGCGATCGGAGCTTTTCCGCTTGGCGGCTACGTGAAGATGCTGGATGAAACCGAGGGCGAGGTTCCACCGCAGGAACTGCATCGTGCATTCAATCGCCAGAAGACGTGGAAACGCATGGCGATCGTGGTGGCCGGCCCGCTGTTCAATTTTCTGTTCGCCATCCTGGCCTATTGGGCGGTGTATATGATCGGGGTGGATGGCATCAAGCCGGTCGTCGGCAAGGTGACGGAAAGCTCGATTGCCCAGCAAGCCGGATTCCGCGCCGGTGACCTGATCCTGAGCATTGACGGCAAGGAAGTGCAAAGCTGGGATCAGCGCCGGCTATATCTGTTTCAACGCGCGCTCGACCGCGCGCGCGTGAACGTTGAAGTACGTGACGCGCAGGGTAATGTCGAAACGCGGCTGCTGGATTTATCGAGCCTCCCGGTACAGGAGGTCAACGCATCGTTGCTGGAGCGGGGCATCGGATTGATCGGGTTTTTTCCCGAACCGTTGCCGGTGATCGGCGCCATGGAACCGGGTCCGGCCGCGAGCGCCGGGATGAAAATCGGCGACCGTCTGGTGGAGATCAATGGCGAGCCGGTACCCTCGTGGGAACAGCTGGTGGAGGTGATCAGCAAGAGCCCGGGCAAGACAGTTAACGTCACGGTGGAAAGGGAAGGCGCGCGACACGATTTTAAAGTCACCCCGGACGCGGTGGAGCTGGGTGGGCAGACGATCGGGCGCATCAACATCCGCCCCCGGTTTACGGACATCCCCGAGGCGATGCGCGTCAAGGTGCGCTTCGGTGTCGCCGAGGCGCTGACCGAGGGCGCGCGTAATACCTGGTCGATGTCGGTGCTTACGCTCGAGATGCTTTACCGGATGCTGAAGCTCGAGGTGTCGGCGCGAAACATCAGCGGTCCCATCACGATAGCCCAGTACGCCGGCTATTCCGCCAAGGTGGGCGTGGAGCAGTTTGTGCTGTTTCTGGCCGTCATCAGTATCAGTCTCGGGGTGCTGAATCTTTTGCCGATCCCGGTGCTCGATGGCGGTCACCTGATGTATTACATTATCGAATCCATCAAAGGCAGCCCGCTTTCCGAGCGGACCATGATGCTGGGGCAGCAGGTCGGAGTGGCCTTGCTGGGCGGCCTCATGATGCTGGCCTTTTATAACGATTTGACCCGAATTTTCCGATGAGCGGAATGCCGCACGCCAACCTGATAAAGCATCTCGAATGAAAAAAATAATCGCGGCACTCCTTTTGTGCGTTTTGTACGTGCCCGTCGGTATGGCCTTGGAGCCCTTTGTGGTCAAGGATATCCGCGTGGATGGCCTGCAACGTATTGCGGCGGGAACCGTCTTCAATTATCTGCCGGTCAAGGTGGGCGATACGCTGACCGAACAGCGATCACAGGAAGCCGTGCGGGCCCTGTTCAAGACGGGGTTTTTCCGCGACGTGCGTCTCGACCGCGACAAGAATGTGCTGATTGTATACGTCATTGAACGGCCGTCGATTGCCGGCATCAAGATCACCGGCACCAAGGAGATGTCCGAAGATGATCTCAAGAAAGGCCTGAAGGAAATCGGGCTGGCCGAAGGCCGGGTATTCAACAAGTCTCTTCTCGACCGCGTCGAACAGGAATTGCGGCAGCAGTATTTCGCGCGCGGTTATTACGCCGTCACCATTCGTCCCACGGTGACGCCACTGGAACGCAATCGCGTGGACATCCACATCGAAGTGGCGGAAGGCGAAGTGGCGCGCATTCGTGAAATCAACCTCGTCGGTAATAAACTCTTTTCCGATAAACCGTTGCTGAAGCTATTCACCCTGGGCCCCAAGCCGTGGTACGCGTTTTTCTCCAGCCGTGACAAGTATTCCAAGCAGAAGCTTGCCGGCGACCTGGAGCGGTTGCGCAACTTCTACCAGGATCAGGGATTCCTGGAGTTCAATATCGACTCCACGCAGGTGTCTATTTCGCCGGACAAGGAGAAAATTTACATCACGGTTAATATCACCGAGGGCAAGAAGTACACCGTCACCGGCTTCAAGCTTGCCGGGACCTTCGTGGTGCCAGAAAAAGATTTGAGCGATCTGGTCAGCATCAAGGCCGGCAGTGTCTTCTCGCGCAAGGAGGTCACCGAATCCACCAAGAAGATGTCTGACCGTCTCGCCAACGATGGTTTTGCCTTCGCCAACGTCAACGCGATTCCCGACGTGGACAAGGATAAATCCCAGGTGTCCTTCACCTTTTTTGTGGACCCGGGCCGGCGCGTCTACGTGCGCAGGGTCAATTTTTCGGGCAACGTGGCCACGCGCGACGAAGTAATGCGTCGCGAGATGCGCCAGATGGAAGGCGGGTGGTACAACGCCGAGAAAATCCAGCGTTCCCGCGTGCGTCTGCAGCGTCTTGGGTTCTTTGACGACGTCAACGTGGAGACGCCGGCGGTGCCGGGCGTGGCCGATCAGGTGGACGTCAACGTCAGCGTCAAGGAACGTCCCACCGGCAATCTGCTGCTGGGCGTCGGTTATTCGGACACCGATGGCTTGTTGCTGAACGCCAGCATCACGCAAAGCAACCTGTTCGGCACTGGCAAGGAAC
>ERZ1292633.2370-Hain-H41-02um-R1-2370-length-19347-cov-6_pt1 | contig 18038 bp, 5 predicted proteins | sample MGYA00564406_ERZ1292633 | MGnify/ENA primary metagenome ERZ1292633 (study PRJEB36523, sample SAMEA6512639) | groundwater metagenome | collected 2019-01-08 | study: AquaDiva: Metagenomics assemblies of 32 groundwater samples | reverse complement strand
CCAGCAGCAACGCGACGCCATGCTCCTAGCCGACGGCGCCGCGGTGGGTTCATCGGCCCAGTTGCCTTTTACATCCGCCTTAGCGCCGCACGGTGGCGCGCCGCTCCTACCGACGTGGGCGGCCGCGCGCCATCCGGCGTCCGCGACGGGGGCGGCCGTTTCGATGCCCCCCGCACCGTTAGCGCAGCGGTCGTCGTCGGCCACGACCGACCAGGTCGTCGCCCCCGGTGCGGTGGCGACGCGCCTCCCGAAAGTGCCACCGCACGCGGCGGTTACGACGCGCGCCGCTGCGTCACTGTACGGCCCCTCCCGAAAGGCGCAGCCCATCTCTCCCCCACTACCTCCGGCGGCTACCGCCCGGGAAGCCCCTGCCAACCGAGCTGGTCGCCGATAGTTTGGTAGAGGCGCAGGTGGGGAACGAGACCCCTGTCGCCAGACGATTCGACGCATCAAGCAATTGTTGTGTATGAAGTACGCCCTTCTCGCTGACTCCTTGTCGATGCTGTGGCCGACCCCAGGTCGAAAACGATGCGATATAATTTCTCGTCGTGAATCATGCATTGCCGTCGAAAAGTGGGGTCGGGGAGAGAGCGAGAGAGGAGGAAAGCAAGATGATCGGCAGTCGAATGGCCGTTACCGACCACCGGCGCATCGGCGTCGCTCGCGCGCTGCTCGGCCTGGCCGTGCTGCGCGCAGCTGTGTCGTTGATCGCTACCCCGCGCAGCGCCGAGCCGCCGCAGTTGCGTCCTCCGCCACGGAGAGTTCGCGGCGGCGCGTTGCCGACGCCCGGGCCGCCAACGTTCCTCGCGCCTGGCCTTCTCCCGGCCGCTACGCGGCTCTCGCCACCCGACGCGGAGTGCCTGAAGCCCGACCGCCGAGGCCTCCCGGACGCGCGGATCGCCCATCTCGACCATGTCCTGGGCCTTCACAACCGCCTTGCCAGCCGGTGTGAGAAGCCGTGGCAGTCGCAGGGGAGGCTGCAATTGCCCCGGAATGAGCCGCAGGAGGGGCGGCGGGCTCGCCGGTCGGTGCGACTCCGGAACCTTTGTATCATCCTCGGTTGCCGCGATCTTGCACGACCGGGGGCCGTGACGGACCATGTTGGGCAGTGGCTGCTGGCTGGCAATCCGCCGGACGACCGTCGCATCGTCGACAGATCCTCTCCGCGTCTCTCCCTCGCCATCCAAGACGTCTTCGGCGGATCGAATGCCCCGGCGGTCCGTGTGAGTGTCTACCCATTGCCGTTCGCGCCGCGATGCGTGGTATCCCGGCCCGGTCGCCTAGTCGTCCTTCCCGTCTCCATTTCCAGCCCCGAGCACGCGTTGTATGGAAAGCCCCTCACGCATGGTTTCTTGTCCGCATTGTCGCTAGCCGCGTTGCTCGACGGTTCACCGCCCGAACTGGAGGCCGCTCGCATGTTCAACGGCGGCGCCTCGCCTACCGGCAGCCGAGCCGGCGAGGCCCCGTCGATGCGGCCGGTTGAGGAGAGGCACTGGGACGATCCCGTCGTCGTCGCCCTTGTGACCCCTGGAGGCGACGCGGCGGCTCGCCGTCACTCGTCCTGCCACGTGCGACGGTGGTCCGCCGTTTGGGACAACGCCACCGACGCGAGCGAGTTGAGGGGCGTCGCAGGAGGTGGTTATCCGTCCTACGTGGTGATGGGCGGGACTGATGGACAGTGTCGTGAGGGGAATTCGACCACCGCTTCGCACGAGCACGGCGATGAAGATGACCGGGCAAGGCGACTGTTTACTCGCGTGTTGTCGTGGCTCATTGAGCCCTGGTTGCGCGAGCGCCGCAATCACACGGAGCGACGTGCTGGGTCGGCGCCAGCGAACCAGTCCCTGGTGCCCTTCCGCCACGAAAGCGGCACGGAGGCGGCGGCCTCATCGATGGAATCGGCGGTGGGAGTAGTTTGGCTGCAGAACGATGTGGCGCCGGACGGCTGGAAGCGCATGCTCGCTGACATCGAAGCGGACGCCGCGGCCGAGGACGAGTGCGGGGCGGAGGGAGGCGTCGTTCCCGGGACCCCACCACTGTTCGAGCCTCGTTTCGGTCCTGCCGCCTGCTTTGCCGAAGCCCTTGTGGGCAATCACGACTGGGTGGGCAACGTGCGGTTGCTGGAGCAAGGGTCGTCGCGGCTCGACGTAGCGAATTCGCCAGCGGAACCCTCCGTCGTCATGTGGCAGTCGGCCCGCGGCATCGCTGCCGGCCGCGCGGGTCGCGTGGGTGTGCCAGTGGCCGCCGCGGAAATGGCGGCTGTGCATGGGTGGAGACGGACGCTGCAACACGCCGGCCTGCTCCGAGCCGCCGCGTCCCCACAATGTGACGGTCGTCGGCCACATCCTCCCGTTGCCTCCTCCTCGCACATTGATGAAACGACGCGCCTCGCTGTTTTTATTGCCGCGGCGTTTCCGTGCCGTCCGCCGCGCAACCCCAGGAACGTCGTGAATGCGTTGCTGGCGCCAGTGGAGGATCCAACCCGAGAAGGGCGCGTGTGCTTGTTTCCGGCCGCCGCGGGTACGGAGGCATCCGTGGACCGCCTGCCCGTATCGCTGATGGCGCTGCGACGGGCACTCAGTGCGGAGTGTGATCACCACGGCGCGGCGGACGACAATAGCCACTGGGCTCGGGGCAACGTGACAGCGGAGGCGGACGAGGCGTGGATCCAACTATCGTGGCTGCCCGCGACGGGGCGGTCCGCACCGACGCCGTCTGCGCTTAGCGAGACGCAGCGAGTCGTTCAAAGGAGCCACGCGGTGATTAGTGCCGCAGAGCACGACCATTCCAGCTGGGTGGCCGCCCTGGCGCGACACGCCGTCGCCCACCGTGACGACGCAGCCGGCAGTGATGGAGGCGTTCAGACGCCGCCGGTCTGGGAGTCGTGGATGCCGCTGCGCGCCACGGCCGACACGACGACGATGGGGGTCGACATGATGACCCGGGGAATCGCCATCGAGCTGTTTCCAGAAGCCGCCTCGGACGACGCGGCGCCCATTCGAGTTGCGGGAGTCGCGGACCGCCGCCACCCGAGGCAAACGTCGCGAACCGCGATGGAGTTGCTGGCGGCGACCGCGGGAGTGAAGTTCAAGCGGCTGCAACGGGCGGGAGGACCCCCTGTTTCTCCGCGGCGCAACGCCCTCGGCGGAGGTGGAGCCAATGTCGACGATGAGATCGCGACCGCCCCCACGATCGCGCGCCACGTGGTCGCCCACCTTTGCGCCATGAAGTCGTCGAGGCACGGCGGTCGGGGCCCCACCGCTGATACGCCGCATCGCTGCTGCCGGCGAGGTTGACAGGATTCCCATCGAAGAGTTGACTGTCTTTCAACTCTCCCCCGCACAGACACGTTATGAACGACTGTCTGATTCAATTTTTGCGAACGAAGAATCAATCAAAGGCCGATCAAGGGTGTCTTGTCGGTCTTTTAAAAAATGCGCCTCGCCGTCCTGCTCTTGGTCACATGTTTTGCGGCACTGTTCGCCCCGACGGTCGCCGCGGCTCCTGGCAACGGCATCGTCGCCCTCTACGTGCTGATTCCTGACGCGTGGTTCAAGGAGGGGGCGCTGCAGACCGCCACCGTCACCTATGTCTCAGACGGTCTGCCCACACGCACGGCGCAACTCAATCGCTTCGGCCGACCTCGACCCTCCGTCGGAGTGCCTCCGGCGACATGGGGCCGAAGCTTCAACGACTCCCAGTACGTCGAGTTTGCCGGTAACGCTGGCATCTCGTTCGTTATTTCCGTCAGTGGGACACTCCGCAGCATGTCGAAGGCCCTTCCGGGCCCAGGGATCTACTACGCGGAAGTTCGTGACGTTCCCGCAAAGCGGGACGATCCCAGCGTGTTCGCCATGTCCGTCATCCCGGGCCCTTCCTTCAGCCAAGACTGTCCCACCGCGCCGCCCGTGGCCTTTGCCAACACGCCCGCCACGCTATGTTCCGGACGTGGCACTTGCAACCCGCGCACCAGCGAGTGCACGTGCGCCAAACCATTCGACAACCCGGTCTGCGGGGGAATCAACACCCAAAAGTGCCAGGTCGCCACGAAACAAATACCACAGGGTAACATCAAGCCGATGGTCCCGCCTGCGGGCTACGTGTTCCGCGGGAGTACGATCTCCGAATGTTGTTCCTTCTGCTGGGCGTTGACCGCACCCACGCCGTGCCGCCACGCCATCTTCAATGCGCAGGACCTCACCTGCCAGCTCATCAACCAGTCCGTCACCGTGTGGGTGATCGGCACCGACGACGCCATTTCGTCGATCACACCACCGGCTCGAGCGCTGCCGGAAAAAACAAGTCCGCTGGACCGCCCAGTCGCCTTCGTCGCGGGCGGCTTTGCCCTTGTCGCATTAGTCTCCGCATTCGGCAGGCTCTTTGCGTCGGCTTTCCTCCAGCAAGACGGAGCGGGCGGTGGGGCCGGCCAGCCGGGGGAGGGTTACGACAGTCAGCCTGACGACAGCCACAACATCTCACCACACAGGCGCAGTGCGCACCGTCGCTCGTTCGTGGACCTTGATGATGCCGGCGAAAGCGGCGAAAGTGGCGCGGAGGGAGTCACCAACACCATCACGGGCGAGTCGAAGACGTTCGCTCTCGACGATCGCTATCACTTGGTCCGCGACATCGGCCGCGGCGCGTTCTCGTGCGTCTACCTCGTGCACCGCAAAGATGACCCGTCGGCCCTCTACGCCCTGAAGGTGGTGCAATGCCGCACGCACGACGAGGAGGACATGGCGTACAAGGAGTACGCCGCCATGCGCAAGCTACAGGACCACCCCGGCATCGTCAAGCTGCACGACATGCGGATTTCACAGGAAGAGGCGACGGAAGAGCTATACGCACACTTCGCACCGCCGGGTGGATCCACGGTTGGCCCGAACGCGAGTTACTTCCCGATGTCCCTGGTCGGCGAGTCTGCTGTAGCGCACCGCGTGGGATCCGTTGACACCGGCGCAGTGACGACCCGAACTTCCGTAGACTCCTCTGGCCGGAGCCCCCCTCCGGAAGGCGTCACGGACGTCTCGCCGCAAGCCGGAGGCTCGACATTCCCCGCTGTGGCCCAGGCGGCCCCGGCGCGTCCGGCAAAAATTGTGTTTGCGTGCTTCATCATGACCTACTACCCCGAAGGGACGCTCGAAAATGGCATTGCGACGGACAAAGTCTTCTTCCGTCAGCCTCGCACCCTCCTCAGCTACTTCCAGCAGCTCTCCTCGGCTCTTGCATTTAGTCACCAGAAGGGCACGGTCCACCTGGACCTGAAGCCCGGCAACGTGCTGCTGCACGACTCACGTCGGCGATGCGTCGTGTCCGACTTCGGCCTCGCCCGAGAAACCAACATCAGCGGCAATCTGAGCAACGTTGCGGGAGGCACGCTACGGTACCAGGCGCCCGAGCAGCTGCGGCGGGCGCCGTGCGTCGCCAGCGACGTTTGGGGCCTTGCGTGCATTTTGTATGCGATGGCCACGGGGTGCGTCGGCGCGCAGACCACCGCCATGTTCGTGCAGCGCAGCCACGAGGGCTTCGAGGACATGATCCGCGAGACGTTCAGCGCCATGCCCCCGGCGGCGGTGGCGCTCATCGTGCGCATGTTCGCGGAGGAACCCGATGCCCGACCGGCGATGGGGGACGTCAGCAAGGCCATGAAAGTAATCTGCTTGGAGTTCCGAAAGGCCACGGCGGGTGGCGCGGCTGCTGCCGGCGCACCTGCCGAGGGTGCTGCACCCGCTTCCAGCGCACCGACCGCCGTGCCCATCTCCGACGACATGCAAGCTGGCTCACCCAGGGAGCCTCCGGCATCGCAACCGACCAGCAGTGCGTAACGACCGTCTTTCGCGCGCGTTCCTCCGTCAGGCGTCGGAGTACGTGGTCAGTTGGCTCGTGTCTCCGTTCAGTTGCCGCTTGTTTTTGCCGCTTATTTTGTTTTGTTGTCGTGCACCCCCCTCCCTTCCCGCCAGCTGAGTGCGCATCCCGCGATGGATGCCTATGTGAAGGCTTGCTCGCACCACGGCGTGCCGTGCTGTGCTGAAGTGCTCACCTGCATGGGTGCCCGTGGAAACCAGACGACTCTTGGGCCAAACCGCGCCGCATCTCACGATCGAGGAGGTCTACCCGTCCAGAGGAGAACCGGAGCGACTGACCCGTCAGGGATGCGAGGGAACGCGGCCTTTGACGACCCGGAATGCAACCGTTGCGAGCGGTGTGGCCCCTGGAAGCACCGGGGCAGCGACGACGGCACCAGGCTAACGCTGTCGCGAGAAGGATCCGATCCATGGACTCCGGATGACGTGGTTTGTGTCGCCGAGGCACTACACGCCGTCGCGAAGGAATGCCGAGCGGACCCATTGGCGAAGCCCGTGCGCGTGCTGGACGTCAGCGGTTCCGCGATGGACGTCACGTCGTTCGGTCAGCTGGTGTCGACATGGCTCGCGGGGGCGCTCTACGCCACGTCGGCGCGCAGCGGTGTGGCCGCACCATCGAGCGCCGAGGAAGGCGCACCGCCCCCCTTTGTTCTCCGAGCGGAGCACTGCCGGTTGCATGAAGGGCACGTCGGTGTGTTGGCAGCCGTTCTGCACAGCGTGCGAGCCGGACTGTCGCCTCACGGCGGCGGCCCATCCGATGCGGCCTCGCGGCGCCATGGTTCGCCCACTCCTTACTTGTCGCGACGGTTGGACCCCCCGTCGCTGCCGACGTCGGTGATGTCAAAGGCTGCCTCCGTTCAACACCACGCTGCGAGCGCTGCGGGGAGCCCGTCAGCATTCAAACGCGACGCGTCGACGCCGGGCAACTCTGCGGCTGCCCCGGTGGCTCGCGCCCCTCCGTGGTGTGTCTTACGGCTGGCGATGTGCTTAGAGGGGAATCCCGCCATCGGTCGCAGCGCCGTCGCCTCGCGGTCGCTGCTTCAGCTGCTGCGTGGTCCGAACGACCTACCTCACAATGGAGAATCCGACGTGATGCTGACCGCCACGACGGAACACGGCACGGCGCTGAGCGCCGCGGGAAAGGCTGCGAGGGAGGTTTGGCAGCTACACACGTCTCGCAGGGCTCGACCCACCACGACGGCGCACGCCGGTCCCCCGACCGCCCAAAGATTCGGCGGCGGCTCCTCGCGGGGATTTGCCGCCACCAAGTTTCGAAACGGTGGGGTGGACCCATTGGCCGTGGTGGTGCCCCCGCCAGCCGTGGCGATCGTGCACGTCTGCCTCGCTCGCTGCGGCGTGACGTGGTGTACATCTTCAGCGAGTGGGACGGCGCTTCCGGCTCATGCCGATGCGACGACGGTTGAGGCTCTAGGCACGATGTCGATGCTGTTAGAGGGCTCCCTGTCGTTGATCGGAAACGCCCTCGGAGGCGGCGGAGTCGCGACTCTCCACACCAACCCCGTCGACTACTTTTCCACGGCGCTTTGCCCCGGCTACTTGGCGCACTCCCACTCGCTCACCTCGCTGGATCTGTCCCGGACCCAGCTGCAAGACGCGCAGGCTGACGCGCTGTCCCGGGCACTGCTCCGCAATGCGTTCCTCCGGTCCATCGCCGTGCGGCACAACGGCTTCACCGACGTCGGCGCCCTTCGGTTCGTGGATGTCTTGGTTCAGTGCTCCAACTTGGAGCGCGTTCTCATCGGCCTCAACGACGGGGTACGACTCGCGACCACGACCGCGTCGCTCCTCGTCGCCGCGAGGAGTGCCGTGTCGCTCAGACATTTCGACGTTGAAGGGTTCCCGTTCATTGCAGAAGGGGCCGCCGTGTCTCCGCCTCCGACGGACGTCGACCTGCAAGACGTCGCGGAGTACTTTGAGGACCGCCTTGGCCGCGGTCCCCAGGCCGCGCTCGCCGAGCGGCAACTTCGCCGGGTGATGCGCCACGTGTGTGCCCACGCCGCGGCAAGGGCCTCTTCCTCCTCCGCATCCGCTGGTGCGAGCGCCGCAGCCCCCGCCGGCATGGTCACGACCCATTCAGCGACGCAGTCGTCGACGGCACTCGACCATGTGGTTGACTGCTTCGTGGACACGTGCACCGCGTCGCCGTCGCTGCGAACGATCACGATCCTGCGACGGCACACCACCGCGGAGGCGGAGGAGGCAACCGCCGTTGCGACAGCGGAGGAGACTGAGGTGAACGGGTGGGTCGCCCGGCTGCGCGACGCGATTCGAATGCCGCCGCTATACGTCGCGATCGGCACTCACCCGCGCTTCGACGCTGCTGCCGCGAGCGGCGATGCCCTTTCGCAGGAGCGAAAGGGACGGACGACGTCACCCCGACGCAACATGCCGTCACCGGGTCGAAGTGTTGCGGAGACCCCAACGCAAACGACGAACCGCACTGACGACACTTGCCGCCAACAGGGTGTCGACGCCTCTACCCAACGAGAGACTCCGCCACCGCCGCCCCCTCCGTCCCTCCGTGAGGGGTCTCCACTCGGCGCCTCTCCCGGCGCATTGTCGTCGGCAACGTCCGCCGCCGAGCGATCGGCAAGCATCGCCACCACGCTCCCACGTGCCCATGCCCCAGTACCAACGCCGGCGCGGCACCAGGCGGGCCCAGCCGCCTCGCAACCGATTGCCGCCTCCACTCCTGACCGCCTGGTCACCGCAGCCGCGCCAGCGGTGCCGGTTTCGGCCGTTGTTGCTGAAGGCGGCCGTCTGCCGGCGCTGTTGCAGCCTGTCGACATCCAACATCAAATCGACCTGATGCGCACGATGGAAACGTCCATCTCTCAGCGACGGGAACTGCTGCTTGCCGACCGCGCGGAACTTGAAGACGAAAGGCAGGCGCTCGCGCAGGCAACCGACCAAACTCGTCGGATGCAAATGGAGCTCGCATCAGCCATGGCGGACATGCAGCGCGCACGGGCGCAACTTGAACACGACGCTCACGAACTACGGCGTGCACAAAACCGCTTGGACGCGGATCGACGGCGGACAACGGAGCAGGCCTTCCAGCTGGCCTTGGACTTCCTCGTACTCGGCGAGGAGCGAGCGAGGGTTGCCTTGGAGTCGGATGCCGTGGCCACCGACGCCTCGTTGCGGCAACTACTTATAGGTGAGGTGCAACGCGAAGCGCACGCGGAAGCGACACAATGTCGCGCGCGGCTGACTGAGGAACGCGCGCAAGCGAATTTGGAGTTGGAGGGATTGCGTGTGGTGGCGCGGGAGTCAGGGACGTCCCTACGAGTTGCCGTGATGCTGCAATCCGCGGCGGTGGAAGCGCGAGACAGGGCAGAACACACGGCCTCGACATTACAGCGAGACCTCGACGCGGTGACGATGGAGCGCAACCGGCTGGAAAAACAGTGGCGAGACTTCCAACCCCGGCAGCTGCCCCCCACGTCACCGTCACCGCAGCCGGCAAACCGCCCCCCGTCGTCATCGTCGCTGTTGCCTCCTCCCTCCCCGGTTGCCAGCACGCCACCGAGCCGCACGTTGGGACCGGCGTCGCACGCACCGCACGTCACTGCTGCTGCCGAGCCGCCTGCGGTCGCTGCGCCACTCGCGCTCTCCATGGAGGATTCGTCAACGAGAGGGGGCCCGCTGCCGCCTCCTGCACCCGCAGGGGCGATGGCCGCCGCCCCCTCTCCTGCCTCATCTCGAGACCCGTCGCCCACGGCGTCACCCGCACCGCGACCCACGGCGTTTCTCATGAACTCGGCGGCGACCGTCGATCACCACCTCGGGATAGCCGCCGGACTCCCGCCGCTGTCGCCCCGCCGCACCGACGCCGAGGCGCTGAAGACGAAAAAGGACGTCGCGACTACTGGCAGCCGTGACTATGGCGAGGAGGAGACTGGAGGAGGCGGACGCTTCGCGACGACGACGACGACGATGGACGTTGACTCTGGCGAGGTGGACGCGCCACCCCCATGCGCCTTTGCGCCTCCGGCGGACTTAATCCTCTGCGACCGATCGGTGAGCGAGTCGTCGGCGTCCTCGACATCGTCATCCGGTGCCTTCGCGGTGCCGCCTCCCGCCGTCCTGCAAGACGGCGATGCCACGTCACTAACAACGGCGAACGGCCCCATTATGCTTCGCCGGGCGGTGCCACCAAATGCATCGGCGTCGCCGGATGTGCGTCGCGTGGGTTTGAGCGGCCCCCAATCGACCGCGCACCATCGGCATCCACGGCACAACTCTCCGCAGCGACTGGGATTGGTAGCACCGAGTAAAGAGGAGTTCACTGGCATCCGCAGTCGTCCGCGTAGCCGTTCGCCTCCCACCGTGGCGTCGAAGGAACCAGACGACGACGACGACGTCGGTGCGGCAGCAGTCGGTGCGGCAGCAGGCAACCAGGCTGGCCCGGGGAGGAAGATGCTGACGCCCCCAGCATCACCCCCGGCAGTCGCGACGAACGACCGGCACGAACTATTTGCTCACGCAGCCGCCGTGGTGCATCTACCGTGGACCTCCGGCGATGCCTGGATACACCCCGCGGCGACCAGCCGCACCGATCGAGAGGATGCCGCCTTCGTTGTGGACGAGGTGTCACCGCCGTCATCTCCTGAAACGTCACGTTAACCGGCGGAGGCCCCTTCCGACGGGATGGACGCAACGCCACTCTTTCCCGATATGGTCGTCCCTTCTCGGCCAGACGCATCGTCACCAACGACCGCCACAGCCGGCGGCGTCCCTTCGGCTCGCGGAACGTACGGCCCGTACTCCACCCCGAGCCGACTTGACCAGGGCGATGCCCTCCTCCCCGCCGCGCCGTCTTCTCCATCGTGCTTCGTGGATGTCCCGGACGCGTTCGTCGACGAGGAGCCGGAGCCATTGCCCGCGTCCCCCTCCGCCATCGCGCTCGCGCAGCCCAAGCCGGCCCCGGGCCCCATCACCGCCCCCTTAGACGCATCACCCATTCGGCGTGCTCAAACCCCGGCTCGCCCCCCGGAGCCACTAGTTTCGAGCCACCGTGGGGGCGAGGTGGTCGACGAGACGGTCAAATACCGTCCCAGCATCGAGGACCTTCTCGCCATGACACTTCACGACGTGCTCTACGTCTTCCCGGACTTTGCCTCCGCCTTTGTGTCCTTGACGGTCGACGAGCAAGACCTTGTCGCGCGCGCGTGGCTGGCCAACCGCCAGTCACAGCGGGAACGACTCGAATCGACGCGGCCGCGACGCCTCCTCGGCTCGGCCCTCTTAGACGTGGCCGATAGCGAGGAGGAGGAGGAGGAGGAGGAGAGGCCATTGGCCGCGCACTCCGCGGAGGTCACGTCGTTGATACAGAGCCTCACGACGTGCCTTGCCAACGAGTTGTTCGACCGCCGGGTGGCGCCGGAGCTGGTCGTGCCGCCAACGCCGTCCTTTTCATCAATGCTGGGAGGCACCACAACTCCCCAGCGCTCGGTGGCATCCGCTGGCAAGGCACGTCGGGCCGCCCACTGGGTGCGACAGCTTACACTGACCGCGGCGATGCGACAGTATCCGCGGTTCATCGCCGCACTGGTGGCGGATCCTATGCTGGCCGACGCCGCGCGGAAGATGTCAGGCAGCCATGCCGGATTCGATGGCGTCGCGACTGGGAGTCGAAGTGTCGATGACTTTGCCGATTCGATCGAGCTGCGTCGCCGATCGCTCATCGACGCTGCCTCCCGGTCCGTGGCGGGCAAGCGTCCGGCGGCGACGCCGCCGCAGGCTCACTTGACGTCCCGGTCGCGCAACGTTGAATCCGTGCTCAGTTTCTTGGAGGAGCACTGGGGGACGGCCTCAGTTGGCGCGGCGCCCCAACAATCTAACGAGGAGGGAATCCCATCCCGCCTGCGCATCGTGAGGCCGACCGACGACTCGTTGCTCGATGCGCCGATGGGCAGTCTGAGCGAAGCGGCCTTCACCGTCGTAGAGAACGCCGTGCTGCGCCATAGCTCACTGCTGATGTAGCGCTCCCGGCACAAACTTTCAACGTCTATGTCTCCGTCTTGCCGTTTAGATCGCACACAGGCACCGTCCTTTCACGACGCGGCTTGTCGCTGCAGGCACCGTCCGCCATGCCAAGGAGTAAGGGGATGGTCGCAGCACTGCGCACTCATTGTACGAGTCGAGAGTTGGTTTCTGATAAGAGTCTTAACCGAAGAAGTCAACTGTGGGCCGGCGTCGTGCTTCCGATACGCCCCCCAGCCAGTCGGACTACTGCTTGTTGTAGCGTTCGCCCCTACGTCTATTTGGTCGTTGGTAAAGGACCGGTTTTCCATCGTCGTCAGGTGCGACGCCCAGCCCCCTATGGCATCCTCCTCGGCGTCCTTGGCGGCGTCGGTCGTCGTTAGCCGGCGACAACTCGCGATACTGGCCGCGCTGGTGGCGGCGTCGCTGGTGGTCGTCAATGTATTCGACCCGTTTCACCTCAGGGCCGCCCCGACAAGACAGACCGCGACGCCTTTTCCCGACGCCTCTGACGATATGCTAGCACGGCGGACGGCGCGATCGGCGGTGGGGGGGGCCTCCCCGAGCCTTGAGGTGAAGGAGTTGCCGACAAAGGAAGGTGCAACCGCAGGGGAGAACGCGCCAGGCGACGCCGCGCCGGACGATGCAGTGCCAGGGGCATCATCAGGAGGGGCCGGGGACGGGACGGGCGGGTCGCAAGGGTCAGCGCCGACAATCGCTAAGCTGCCTTTGTCGTCCTGCGAAGTGGGCGGGGTGGCTCAGGAGCACGGCTTCGACGGATTGCGGAGGTTTCACAAAAAGTGCCTCAAAGCCGACACCAATCGCATCGAAGTCGTCTCCCCGCCGTCAACGGGTGAGGGGATCAGATGGCACCGGGGACCAGGGTTTCTTCTTCGCGATGTCTGCGCGCTCGGTCACTACCCGAAGGAGCTCACCCACCTGCACACCTATATGGAGCGGCAACGGCGGCGGGGAGGAATTTCAGCCGACGGCAACAATATCAGTCTTGGGGGCACTGACCGTGGGCTCCGCCGTCGTCAGGAAGGAAACCCCTCCTCCGCTGTCGTCGACGAGGGGCCGCTGCTTCCCAGCCACTTCATCATTGGCCATCGCTGCGCGACGCGGGATCCACGGCACATCAGCAACAGCCGCACACGCGCGTTTCATAACATTTTCGCCGACTGGACGGCCGCCATTTTGGACCTTCCATCCAAGGTCACAGTGCTGGGGGACCGGGAGCGGTTCATTTATTGGAGTGACGTTCAGGAGCAGGCATCCGCATCGAAAGGTTTGATTTGCTTCGACCTTCTCTTGGAGAGAGAGGAACACTGGCGGTGGTTTCCAGGCACGGCGTTGGCCTCCTCGTTCCGACGAAAGCTGTGGAAGTACTTCGCCGTGGAGGGCGCGGTCCAAGCAAGGGACGAGGAGATGCTGTCGGTGCCCTTCGTCAAACAGCGCAAGGCGAACGTCCTCATCTTGCGTCGCGACGAGGATCGGCACTTCGACGAGCCGCAAGCCGCGGCCTTCATTCAAGCACGGTTCGGCAGCGTCGCGAACGTCTCCTTCGAGCAATGGGACTCGCTGAAGTCCGTCCGCAGCGGCACCGTCGCCGCGCGTGGCGGGCCTCGCTACTCGTTCGACTACCGGGATCAGGTCCGGAGCCTCGTTGATGCCGACATTTTCATCACGGCGCACGGCGCCGCCTTGTCGTCGGTGGTGTTCATGCGGCCCGGAACCGTCGTGATCGAACTCTTCCCGCACCACTTCCGCTACGCGATGTACGAAGAGCTGGCCGAGGTGATGCAGCTCGACTACGTCCCGTTCGAAGGACGCGTCGTGGCGCCCACCGGATGTTGCAAGGGGCGCGACATCCAAGACGTGGCACCCGCGGGGGCCGCGGCCGAAGGCGGGAGGAGCAGCCGCGACGTGAACATGGAGCGAGTGATCGATATGAATGGGAACCGAAAATGCAAAAAGTGTGACATCGCCGTCAGCGGCACGGACCTCTTCTACTTGATGAAGGACGCGCTCGCGTCGCTGTGGCTGCACCGCAGCCGGTTCACGACCGTCCACGGCTTTGACAAGCGACGAGAGAGATAGCGCGACGAGCTCCTCGCCGTTAGAAAACGGAGTGTGCTTCATGCCACTCTCTGTCTCCCCGATGCAGCGGTTATCTCGGCTACCACATGACGACGATAGCGCTGCATCGGGTCGATGCTGCTCCTGCAGGATGATGACCCTACACGTGGTTCGGTCGTCTCTCTCTGCTGTGCCGATGCAGCTCCCCCACGTTCATATTTGCTCTCCAGAGAGTTCAATGTTGTAGTTGGGGTTAGGGTTAGGGGGGCCGATTTTTTTTCGCGCGTCGCAGACGTCATCCTTTTTTTTTGTCTTCCGCCTCCATGGCGACCGATCCCGGCTCCCATCAGGTGCCGCGACCCCCTCAGACTGGCCCTAGCACCGCGCCGCCGCCGCCAGCCTTCGCGGACTCATCCGCGGCGGGGGCCGTGACCCTTGCCTTGGTGCCCAGCCCGCTCACGGCCAGATTAGCCCAGCAGCAGCGTCCGGTCAGAGCCCGGCACCAGCACAGCGGCATCGGGGCGCACCAGCGCGTGCTCCTCGCCGCCTCCAACCAGCATCACCTGCGCCACGAAAAACGGCCGCAGCTCATCACCGACGGCGCGTCGCCCCCCTCCGCCTCAGCCGTCGTGTCGGCGAGGAGCATCGCCGTCGGTGGTAGCGTTCCGCGCCCGCTGAGTCGCGCGGCGCTGTCCTGGGAGGCCGAGTACAAATTGGAACAGCAGCAACGCCGCGACGGTGTGGAACTGGCCAAGGCGCTGTTCACGGAGCTTGTCGCCCGAAACCCCAATGAGGCCCTTCGGCCGTCTCCGCTGCGCACCGCTCTTTCGGCGGCTCTGCTGGAGCAGCTGGTGGCCGTTTTCCCCAGATACCAGGGAGTGCTGAACCTCGTGTCGCGGATTTTAGTCCAGGCAGTCTACGTGCCCGATGCGGAGCCGTATCGCTCGCTGCTGCGAACATTGCACTTACCGCTCACGCTACCCCTGGACGGCCTCAACGCGTCGACGACCGCCGCCGCCACGGCTCTGTTAGAGCCGTACAGCCGGAAGACTTTCGCCGCTGCCCACGAGCAGCTCAACGCCGAGCTGCGAGACTACATCGTCAAAAACCGTCGCGTCGAAGTTCGGCTCTCCCGCCAAGTGCGCGTCTTTGACATCACCTTGGGCCACTGGGTCAAGTCGCTCAAGCGCTCCTTCTTCGTCGCCTGGCGCAACTTCACATCCAGAAGACGGCAGCTCCGCAAAAAGTACCGTGCGATCTTCTACCGCCTGCGCAGCGATGAGTGCAAGATCAAGGCAATTCGTCGTTGGCGAGAACGGGCCGCGCAACTCAAAAAAGCAGCGCTCGTCGACGCGGCGAGCAACAACGAGCTGCACCTGTTGGGTGTCTCGACGGAGCACATTCAACAGGAAATCTCGCAGCTGAAGGAGCACAACGCCAACCTGAGCCGCCAGATCACCGTCGTGGAGACGGAACGGTCGAAGCTGACGAAAGAGCTGAGCGACAAGGAGCAGCTGGTGGTCTCCATGGCGAGGCGGTGCACCGAAATCGAGACCACCGGCAACGACTTGCTGGACGCCGTGCTGCCCCGCTATCCGCCGCCGCTCCAATTCTCAAGCGACCCACTCGACGCGCTCGTCGTGTGGGGCCACGCGGCGGTCAAGCACTGCGGGGGCGCGCCGAGCGGTGACCACGCTCCCTTCGCGCCGCTCGTCTCCGACGAAGACGACACCCTGGGCGTCGCGTCCGTGGCCGCCCCCCCGTGGGACGCCTTCGGCTGCGTGCTCGCCGCCCTCGTGCCCGAGCGAGCGCCGCCCCGGGCGATGCTGATCCACTGGCACTTGCACCCCAACGACGCGCCAGCTCAGTTAGTCGTAGCGTTTCAGACCGTGACGGGTCGCCAGAGCCTCGTCAGCGTCGAGCAGCTGCAGACGAAGCATCGTGGGGTGCTTCTGATGCTCTTGGCGTCGATGCTACGCGTCGCGTCGCAGTGGACCGTGTGCAAGCCCATGCGCTTTGGGTGCCCGGGGTGCCCCGCGATCACACCGGGCGCCGTGCTAGCAGGCGGCGCAACCCCAAAGCCTACAGCCAGCGCGGCCGCCGCGGCTTCCTCCTCTCCCCATCTCGCCGCGCCAGGCGAGACGTGGAAGGCACGCGTCACCGCCCAACAGCAGTGGTCACTCTTCGCGTTAGCCGCCGTGAACCACGCGCTGAATCTCGCAGTCATTCGACCCCCGGCGATGTCGCCGGACGAAATGCTGGAAATGGCGGCCTTTGTCGGCAGCTTCAACGTCGACGCCATTGGAGCCGCGATCGCCAAGGCCACGAACGTGGTCGTCGCGAAAGGCAAGACCGCGCAGTTCTTGAGTACGGACGACTCGGGTGCCGCGAGTACGAGGCCAAAGTCTCCAATGGTCGACCCGGCTATAGCAGCTACGTTGTCGCGGCCCTATCTTCAAGTGCTCCGCCGGCTTTACCTGGACCTTCGGCGCGTTTACCAAGCCTACGCCGTGCCGACGCTCACTGCCACAGAGGTCGTGAGGTTACTCCGCGACTGCAAACTTCTGGCCCCTCCTCAGAGCGTCGCCCCAACGTCGTCTCCCACGACGCAGCCGCAGGGGAATCACATCGGAGCCATCAGCACGACGACGCTCACCAACGGTACAACGGTGGAGATCGGCAAGCTGACGAAGTCGAAGTTGGAGTCCATTCTGAACGCTGTGCAGTTGAGCACCGCATCAGTAGGGTCGCCTTCTGTGGACGACACCTCCGCGAGCACTGCGTCACCTATAGCGAGTGCGAAACCGCCGCTGACTCGCAAACCGTCGGCCACGCCCAACCCACGGCGCAGCCAGCCGACGTCGGACGACCCGGCACCAGCAAATGGCAGCGCCGACCTGTCGCCAGGCCAATTCTCGGAGATGGTGCTCCGCGTGTGCCTCGCCGTGATCGTCAGCCCATCCCAGCGCACGGCGCCTGTCGTGCAGCACATCGTCGTTCACTACTTCGTCGCCTTAGCCTTGCGCTCCAACGTCGATCGGTTCCGGTTCACGATTCGGCACCCGCAAGTGCAACAAATCCTATCTCAGCACCGGATCACCATCCGCCGCGTCTTTCACCACTACGCGAACGCCGACGGTGGGGAGGGACTCAATCGGGTGGGGCTGCAGCGCATGGCCAAAGAGGGGCAGTGGCTCACGCGACTCGTCACCGTCGATCGCCTCATGGACACGTTCAAGCACGTGCTGCAGCAGCAGGTGCAAGCGTCGACCAACGTGGCCCCCGCCCCTAATTCGCCAGCGGATGGGGCGTACCTGGGTTCGGGTGCGACGGGTGGCCTCGTGGCCAACACGGAGACCATTGGGTTAACCGAATTTCAAGAAGTCATCTGCGCCATGGCGTCGTTTCATCAGCCCAACCCGTTCGTTCCACTGTCAGCGAAGCTCGCGGCTTTCATCGAGGAGCGCGTCATCCGGCTGCTCTCGGAAGGCTAGGGGCGGCGATTCGACCCCGTTGCTCCTCTGAAGACTGCGGCTGTGCGGCAGCCAATGTATTCGCTCCACCCCCTTCCCAGTTCCCGTGCTGCGCTGCGGGGGCGGAGGGCTCAACACAGTTTTTCCCACCACGCCTTTTTATCTATGGTGATGGCCGGGTGGGTTCACCTAAGCCACGTCTCTCCAGATCGCTCGCATCGATGCTCGCGCGTAGCGGCACTGTTGAGTTGTCTTGGCCCCTCGCGTTTGAGCGAACGAATCCGAAGCTCTCAATCACTTCGCTTGCTATCTCTCTCGTTCGTCTCTCTGATGCAGATCTTCGTCAAGACGCTCACGGGCAAGACCATCGCCCTGGAAGTCGAACCAAATGATACGATTGAAAATGTCAAGGCCAAGATCCAGGACAAGGAGGGCATTCCCCCGGACCAGCAACGCCTGATCTTCGCTGGCAAGCAGCTCGAGGAGGGCCGCACGCTGGCGGACTACAACATCCAAAAGGAGTCGACGCTGCACCTGGTGCTCCGGCTCCGCGGAGGCATGCAGATCTTCGTCAAGACGCTCACGGGCAAGACCATCGCCCTGGAAGTCGAAC
>ERZ1292633.2659-Hain-H41-02um-R1-2659-length-18049-cov-6_pt1 | contig 18049 bp, 16 predicted proteins | sample MGYA00564406_ERZ1292633 | MGnify/ENA primary metagenome ERZ1292633 (study PRJEB36523, sample SAMEA6512639) | groundwater metagenome | collected 2019-01-08 | study: AquaDiva: Metagenomics assemblies of 32 groundwater samples | reverse complement strand
CGAGGTTATCGATATCGTCGATTTCGCCCTTGCCGTCCTTCAAATCAACCAGCGTTTTGACGACTGCAAGGATGTCTTCGCTGCGTAGCGTGGTGTGATCGTCAGGCGCATCAAGCTGCAAACGCATGTTGAGCTTTACCCGGCCAACCGCCGAAAGGTCATAACGCTCGCCATCAAAGAACAGGCCAGCGAACAAAGCTTCTGCCGTTTCACGCGTTGGCGGTTCGCCGGGGCGCATGACGCGATAGATTGAATCGAGTGCCTGATCGCGTTCTTCGGCCTTATCGACCTTCAAGGTATTACGCATCCAGGGGCCGGTGTTGACATGATCGATATCGAGCGTGTCGATCCGGTCAACGCCAGCGGCATCAAGCTTTTCGAGATTTTCGGCCGAAACCTCATCACCGGCTTCGATGTAGATCTCGCCCGTAGCTTCGTTGATCACGTCAAGTGCTGAATAACGGCCAAAGATTTCCTCGGTCGGGATGAGGAGCATCGTAAGCCCGTCTTTGCCGACCTTGGTTGCTGCGCGCGGGCTGATCTTCTGACCGGCCGGGAAAACGACCTCGCCAGAATTGGCGTCAACCACATCATAGCCGGGCTTTTGCCCGCGCCAGTTTTCCGAAACATAAGGGATCTGCCAGCCGCCAGCACCGCGCACATAGGTAACGGTGTTGTAGAAATGTGCGAGAATATCCTCGCCCGTCATTCCAAGTGCGAACAGCAGCGAGGTAACGGGAAGCTTGCGCTTACGGTCGATACGGACGTTGACGATATCCTTGGCATCAAATTCGAAATCGAGCCACGAACCACGGTAGGGAATCACGCGCGCGGCAAAGAGATATTTGCCCGACGAGTGGGTTTTGCCACGATCATGATCAAACAGCACACCTGGCGAACGGTGCATCTGACTGACGATAACGCGTTCGGTACCATTGATGATGAAGGTGCCGTTGTGCGTCATCAGCGGCATATCGCCCATGTACACATCCTGCTCCTTGATATCGAGCACGGAGCGGGTTTCGGTTTCGGAATCGACTTCAAAAACAATCAGGCGCAGCGTAACGCGCATTGGCGCGGCGTAGGTAATCCCGCGCTGGCGGCATTCTTCGGTGTCGAACTTGGGATCTTCAAGAACATAATCGACGAAATCAAGCTCGGCAGTGCCGGCGAAATCGCGGATCGGGAAGACCGAGCGGAGCGTCTTTTCAAGGCCCGAGATATAACCGATCGAATGATCCGAACGCAGGAATTGTTCGTAAGATTCGCGCTGAACCTGAATCAGGTTCGGCATTTGCGTCACTTCGTGAATGTTTCCGAACACCTTGCGAATGCGCTTTGATGCGCTGGTGCGGGCCTGGGTAATCGCCATTATGATGTCTCGCCTTCTTGATGAATATCAACGCGCGCTAAACGACAAAAAGCCGCAGAATCTCAATCTGAGAATCGCAGCTTCAAGCGTCGTTTCAAAACTTCCAAACCCCTATTCGATCAGCACACACGCAAAACGCGCTATTTCCCGAGGTGGAAGAGGTGGACGCTCTCTAAGGGTTAAGGGATTGGATGTCAATCGGGGTGCGCCCCTGATGACGCTCATCGGCATCTCAATGTAAGATTGCGACCACTCAGGAAAATATGTATGTTTGCAGCCAATATGTACGTTGGGGTTGCACGAAGGATAGGTAATGAAAAAATTTAATTCGTTTTCGTCGTTTATGGTTGTCACGGTTGCGGCTTTGTCGCTTGCCGGTTGTTCAGGGGGCGAGAAAAAGGCTGAAGAAGCAGCGATGACTGAAACTGGTGCGCCTGCCGATACTGCGACGCCTGCGGAAACGCCGGCAGTGCCTGCCGAAGCGACACCCGTTGCCTATGCAAGCCTGACCGGCGATCCAGTGGCTGGCGAGAAGATTTTTGGGCAGTGCAAAGCCTGTCATCAGCTTGTTGAAGGCAAAAATGGCGTTGGCCCATCGCTCCACGGCATTATTGGCCGCACCGCAGGCCAGACTGTCGGATTTAATTATTCTGCCGCCAATAAGAGCAGCGGCGTCGTCTGGAAAGAAGAGGCGATGTTTGAATATCTTGAAGCCCCGCAGAAATTCATGAAGGGCACCAAAATGGCGTTTGCGGGTCTGAAAAAACCGCAGGATCGCGCGGATGTGATTGCCTATCTCAAGACCAAATCCTAACGTACTGTAAACCGCACGCGGTCAATCGTGCGGCCTGAAACATCAATAAGCGCGAGGTGGTGCTGACCCGGCACCGCCGCTAATTGCGGGCGCGCACCTGCCGGGCCAAGATCACGGCGATCAAGCATCAGGCGGTGGCCAGCGACTGAACCCACCACGAACACCCCCATGCTTTGCCGCGAAAGCGGGATGTCGGGATCAAGCGCAAACACCGCGCCGTTGACGGGATTGGTAATGCGCGGGCGGCGGGCAGACGCGGGGGCAAGTGCTTGCGCGGTTTGGGCGGTGCCGCGCAGGAAATATTCGGTGCCGCTTGCCATCCGCTTTGCCTCAATTCCGGCGGGCATCGCGGGCGGACGGCTTGGGGTGCCCTCATGAAGCGCCAGCATCACATCGCGCCACACGGGGGCGGCACCGCTCGTTCCCGAAACCGCCGTCATGCTATCGCCCTCAAGATTGCCGATCCAGACGGCCACAGTGTAGCGATCCGAGTAGCCGATACACCAATTGTCACGCATTGCCTTTGATGTGCCGGTTTTGACCGCTGCCCAGAAGGGAAGCTTGAGCGCGCTATCAAGCCCGAAGGTTGCTGCGCGCGCGGATGGGTCGGCCAAGATATTGCCGATCAACCAAGCCGCTTCGCCGCTCGCCACGCTGCGCGGCGCAGCTTTGGGCTCAATTGCGCGGAGTCTTAACGGCGACCATCGCCCGCCAAGCGCCAGCGCGCGGTAGGCTGTCGCTTGCTCAAGCAAGGTCACTTCGGCAGATCCAAGCGCCAATGAAAAGCCATAATAGGCACCGTCTTCGGTTAGCCCACGATAGCCGCTATCCCACAGCCGATCCCGAAACGCCTCGGTTCCTGTCAGCAACAACGTCCGCACCGCAGGCACGTTGAGCGACCCCGCAAGTGCCGTCCGCACCGAAACCGGGCCTTTGAACGCGCGATCATAATTTTGCGGAACATATAGCCCCGACGCGGTGTCGAGTTGCACCGGAGAATCGTCAAGGATCGAGGCCGGGGTCAGCCAGCCTTTCTCAAGCGCCATCGCATAGAGGAACGGCTTGAGCGTTGAGCCAGCCTGCCGGTACGCATCCGCCCCGTCGACCGCCGCCGCCGTCGATCCAAGCGCGACCCCGCCGACATAGGCGAGCACATCGCCGCTGGCATTATCGACCACCACCACCGCGCCGTCGCGCGCGCGCTGTGCACCAAGCCCCATAAGCTGGCGGCGTAGCGCTATATTGGCGAATGTCTGGATCTCGCGGTCAAGTGTGGTTGCGATCCGCGTGCCGGGTTCGGTCAGCAGCTTGACCGCCAAATGGGGGGCAAGACCGGGATCAAGCGCGAGGCGGCGTTGGGTTGCAGTCATCGCGGCGGCTTGGGTGCGTAAAGCTTTACAGCGCGAAGGGGCCAATCGACAGGCGCGCGCCGCAATTGCTTGTTCCGATGCGCCGGGATCGGGGAGGAGTGCGGCGATCAACAACGCTTCATCGCGGGTGAGCGTCGCGGGCGTTTTGCCGAACAGGCCGAGCGCTGCGGCACCAATCCCCTGCGCCTCACCGCGAAATCCGGCGAGGTTGAAATAGGCCTCAAGGATTTGATCCTTTGACCAGCGATCCTCAAGTGCCGCGCCTGCGCGCATCTGGCGGAGTTTGTCGCGCCAGTTTCGCGCGCCTGGCGCGGCAAGGTCTGACGCAAGGAAGCCAGCGACCTGCATCGAAATCGTGCTTGCCCCGCGTGATCGTTTGCCCGAAAGTCGCGCGCGCGCCGCACTGCCAACTGCGAGCCAATCAATCCCATCATGACTGCGAAAACGCTTATCCTCCGCCGCGATGACCGTTTCGATCAGCGTCGGCGAAATCTGGTCAAGCGGCACCCAGTCCAACCGCCGCGCGGCAAAGTTGACGCGTTGACTGTCAAGCAATTGGCCGTTCCGGTCATAGAGCCAGGCCTCGCTTGGTTTCCATGCGGCAACGGCGCTTGCGTGCGAGGGGAGCGACGGGGGCAGGGTGGCAATCAGCAATAAAATAACCGTCATCCCCGCGCAGGCGGAAATGATGGAGAAAGGCCTCAATGCGCGGCACCCCAGTTTTTGCCGATGCCAATCTCGACACCAAGCGGAACATCAATGCTGACAAGCGGCGCTGCAGCCTCCTCCATTACCGTGCGGATTACCCCGGATGCCGCCGCGACATCGCCTTCGGGCAGCTCGAACACCAATTCATCATGCACCTGAAGCAGCATCTGCACCTTGGGCAGGCCAGCCTCGGCAAGCGCAGGCAGCATCCGCACCATTGCGCGCTTGATAATATCAGCGCTTGTCCCTTGGATCGGCGCATTGATCGCGGCGCGCTCACTCCCCGCACGTTCGGTCTGGTTTGCGCTTGTGATCCGGGTGAAGTGCGTTTTGCGCCCGAACAGCGTCTGCGTGAAACCAGTCTCGCGCGCTGATTGCAGCGTCCGGCTGATATATTGGTTGATGCCGGGAAAGCGCTCAAAATAGCGGTCGATCATGGCCTGCGCTTCATCCGAGCTAATCCCAAGCCGCCCCGCCAAGCCCCAGCGCGAAATGCCGTAAAGCAAGGAGAAATTGATCGTCTTCGCCTTGCCGCGCGTATCGGGGTTGACCTCACCGAACAGTTCCTGCGCGGTCAGGCTATGAATATCCTCGCCCTTGGCAAACGCCTCCTTGAGTGCTGGCACATCGGCCATGTGCGCAGCGAGGCGAAGTTCAACCTGGCTATAATCGGCCGAGAGCAGGACATTGCCGGGTTCCGCGACGAACGCCGTGCGGATGCGACGGCCAACCTCAGTGCGGATCGGGATATTTTGAAGGTTTGGATCGTTTGAGGAGAGCCGTCCCGTCTGCGCGCCGGTGAGGCTGTAGCTGGTGTGGACGCGGCCTGTGGCCGGATTAATCTGCTCCTGTAGCGCATCGGTATAGGTTGATTTGAGCTTCGATAATTGCCGCCATTCAAGCACTTTGCGCGCAATTTCGACACCGTCTTCGGCCAAGCGCTCAAGCACGGTCACGTCGGTCGAATAATCGCCCGATTTGCCTTTCTTACCGCCTTTGAGGCCCATTTGCCCAAACAGGATTTCGCCCAATTGCTTGGGGCTGCCGACGCTGAACGGCTGGCCAGCGAGCGCATGAATCTCAATCTCAAGCGCTCCAATCCCCTCGGCAAATTCAGCCGACATCCGCGCGAGTTCGGCGCGGTCAACGAGGATGCCTTCGCGCTCCATCCGCGCGAGGACGGGGATCAGCGGGCGGTCAACACGTTCATAAACGCGCGTGACCTGTTCGGCGGACAGGCGCGGTTTGAACAAATGCCATAGCCGCAGCGTAACGTCGGCATCTTCTGCGGCATAGCGCGTGGCCTCTTTCAAAGGTACCTGATTGAATGTGATCTGGTTTTTGCCGCTTCCGCACACATCTTTGAACGCGATACAGCTATGATCGAGGTGCAAAAGCGCAAGTTCATCCATCCCGTGATTATGGCGACCCGCGTCAAGATCAAAGCTCATCACCATCGTGTCGTCAAGCGGCGCAACGCTAATCCCGCTACGCTCAAGCACGTTCAAATCATATTTGATATTATGGCCAATTTTGAGCACCGAAGGGTCTTCAAGCAGCGGTTTCAACCGCGCAATTGCTACATCCATCGGCACTTGCACCGCGTTTTCGGCAAACATATCGCCGCTGCCATGCGCAAGCGGAATATAGCAGGCCCGCCCCGGCGCAGTGGCAAGGCTAACCCCGACAAGCCCCGCCTGTATCGCGTCAAGCGCATCGGTTTCGGTATCCACCGCGATCACACCCGCAAGCGTCGCCTCGGCGATCCAAGCGTCGAGGGCTTCCACTGTGTCGACTGTTTGATAGGTGTCACGATCAAACGGCGCTATCGCGGGCTTTGCGGCGGGTTCCGGGGCTGGCCCGCGCGCTTCCTGATTGATCAGCTTCATCGTTTGATGATCAGCCTTGCCAGCCTCTCCACCGAGTTTTTTGAGGAGCGACATGAATCCGTGATGTTCAAGAAACGTGCGGAGCGGCGCGTCGGGAATTTCCTTGAGGAGGAAATCATCAAGTGGCTCAGGCAGCGCTGCATCCTCCTTGAGCGCCACCAACACCCGGCTCATCCGCGCTTGTTCGGCAAAGGTGACAAGATTTTCCTGCATCTTCGATTTTTTCATGCCCGGCGCGGCGGCAAGCACCGCTTCAACCGTGCCAAATTCCTGAATTAGTTTGGCCGCCGTCTTCGGGCCAATACCGGGAACGCCGGGAACATTGTCGGCGCTATCGCCCATTAGTCCAAGCACTTCGCCAAGCGCTTCAGGCAGAACCCCGAACTTTTCCATCACGGCATCAGGGCCAAGCCGCTCACTCTTCATCGGATCAAGCATATCGACGCCGGGCTGGATGAGCTGCATCAAATCCTTGTCGGTTGAAACGACCGTCACCTGCCATCCTTGGGCGAGCGCTGCGTGCGTATAGGAAGCGATCAGATCATCGGCCTCAAGCCCGATTTCCTCAATACACGGCAGTGAAAACGCCCGCGTCGCATCACGGATCATCGGGAATTGGGGCACAAGATCTTCGGGTGCCGGCGGGCGGTGCGCCTTATACAGCGGGTAAATATCATTTCGAAACGACTTGCCCGACGCATCAAGGATCACCGCCATATGCGTCGGCCCGTCGGCCTTATGCAGCGCATCGGCGAGCTTCCATAGCATCGTGGTATAGCCGTACACCGCCCCAACCGGCTCCCCCCGGATATTGGTGAGCGGCGGCAAACGGTGATAAGCACGGAAAATATAGCCCGAGCCGTCAATGAGATAGAGGTGGTTCTGGTTCGACATTCCCTGCGGTTTAGCAGGATGGGTAGCGCTTTACAGGGAAAAGATGCAGACCCGCTTACTGAGCCAGCTTTGCAGCCATCTTGTTGGCAATCTGCGATTTCTGAACGTCGCCTGCGCGGTTTGGGAGAATCTCATAGAGTGCGCTAACATAGGCATAGTCGTATGGTGTGAGGTCGAGCGGCGCATCGGCAGGGCTTTTGCCATCACCAAACATTGCAAGGATTGAAGGCAGCCTGTCATGGCTCTTTTCAGGTTTGACCTGGGAGAATGAGACCATCGCGGCATAGGCGGCAATTGAGTCAAGCGGATATCCGGTGGCTTTTTTGATATCGACAACGACTACCGAGCCCGTGAGGTTAATAACCGTTTCCTTATTTATCAGGCTGCCACTACCATAGCTCCTGCTTATAAGTGCCTCTGTGCTTTGGCCTTCGCCGACAGTGACGGTTCCTATCCCCACGGCATTGCCGTCCGATCCGGCAATTTCAACGCTATGCCACCAGCGCACCGGCGCTGGATCAGCATAAAGCGCCGGGCGATCCCGAACATTGACGCTGCTAAATAAGCTGGGTTTAATCTTGCGCAGTGCCGCCATCAAACCATTGCTGTCAGTTGTAAAAAGAACAAACAGGTTTGGCGCGCAGTCATCTGCTTCAACCTTGACATCGGCAGTCTTGGCAACTGTTCTTATCCGTGTTTCAACGATTTGGGCATAGCTCTGATCAATCCCGATAACGCGCGGGCACACCGCGCGGTTACGCCGCGCATATTGGTTAAAGCTCGTTGTCGTCGTCTGCCCAATAAACGTCCGCGATTGGCGCTTTGCCTCTTTCTTTTCAAGTTTTTGGCCAGTGACGGTGATATCACTATTATCGGGGGATTGCGCAAATGCGGAAGTTGCGATCATCGCAAGACCAAGACATGAAAAAATCCAGAATCGCGACATAAATCACCTCAAAATGATGTTTGTACGCAATTTATCGCTAGTAAGGCTGAGCCGAAAATGAACAGTCAAATAATGGGCTGTGCCAAAATGATATTACATCTTTTACTTCCGGTGCTGTCCAGCAATCGCTCCGCTAACGGCTTGCATCATTTGCTGGCGAACCGGTACAGGTTGGCGCGTATTCGCAATCATTACGGCGACGGCGTAGCTCGTGCCATCGGGTGCGGTTATGATGCCGACATCGTTGTAACCGGTTGATGTACCAGCAAGATCCTGGCCGGTGCCGGTCTTATGACCAAAGCGCCAGCCTTCGGGGACACCGCCTGCAAGACGCTGCCTTCCGGTGCGCGACTCATTCATCAGCGAGAGCAGGACACGCGTTGAATTCGCAGAGAGGAGCGTCCCGCGCTTCAGCTTGGCAAGCGCGCTGACAATGGCCTGGGGTTGGGCACCGTCTGGCAGTGTAGCCAGATAGCGGTCAAGCGCTTCACGGCGGATAGATTCGGGAACCTTAGCCCGCTCAGCGTAGAAGGTACGGCCAACCGAGTAACGCTGCTGCCACGTCATCCCCGCTGTCGCACTTTGCAGCGCGCGTTCGCCGCCTGCGAAACGGATACCGCCCAGCCCTTTGCGTTCAAGCATGTTCCGCACAGCGCTTGGCCCGCCAACGGTGCGGAGCAGGCTATCATTGGCGGTGTTGTCACTCTGCGTCATCGCGCGGAGGAGCAGTTCGGACACATTGGTTTCATAACCTTCAGCACCCACCAATTGGGCGATTGGCTGATGAAATAGGGTGAGATCTGCGCGCGTAATTACCACTTTCTGATCAAGCGTCAGCCGCCCATTATCGACCGCATCAAACACCGTGAGTGCGACCCAGAGTTTGGAAACGCTCTGCTGCGGGAAATAGCCGTCGCCCTGTGATGAAAATGCCCAATCGCTATCAATCCGGGTGACGGCGATGCCGAGCCTGCCATCAAACGAGGCCGCAATCGCGCGCAGTGCGGGGAAAAGCGCAGGAGGCGGGGGCGATGGACGCGGTGCTTGAACCAACGGCTTTGGCTTTGGTGCCGGAATGAATACCGGGGGGCGTTTTGGCAATGCTTTGGGCGCAGAGACGCAGGCGGGAATGAGTAACATCGCAATCAGTGGTGCGCAGCGGCGGAGGGCATTCATTGGCGCAACCCTAAAGCCTTGGTGTCCGCGCATAACCCCCCAAGCGACGAACGATTCCGAAACAGCGACGGATTGAGTGGGTCAGTCGTTACATCCCGATCACTGCATCCGATGGTGGCACCGCCTTCATGCCTGCCGCCACCGCTTCGACGCCCTTCATGACGCGCAGGATATTGCGGCCGGCAATCTTTTCCAAATCTTCTTGGGTATAGCCGCGCCGTGCCAGTTCGGTGAACAGTGCGGGATAAGTCGAGACATCCTGTAGCCCTTCAACAACGCTGCTGATCCCGCCAAAATCACCGCCGATGCCGATATGGTCAATCCCGGCAATGTCGCGGACATGATCGATATGATCGGCAACTTGCGAAAGTGTGGCGCGCGGACGCGGGTTGGCTTTTATCCAGTTTTCGAGCGCGGCGGCCTCGGCCTTGGGATTGCCGATATGCTGTGTTTTCATGGCGGCGCCTTGCGCGGCGCGGCTATTTTCCCATGCGCGGATTGCGGGGCTGGTATAGTCGGGAACGAAAGTGATCATGATGACGCCGCCATTCCGGCCAAGCCGGATCAGCATCGCATCAGACATATTGCGCGGATGATCGAGCAGCGCCTGCGCATTCGAATGGCTTAGGATGACGGGCGCGCGGCTTTCGTTGAACACGTCATCCATCGTGCTCTGCGCGACATGGCTGATGTCGATCATCATCCCCAGCCGGTTCATTTCCTTAACCACTGCAACGCCGAACGGAGCCAATCCGTCATGGCGCGGGGCATCGGTGGCGCTATCGGCCCAGTCGTTGGTGAGAAAATGGGTGATCGTCATATAGCGCGCGCCTGCGCGGTACATCTGGCGCAATATGCCCAGCGAGTTGCCAATCGAATGGCCACCCTCCATCCCGATGAGTGAGGCAATCCGTCCGCGCTTGATCGCGGCCTCAATTTCGGCAGCAGTCCGGGCGGACGCAAAGGTTTCGGGATAACGCGCGACCATCCGCTCAACGGTATCAATCTGTTCAAGCGTCTGCGTTACGGCTTCATGCTTGGGGAGGGCCGGATCAATCCAGACTGACCAGAATTGCCCGCCGACCCGGCCCTCGCGCAGTTTGGGGATGCTGGTGTGCGTCTTTGCAACGATTTCAGGCGACAGCGTATTCAGATCGAATTTGCTGAAATCATTTTTGAAAAGCTCGCGAATTTGCTCGGGCGTATCATTATGCCCGTCGATGATCGGCATTGCAGAGAGTGCGGCGCGCGCCGTCTGTTCGGGCGTTGCGGCGCTCGAAGGGGATGCCACCATCAGGCAGAGTAACAGGCCAATATGTCGCATCGCTCGTTCCCCTTTTATCGCGCCTGTACCGCCGCGCGCATCACCCAAGTCAACTTTGCGGCTTTACTCGTAAACACCCGACTGTCCCACGCATGTTCGCCGCGCCGCGCCACTTCACGCGCGATATCACCGTAAATGCCTGCTGCTGATAGCACCGCCCAGCGCGACCGGAAGGGCAGCTTGCGCGCGCCAATCCGCGCGCTTTCCTCATAGCCCCCAGCCATTTCGGCCAATTTTGCGCCTATCCCTCCCAGCGCCTTACGGTAATGCAGCTTCATATGCTCGCCCGGCCCGATATCCGCCTTACCGAGCCAGGTTGCGGGGATATAGCAGCGTCCGGCACTTGCATCCTCGCCAATATCGCGCGCAATATTGGCAAGCTGAAACGCGAGGCCAAGATCGTTCGCGTGGGCAAGCGTTTCCTTATCCTCGGGATCAACCCCCATCACCACCGCCATCATCAACCCGACAACGCCTGCAACATGATAGCAATAGGTGAGCATATCCTGCGTCGTGCGCGGCGAAAATCCGTCGGCATCCATCGCGAAGCCTTGGATAAGATCGCGCGGCCATTGGTGCGGAATTGCACATTCGCTGACGACGAGCGCCAGCGCGTCAAAAGGAACCTCCCCCGTGGGTTCGCCGCGCAAGGCGCGCTCTGTCATATCCTTGAGGTAGGCCAGCCGCGCGTGCGGATCAGCTACTGCCGACATCGTGCCGCCATGATCCTGCCCGTCGGCGAGATCATCACAGGCGCGGCACCAGCAATAGAGCAGCCAGACACGCTCACGCGTCGGGCGGTCGAACAGGCGCGAGGCCATAGCGAAGGACTTTGAGCCCTTGGCGATGCTGTCACGCGCAGCCATGATCAGGGCAGCGCGGCCTGACATTACAAATCCGAAGACTTCATCGCAAAGATCGTCTCATGTGGCTGATAGGCCTGCATTTTATCGAGCAACCCCTCAAGCTGATCGTCAACAATCAGGATATTCTGATGCTGCGCACGGACAAAGCCGACATCCGCCATATGCGCATTGAATGCGATAAGATGATCATAATAGCCCGCAATATTGAGCAATCCGACGGGTTTTTTGTGATAGCCAAGCTGTGACCAGCTCACCGCTTCCCATAATTCATCCATCGTCCCGACGCCGCCGGGGATGGTGATGAAACCGTCGCTCAGGTCAGTGAACATCGCCTTGCGCTCGTGCATCCCCGAAACGGTGTGAAGCTGCGTACAACCAGTATGCGCGACTTCGGCCCGCCACAACGCTTCGGGGATAATACCGATCACTTCGCCCCCGGCTTCCAGAGCGCTATCGGCAACGGCACCCATCAGGCCAAGTCTGCCGCCGCCATAGACAACGCCAATCCCGCGCTGCGCCAGACTGCGCCCGACCATGCGGGCGCACTCGATATAAACGGAGTCAGCAGGCGAGGCTGATCCGCAATAAATGGCGATACGTTTCATCGCAAATCCTCGATCATCAAAGCCGCTGTCGCCTTGGCACTGCCGACGACGCCAGGAATCCCCGCGCCGGGATGGGTGCCCGCGCCGACGAAGTAAAGATTGGGAATCGCATCATCGCGGTTGTGCGTGCGAAAATAGGCGGATTGCCACAGTACTGGCTCAAGGCTGAAAGCGCTGCCGAGATGCGCGCTCAGATCACGCCCAAAATCGGTGGGTGCATAATGGAACGATGTCATGATCCGGCTGCGGATGTCGGGGATCAATCGCCGTTCAATCTCATCAAGAATCCTCTCTTTTAATATCTCGCCAACTTCGCCGTCCCAATCAAGCGGGGCCTTCCCCATATGTGCGACGGGGACGAGCGCGTAGAAAGTCGAACAACCCTCGGGTGCCATTGACGGATCAGTGACGGTTGGGTGGTGAAGGTAGATCGAGAAATCCTTGGGCAAAACCCCATTGACATAAATATCGTCAAGCAAACCTTTGTAGCGCGGGCCAAACAGGATCATGTGGTGCGCAATCCCCGGCCAAGTGCCCTTGATCCCGAAATGGACGACGAACAGGCTCGGCGAATAGCGTTTCTTGACGAGTGAGGCTGTAGCCCGCTTCCCGCGCGACGAATTTTTGAGGAGATCACGGTAGCTGTGGACGATGTCGGCATTGCTCGCTACCGCGTCAGCATCCGTCCGCCAGCCGCTTTTGGCGCGGACGCCAACGACTTTATCACCAAGCGTTTCAATTTCCTCAACGCCGTCATCAAGCCGGAGCACGCCGCCAAGCCGCTCAAAATGGGTAACCATCCCGGCGACCAAGCGGTTGGTGCCACCGCGCGCAAACCAGACGCCGCCGTCCTTCTCAAGCTTATGGATCAGCGCGTAGATTGAACTCGTCGTCATCGGATTGCCGCCGACGAGGAGGGTGTGGAAGCTCAAAGCCTCGCGCAGTTTCTCACTCTTTACGAACGATGATACGACCGAATAAACCGAGCGCCACGCCTGATATTTCATAAGGCTTGGTGCGGCCTTGAGCATCGACGCAAAATCGAGGAAGGCGACAGTTCCAAGCTTCAGATAGCCTTCCTTATAAACACCGGCTGAATATTCGAGGAATTTGGCATAGCCTGCCACATCCTCAGGGTTAAGCTTGGCAATCTCGGCGTTGAGCGCGGCCTCGTTATTTGAATAATCAAAATTGGTGCCGTCGGGCCAGTTGAGTCTGTAGAAGGGGTGGACGGGGTCAAGCTGAACATCCGCCGCCATATCATGGCCGGACAGCGCCCAAAGCTGTTGCAGGCAATCAGGATCAGTGATCACTGTTGGCCCGGCGTCAAACGTAAAGCCGTCTTTCACCCAGTGATATCCGCGCCCGCCGGGCTTATCGCGTGCTTCAACGATGGTCGTCGCTATCCCTGCTGATTGAAGCCGAATGGCAAGCGCAAGCCCGCCGAACCCGGCACCAATCACAACTGCCTTTTTCACTTTGTTCTCCTGAGTAATGCGGCCACTGCGCGCCCGATAGGAACCGGGGGCTTGCCTGACAATATGCGCAGTTTGTCAGCCCAGGTTGATTGCCCCGCGTAAAAGCGGCGAATAAGGTCGGGTGCAAGGCGGTAAAACCGCTCAAGCACGAGATATCTTTGATCAGGCTCGGCCGCGTGGAACAGCATCTTGTCAAGCATCCGGTAATAACCGCGCGTCTGCCACTGTGCCTGCGCATAATCATGCGTCAGCTTCTGGAGCGCTGCGCCCGAGAGATCGGGTGCGCGTGCGATCCGGCTGGCAAGGCGCACCGCATCGGGCAGCGAATAGCCCGTTGTCGGGTGAAACAGCCCGCTGCGCATCCCGGCTTTGGCCACGTCGTTCCCGGTGGACGCCCAATAGGCCACAAAATCGCCACCCGTCGTAACGGGGAGGACGCCGCTTTCCACCCGTTCCACTCTTGCTGGATGCCAGCCCTTGGCCTTGGCATATTCGCTCACCCGCGTGCTGACCGTGGCGACATCAAGATCGGGCGTGTCGCTGTAATAGGTGTCCTCGACAAACACCTCGGTTGCGCTGAACGGCAGGCAGTAAACGAAGCGATACCCGTCCACCTGTTCCACACTGGCATCCATCACAATCGGGCGGGTGAGGCCGTGGGGCCGATCAAGTACGAGTAATTGCCCGACGAATTTCTGCCAACCCGCCGACAGGTGCGAAAAATCGCCACCGCCGCTCGCGTCGATTACGCCCTTGGCCTCAACCACGCGCTGATCATCAAGCTTAATCCGCGTTGCCGTCACCGAGATCGCGCGCGCCTTAATCACTTGATCAGGGGTAAGGGCCGCGCGGACAACGGCGTCAAAATGCTCTGAGTCAATGCTGTTATAGACGGCTTCAAGCGTCCGGCTGTGCGCGGGGAAAATAATGTCATAATCCTGCCAACGCCAGCCGATCAACGGCTCAACAATTGGCCAATCCCCAGGAGCAATATCAGTATCGAAAAATGACCAGACATGATTGCCGCCAAGCCGCACGTCGCCCTCAATCACACGCACATCCAGTTCGGGCCGGTGATGCTTGAGTGCGAGCGCAATCAAACCACCAGCCAGCCCTCCGCCTACGATAGCGAGGTCACATATTGTCTTGCTCTGCACACTCTTGCCGTAGCGCCTCTTGGGTTTAAGCGAAAGCGTGTATAATATCGGTGCAAATGTCTATTCCACTTGACCCTTCGCTGTTGCTTAAGGCCTATGCGGCGGGCATTTTTCCAATGGCTGACGGGCGTGATGCCGCCGAGGTGTATTGGGTTGAGCCCAAACGGCGCGGGATATTGCCGCTTGAAGATTTTCGCCTCTCGCGTTCGCTTGCCAAGACACTGAAATCGGGGCGCTTTGAAACAACGCTTGACCATGCGTTTGGCGATGTTGTCGCACTGTGCGCGGCTGAGGCACCCGACCGCCCTTCGACCTGGATCAATAATCAAATTGAAACAGCGGTGACCCAGCTTCACAATGTTGGCAGCGCACACAGCATTGAAACCTGGGCGGACGGCGAACTTGTTGGCGGGCTTTATGGAATCAGGCTTGGTCGCGCGTTTTTTGGCGAATCGATGTTCAGCCGGGCAACCGACGCCTCAAAGGTTGCGCTCGCGCATCTGGTCGCGCGGATGCGCGTGGGCGGCTTTACGCTGCTCGATTGTCAATTCATTACGCCGCATCTCGCCTCGCTTGGCGCGGTCGAGGTTGGGCGCAATCACTATATGACGTTGCTATCGGCGGCGCTGTCGACTGGGGGAGCGGCAGATTTCGGTGCCTTTGACGGCTTGTCTGATGACGCCTTGGGTTCGGCGCGAATGACCGAGGTTTCAGGGCCGGTATCGGGGTGGCGCATTGTGCAGGCTTTGGCCCAGACATCATAAATTGGATGCTCGACAACATTGAGCGAGGGCGATTCTTTATAAAGCCAGCCTGAAAATACCTTGCGCCATTTATCGTCGCTACCCAGAACGATCAATTGAACGAATGCGCCGGTATAGGCCTCCTGCTCCCACGGTGCAGTTGTTTCGCAGGCTTTGAGGCGGACGACAACATCGCCGATACGTACAGCTTCGCCCGGCTTCATCGTAATATCACGCCACAGGCCGTTGCGTTTGTTGAGCAAGCCAATCGTCGCAACACGCTGTGCCATTGGCGTCAGGGCCTTTGCGGGTGGCGGTTCGGGCGCCGCCTTGGGAGCCTCTAGCTTTGCAGCCGTCACTGCTTTTGGCGCAGGTTTAGCGACCTCGGTTTTGGGCGTTTCCGCCGGCGGTTCAGTCGCATTTTGGAGCGCGGGCGCGGCTTGCCAAGCAAGGCCCGCGCCAATCACCAAAGCCGTTCCAATAAGGGCGGCGCGACGCATCAGTTGTCTGGGCTCCACGCTTCATAGTCGCCCGTTGCGGCGCGGCGTTTGCCACCCGCTTGCAGCGCCCCTTGGGGAAGATAGGCTTGCGCCGTACCTGTAAGGTTAGCCGTCGCTTCAACTTCCCAGCGACGCGGCGGTGGCAGGCTGTTGTCGGGCACATCATCAAGCGTACCATGCAGCCAGCCATGCCATTCAGGCGGCACGCGGCTTGCATCATTGGGCCCGTTGTAAATCACCCAGCGGCGCGGTGCCCCATTGGTCTGCGCACCGCCAGTATAGTAGGCATTGCCCAAGCCATCAGTGCCGACATGCGTGCCAATGCGCCGGGTATTGAACCAGGTGCCAAAGCCAGAGCCTTCCCACCAGGTGAAGATATTTTTTATAATCGCCATAGCATTGGCCAATTACGCGTTCACGCCGCAGCGCGCAACCACTCACTTATTTCCAGATCACCCGGTCATTTTCGGCGATACCAAGCGCTTCGGCCCGACCACCTGCAAGTTCGAGCACAGCAACCACGGGTTCGCCCGAACTGACCGGAGACAGGTCATAAGGAATCGTATTGGCGGCAATCCGGGCAATCGTCCCATTGCTGCGGATAAAGATCATATCAAGCGGTATGACTGTGTCTTTCATCCAGAAGCTCGCTTCACGCGGGGGCACCATCGGGAAAATCATACCGCCAAATTCGGGGAGCGAAGTGCGAAACATCAGGCCGCGCGCCTGCTCTTCGGGGGTGCGGGCAATTTCCACTTTGAAATTGAGCTTGCCCTTCGCTGTGCGGATTTCGAGAGGGATAAGCGCGGGCTGTGCTGATGCCGCTCCAATCACAGGTGCTGACTGACAGCCAGCAATAACGCAGAGCAACGCCACCGGTAACATACGCAACAGAAATTTCACGGCAACCTCACCTCGACCGCCAATAGTCCATTATTACCTTTGGCAATTCGCGCATGCAGCATGTCGGCTGGCAGAATATCACCTATCCCTGCGCGCCGGAGGGTTTCCATATGGACAAATATATCGGCGGTATCGTCAATCCGGTTGAGGAAGCCATAGCCCTTGAGTCGATTGAACCATTTGACCACGACCGCTTCCAGCGGCCCGGCCTCATCCACCATGGCCACCGGATCAATCCGCTCACTGCGCGGCGCACGGCGGACATCGAAATCGACGCCTGTTGCCGTCGTGAGGTCAAATTCGAGGATTTTGACCGCCTGAAGCCCACGCGCGCCTTGGGTAACCTCGCACGAAACGCGCGTACCTTCGGGCAGCATCCGCCGCCCATGATCGCGCAAGACGGAAAAATGCACCAGAACGTCACTACCCGCATCATCAGGCACCATAAAACCGAAACCGCGCGTGGCATCAAACCATTTGATTTGGCCATGGCAAACGTCATGCGCTGGCCCCTCACCTGCTCCCGCAGGTGTGCCGTCTGATTGCGCTACCGTCATTAATTTTGCCTCAAATTCATTCTGCCTCACGATATGGTCGGGAATTCTAAATAAAACAAGAATTTACAGTTGCTTGTGAACGCTTGCACACTCACATGCTCTCTATATCGCTTGCTTCGAGCGCCAGAATTTTGCGCGCGATATCGTAGCTATGCCCGGCGCGAAGCAGCCTCGCGATCATTTTTTGTCGAATATCTGGGCTTTTTTCCTCCTTGGTGTAAGGGCCAATGCGTTTGCGCCGTGCAAAAACCATCGCCGCCGCAAACGCATTTTCGTCATCAACTTGGGTGGCACGATCAATAATATCTGTCCCGATTCTAGAGGCATGCAACACAATTCGTAACCGATTTGGGCCATATCCACGCCGCAGCAGCGATTCACTGCGCGTCCTTGCGAAGGTTTCATCGTTGACATAATCCAGCGACTGGAACTGCGCGACGATCTCTGCGACCGGCGGCGTGCTCTCATCGGCCCATCCATGTTCTGCGATTTTGCGTGTCAGATAATCGGTCAACCGTCCGCAGCTCGTCGCATAGCGGCCAACATAAGCAAGCGCGAGGGCACGCAAACGCTCGCCGTTAAGCGGTTGTCGGCGCTTGCGTTCCCGTGATGAATTTTGGTATTCGCCTTTCATGACAAATTTGTGCCATAGTCGCGGTTAAAGGGAAAGTCGTTGCGTATGACGCGCGCGTAAAGCCGCTAGTCACTGTTCGTTGTGGCGCGATTAGAGTCGCAAAACTGGCCGAT
>ERZ1292633.2654-Hain-H41-02um-R1-2654-length-18061-cov-7_pt1 | contig 18061 bp, 9 predicted proteins | sample MGYA00564406_ERZ1292633 | MGnify/ENA primary metagenome ERZ1292633 (study PRJEB36523, sample SAMEA6512639) | groundwater metagenome | collected 2019-01-08 | study: AquaDiva: Metagenomics assemblies of 32 groundwater samples | reverse complement strand
CGATGTTGTGGGCCACGTCGTAGACGAGGTTCATGCCCAGTCGCTCCGCCGATTCCTCGAAGACGCGGGCGAACGCCTCGCGGGCGAGGTGGGTCATGATCTGGCGGTTGCACCACGCGAAGTTGGCGGCCGCGCGCATGGCCTTGAGATATTTTTGCCCCTCCGGCGAGTGGACGGGTGCGCAGACAAGCTGCTTGTCGGGCAGGTCGATGCCGTACTTGCGCGGCGTGTTTTGCAATTCGTGAAGGGCGTCCTCGCAGACCTGATAGCCCAGCCCGCGCGAGCCGGAGTGGATCATCACGGTGATATGGCCCTCGGTCAGGCCCATCACGCCCGCGGCCCGCGCGTCGTCCACCTGTTCGACGACCTGCACTTCGAGGAAATGATTACCGCTGCCGAGCGTGCCGCACTGATCCGATCCGCGTTCGAGCGCCCGATCGGATAGGAGGTCAGGGTCGGCGTCCGGGATTTGCCCGTGGGCCTCGGTGGCTTCGACATCGCTGTCCCAGCCGTACCCGCGTTTGACGACGTAGCGCGATCCGTCGGTCATCAGCTTGCGAAGCTCGGTCTTGCCGAACTTCACGATCCCGCCCCTGCCGACGCCGCAGGGTACGGTGTTAAAGAGTTCGTCCACCAGTCGGGCCATTCGTTTCTTCGCGTCTTCGAACGTGACATTCGTGCGGATGAGGCGGACGCCGCAGTTGATGTCGTAGCCGACGCCGCCGGGGCTGATGACGCCGCCCTGGAGCGGGTCGGTGGCCGCCACGCCGCCGATGCAGAAGCCGTAACCCCAGTGGATGTCGGGCATGGCGAGCGAGCAGCGGACGATCCCCGGAAGGCAGGCGACGTTGGCGACCTGCTCGGGCGATTTGTCCTGTTTGATGGCTTCGACGAGCTGCTCGTCGGCATAGATGATCCCATCGACGAGCATGCCCGCCTTGTACGACTTGGGGATGCGCCAGCGGTTGGCGTCGATGCGTTCGAGGGGACCTGTATAGTTGTCGGCCATGAGTCGCCTCACGAAGTAAGAAGATTGAATTGAGAAGAGAGAAGGACACCTTCGCGTGTCGACCGGGTTCTTCAGTCTTCAGTCTTCAATATTCTCACTTCTTTCTTCGGGTCAAATGTCCACGATCATCGTCGCCTCGTATCCGCCGTCGATGGGCCGGATGCTCAACTCGTGATACGTAATCGCCTTGACCTCGCGATGGTAGACGCTGCGCTCCGGATCGACCGGCGATGATCGGGCCGCAACGGTGAGCCGCGTTTCCGTAAAGTCCGCTGAGTCGATTGCGGCGAGGATCCGCCCGTCGCGCTCGAAAAGGATCAGCAGTTCATTCAAGAAATCCCGAAGCAGCGTCGCCGTATCAGCAGCCCGCAGGTCGAACCGCACCGCCTCGGAGTCCTTCGTCGCCACCAGTTCGCCGATCGCCGCGTACAGTCCTTCGGCGGCGGGTTGGAGTAATTCGGGCAGCGTGGCCGCGCGGACCCGAATCCCCATGTCGGCGGTGTGATCGAACAATTCGTAGAAGGGCTGCACGGTGCGTATCATACCACTCCGAGCCGTGGACGTAACAAAACTCAGTCGCATCATGGTTTCAAAGCGTCTAACAGAACCCCAAGCGGCAGCGCGGGGTCGAGCCTCCAAGGCCTGAAAAGGACGGGCCGGTCGCTCCCGCTCCCGGTTCTGTTAGTGCCTTTTAGACAACGGGAAATAGTGAAGGTTGGACCAACGGAATGCGAAAACCGGTGATAGGCATCATGGGCGGTTCCAAGGCAAGCCGTGGGGTTGCGGCGACGGCCCGGCGTCTCGGCGAGCTGATCGCCCGACGCGGCTGGATTCTGCTCACCGGCGGCCGCAACGTCGGCGTAATGGCGGCGTCGGCGCGGGGCGCCAAGGAAGCCGGCGGGTTCGTGGTCGGCGTCCTGCCCGACAGGAGCGATCGCAAGGCCTCGCCGCACCTCGATGTCGTGATCCGCACGGACATGGGCGATGCGAGAAATGTCATCAATGTGTTATCGAGCGATGTGGTGATCGCGTGTCCGGGTCGAATGGGCACGCTTTCCGAGGTCGCCCTCGCCCTCAACGCGGGAAAACGCGTGATCCTCGTGGGCTTCGAGCTTTGCGACCCGCCGTTCCGCAAGTACATCAAGAACGGCCGACTCACGACGGCAGCGACGGCGGAAGATGCGCTGAACCAGGTCGATGATGCGCTGAAGGAGCGCGATCAGTAAAGCCGCGTGCGGGCCGTCAAATAAGCAAGGTAGGGCGGGTTTCACCCGCCGAGACTCAATTCCTCCGGCAAAATGAGTAACCGAGTTGCGGCTGGCCGAGCCCGCTCTACCCTGCGGTCATGGCAAGCGTTGCCCGCTCTTACGGTCGCGGCTCTGATAATGCTCAATCTTCGAAAGACTCTACTCTACCGGCTTTCCAGACGCTGCAATCGGCTCACGATCTTCGCGGCGTAGGATTCGTTTTCGCGGCCCTTGACGGCGCTGCGATAGGCTTCCACCACGTCGGCCAGGTAGTCCTTCTGGCCGAAGAGAACCATGAGGTAGGTGATTCCCGCCCCCTGGGCCGTCAGCGTCCAGTGTTTCTCGGTGTTGCGATGGGCCTTCTCCAACACCGCCATCGCCGTCTCGACTTCCTTGATCCCGGCGGCTTTTGCTTCGTCGGCTTTGGCGCGAACGCTTGCGACGTCTGCCTCGCCGAGCGGGATCGACTTGGTCACCGTCGCGAGGGCGTCGGCCGTCCGCGAAGCCGCATCGAACCGATCGTAGAAAATCCACGCCCTGGCCGACCGCGCGTCGGCCGACTGCGCTGCGGTGAACCCGCTCAACCAGGCGTCGTCCGCTCGATGGTTGAACGCCGAGCGCTCTTTCGCCTGCGGCGAAAGGTTTTGTGTCTTCTCCCGCGATTCGCTCACCCACTGGTCCGCGAGCGACGCCGCCTGTTGTATCGCCGACGCCGATCGGTCGAGATATTTCAGGGCGCGTTCTTCGATCGCCTCGGCTTCGGATTGCACGCGGCTCAAGTCGTCATACGCCGCAACCGCGTCGGTTTTGATCTCCGGCAATCGCTTCGCAGCCTCCGCCTGCTGCTGCGTGTACGATTGTTTCAACGCCTCTAATCGCGCGAGGTCGGCTTTCAGCCCGTCGATCCCTTTTTGCTCGCTTTCAATCTTTATCGCGACCACCGATCGCTCGTCGCGGTAGTGCGAAAGACCGTGCGAGACCGTCAAGTCGCTCGTCCTGCCGCCTTCGACATACCGCCCGCGCAGAAAATCCCCGCTCGCGTCGATCTGTGCCTTGGGCAGCGATCCGGCCTCGAGTTCCTGCGCCTCGCGCTCGGCTGCGCGGAAGATCGCATCGTGTTCCATCAGCCGCTTGCGAAATGCCTCGCCGCCGTTCGGGTCGGAAAAGTCCACGCCGGCTGTGCGAATCCGCCTGACCTCCGCCTGCGCCGCATCAGATCGGGCCCGCGCCGCCGACCACTTTCCTTCCAACTCGCGGATCGTGGAATCGAGTTGCGAAAGATCGGATCGTGATTCACTCACCCGCGATTCGGTTTCGGCGAGTCGGTCGCGGACGCTCTTGATCCGCTCGTCCACGCCGCTTTCGGCGACAAGGCGCTGCGATCCCTGTCCCGGCGCGCCGGGACTCGCCTGTTCGGCGAGATCGACCAGTTCGCGAAGAATCGGCTCCGCCTCGCCGCGCTTGAGACTCGCCTTCACCCGCTCCGCAAGCCCGAGGTGGTAAAGAATCGTTCCATTCAGGCGATTGGCTTCCGCATACGTCCGACCCGAGGCATCGCCGACGTTCACCGCCAGCGCCGCATCGGCCTCCGCGAGCGCGTCGTTGAGCAGCCGCGCGTTCTCGTCAACCAGCTTCTTCCGCGATCCGATGCCGTCGCGAATCTGCCCGGCCAGGTTTCCGTAGTTCGCCCGCGCGGGCCGACTCGTTCCATCCGACCAGTCCTTCGGCTCATAGGACTTCCACAGTTCCTCGTGCTTGGCCTGATACGCGTCGCCCGCGTCCTCGGCCAGCGCCGCCGGGTCGGTTACATCCACTTCCACGTCGGAGTCCCGAAGCTGATCGACCAGCAGCGACCGGTACGCCAGATCGGCGTTGAAGCGATCCAGCAACCGCCTGGCCCGCTCGACATGCACGACCGCCTGGGACTCCATGCGGCGCTGGGCCGGCTGCATCGACGGCAACAACAACCACGCTCCGCCGGTCACGACGACGGCGACGGAGGCGACAACCACGATCAAGCGTTGCGGATTCACGAACATCTCCTGTGGGACCCTCGGGCGGGGTCAAACCGGCGGGACCACACGTGCACGGCAGGCTGCGTCCGCCCGAATCCGCGAATTGTAGCGGACCGGCGGCGGTTGAAAAGTCGCCCGGAAAGGCCATCTTCAGAGTGGTTCCGATGACGTGCCCCCAATCAGAGCGTGGAGCGGAAGCGACACGAAAACTCAGGGACACACCCCCGTCGCTTGAGGTCGCGGCGTGCCGTTCCAGACTGCGTAAGCCCCCGCCCCGTTGAGCAGGTCGATCTCTTCGAGAATATCCGCCGGCGCGACCAGCCCGCTGCGGTCGAGGTCGCCGCCGTACTTGCCCCACGGTAACGTCCGGATTCCGTTGAGCGCATCGATCAGGTCGAGAATGTCGAGCGGATTGGCGATGGAGTCGCCGTTCACGTTGGCCGGGTGCGACGTGAAATACCCTGTCGTCGCGTTCCCGGCGAAATCGGTGTAGGTCAGCGTTGTCACCGCGCCCGGCGTGATCGGTCGTTTTAGGGTGATCGTGTAGGTCCCCGTCGGCGTTTCGACAACCTCGGCGATGTAGTTCGCCGTGGGCGTCCCGCGTGTTTCGCAAAGCGACCAACATTTCGCCGGAGCATTTGTCGGACCCGTGGCGATCAATGTTTGGATTCCTGCGAGCGCAAGTCGGTCATTCGGCGAGTGAGGCCTGCGAGCATCGACCACGTCGTCGGGCGGACTGACAAAATGCACCGCGCCCTCAGGGCAAATCCGCTCGCACTCGACCGGCAGACCTTCGCCGTCGCAACCCGTTGAAACGTTAACGCGATACATTCCCATGGTCTGCGGCGTCTTGGCGGCCACCATGATGTAATAGGTCTCGCCAGGCACGAGGTTTTGAACGCACAGCCGCGAGTTGCGTCCGTCCCACCCGCATCCGGGGGTATCGTCGTTGCAGCCGATGGTCACCAGCGATTCGCAGGCCGTCTCTTCGGATGAATGATCCCTGCCCGCGAAAACCTCTACGATCGAATCGAGTGCCGGGCCGTTGCTGTTGCAGGTGTGAATGAGCGCCGAGGTCTTGCCCGTCGGTTGCGTGAATTTGAACCAGATCGACCCGTATCCGTGGGTTCCCGGCATCGGCGACGGCGTCGGGCAAACCCCGCCCGCACAATCCGCCGCGACGACGCAAGGTTGTCCGGTGTTCTCGCCGTCCACACATTCGCTGACGCCGCCATGGCAGCAAAAACCGGATTCGCCGGCGCTGTTGGTTGCGTTCCTATTATCGATCGGTGCGCTTCCTGGAACGGGAATCTGTAGCGCTCCATCTGTCGCGGGAAGGGGTGAACAATCATTCGGATTGGGCGACGGTTCTGGCGCACAGGTGTCATTGCCGGGGGGCACACCTCCGCATAGCCAATGTGCCAGACTGACGCAAGAACCATCCCACTCAACGCGACAGCAGTAATAGCCGTCCGGCAAACATGGGCCCACAATTGGGCAGTACGGGTAAAATGGATCAACATAACTGCAGACTGCGTCGCAACAAGGTTTATCGCAACACCCGGGTGTGGAATGCGTGTCGAGACAACTTGCCGGGTTCTCTCCGCACACGGGAAGCGGATCGCGTGGACAGCTCTGTCCCCCAAGTCCGCAAGATTCTCCCGGTTGCCACGTCCGAACCCTGTCCAGCGGCGGCGCCGCCTCGCACTCGGTCTTGGTCAAGTTGTCGCAGACTTCGTACAGCTCGTGCGTGTACGGATTCTCAGTCACATGACAACAAGCCGCGATCCCACAAGGCATATATCCGAACGGATCGGGGTCGCACGCCGCGCCTTCAATCCATTGCGGCGGGTCGCCGTTGGGCCGCGCCGGGCACTGACTCAGCGGCACATCACGGCACACGGCCTCGCCGTTTGCGTCGGTGTTCAACCAGTCACAGCACGCGCCGACGGGCTCGCACTCGTCCGGGACGCCGTCCGCCGGGTTTACGTCGAGCGAAGTCCCTGACGCGATGTCGCAATCATCGGGAACGCCGTTCGGCTGGCAGTCGCTCGTCACCAGTTCGCACGCATCCGGCACGCCGTTCACGTTGCAGTCCTGCTCCCGAGCGTCGCGGATGTCGCAAAAGTCCGGTATGCCGTTGAGGTTGCAGTCCTTGCAATCCGGGTCGTTCACCGGGCAGTTGGCGATTTCGTGATCGTCTGGCATGCCGTTTGGTTGGCAGTCGTTTCCAAAACAGGTGATGGTCAAGTTGCCGGCCACCGGAAAACCTTGATTGTCGGAAAGCCGCACCTTGTAGCACTGCCCCTGCTCTACATCGACGATCACCCGCGAACCCAACCCGCAACCCTGGAACTCGTCGTCGTTACACCCAAGCGGCACGCCCGAAACCGGCGGGCACTTGTCGCAACCCTCATAAACGACCAGATTCGTATCCGGCGATGTCTCGTTCGATTCGCCGCAGGTCTCGAACTTCGCCTGCCCCGTGCAGGTAGCCGTGTAGTTGTACCAGAGGTCATTCAGCGCGTCGGGCACGCAAAGCTCGGCTGGGCAGTCGAAGGTCACGGTGCGCGGAATTGTCGGACAAGTTCCTCCGGGGCAATACAAAGACCCCGTGCATGGCCTGCCCGCGTTCACGCCTCCGATGCAGGTGTTGACGTTAATATAGAACGGCGTTGCGCCGTCGGTGACCGTCGCCGCGTGCGGGCAATAATCGTTGGCGGTCACGTCGCCGCCTGTGCAACCCGCCGATACGCTGACGCGATACTGGCCCAGGGTTAGCGGCGTCTTGGCCGCCACCATGATGTAGTAAGTCTCGCCGGGTACGAGGTTTTGGAGACAGAGCCTTGAATTTCTACTACTCGACGAGCAGCCGGTAGAGTCGTCGTTGCAGCCGATGACGGAAAGCGACCGGCAGGCGTTATCCGGCGTGGAGTTGTCGCCCACCTTGAACGCCTGCACCAGCGAATCGAACGCCGGGGCATTACTGCTGCACGTGCTGATCAACGCCGAGGTAAGGCCGGTGAGCGGCTGAACGAACTTGAACCAGACCGTTCCATACCCCTGCAAACCCGGCGTTGGAGTCATAGCCGTGCAAAATCCGTTGGCGCAATCATCCTGCACCACGCAGGCCTTTCCATTGAAATCACCGCCGATGCAGGTACCGACGCCGCCGTGGCAGCAGAAGCCCGGCTCGCCGGCGCTGGTGGTTGCGTGCCTATTGTCGATCGGGACGCTTCCCGGAACCGGAATCAGCAAGGTGCCTTCCAGTAAGTCCGACGGGTCTGGCGCACAGGAATCGCCGGGCGTCGGAGTTATGCAGTCGAGCATCGCAAAACCGACGCAAACCGAATCCCATTCAACTTCGCAGCAATACCCCCCTTCCGGTCCGTGCCTGGAGCAGACTTGAGTGCAGCAGTACGGATCATTGCATCCGGGCGTTGCATGCGTCGTCAGGCACGGACCCTCCTTCTCCAGACAGGGGTTGCGCGGACACGCGTTTTGCGAACCCGGCCCGCCGCAGTAGATTCCAAGCTGCCACAAGCGCGGTCTATCCAGCGGTGGCGCCTCCTCGCATTCTCTCTTCGTCATGGTCTCACAAACTTCGTCCAGGTTGTGCGTGACCGGATTCTCGGTCAGGTGACAACAGGCTGCGATTCCGCACGGCGTGTTGGGGAACGGTTCAGGCGAGCACGCTGCTCCCTCCTTCCACTTCGGATTAAGGTCCTGTCCGCTTGGCGGGAAAGGACAATTGATTTCAGGGACCTTGCGGCAGACGGCCTCGCACGTGCCCGGCGCGGCGCAATCGTCGTTTGTTCGGCACCGCTTACCGTCGTCGGGTCCGCCGCGACACTCCGTAAGGTACGGATCGCAGCAGGCGCCGAGCGGCTGGGCGCCCGCGCACGTGATCGACGCATGGAATACTCCCGTTACAGTCGAGCCCTGCGCCGGGGGCACTGGGTCGCATCCGCCGCTTGGGTTGACAAGAAAATACTCTTCGCTGCTACTGCCGATCGTCGGCTGAATCCCCGCCTGGACCACGCCCGCTGTCGAGTTGCTCACGATAAAACGGAAGAACAGAGCGTCCGTATTCAACGGGATCGGCGGATCGAACGAATAGCGCGCAAGCTGCAACTGCGGCTGGGTACTCAGGTTCACAAGGAATGTCTTATAGGAGCCGGGAATCGCCGGCGTGCCGGGAAGATCGCCGCAATCGCGGACAAGTTCAAAGTGATAGAAGCCCTGACCTCGGACGGCCACTTCGTAGCCGATCATCCGGCAGTTGTTCACGATCAGCTTGACGTCGTCCAGAAACGGAACGTGCGAGCCGGCGTTGAACGGCGGGCCGGATGCCCTTGCCGCCTTGTAGCCGAGGAACGATTCCGGGCAGTTCGCGCCGCCGAAAAGCTGCGCGTTGAAGCTCGCGTGCGGCTGCTCCGGGAACCCGCCGAGATAGCTGTTGCACGCCAATGATCCCGTGACGTCAATAATGTCCGCCGAATGTCCCACTATCGCCGGAGCGCCGACGATCGTCCCGCAATTGGATCGCGTAAACGAAATCCCCAGCCACAGGTTCGTCGGAATCGGCACGGCGCTCGGATCGGTCACGATATGCTCGACGGTTCGCAGCCCGTCATCGGGAAACGTGATTTCGCCGTCGGTGCCCCGGATTTTAATCCCCGTGTTGGGAAGCGCTTCGTCCGTATAGTGGAGCCGCTGAGCCGAAGTAACGGCCTGCGGACAATTATTGTAGAGTGCATAACGAACGGTAAACGGCCCGCCCGGATCGAACGGGTAGACCCTGCCCAAAACATTGAAACGGAATCTGGTCAACTTGCAGCCCACCGGCGCCGTGGTGGTGATGTCGTCGGAGACGAGTTGTCCGTTCGCAAACCGGATGGCATTTATCCCGAGTGTGTTGCTGTAGATCAGCCGCTCAGTGGGTCCGCCGCTGGCGCTCCTCGCGGCGACCGCGCGCAGCTCGGCAAGCGCCCCCGCATCAACGGGAAATACCATCGGGACCGATTCTTCGTTCCGCGCCTCAGTCGGGCCGCCCTTCTCGTCCGAGCCTTGGGCAGCAGGCAGTGCGACCGCTGCAGCCATGGCCCTTTGGAAGGGCGTGACGAGCAACCCCGGCGAGAACGCAAACGCGATCCGAACCAACGATGGGACGTGGGCAATTCGAGACATCGTTTTTTCCCCAATGCCGGCCTGGGTGAGACCGGTCCCCCTGAGAACGACGCTTGCGATGGAATGGTACCAATACTTTATGCGGACCATTGGCCCGGAACAAGTCCGAAAACGAATAAATGCGGGGTGCGTTCTCGGTGACGGACGTTGACACCCGCGCCCGGCCGCTCCAAAATGAGCACCCGATCGGTCGGGCCGGCGATACGGCGAATTTGAACGCGCGTTGTATTGATCCGCGCCTCCGCCCGGCTGATGATTCTCGCGCTCCTTTTTCGTGTGGACGGACTGATCACTGGAATCGGGCGCGCGGCACGCAAACAACGAACGATGTCTTGCACCATGGGTGTGGCCGCTTTGGAGAAACCGCCGCTTACCGCTTATCGTATAGTAGCCGCCGATGCTCCCGCCAAGATCAACCTGACCCTTGAGGTCCTTGGGAAGCGGTCGGACGGCTACCACGACATTCGTTCGCTCGTCATCGGCGTCGACCTGCGCGATCGGCTGGAGTGCGCCGAATCGCACCCTTTCGGCCCGACGCTGGACTGCTCCGATCCGACTTTGCACGGCGACGACAACCTCGCGTGTCGTGCCGCCGTCGCGCTCGCGCGCCATTGCGCCTGCGACGCCGAGGTACAAATTCGCCTCGACAAGCGTATTCCCGTCGGGGCCGGTCTGGGCGGCGGCAGCAGCGACGCCGCGACGACGCTCCGCCTTTGCGACAAACTCTGGCGCGCGGGCATGAACGACGCGCAGCTCGCCGCGGTCGGCGCGGAGGTTGGCGCGGATGTCCCCCTTTTTTTCAACCTACCGTCGGCCCTCATCAGCGGGCGAGGCGAACGTGTCGAACGCGTGTCGTTGCGCTGGTCCGGTTGGGTACTGCTGATTTTTCCAGGCGTACATGTCGCCACCGCGGACGTGTACCGTGCATGGCGTGAGAGCGACGCTCGCGAAGCCGGCGCGGCGGCGGCGGCCTCCATCCGCGACATCCAGAACGTTTCCCTTGCCGACGAACTTCACGGCATGCTGACCAATCAATTGGAACCCGCCGTCTTTCGAGTCTGTCCGCGCGTGGCCGAGGCACGCGACGAACTTGAATCGTTGGGCGTATCGCCGATCCGCGTGACCGGATCGGGATCCGCTCTGTATCGACTTTTCGACGATCCGGAGGCGGCGCGCGACGCGGCCGAACGAATCGAACGGCGCTTCGCACGAATGAAGACCGCCGTCGTCGCCGCTCCGGTTGGTGTAGGCCCTATCGAGCACAAGGAGATATGAATGGAGATTTCCGACATTCGCGTGAAGCTCATGCAGGACGCCGCCGATCGCCTCAAGGCCGTCTGCAGCATCACCCTCGACGACGAATTCGTCGTCCGCGACCTCAAGGTCGTCGAGGGAACCAACGGACTCTTCGTCGCCATGCCCTCGCGCAAGCTGTCCGTCCATTGTCCTCAGTGTCGCAGCAAGAATCATCTTCGAGCGCGGTTTTGCAACGAGTGCGGCGCGAAGTTGCCCGCTCCACGGATTCCCGCCGATCCGGCCGGGCGGATTCGACTGCACCGCGACATCGCGCACCCCATCAACCCCGCCTTCCGCGAGATCGTGCAGAGCCGCGTCATCGAAAAGTATCAGACCGAGCTCGAACTCGCCCAGGACCCCGACTACGCCCCGGTCGATATCGACCACGAGCTTGAGGAGGTCGCGGAGGAGCCCAGCGACAACCATGGACCGACCGAATACGACCAGCTCATCGCCGGACTGAAAAGTGGAAGTGACGCCCCGAGTGAGCACGGACCTCGCCCGCCGCAGCGAAACGACAGGCCCGCCGAGCAACGAGGCCCGCATCGCGGACCCGACGCCGGGCCGCGACCGCCCCGGCAGCAACGCGGCGGACCGGTTCGTCCGGCGCCGCAGCAACGCGAGCGAGACGAACGCCCGGTCGGCCCGCCGCGAGGCCGTGGACCGGCCCCGGAGCCAAGACCCGCGCCGATGGTCTTTGAACCGGACGACGCCCCTGAGGAGCGGGCGCCGGCCGTCGAAGCGCGACCCGCGGCCAAGGCCGAGCCGCCGCCCGTGAGCCGACCGGCGCCGCCTCCCGCGCCGCGGCGATCGGAAGCTCCAGCGCAGCCCAAGCCGCCCCAGCCGCAGGTCGACCCTGAGGACATGCCCTTCGGCGCGGGCATCCTGTCGAAAGGCGAAAACTGAAGTTAGAAGTAAGAAGAGAGAAGAAAGGAATCATCGCGCCTCTTTCGTCTTCTCACTTCTCTCTTCTCACTTCGCGCAGCGCTTTTCAGACGCGCGGCGATTCGGTTGGGGACAAGTGTTTGCATGTCCGTGTATCGCTGCACACCCGTCGCCGGACCGCTCGACGCCGTCGTCGAGGTTCCCGGCTCCAAGAGCCTCACCAACCGCGCGCTGGTTCTGGCCTCGCTGGCCGACGGACGCAGCCTCCTCGGCAACATCCTGCTGGCGGATGATACGCGGATCATGATCGATGCCCTGCGGCGGCTGGGCGTCGCGATCACCATCGACGAAGCCGGCCACGTCGCGGAGGTCAGCGGCTGCGACGGACACATTCCCGAATGCGACGCCGATCTATTCTGCGGCAATTCCGGCACGACGATGCGTTTCCTGACCGCGCTGGTCGCCTTGGGTCGGGGCGGACGGTATCGGCTCGGCGGCGTGCCGCGGATGTGTCGCCGCCCGATCGGAGCGCTTGTCGATGTTCTTGGGGCTCTCGGGACGGGCGTCGAATACCTCGACGAAGTCGGGTTTCCGCCGATCGTGGTTCACGCCGACGGTCTGCGCGGCGGGTACGTTTCGTTCAATGCGCCGCAGTCGAGTCAAATGGTCAGCGGATTGCTCATGGTTGCCGCATACGCCTCGCGCGATGTGATGATCGACGTGATCGGCGACGCGCCGAGCGTTCCGTTCCTGAAGATGACCACGGCGCTGATGGAGCGGTTCGGAGTGAGTGTGATTGAGGATTACGGTCGAACGGAAGCCACGAAGCCATCCCGATTTCATCGGGACCACGAAGCCACGGAGTCTAAGGCAATCAAGTTCATCGTCGAGTCGAGTCAGCGATATCGCGGGACGAACTACGCCGTCGAACCGGACGCGACCAACGCGATGTACTTTCTGTCGGCAGCGGCCGTCGCGGGCGGGCGCGTGACAGTGTCACGCCTTGGCACTTCCAGCCTGCAAGGCGACGTCCGCTTCGTCAATGTCCTCGAACAGATGGGTTGCCGGGCCGAACGCGAAACCGATCGGTTGACCGTATTCGGTCCTCCGCCGGGCACGAAGCTCCGCGGACTCGACATCGACCTCAACGACATGCCCGACACGGCCATGACGCTGGCCGTTCTCGCGCTTTTCGCCGACGCGCCGACCACCATCCGTAACCTCGAAAACCTTCGCGTCAAGGAAACCGATCGTCTCGCCGCCCTGTGCTGCGAACTCGGCAAGCTCGGCGCCGCCGTCGAGGAACGGCCCGACGGACTACGCATCACCCCGCCCCGATCGCTCGTTTCCGCGACGATCGACACGTACGACGATCACCGCATGGCCATGAGCTTCGCCCTCGCCGGGCTGAAGTGCCCGGGGTTGGTCATCAATGACGCGGAGTGTTGCGCCAAGACCTTCCCGGACTTCTTCACGCGGTTCGAGGCGATACTCGGCCAACACGGGTAGGCTCGTCCAACCGCCGGACCCGGCGGATCGGCCCTCAAGAGAACCGCGAGCGTATTCCGATAACAAACCAGGCGGCGGTTGCCGTATGCGCAAAAGGTGCACGACAGAGCGCCCGATATTTGACGGGCATCGGCAGTCCTCTCACTGAACGCGGGAGAGAAAAGCGGCGATGGCGGACGTACTCGATCAAAACGAAGTTGATGCCCTGCTCGCCGCCGTCGAGACGAGCGGCGTGGAGACCGCGATCGAAGCCGTCTCGACGCGCACCGCGCGTCCGCAGAAGGAGGTCTTGCTCTACGACTTCAAACGCCCGGAGCGCGTCAGCAAGGAGCAGATGCGAGCGCTGGAGGGCATTCACGAAACGTTCGCCCGCAACTTCGGTGCTTTCCTCTCGGGCTTTCTGCGCACCATCGTCGAAATTCGCGTCGCGACGGCCGAACAACTTACCTACAGCGAATTCATCCACTCCCTGCCCAACCCCACAAACTTCAACCTGCTCACGGCCGAGCCGCTTGAAGGGCAGATGTGCCTCGAACTAAGCCCGCTCATCATTTATCCGATCATCGATCGCCTGCTGGGAGGATCGAATTCGGAATTATTCATTCCGCAACGGCCGCTCACTTTGATTGAGCAGCGGCTCGTCGGCCGCATCACCGACAAGGCCCTCCAGGTACTGGGGGAATCCTGGGGGGAACTCCATGGAGTGGTGTTCAAGATCATCGAGGTCGAGAGCAATCCGCATCTCGTTCAGATCGTCGCTCCCAACGAAGTCGTCGTCGTGCTCGGCTTCGAGATCAAGATGGGCGGGCGCGCCGGAACCATGAGCCTTTGCATCCCCTTCAACGTCATCGAGCCGGTGATGGACAAGCTGCTCTCGCAGGGCTGGCTGGCGTATCAACGGCGGACGCCGGCCGAAGACCGCTCCGAGGACCTCGCCCGCGCCCTCGGCGCAACCCATGTGGATGTCGTCGGATACCTCGCCGAGACCGCGATCACGGTGGGCGAACTGCTTACCCTTCAGCCCGGAGACATCATCCAAACCACCAAGTCCGTCCACGGCGAGATTATTTTGCAGGTTGAGGGGCAGAACAAGTTCGCCGGACGTATCGGCCGATACAAAGACAACGTCGCCGTCAGGGTGGCGCGCATGGCCGAAGTCGAGGAACCTCTCTAATTGCAGCGGTCGAACGGCGGGACCGGAAGCGCGGGGCCAGGAATCCATACCCCAACCGCCGGCGCGGGGTGGTGCTGCTGCCATGCCCTGAATGCTTGTGAAACGACCGCCCGTCGCTGGCGCTCCGGGTTCGGATCAAGACGAACGCCCTGTCGCCCGGAGGACTCGGTTTTCGACCGAATCCTCCGAACGAGCAGGGCGTCCGACGATCCATCCGCGGGCGATGGACCGCCCGCATGTTCGTGGCCTTACTTCTTGGCGATCAAGGCATCAAGCTGACTCTTGACCACCTGCTCGATGTCGGGCTTGGCGCCGACATTCACGTGCTCGATCTTGCCATCCTTGCCGACAATCACCATCGTCGGGTAGCTGGTTGCCTTGAATAACAGGCCGATCTCATTGCCTGTGTCCTTGGCCAGTTCCAGATTCGAACCCGCCTGCTTGAAAATGTCGACGGCTTCTGCCGGTTCGAAATCCTTCGTCCCCATTCTCTGGACGACGTTCACGAAACGGATGCCCTTGGCCTCGTACTCGGCCCGGACTTTGTCGAGATTGGGCACCTGCTTTTTGCAGAATCCGCAGTTGGGCGCGACGAAGTTAAGCACCATCGCCGGACGCTTCGCGAATTCGTCGCTGGATAGGTCCTTTCCATCGACGGTCTTGAGTGAGAAGCTCGGCGCCTGCGTGCCGATGAGCTCCTCGGCCGGACGTTTCGGTCGTTCCGCCTGGGGCTGGCCGGGTGCCGGCGGCGTGCCGGGCGGTGCGGCGGACGGTGCACCTGGCGGCGCAGCGGGTGGCGGAGCGGCGGCCTGGACCGTCGATGCCGGCTTGCCCGCGAGAATCGCGTCAAGCTGGGCCGCCATCTTGGTTTCCAAGTCGGCGATGTTGCCGACATTGACCGCTTCGATCTTTCCGTTCTTTCCGACGATGACCATCGTCGGGAAGCCGTTAGCGCCGTACTTCTGACCCGAACCATTGGTCATGTCGCGGGCCAGTTCCCCGCCCCAACTCAGTTCGGCCATCTTCTTCTTCGCATCTTCCTCCGAGAACTCCTGCCCCATCTTCATCTGCACGTTGACAAAGCGGATGCCCTTCTCGGCGTAGGTCTTGCGGACGGTCTCCAGTCGCGGGATTTGCTTAATGCAATAGCCGCAATTAACCGCGAAGAAATCAAGCACCGTGGCCGGGGTCTGCGCGTATCCCGCGTTGTTCAGATCCTTGCCGTCAACGGTCTTGAGGGCGATTTCCGGGGCGGCCTTGCCGACCATTGATTCGGGCGCCGCCGGTTTCGGCGCTGCGGGCGCCGTAGCGACTTCGCTCGGGATCGGCTTGCCGGCGACGAGCGCATCGAGCTGCTTCTTCATGCGATCTTCGAGATCGCCGATGTTGCCGACGTTCGTCACCGCGACCTTGCCTTCCTTGTCGAGGATGACCATCGTGGGGAAGCCGCTGGCCTGAAACGCCTGACCGACGGTGTTGGTGTGATCGAGGGCGAGCTCGCCGCGGAACCCGAGCTGCTTCATCGTGTCCACGACCTCGTCCTGCGTGTACTCCTTGGACCCCATCTTCTGGCTGACGTTGATAAACCGCACGCCTTTATCGGCATACTCGGCGCGGATGGGCTCGACCCGCGGAATCTGCTTCTTGCAGAAACCGCAGTTCACCGCAAAAAAGTCCAGAACGGTCACACTGCCCTTGATCGATTCGTTGGAGACTTCCTTGCCGTCGATCGTCGTGAGCTTGAACGCCGGCGCAGCGATGGGGACGACCGGCTTGACCACCGGTGCAGGCGCAGGCGTGGGTGCAGGCGCCGGTGCAGGTGAAGGCGCCGGTGTCGGTTCCAGCTTCTTGGCCTGTACCGCGTCCGTAACTTTTTGCTGCTGCACCACGCCCGAGCCCTGGATCGGAACCGTAATGGTCGGCTGCTCGGTATCGTCGGTCTTCAGCGTAATGCTCTTTCCCGTCGCGGGCGGCTGATATCCGGCCGGCATCTGCACCTGGACGGTATAGCTTTCGCCGGCCTTGCGTTCCGAAACGTTCACCGTGACGGCCGGATCGTCCACCGTGGCCTCAAGCACTTTCACCGGATTCTTGCCGTAGTTGGTGAAGCGGACGACGCGGGAGACGCCGGTCGTCTCCTCGCCGCGCGGCGGATTGACGATGACCACCGACGGCTGAACCTCCAGTCGGGCGGGAACGATGCCGTTCACATCAACCGTGACCTCGTTTTGTTCGGGAATGTTCGTCTTGAGCGTGACCGTTGCCCGAAGGTTCCCGGGCGCGAACGGGGGGACCGCTGAGATACGCAGGTCGAATTGCTTGCCCGGGGTCTTCTCGACCAGCTCGGCCTTGAACTTGCTGTCGGCCGGTTGGTCGAGCGTGAGCTTGAGCGGGTTGTCCGTGTTGTTGGTCAGGTTGACGATGCGCTCCTGCGGTTCCTGGGTGGTGATCCTCGCGAAGTTGGCCGACGGCGGCGTCACCTCGACATAGCGCTTAACCTCCCCCTTGAGCTTAAGGCGCAACTCGGGCGTCACCGGATCGTTGGAACTGATGGTGACGGACTTTTCAAAATGTCCGCGAAGCTTGTTGCTCGCCAGCGAAAACGGAAACTCGCCGCTTTCTCCGGGGGCGATTGTCTTGGGGTAGTTGCCGGCAATCGTGCATCCGCAGGACGGCTTGACGCGGGATATCTCCAGGGGAGCGTCGCCTCCGTTGGTGATCTTGAAACTGTGCGCCAGGGGCGGACCGACCCACGTCTGACCGAAGTCGTGGGCTTCCTCGTCCGGCTTGGCGACCGGATGCGGTCCCTTGACGTCTTCCGGTTTCATCGGTTGGAGCGGCTTGGCATCATACCCCGGAGGCGGATCGACGAGTTTGCCGTCCTGGCTTACCTTGATCGGTTCTTTCGTCTGAACCGAGATTCCCTTTTCTTTCAGTCCCTCCGCCGGCGGTCTGGCGACTGCCAGGCCGGTCCAGGCGGCGAGGGCTGTCAGAGCCACGGCAAGGGCCGATCCGATTCGGCCAAGATCACGTGCCGCGGCGCCGAAGCAAACCGCCGACCCCTTGGCTGATTCGCGCGATGGTGTGTTCATGTGTCGTATTCCCGTTCCAACAGACAAAACCAAGACAATGTTCGTCACGATGACGGATCATCAACTCGGCGGTTTCCAAAAAAACGCAACAAGAAGGAAATTGCTCCCCCCCGAATTTGAAGGGCCGACCGTCCCAATGACTACGGTCCGCTGACACCCTATTTATACTCGGTTTCGACCGCGCCGGGCAACGGGTTAACTTTTTAGTTACTGGGTCGTTACCGTAAACGCGGCGATCAAAAAATCACGAATACCACAACCGTTCGACTCGCACGCATCCAACGTCCCCATCGGCCAACGGGATTACTGAATCAACCGTTGTGTTCGCAGGATCGGCCCCGCGAGGGAGTCCGCGCGGGATGGAAGTCCGAAATGACGTTTTCCGACCACGTGCCGCCGTAGGCGGAACCGATAGAATCGCACCGCAACGCCGGGGCGATTGTCGCGCCGTCGTAACATGGAGGGCGGACGCACGGAGCGTAACTCTTGCTCGAAACACTTTCGGCTCGCCAACGTGCGCTCGTTCTGATCGGCTCGATCGGTCCGCTGGGTTTTCTGCCGGCTTCGGGAACGGTCACCGTGGCGGTCGTCGGTCTACCGCTCTTCTGGCTGGCGCGGAACTGGCCGACGTCGCTCTATGTCGG
>ERZ1292633.2653-Hain-H41-02um-R1-2653-length-18065-cov-4_pt1 | contig 18065 bp, 19 predicted proteins | sample MGYA00564406_ERZ1292633 | MGnify/ENA primary metagenome ERZ1292633 (study PRJEB36523, sample SAMEA6512639) | groundwater metagenome | collected 2019-01-08 | study: AquaDiva: Metagenomics assemblies of 32 groundwater samples | reverse complement strand
CAAAACCCACGACCCCGGCGAGTGGCTAGAGTTGGCCCCGGATTTTTCCAGGCCGCTGGCCGAACAACTGGTGGAGTTGATCCTCAACTTCGAGCCGGACCTCGCGGAGAGCATCAAGTGGAACATGCTGTGTTTCTCGGGCCGCAAGCTCGTCTGCGGCCTCAGCGCGTGTCAGAAGCATGTGAGCGTCGCGTTCTTTCGGGGCACGGAATTGTCTGACCCCGCCGGGCTGTTCGAGCCAGGCAGCGCGGGCAATACCAACATCCGCAGCATCCGGCTCACTACGCTGGAAGGGTTTAATCGGCGGGCATTTCAAACCTTGTTGCATGGCGCGGTGGAATTGGACGCCGATCCTACAATTCCGCCCGCACCTAAAGTGAAGCGCAAGCCGTGGCCGATGCCGAAGTTTTTCAAGGAAGCGCTGGCGCAAAGGAAGCATCGCGCGGCGGCGGAGAATTTTCGCTCCCTCTCTCCGACCTGTCAGCGCGAATATCTCGTCTGGCTTTCCACTGCAAAACTTCCCGAGACCCGGGCCCGGCGGCTCCAACAAACCCTCGCGGCCTTGCGCCAGGGACGGAAATGGGCCCAGCGCAAGGCGGCCTAGTGCGTTACCCGTTCGGGTGATGGAAATTTTCTTAGCTTCTGCGTCGGCTTTCTTTAGAGTCTGACGCGTTATTCATTGCTGACATGAAATCCGTTCCATTGCCCGCCGCCCTGTTCACCCTCAATCGCGCGCGTTTGATCAAAGCACTCGTGCCGCGCGCCGTCGCGGTGTTGAATGCCAATGACCTCATGCCGACGAATGCCGACGGCACGATGGGCCACCTGCAAAACGCCGACCTCTTTTATCTCACTGGCATTCATCAGGAGGAAACCATGCTCCTGCTCGCGCCGGATGCGTTCGATCCGAATCATCGCGAGATTCTATTCGTCCGGCAGCCCAGCGAGCATCTCGCCATCTGGGAAGGGCACAAGCTCACGAAAGAGCAGGCCACCAAAATTTCCGGCGTCAAGAACGTGAAGTGGCTCTCCGACTTTCCGACGTTGTTCCGCCAGATCGCCTGCGAGTCCGAAGTCCTTTATCTCAACAGCAACGAACATCAGCGCGCGGGCAACGAAGTCGAAACCCGCGATGAACGCTTCGTGCGCGAATGTCAGCGGATGTTCCCGCTGCACCGTTACGAACGGCTCGCGCGCGTGATGCACAGTTTGCGCGTGGTGAAGTCGGAACATGAAGTCGCTGCCATCAAGGCGGCGTGCGATCTCACGGGCAAAGGTTTCAAGCGCGTGTGCAAATTTGTGAAGCCCGGCGTGAACGAAGCCGAGGTGGAAGCCGAGTTCGCGCACGAGTTCATCCGCCACAAAGGCCAGTTCGCCTACCTGCCCATCATCGCGGGCGGCGCCAACAACAACATTCTCCACTACAACCAAAACGATCAGCCGTGCAAAAAGGGTGAGTTGCTGCTGCTTGATGTTGCGGCAGGTCTCGGCAATTACATGAGCGACCTCACGCGCACGATTCCGGTGAGCGGACGTTTCACGCGGCGGCAAAAGCAGGTTTACAACGCCGTGCTGCGCGTCTTTCGCGCGATGACCAAAGCGATGATCCCGGGCAAAACCACCAAAGACCTGCGCACCGAATGTGAGGAATTGACGGCCAAGGAGTGCGTGGACCTCGGTCTATTGAAGCCTGCGCAACTCAAGAAGTCCACGCCGGACAATCCCGCCGTGCGCCCGTTATTCATGCACGGCGTCTCGCACCCCATTGGTCTCGATGTGCATGACGTGACTTACAATCACCTCAAGATCGCGCCCGGCTGGGTGCTGACCTGCGAGCCGGCCATCTACATCAAGGAGGAAGGTTTCGGCGTTCGCTTGGAGAACACCATCCTCGTCACTGAAACCGGCCAACGCGATCTGATGGCCGAAATTCCGATTGAAGCCGACGAGATCGAAGCCTTGATGAACCGGCGTTGAATTTTCCCCAATTAGAATCACCAACCAATATGAAACCCTACTGGCAAGGCGTCTTTCCCGCCGTCACCACCCAACTCAAACGCGATCAATCCCTCGACCTCGACGCCACCGCGCGTCACATCGAAGTCCTCATCAAGAGCGGCATCAACGGCCTCGTTGTCTGCGGTTCACTCGGCGAAAATCAGGCGCTCGACCGCGATGAGAAACGTCGCGTCGTCGCCTGTGCGATTGAAGTGGCGAACGGTCGCATCCCGGTGCTGAGTGGCGTGGCCGAATCCAGCACCAGCCTCGCGATCCGTTACACGCGCGATGTCGAGGAACTCGGCGCCGCCGGCATCATGCTCCTGCCCGCGATGCTCTACAAAGGCGACTCGCGCGAAACACTCGCGCATTTCCGCGCCGTGGCGAAATCCACGGATTTGCCGATTATGATTTACAACAACCCGATCAGCTACGCGAACGACATCACGCCGCAGATGTTTGCTGGACTGGCGGACGTGAAAAATTTCGTCGCGCTCAAGGAAAGTTCCGGCGACGTGCGCCGCATCACCGTGCTGCACAACACTGTCGGGGGGCGTTACGCCATCTTCACCGGCGTGGACGATCTGGCGCTCGAAGCGAGCAGCCTCGGCATTGACGGCTGGGTGGCGGGCAGTGGCATCGCGTTCCCGGCGGAGAATCAATACTTCTGGGAACTCACGCGGCGGGGCGAATGGGACAAGGCGCGGGAGATTTATCGTTGGTTCACGCCGCTGCTACATCTCGATACGAACGTGAAGTTCGTGCAATATATCAAACTCGCCGTGCAGGAATGTGGTCTTGGCTCCGAGGTGGTGCGCGCCCCACGCCTCACGTTGACCGGCGAGGAACGCAAGCGCGTGCTCAAGATCATCCACGACGGCATCAAGAGCCGCCCGAAAATCCCGAAGCGCAAATGAGGCAGATTCGCGTCATTGATTCCCACACTGGCGGCGAGCCGACGCGCGTTGTCATCAGCGGCGGGCCGGAACTGGGCGACGGCTCACTTGCCGAACGCCGCGAGCGTTTCGCCCGCGACTTCGACAAGTTCCGCAGCGCCGTCGTCAACGAACCGCGCGGCTCGGATGTGTTTGTCGGCGCGTTGTTGGTTGAACCGCAGGACAAATCCTGCGTGGCGGGTGTCATCTTCTTCAATAACGTCGGCGTGCTGAACATGTGCGGGCACGGAACGATTGGCCTCGTCGTCACGCTCGCGCACCTCGGTCGCATCAAACCTAGCGCACACAAAATTGAAACGCCCGTTGGTGTCATCACTGCCACGTTGCACGATAATGGCGAGGTTTCCTTCACCAATGTCCCGAGCTATCGCAAAGCCAAAGCCGTCACGGTGGACGTGCCCGGCATCGGCAAGATCACTGGCGACGTCGCGTGGGGCGGCAACTGGTTCTTCCTCGTCGAACAACACGGCGAACCGCTCACGCTCGCGAATGTCGAACGCCTCACCGATTTGTCGTGGCGCATCCGACAGGCGATCAATGCGCAAGGTTTCCCTGAAGTGGATCACGTCGAACTTTTCGGCCCGCCCCAAACGCCCGGCGCGCAGTCGCGCAACTTCGTGTTGTGTCCCGGCAAAGCCTACGACCGCTCGCCTTGCGGCACGGGCACGAGCGCCAAGCTCGCGTGCTTGTTTGCTGATGGCAAACTCAAGCCCGGCGAAACGTGGCGACAGGAAAGCATCGTGGGCAGTTATTTTGATGGCACGGTGTCTGTGGAGAATGGCGAAGTGCGCCCGACGATTCGCGGCTCGGCCTTTGTGAACGCGGATTCAACTTTGATTCTGAACGACGCCGATCCGTTCTGCTGGGGGATACGGTGATGAGTGTGTTGAAGTCCGCCCTCACCCCGGCCCTCTCCCCCAGGAGAGGGAGTAGCAATCGGGCGCTTCTGGCATTTTGGGAGCGGCTATCACAAACCCAGCGGCAGGATTTGTCGAGCGGCGGCGCAGAATTCTCCCTCTCCCTGGGGGAGAGGGCCGGGGTGAGGGCGAGCGTTGCACTAACTTTCCTACTCATACTCTTACTCTTACTCTCACTCCTCCCCGCCTACGCCCAAGGCACCAAAGCCGATTACGAACGCGCCCAATCCCTCGCCCGCCGCACCGAGCAGAAAATTTTCCGCACCAGCCTCAAACCCAACTGGCTGCCGGGCACGAATCAATTCTGGTATCGCCTCCAAACTGACGCGGACAAGTATGAAGTCGTGCTCGTGGACGCCGACACCGGAAAAATCAAACGAGCAGCGGACTCAAAATCCCTTGGCTTGCCAGCGCAGGAAAGTGTTTCGACTTCGCAACAGCGCCGCGTAAGCGTTCGCCCTTCGCAGCGCACCGGCGAAAGCACCGCCATCAGTTTCAACAACCAGCTTGCCGATGCGGTGGAATTGTTTTGGATAGATGTCGACGGTAAGCAGCAGCCATATGGTCGGGTGCGTCCGGGCGACACACGGGAACAACACACTTACGCGGGGCACGTGTGGCTGGTGGCGGATTCGGTAGGCAACACGCTGGGCGTGTTCGAGGCGACAGCGGAGAAGCTGGAAGTCGTTGTGGATGGCAAACCGGAGCGAACCACCGCGTCGGAACGACCACGTCGCCGGGAGCGCTCGGGTGAATCGCCCGATGGCAAATGGTCAATTCAGTTCACAAACCACAACGTCTTGCTCGTCGAGAAGGAATCCGGCGGCGCTACGCAACTCACGCAGGACGGCACGGAAGAAAAACCTTATCGCGGGCCGGTGGCGTGGTCACCAGATTCACAGAGTTGCGTGGTGCAATCCGTTCGCACGGTGAAGCAGCGAGTCGTCACGCTGGTCGAATCCTCGCCGCGCGATCAGTTGCAGCCGAAGATTCAGACGTATGATTATTTCAAGCCCGGTGACGACTTGCCGCAGCCGCGACCAGTGTTGATTCGGGTGGCGGATAAAACGGTTGTGCCGGTCGCGAATGAATTGTTTCCAAGCTTCTTCACGGAGAGCGGGCGACTGGACATCCGCTGGGCGCCGCGTGGGGATGAATTCTATTTCGATTACAACCAGCGCGGGCATCAGCTTTATCGCATCATCGGCGTGAACGCGACGAGCGGCGCGGCGCGCGTGGTAGTGGAGGAAGCCAGCAAGACGTTCGTGGATTACAGCAACAAGACCTGGCGGCACTGGCTCGACCAGACCGGCGAGTTGCTTTGGATGAGCGAACGCGATGGCTGGTGTCATCTCTGGCTCTACGATGTGGCGACGGGTGTGGCGAAAAAACAAGTCACGCGCGGCGAGTGGGTGGTGCGCAGCGTGGTGAAGGTGGATGAAAAGGCGCGACAGGTCTGGTTTATGGCCAGTGGTCTGCGTGCAGGCGAAGACCCGTATCATCTGCATCTGTGTCGCGTGAATCTGGATGGCTCGGGCTTCGTGCAACTCACGCAGAGCGACGGCAATCACTCGGTGGAGTTTTCGCCCGACGGGAAATCTTTCATCGCGAAATGGTCGCGCGCGGATCATCCGCCGGTGCATGAACTGCGCCGCAGTGAAGATGGAAAATTGGTCTGTGAACTGGAGCGCACGGATGCGAGCGCGTTGCTCAAGGCGGGTTGGACGATGCCGGAACGGTACGTAGCCAAAGGTCGCGACGGCAAGACGGACATCCACGGCGTCATCATCAAGCCGTCGAACTTCAATCCACAAAAGAAATATCCGGTGGTGGAGGAAGTCTATGCCGGGCCGCACGGTTCGTTTGCGCCGAAGGAATTTGGGCGACTCCTGCGTCAGCACGCGATTGCGGAACTGGGCTTCATCGTCGTGCAGGTGGACGGCATGGGTACGAATCATCGTGGGAAAAAGTTTCACGACGTGGCGTGGAAGAATTTGCAGGACGGAGGTTTCCCGGATCGCATAGCGTGGCTGAAGGCGGCGGCCAAGACGCGGGCGTGGCTGGACCTGAAGCGCGTCGGCATTTACGGCGGCTCGGCGGGTGGGCAAAGTGCGATGCGGGCCTTGCTCGACTATGATGATTTTTATTCGGTGGCCGTCGCGGATTGCGGTTGCCACGACAATCGCATGGATAAAATCTGGTGGAACGAACAATGGCTCGGCTGGCCGCTGGACGAGTCGTATGTGAAAAGTTCCAACGTGGAAGATGCGGCCAAGCTGCGCGGCAAGCTGTTGTTGTTTGTTGGCGAACTGGACAAGAATGTTGATCCGGCCTCGACGATGCAGGTGGTGAACGCGCTCGAAAAGGCGGACAAGGATTTTGATTTCGTGTTGATGACGGGTGTGGGGCACGGCTCGGCGGAAACGCCGTATGGCACCGGGCGACGGATGGATTTTCTCGTGCGGCATCTCCACGGTGTCGAGCCGCGCGCGAAGTGATATGAACAAGCGAATCTTGATCATCGGCGGTGGAGTCATCGGCCTGAGCGTCGCGTATGAGTGCGCGAAGCGTGGGCTGGAGGTGACGTTGCTGGAGCGCAATGGCGCGGAGCGGGACGGCTGCTCCTTTGGCAATGCGGGAATGATCGTGCCCAGCCATTTTGTGCCGCTCGCCGCGCCGGGCATGGTGGCGCTCGGCCTCAAGTGGATGTGGAATCCCGAGTCGCCGTTTTACATCAAGCCGCGTTTCGATGCGGAGTTATTCGAGTGGGCGCACAAATTTTGGCGCGCGGCCAATCCGGGTCACGTTGCCCGGTGCGCGCCGTTGATTCGCGATCTTAGTTTTGCGAGCCGCACGTTGTTCGAGGAGTTTGCGGCAAAGACGGGAAATAGTTTCAGCCTCGTGACGAAGGGCCTTGTGATGTTGTGCAAGACACCGCACACGTTGGAGGAGGAGGCGAAGTTCGCCGCGCGAGCGAATGAACTTGGTGTGCCAGCAGAGGTGTTGGGCGCCAAACAACTCGCGCAACTCGATCCCGGCGTGACGATGGACGTGGCGGGCGGTGTTTATTTCCCGAAGGATTGCCAGCTCACACCGGCGCGGTTTCTCGCGGCGTTGCAAGCGGAGTGCGTGAAGCTGGGCGTGGAGTTTTGTTGGAACGCGGAGGTAACGGGTTGGAACATTTGCGGTGGGCGAATCAACTCGGTCACCACGACGCGCGGTGAATGTGGTGGTGATGAAGTCGTGCTGTGCGGCGGATCGTGGTCGCCGGTGGTGGCGCGCGGGTTGGGGCTGAACATCCCGATGCAGGCGGGCAAGGGTTACAGCCTCACATTGTCGAAGCCGCGACAGTTGCCGCAGATTTGTTCCATCTTCACCGAGGCGCGTGTCGCGGTGACACCGATGGACGGCGCGTTGCGTGTCGGCGGCACGATGGAGATCGCGGGCTTGAACGAGGACGTCAATCCCGTGCGCGTGCAAGGTATCGTCAAATCCGTGCCGAAGTATTATCCTGAGTTTCGCGTGGAAGATTTTGCGGGCATCCATCCGTGGCGCGGGCTGCGTCCCTGTTCGCCGGACGGGATGCCCTACATCGGGCGGACGGAGAAGTTTTCCAATCTTACACTGGCGACCGGCCATGCGATGATGGGCTTGAGTCTTGGGCCTGTGACGGGGAAACTGGTCGGAGAAATCGTGAGTGGCGACAAGCTATCGCATGATTTAAGTCTGTTGTCGCCGGATCGGTATGCGGCTTGAATTCAATTTGCCTATGAATCTGACTGGCCTTTCTTTTATTGCAGGAAAACAAACGGCGGTGGGTGGAAAAACTTTCCGCGCCATCAACCCGCGCACGTACGCGGCGCTGGCAACTGACTTTCACACGGCATCCGCAGCAGACGTGGACGCAGCGTTGCGCGCAGCGGACGAGGCGTTTCAATCGTATCAATCTGTCCCCGGTGCGACGCGGGCGGCGTTTCTCGAAAAGATCGCCGAGGAAATCATGGCGCTGGGCGATGTGTTGTTGCAGCGCGCCGCAGAGGAAACGGGGCTGGGGCTGGACCGGCTCACGGGTGAGCGGGCGCGGACGTGTGGGCAGTTGAAGTTGTATGCGGCGACGGCGCGCGAGGGTTCGTGGGTGGACGCGCGGATTGATCGGGCGTTGCCGGAACGCCAACCGCTGCCGCGCCCGGATTTGCGCCGGATGCTGTTGTCGCTCGGGCCGGTGTTGGTGTTTGGTTCTAGCAATTTTCCGTTCGCGTATTCGGTGGCGGGCGGTGATACAGCGAGCGCATTAGCGGCGGGATGTCCAGTGGTGGTGAAAGCGCACGAAGCGCATCCGGGCACGAGTGAACTCGTCGCACACGCCATCAATCGCGCTGTCGCCGCGTGTGGGATGCCGCCGGGAGTTTTCTCGTTATTGCAAGGTGACGGACGCGTGATCGGCGGGCCGCTCGTGCAAAATCCGTTGACGCAGGCGGTGGGTTTCACCGGCTCGCTCCGGGCAGGTCGCGCGTTGGCGGATCTGGCGGCGGCGCGGCCCGAGCCGATTCCGGTGTTTGCGGAGATGGGGAGTTTGAATCCGGTGTTCCTGTTGCCGGGCGCGTTGAAGGATCGCGCGGAGAAAATCGCCGAAGGTTTTGCCGCGTCGTTCACTTTGGGCGTCGGGCAATTCTGCACGAAACCGGGTTTGGTGTTTGCGGTGGCGGGGCCGGAGTTGGATGTGTTTCTGGCGGCAGCCAGCGAGCGCGTGAAGAAAATTTCCCCAGGCACGATGCTGCATCGCGGTATTTGCGACACGTTCGCTGCCGGCAGCGCCGTAATGGAAAAACTTTCCGGCGTGCGCGTGTTGGCACGAGCAGAGGCGGGCGCGAATGCACAACGCACCGAAGGCGCGGCAGTGTTGATGGTGGTCGAAGCGGAAACATTTTTACGTGAACCGAAGCTGGCGCATGAAGTCTTCGGGCCGTTCGCACTGGTGGTGCGGGCGAATTCGGTGACGGAACTCGAAATATTGGCGCAGCAACTGGAAGGGCAGTTGACCGCCGCACTGCACACGACGGACGTGGACGCGGAGATCGCGGGGCGTTTGCTGCCGGTGCTGACGCGCAAAGCAGGCCGCGTGATCTTCAATGGCTTTCCGACCGGCGTGGAAGTTTCGCCAGCCATGCAGCACGGCGGGCCGTATCCGGCTTCGACCGATTCACGTTTTACGGCGGTGGGCACGGCGGCATTGTTGCGTTGGGCGCGGCCCGTCTGTTTTCAGAATACCCCAGCGGCGCTTTTGCCCGAGGCATTGCGCGATGGTAATCCGCTCGGAATCTTGCGCATGGTCGAGGGCAAGCCGGCGATCCATTGACGGAACGAACGTGGCGGGGATTTCTTGCTCGCCGGGTTGTCCAAGCGGCGTTAGCGTTGCGCCATGATGAATCCTGCCGAGCAGACGCAGAGCGAACGCCGTATCGAGGGCGGCGCGTTTCATCCTGATCTGCTCAATGGCCGCGCTTCGGGCGAAGTGCTGATCGGGTCTGATGCCGTGCAGTTCCGGTCGGACAAAGGTAATTGCGATCTGCCGTTGGCTGGCTTGAAGATCGAACTGGGCGGCGCGAGCGACCGGTTGATTTTCTTTTCGCATCCCGCGCATCCCCAAGTCACGATCCACACTCCGGACTTGAGCTGCTTGAACCATCCGGTGCTGGCGAACAATCCGGCGTTTGCAGCGCAACGGAAGAAGCTTCGGGCCACTCGGCGCCGGGGCTGGTTGCTGTTGCTGGGGTTTACCGGCGTGGTCATCGCGGGCTTGTTGGGATTATTTCTGGCGCGCGGCAGCCTGGTGCGCACGGCGGCGAAGGTCGTGCCGGTGGATTGGGAGATCAAGACGGGCGACGCGTTGTTGGAACAGGTCATCGCAGGAAAACGCATCATCAAAGACCCGGCCATAGAAGCGCAGTTGAAGTTGATCACTGATCCGTTGGTGGCGAGCCTCAAGGACAACCGTTACCCGTTCAAGTTCCATGTCGTCGAGGACCCGATGTTGAATGCCTTTGCGTTGCCGGGCGGAAATCTGGTGATCCACAGCGGCTTGTTGTTGGCGGCGGATTCGCCGGAGGAAGTCGCCGGGGTGTTGGGGCATGAGATCGCGCATGTCACGCAGCGACATAGTGTCCGCAGCGTCATTTCATCGGCGGGATTGTTTCTGGTGGTGCAAACGTTGTTGGGCGACGTGACGAGCATCGTGGCGGTGCTGGCGAACAACAGCGCTTTTTTGCTGGACCGGAAATTCTCCCGGGACTTCGAGCGCGAAGCGGACGAGCAAGGCTGGGAATATCTGCTCGCGGCGAACATCAAGCCCGAAGGGATGATCACATTTTTCCAGAAGATGCACGAAGAGGAACAGCGGTTGCGGAAAAAAGTGGAGGAGACGACTTCAGTTGATACGGAAGGGGCGATGTTCAAGGCGTTGAGTACGCATCCGGCCACGGACGAGCGCATGAAGCGCCTGCAAGCGAAGTGGGACAAGCTGGAGCAGAAAACCGGCTACCGCACTTTCGACTTGAACTACGCCATGTTCAAAGACAGCCTGCGCTCCAAGCTTCACTCGACAGAAAAAGAAACGGATCGGAAGGATAAATAGATGAACACCACCATTGCCGGCCGCCCTTCGTTCGCCCATATGCACGTGGATCTGGACCCGGGCGAAAGCATCATCGCGGAGTCCGATGCGATGGCGAGCATGGCCGCCGACCTCGACATGACTGCGAAGTTCAACGGCGGATTGTTCTCAGGGCTTTGTAAAAAATTTCTCGGTGGCGAATCACTTTTCGTCAACGTGTTCCAGAACAACACCGACGGACCGCGCCGCGTGACGTTGGTGCAGCCGACGCCTGGCGACATGGGGGTGATTGAACTCAACGGCAACAGCCTGTGTTTGCAACCGGGCGCGTATATCGCTTCGACGCCGGGGGTGAAGCTCGGTTTGAAGTGGGCGGGGTTTGCCTCGCTGATCGGGCGCGAGGGTTTGTTCAAGCTGGTTGTCTCTGGCACGGGCACGGTTTGGTATGGCGCGTATGGGTCGCTGATCGAAAAGCCGGTGGATGGCGAGTTCATCGTGGATACAAGTCATCTGGTGACCTACGAACCGCAGTTGAAGTTGAAGGTGCAACTGGCGGGCGGGATTTTCAGCAGCTTCTTCGGGGGCGAAGGTCTGGTCACGCGCATCAACGGCAAGGGCAACATCGTCATCCAGACGCGCAGTCTGGAAGGTTTGAAGAGTTGGTTGAATCCGCGGCTTTGATTTCCTCACATGCAAACTGAAATCGTTCACAGTCCCGGCAACGCCGCTGCGCGCGTCCAGTTGGATGCAGGCGAAACCATCACGGCGGAAGGCGGCTCGATGATCGCCCTCGGCGGCGAGGTGACGCTCCAGACCAGCACGCATCAAAAGGGTAAAGGCGGACTGTTGAAGGCGGCGAAGCGCTGGCTCGGCGGTGAATCCTTTTTCCTCAATCACTACACGGCAGGCGGGGCCGGTGGCGAAGTGTGGCTGGCGCAGACGTTGCCCGGCGACATGATGAAGCTGGCGCTCGATGGCCAGACACTGGTCGTGCAGGCGGGTTCGTTTGTGGCGTGTTCCTCGGGTGTGGGAATGGAAGTAGGCTGGCAAGGTTTCAAGAATTTTCTCTCGGGGGAAAGCCTGTTTTGGCTGCGTATCGGGGGCACGGGGAAATTGATCTTGAGTTCCTACGGCGCGATTTATCCGGTGCAAGTGAACGGCGAATACATCGTGGACACGGGGCACATCGTGGCGTTTGAGGAGACGTTGCAATTCAAGCTGAGCAAGGCGGGCAAGAGCTGGTGGTCCTCCATTCTTGGTGGCGAAGGCTTGGTCTGCAAATTTCAAGGGCAGGGCATCGTGTGGTGTCAATCGCATAACGCGCCGAGCTTTGGGTTCGCGATCGGTTCAAAACTTCGGTCGCGCTGAAAAGGAACGCCATGAATCAACAGACCACCGAATACGAATATCGCGTCGCCGCCCAGCCGGACTTCAGCTTTTTGACCGTGCGCTTGCAACCCGAGCAGACCATCAAGGTGGAAGCGTCCGCGATGGCGACGATGGACACCAACCTGCGCATGAAGACCAAGATGCGTGGCGGTCTGGGGCGTTTGATCACGGGTGAATCGCTTTTCATCAACGAGTTCACCGCGCAAAGCGGCCCGGGCGAAATCGGCATCGCGCCCGGTGCGCCCGGCGATCTGGATCACGTCTATCTGGAGAACGACACGATTTTTTTGCAGAACACGGCATATGTCGCGTCGAGTCCCGCCGTCACCATCGAGACGAAGTGGCAGGGATTCGTGAAAGGATTTTTCTCGGGCGAATCGTTGTTCCTCATCAAGTGCTCGGGGCAGGGCGATCTCTGGTTCAATACGTTTGGCGGGATGATCGCGATTGATGTGAACGGCTCGTACACCGTGGACACGGGACACGTCGTGGCGTTCACGTCGGGCTTGGAGTATCGCGTCGGGCGGATCGGTGGTTACAAATCGCTGTTCTTCTCCGGGGAAGGGCTCGTCTGCCATTTCAGCGGCACAGGGCGGTTGTGGATTCAGACGCGGAAGATCGGGGCGTTCAGCAATTGGGTGTATCCGTATCGGCCACAGGGGAGGGATTGAGTGGTATCAATATGCTATCAGACATAAGACCAGAGCTTCTAGTCTATGCCACTGAGGTTCTGACCTGTGCCCCGGAGCGCGTGGTTTCAGTGTTGCAACAGACAGGATCAATCACCACTTGGCTTATTGATAATGGTAGCGCACTAGCCATCAAGGATCATGACGAGACGCTCATCATGAGAGATGGCTTTTCTCCCGGAGATTCGAGAGTACGTCCTGTTACTCTTGCCTTAAACCGCGTAATGGTTTCCGAAGTCTTGGGTTTGCATGGCAGTTTTCCTTCTTCGAGATTCTTTGTGGGATTTGGGTTTCCTAACCGTGAAGAACCACATCGCATGGTTACGCATTGTGAAACGTCCAGCCACTCACCGGTGCGATTAAGACTTCACACCTACAAAGACCTTGGAGACGCGGGCTTTGCCAAGGTAAGAGCTATCTTTGAGGAATGGTTTCCCGAAGCGACGGGACAGGGCTTTCACGGTGAGGTTTTCGATTGCCCCAAGTTTTCCATGGAGCGTTTCGCTGCACCAGCTCGCTTTCCTTATCCGCGCCAATTGGGTTGGGAAATTGTTATGCCGCATACCAATGAGGTCTTCTTTCCTTGGCTAGAATTGTTTTTTCAATTGCGGCGCAGGCTGCCGAAGTCGCAGCGAGTGGCTCTCCAATTCGTGTAAGGCATATGCATGGCATAAGAACACCGTGCTTGCTCATTGAAGAGCAAGGTGGCTGAGTAACCGCCGCGCGTTTCTGGCGGGAATAGTTGGGTTTTGTCGTGGGTCATTCAAACATTACAGATTATGGGAGTCAGTTTTAGATGCGTAGTGAATCCAAAAGTACCGTCGGTGGAGGTGTTCGTCACCGACGGCGAGAATCTTGCAATGGCCTATATTGGCACGCTGATGGGTGGCCTCGACCTCGACGGGCTGATGGAGGAGTCACTTGAGACGAATGGAGAGGAGGATGACACGGAAGACGACACGCCGACCATATTTTCTGCCTTGGATACATTCATTGACAAGAGCGGGGGACAAATCACAGGGATATTTCAACAGTGGTATCCACCCGCTGACGGACTTGCCGCGATTGCTGATACCCTTGCGAAGCTACGAAGCACGGAGGGCATTGCCGCTGTTCCTGACGAAGAAGTTCGCGAGGGTTGCATTTTTGATTTAGAAACTTATGCAAAGATGCTTGAGAGAGCACAGAGTCACGGATCTCTGTTCGTATTCTCATTTGATGTGTAGCGAAACAAGCGGATGGAGCAATACATTCGGAGCGAAAGCCGACTTGCCTTGCTTCTGATTGGGCGTAAAGTTTCCCCATGAGTTCAAGCGAGCTATCAAGTGCTGCACTCGAATTGTCACCGGACGAGCGTTTGGAACTGGCGCGGCGGCTGGTGGAGAGCGTGATTGAACCTCCGGCAGTCAAAGAAGCCGTGGCAGAGGGGGTCCGTCGCATCGAAGAGGTTGCATCAGGCCGGGTCCAAGGTCTGACCGAAGCCCAATATCGCGCGGCATTGGGATGAAGCTAATCTTTCACCCAGAGTTTCCCAAGGACATCCGGAAATTCGAGGGCGACTACGCGCAGATTTCTGAAGGCTTATCGAAGCGATTCCGACGCGAAGTGGATTCGGCGGTTGTTGCCATCCAATCAGCCCCAACCGCTGCCGGACACATTCTAAATCTTGGCTCGGCGATCGTGCCGGATTTGCGTCGTCGGAATCTGAAGGCGTTTCCCTTCTTCATTCTCTATGGCATCGTGGGTGAACAATTGATCTTCGGTTCAGTCATTCCCAGCAGGTCTGATCCGTTGACTTGGTTGACGCGCTTTTCTGGCTGAACGACCGAAATTCATTGAGCCGGATTCAAAACTGAATCGGCTCATTCGACTTGCCGCATTGCGAACAGCGCGAGCGGTCCACATCCGGGTCGTCCGTGTAAACCAACCCACAAGTTTCGCAGCGAAAAATCCGGTCTTCACTGGCGCTCGGGCGGAAGCGTCGTCGCCGCATCTCGGAATAGATCGTAAACGCCACCAGCCCGCTGAGCAGCAGGGTCACGTAACCAAAGATGAGCGTGTGGGCGGACATCAGGGAGTTGCGGCCAGCGCGTTGGTGGCGGGCAAAGTTTGCCACTCGAAGATCAACCGGCCGACGGTCAGTTGGGTTGAGTCGGTGAGCGGGGTGAAGCGGAGATTGCGGGCGATGGTCAGCGCGGTTTGGTCGGCAGTTTTTGATCCACTGCCCGGCGGGTTGATCGTGGGGGAAATCACCTGGCCGCGGGCATCCACGAGGACTTGCACGATGGTGTTGTTCAAACCCTCCTGCGCCGGTTGCTGAGGAATATTCTTCGGGGCGATGCGGAGGGGGCGACCTGCCAGCGCGCCATCCATTCGGAGTGCGGACGGACGTGGCGTGGTTTCAATCTCTGGCGGCGCCAAGACGACCGTCAGTGGCGGCGCGGTGACGTCAATTTCCCGGACGGTGGGTGAGTTGGTTTCGGCGTGGCGCAAAAAAATCGCGCCGAGTTGTTCCACTGGTAACGGCAGCAAACGCGGGGGCTCAGTCCAGCGGAACGGAGCGAACGTGATCTTCGGCAGGCGCAGCCAGGTGGCGGCGGCGAATCCCCGGGGATGCGGCAGCGCGAACAGCGTGGGATCATCGAGCTGTTGTTGTTCCGACTGGCGGGGAGCGATCGCGATTGAGGCGGCGTTTTTGACAACGCGCGGTGGTGGTGGGTTGCGATCGCTCAGGAAGTAGAACACGCCGACATGCAACGCGAACACGAGCGTGATGGAAGCAATCCAACGCCAGGCTGACCAGGAAGTTTCGTCGGTTACCGGAAGTTCGGCCGGGCGTTGCGAATCGAGCGGCGTGGAGTTCATGGCCGGGCGGGCAGGGGATTCGCCCGGGGTGAAGTGGCGATCAGGGCGTCGGGGATGCCGGCGTCGCGCGCGAGTAACTGGAGCGCCAGTACGTTTTCAAAGCGGACCGCTTTGTCCATGTAGATCACGAGTGTCAGCGGGGTGGGCGACTCTTTGACCGCCGATTTGAGACGCTCATTTAACGTCGCCGCTTCGATGAGTTGGTGCTCGAAGAAGTAACGGCCATTTTCATCCATGGCCACCTTGACGGTCGGTCGGTCCGTGCCCGGTTGGTTGTCGGCAACCGGCAGATTGATCCGCACCCCCGGAGTGAAAAGCCGCGAGCCCATCGAGATGAACATGACCAGCAGGAAAAAAACCGCCGCGTATGCCGTGGCATCAAACGGATTGCGGAGCAATCGGGTGCGCCGGGGAAATTTCATTGCGACTTGGCGCGACCGTTGTCGCTGACGATGTTCACGATCTCATTGGCGGCGCGTTCCATGTCGGTGACGATGGCATTCACGCGGCTGACGAGATAATTGTAGCCGGCATGAATCGGGATCGCCACCGCCAACCCGGCGGCACAGCAGATCAAGGCTTCACCGACGCCTTGAGACATCAGGTTATTGTTCGCGTAAAGCGCCTCGCCCTGGATCTTGATGAACGCCTTGATGAACCCCAGCACCGTGCCAAGCAAGCCGAGCAGCGGCGCGAGTTGCGCGATGGTGGCCAGCAGGTCAAGACGTTGTTCGAGCCGCGGCACTTCGCTGAGGCCGGCTTCTTCCAGCGATTCACGCACGCGTTCGCGTCCATGATCGCGGTTGAGGATGGCCGTCTTGACGAGTCGCGCGACCGGGCCGGGGGTCGCGTCACAGATGGAAATGGCTTCCACGAGATTGTCGCGCTTGATCACGGTGCGTACGCCGTTGAGGAACTCGGTGGAATTGATCTGCGCCCGGTGACAATGCAGGGCGCGTTCGATGAAGATCACGATCCCCGCTGCGCCCGCGAAAAAGATCACCCAGAGCATCGGGCCGCCGTTGGCGACGAGGCTGGCGATTCCCTGCGGGGTCGGATCAGCCTCAACGGCGGCTGCCAAGATGCTGTTGCTGGTGGTGGCCAGTAAATTTGCCATGGCGGAGTTATAGAGTTTGGCGCGCGAAGTTCCAAGTTCAACTTTGGGGCAGGCGGCCTAACCACTTTTGGCGGCGATTTCAGACTAGAACAAGCCGGTCGCGAACAGTTATGATTCGCGCGTGAACAACAAACAGATTTCCGCCGCCTACCAACTCGCCCGCGAACGTTACGCCGCGCTCGGGGTCAACACCGACACCGTCCTCAAGCAACTCGCCAAAGTTCCCGTCTCCCTCCATTGCTGGCAGGGTGATGACGTCGGTGGGTTCGAGAATTTCGGCGGTGCGCTGACCGGCGGCATCGTGTCTACGGGAAATTATCCCGGCAAAGCGCGCACGCCGGATGAACTCCGCACCGACCTTAATCAGGCACTCGCACTCATCCCCGGCAAACATCGCCTGAACCTCCATGCGTTTTACGGCGAATTCGGCGGCAAGAAAGTGGATCGCAATGAAATCCAACCGAAGCATTTCAAGAACTGGATTGATTGGGCCAAGTCCCAGCGCATCGGACTCGATTTCAACCCGACCTGCTTCTCGCATCCCAAGTCGGCGAGCGGGTTCACGCTGTCGCATCAGGACAAGGGCATCCGCGAGTTCTGGATCGAGCATTGCCAGGCCAGTCGCGAAATCGGTGCGGCGATGGGCAAAGCGCTCGGTTCAGCCACAGTCACCAACGTCTGGATTCCCGACGGCATGAAAGACACGCCCGCCGACCGCCGCGGGCCACGCGACCGCCTCGAACAATCCCTCGACGCTATCTTCAAGAAGAAACTCAATCCGAAACACAACCTCGACGCCGTCGAAGGCAAGCTCTTCGGCATAGGCGCGGAGAGCTACACCGTGGGCATGCACGAGTTTTATCTCGGTTACGCTGTAAAGAATCAAACGCTCGTCTGCCTCGATGCCGGCCATTATCACCCGACCGAAAACATGGCGGATAAAGTTTCCTCCGTGCTGTGTTTCGTGCCGGAGATTTTGCTGCACGTCAGTCGCGGCGTGCGCTGGGACAGCGACCATGTTGTCACGCTCACTGATGAATTGAACGCCATCGCGCAAGAACTCGTACGCGGCAATTACCTAGGCCGGACGCATATAGGTTTGGATTTCTTCGACGCGAGCATCAATCGCATCGCCGCGTGGACCATCGGCACACGCAACATGATCCGCGCGCTCTGCATCGCGATGCTTGAGCCGTACACGACCTACAAGAAGCTCGAACGCGACGGCGACTACACCTCACGTCTCGCGTTGATGGAAGAAGCCAAGACGCTGCCCTTCGGCGCGGTTTGGGATTATTACTGCCTCAAACAAGGCGTGCCCGTCGGCGCCGATTGGCTCGACGAAGTGAAGAGCTACGAGAAAACCGTGTTGAGCAAACGCGCGTAAGTTTATGGCCAAAAAAGTTTATCTGGCAGTGGACCTTGGTGCAGAAAGCGGTCGCGTCATGGCCGGCATCTGGAACGGCAAGAAACTCCAACTCGAAGAGATCAACCGCTTCTCCAACGGCTCGGTCGCGCTCGGCG
>ERZ1292633.2652-Hain-H41-02um-R1-2652-length-18066-cov-4_pt1 | contig 18066 bp, 14 predicted proteins | sample MGYA00564406_ERZ1292633 | MGnify/ENA primary metagenome ERZ1292633 (study PRJEB36523, sample SAMEA6512639) | groundwater metagenome | collected 2019-01-08 | study: AquaDiva: Metagenomics assemblies of 32 groundwater samples | reverse complement strand
AGGACGTTCGCTCGGGGAACAAAGTCTGTCTTTTGGGTAAGACGGTAGTTGACAATCTTTTCCCTAACATGGATCCGGTCGGACAGACCATACGCATTCAAAAAATCCCCTTCCAGGTTGTTGGAACCCTTCAGGCAAAAGGGCAAAACATGATGGGGCAGGATCAGGACGACATTATTATCGCCCCATTTTCGACAGTTCAGCGAAAAGTGATGGGAATCGATTACATCGGCGCCATCCTGATTTCAGCTCGCGATAAATCAATGTTACCCGCGGCGCAACAGCAGGTGACGTCGATCCTCCGAAATCGACATCGTTTACAGGAGTGGGAAGACAACGATTTTACCGTTCGCAACCAATCTGATCTTGCCTCAGCCGCGACAGCCTCCAACGCCATTATGACCACGCTTCTCGGATCAATCGCCTCGGTCTCGCTTCTTGTAGGGGGAATTGGCATCATGAATATTATGCTCGTCTCGGTGACAGAGCGCACCCGCGAAATAGGCATTCGCATGTCGATAGGGGCGAGGCGGCGTGACATTATGCAACAGTTTCTCATTGAGGCCGTCATGCTCAGTCTGATTGGCGGTCTGATCGGTATTGGTCTCGGGATGGGAGTATCTTCGATAATTGAGAAAACCGTTGGGTGGGCTGTCAATGTCACACCAGAATCAATCGGAATGTCCTTTGCCTTTTCGGCGGCAGTGGGGATGTTCTTCGGATTTTATCCCGCCCGCAAAGCGGCCAGTCTCAGTCCTATTGAAGCCCTTCGATACGAATAGAAACACGACAATTAGATTCTTGTATTGATAGCTTGATTTCATATTAACTCCATCTGCTTTCTCCTGATTAACATTTTTTGCCTGTCCGGTTCTCTTTCTTGACCTAAGTCGGTTCATTCAATCCGACAATGCCGATATCTTCAGATGAGATTGTGATCAAAGTCACTTGGTTGGTTGGCAAAATGATGTTTCATCGCCTCTACATATTGTTTCTGTCAATTGCGGTGGCTTCGTCGACGATAGTCGGCTCGACGGAAGTGCCTGACGGAAAATGCCTCAACTGCCATCGGGATCAAGCCGGAGTGGAACCAGCCATAAAGGCGCCGAATGTCGATACTTCCATCATCAAGTCCTCGGTACACCGATCTCTATCCTGCATCACCTGCCACGTTATCGATCCCCTCAAGAGTCACAAAGTTACGAAAGCCAGACCCTGCGCCACCTGCCATCTGGAGGAGGCAAAGGGATTCAATGAATCTCCCCATGCCAAAGGGAAGCTTGAGCACATTGAAAGAGTACCAACCTGCGAGACCTGCCACGGCACGCACGCGGTACTGTCGACCAAGGACCCTTTTTCAACGACTCATCGGAAGAATGCCCTCAGGATATGCATCTCTTGTCACGAGGATGAAGCAGTAACATCGCAGGCGCCGATGCTTCCAAAGCCGGCGCGAATTAAAGCGTATGAAAAGTCGGTCCACGGCTATGCGTTTATTGTAAAAGGGGAGGCGATAGCCCCCACCTGCACTGATTGCCACGGTAGCCATCGATTTCTTCCCGCTGACAATCCCAACAGTCCTATCTTCAAGCAACACATTTCAGCCACCTGCGGACAGTGCCACAGAGACATCGCGAATCACTACAACCAATCGGTGCATGGTATTTCCCTCGCCAAGGGGATACTGGAATCACCGACCTGCACCGACTGCCACGGTGAGCATGACATTCTTCAGCCAGCAAACCCGGAGTCAAAGGTCTTTGTGACAAACGTCTACAAAACCTGTTCCGACTGTCACACCGCCGAAAAGATCGTGGCGAAATTTGGTCTCAAGGCCGATCGCATTGCAACATTCAAAGAGTCATTCCACGGCGCGGCCTCCGAATTGGGGGATCTGCGGGTTGCGAATTGTGCATCCTGCCACGGTGTGCATGATATCTATCCGCAGAGTGACACGAGATCCATGATTCATGCCGCCAATATTGAAAACACCTGTGGAAAGTGTCACGAAGGCCTTCCTTCCGACTTTGCCACGGGGGCTGTCCATACATCGGCAACGGCGCAAGGTTCGGGCGGGGAATTCTATGTTCGTCAGTTCTACATCTGGTTTATTTCGATAATTATTCTTGCCTTCATTATTTATAGGGTGCTCGAATATAATCGCCGAATCAAAAGGGTCGACTAAGATGCGGGGGGTCGGATTCATCCACGTCGTCTGCCTCGCCGTCGTCATACTATTTCTACTGGCCCCCGGCAAGGCGCTATCCGATGACAATTGTTTGCTCTGCCATGGAAAGCACGATTTCCACCGTCTGGAGCCGACTGGACTCAAGATCAGTCTCTTTGTCGACACCTCGCTCCTAAAGAAATCCGTTCACGCGTCACGTGGGTGCGTCGATTGCCACGTCGACGTTGTGCAGATTCCTCATAAACCGGCGGTAACGGTAAACTGCAGAAGGTGTCACTACTCGGGCAATCCCGTCGGCGCTCCCCAGGGGGAGCTTTATGATCAGTATGCCCAGTCGGCTCACGGCAAGGCACTCTCTCAGGGCAATGGAAAGGCCCCCACTTGCCAGGATTGCCACGGAACCCACAACGTCATCGCACCGGATTCTCTGGGATCATCGATGTACAAAACCAGCCGCCCAAAAACGTGCGGCAAATGTCATATTGATATTTATGCTACTTATCGGGAGTCGGTACACGGTCACGCTTTAATAAATGGCATACTTGATGCGCCTGATTGCTCTGACTGCCACGGGGAGCATAGTATCAAAGGGGCGAGTGACCCACAGTCTCAGGTGTCTCCGGAACAGGTTTCGCATACCTGTGGATCGTGCCACGGTCCTATGGGGGTTGTGGCCAAATATGGGATCAAGACGGACCGAATAACCACGTTTGAAGAATCCTTCCACGGCATCGCTCACAAGATGGAAAACCGGACTGTGGCCAATTGCTCTTCCTGTCACGACTTCCACGATATTCGAAAGCCGAATGATCCCAAATCGACAGTTCACCCCGCTAACATTGTCAAAACGTGCGGCAAGCCCGGCTGTCATCCCGAAGCCACCGCTCAATTTTCGTCAGGGAAAATTCATGTCGACCCTTCCAAAGAGGAAGCGGGCTTAGTCTATTACATCACGAAGTTCTTTACCATCCTTACCGTGACAACCCTTGCGGGGTTGTTTGTCTTTATCATTCTGGATCTCGTTCGACGGGCTAAATCTTCTCAAGGCAAGCGGTGACCGATGACTGACAGTTTGACCCCAAAGCAGGAAGCGCGACAGGAACTGATAGAGTCTGTCACAAAAAACATTCTTGATTCCGCTCAACCCTTGATAGACCCGGATACCAAGCCCGAAGAGCTAAAAGCTACCGCCAACCAGATTACCGAGCGACTCAGCTTTGAAGCCAACGTTGCTTTCAGTGAGGTTGTCACCAGGTATGCCCGCAGAAAACGAATCGAAGTGGAAAAGCTCGTGGCAGAGCGGACATACCTTCGATTTGGGAAGAACTTTCGTGCCCAGCACATGTTGATGATAGTTTCTGTCATCATGCTGATAATCACCGGCATGCCCCTCAAGTTTCCGGACTATGGCATTTCAAAGTTTGTCATCCTCGACATGTTCGGCGGGGTTCAGAATTCCACTCTTATTCATCGCATAGCGGCAGTGGGACTCATTATAGTCGGCATCTGGCATCTGGGATATATTACCCTTTCGCGAGTTGGGCGGCGAGATTTCTGGCTCATGATTCCGCGTCCCACCGACGGGAAACATGCCTTCCACACGATCATGTACTACATCGGGCGAAGAGCCGCGGGGCCGAAATTCGGGCGTTTTTCATTTATAGAAAAGTTCGACTACTGGGCGGTCTATTGGGGCATGGTCATCATGATTGGCTCAGGATTGATCCTATGGTTCAAGGAAGGGTTCTCAAAGGGACTGTTTGATATCGCCCGTGAAGCGCATTCCGATGAGGGCCTGCTCGCTACCCTTGCGATTATCATCTGGCATTTTTACAACGTCCATCTCAACCCCGATGTGTTTCCCATGAGTTGGGTTTGGTTAAAAGGGACATTGACCGAATCGGAAATGAAGCATCATCATCCCCTCGAATATGCCGAGATTGTAGACGCCGAGAGGCAGGAGCTTCAGCGATCCGCTGAAGAAGAAGAGCAAAAGGCGGCAGGATGATCTCATTTGCAAAAGATGTGTTTGGGCTGTTTGTGCGCCATAGGCGCCTCCTTACGACCATTCTGGTCGCCGTGCTTCTACTCATAGTGGTTATCGGGGGGGTCTCCACTTACAAAATGAGATCGGCTCAATTCTGCACCAATTGCCACTATATGGAGCCATATGTCCGTCACTGGCAGACCTCCGGACACAAGGATGTTACCTGTATACAGTGCCATGATTACGGCGTCGGTCGACTCGCAGTGAATGCCATCAAATACTGGTCCACCTCCTATAATCCGCGTCCAAAGGCCAATGTGCATGACGCCAGCTGTCTGGCATCGGATTGCCATGAAGTTCGTCTTCTGAGCGGAAAGACCCAGTATCGCAAAAACATTACGTTTGACCATGCCGTCCATTTGGAAAACCCTTTGAGAGGCGAAAAGCTTCGTTGTACATCGTGCCACAACCAGATTGTGCAGTACAACGAAGAGGTGTCAGCCGAGCATATGGCGGTCAACGATATGAGTTGTTTCGTTTGTCACTTCAAGGATGCCGGTCAGGGGGAGGCAATCACCGGTTGCGACGCCTGTCATGGGATGCCCAAGACCAAAGTAGAGCACGGCGGCTTTACCTTTGACCACGAGCCGTATATGAAGATGAAGGTTGAATGCAAGCAGTGCCACACGCGCATTGTGAAAGGGGATGGCGCCGTGCCCGAATCAAAATGCTATTCTTGTCACGTCGAGCGATTGCGAGAGGAATTTAGTCGGGAACAACTGCACTCAATCCACGTCACTACGAACGGCATCGATTGTTTCCGCTGTCACTCCGAGATTGAGCACGGGAATTTCGAAATGGTCAGTTCGCTAGAAATACAGTGCGAGAATTGCCATGTCAGACAACACAACGGCCCGAAACAGCTCTATATGGGGATCGGCGGTACCGACACACTCGATATCCCCAGCGTGCATTTTGTGGCTCAGGTGTCGTGTGTCGGATGCCATACTCATCTGACTTCTCAAGGGGAACCGCTTGCCCATCAGGCCAAAAAGGAAGCCCAGCGGGCTTCATGCATCGCTTGCCACGGCCCCGGACGGGAGCTGATGTTTGACAATTGGATTGACGGCACTGCCAAAGTAGTTGCCGACTATCGGAAATATCTTGCCGCTGCAAAAGCTACAGCGGGAAAACTTGGTGGGTCGAAGACACAGTCAACATTGCTCCAGAGGGCTATCAGCACTGCCGAGACCGGATTTGCCTTTATCGAAGAGAGCCATATGTCCCACAACATCAGCTATAGCCTCTATCTCCTCAACAGTAACGCCGAACGGATTGCGGTTGCAATGACGAGCATTCAGCCGGGAGTAAAAACACCTCAGGTGGGAGCATCAATCCTGCCCGAGAACAGTTGTCTCACATTCTGCCACAGCAAGACGCTTTTCCCTGAAGAGGTTTCCTATAAAGGAAAGAAGCTTCCGCATGCAATGCACGCTATTGAATCCGAGCTGGGGTGCAAGTCCTGCCATTCAATTAGTGAGCACGGCAAAACTCAGATCGACAAGAGCGCCTGCGCCGATTGTCATGAAGATACGTAGCAGGGTAATTGAAAAAAAGGCGGCATTGAAGTCAATGCCGCCCTACTTATAGCCGTGAATATGATTAAGCCTTCAACTCCGAACCGCACTTCGGGCCGGCATCGGCATTGAACACTGCCACCACTGTTTCCCACGGCACTGATGGCCCGGGACGTGAGCAGTGTGTTTCAAAGGCATCGGCCAACGCCTCACCGACCTCCTGATCAGAATGTCCTTCAATCTCCATTCGGGGGACGAAATGAACGAGAGCGCCATCCTTGAAGATTGCAATTGATGGCGACGATGGAGGAATCTCCGGCATCAGTTCGCGGGCACGGGCGGTGGCTTCCATGTCAACACCTGCAAACACCGTCGTGAGATTATCCGGGATGACTTTATTCTGAAGCGCAACAGCCACGCCCGGCCTTGCCGAACCGGCCGAACAGCCGCAGACCGAATTGACAACTATGAGAGTCGTGCCCTTGGTGTTCTTTACGGCTTCATCGACTTCCGCGGCGGTGGTCAGCGATTTCAGGCCGATCCCTTCGAGTTCCTTCCACATGTGAGCGACGAGCTTTCTATCGTACAATGCCTGCATATATTCCTTTCCTTCCAGACGTTTTGATGGGCTAATATATAAGAATTCCAAGCTCTACGAAACTCTTCTTATAGGTCGAAACAGTGGGAGAGTCGGTCTCGTTCCCGAAGAAAGCGGGAATTTGGTGACGCAGGTTGAAAACACGATGTCCCCAATAATGACTCTCTTTAGGTTGACTACTTTGATGACGATAGTATCTTGAGGCCCAATATGCACCGACTTACCAGTATCATCGCCATCATCATCTCATTATTGACTTTGGGGGCAATCGCCGTCTCTCAGCCAGTGATGAAAGGGACTCCCCGATTTGATCAGTTCCGCGGAATCGGTGACAGCCGCACATGGGAAATCCGCCTTTACGATTCAGCGATCGGATACGTGGAATCGACGGTCGGTGATGCAAGTACTCCAAATGGCTCGGTCCTCCGAAGAAAAGTGGTCACTGACTACTCATTGACAGGGGGAATTCGAATTGAAAGTGACGGCACTCACTCTCTCAATCTCCAATCAGAATATCTTGGTGAAAAGACTTCGATCACGATGCAGGGCCGCTCAGAGCGGCTGGAGCTGTCCCGGAGAGGTAGTGAGGTCGCTGGTTTTGCGACCAGAGGCGGTGAGAAGATTGCCCAGACAACAACCCTTTCATCGACTATTAGGTATGCTTTCGACACCCCGGATATCGATCTCATCGAAATCTATCTTGCTACTCTTGATATCAAGGTTGGGGATTCCATCATCGACACAATTTTCGTTCCGCAAGTCATGTCAACCATGGTCCTTCGAGGGTATGTAAAACAGCTCGCCTCATTTGACAGAAAAGTGCTGAACCGCACCGATACCGCCTTTCATATACACATCACAGAGCCGCAGGAACAGGACTGGTATTTTACCATTAACAAGTGTCTTTCACACGTCCGGTGGCCGCAAAGGAATATTGGCATCTATCAAACGAAAGTGACTCGCGGCAAGATAAGCGCGGTAGCTACTACGACACCCGCTACGAAACTACCAGCACAAAACTTAAAGTCAGATACTGCGCCGCCCCAAACTTCGGGGCTAAATCGCGACTCTCTCATGGCTCGCTTACAGAAAGCTCAAAAGGATCGTCTTGGACAAGGCGGTGAGCCGCCGTCGCTACCGACACTCGCCTACATTGCACTCCTACCTCATGTAATAGTGTATCTGCTGTTAGCGATTGTCTGGTTTCTGGTGGTTACGAGAGGTTCCCTGCGCCAATCGCTTACATGGATAAGCATAGCGGTTGGAGTCGGGCTTGGCATTGTTGCCCTATTTACCCAGATTCCCTTCCAGCGATGGATCGCAATGACGATTGTTTATCCGGCCGTCACCGCAGAGGGGGGATCGCTGTTGTTATTTGGAATCCTTCCGGCTGTGGCGGGAGCGCTCATACAAGGACTCCTTCTCTTTTTTGGAGTCGGGGCGCTAAGCGGACGAGCGCGGGGAAGCGCTCGGCAGTTGGCGATTCTCGGCGGTGCAGTCGGAATTGGCTTTGGATTCCTGGAGGCTTGTTATATGCAGAAGGGTGTCGGAATCACGCCACTCGTCAATATGGCGCTGATTGAACGGGCGTTTCTGCTTGCTTTTCATGTGTCGGCGGGGGCACTTTTTGGAGCCTATCTTTTCAAGAATATTCGGCTCGCAGTAATCGCCGCAGTCGCGCTGATATGCGCGAATGCGCTTTTTCGGTATCTGCCGATGCTTGTTCAAACGCGAGTGGTCGAACTAGGCATCTTGTATTTTATCATGGCCATTGTATCGCTCGGCATTGCCATCTGGGCAATGATGACTATCCGAAACCTGCCTGTTACCAAGACTCGACCACGCCCGGTCGCTGACATCGATTCATCCTCCGACATCGCAAACGAAGCGCCGTCGGAATAAATATATTCGTCTTTATTGTGACGGGAATATTGCGTAGTCGTTTAGGGCGAACAGCCGCAGTCGCCATTTTGATTGGCAAGACGAATAACCAGCCCCGAACCGCCCCACTCACGGGTAACATACTCGACCTCGATCTGTGCGTCGGGTCCGAGATATTCTTTTAATTCTGGTGCGATATAGGCCGCGATACCGCTCGATTCGAGTTTTTCAAGTCCATCGATTGACTCATCCAGAGCCATCCCCAACCGGGGCCCGCCTCAGCCACCGCTTTGAAAATAGATGACCAGAAACTTGTCGCGGCCTCGTCCATCAGTCATGAGCCGAGCCAGTTCGGCCGATGCCTTGTCGCTTATGGTTAACACTACTATTAAGTACCTTTCTTCATTATCCCTATCGACCGTTCTATGCAACGGTCATACCAGTCAAAAAGTTCGCTGACGGCCCGTGGAATATCCAGCTAAAACAGACTTGTCAGGCCAATCGGATATCGCCATCTTATACCATTGGAAAACGAAGCCGGAAACGCCGATACTATAACAGAATAACAATAGAGCCAGGGAAACAGGCAGTATGTCGCTAAATGTTGTAGTATACGAAGATAATCAGTTCCGGGCATTCTACCCGCTTACCTACACGCGGCCGGTATTCACCCTCCGCGCTGGCATAGTCCCGCTTCACCTCCGGCTTAAGCGATTTTTCGGCAACATCAGCGTTAGCTGTGCGGCGAGGCACGACATCGCGCCGTTTCTTTCCGAAACAGTTCGCGATCTGCCCGTGAATATTGTCAAACGCGGCGACGGCGACCTCTTCTTTGTCAATGGTCGCTTACGCGACCCCGGGAATCTTGCTCAGCTCATCGACAAATGCACTCTCAATACCGTCTTCACCACCGACGATGGCATTGCCGGAGTCTTTCTCGTCGGCAACATGTTGAAAAATGCGCCTTCAATTGCCACTCCTGAGGATTTCGTAAAGCTTGTATCCGATGAGTGGGGAGATTTTACGCCTGTGCAAACTACAGCGACACTCTATCGCGGGCTCTGGGATATCATGGCCGATATCGAGGGCGAGATCGACGCGGATTACAAATGGCTTTCACCAACGTTTGGCGCGGTGAAAGATGTCAAGATTCACGACGGCTCCTGGCTCATTCATCGGGAGCAAATATTTCTTGGGGAGATGGTGGAAGTTATGCCCGGCGCTGTCATTGACGCCACCAAAGGCCCTGTCTATGTCGGGATCAACAGCCGCGTAGAATCTCATGCCGCGATTTATGGCCCGTGCGTCATCGGCGCGAACAGCGTCATTCTCGCGGGAAAAATTGCGGGCTCCTCAATCGGCCACACCTGTCGGGTTGGGGGAGAGGTCGAGGAATCAATTTTTCACGCCTATGTCAACAAGTATCACGCCGGATTCATCGGCCACAGTTATGTCGGTCAATGGGTCAATTTTGGGGCGATGACGACCAACTCCGATCTGAAAAATAACTACTCGACTATTCGCGTCACGGTGAATGGCGACTCAATCGATACCGGTTCAATCAAAGTTGGCTCGTTCATCGGCGATCATACCAAGTTTGGAATTGGCACCCTTCTCAATACGGGCATTGCAATCGGCCCCGCCTGCAACATTTTTGGTGGAATACTACTTACTGATCACGAAGTGCCTCCGTTCCAATGGGGAGCGACAGGGCGCTATCATCAATATCAATTTGATAAGGCAATGACGTCAATCTCAGCCGCCTGTGACAGACGAAACCACCAACTTTCAGCCCATGAAAAAGAGCTTCTCCGAAAGATTTCGGAGAACAGTGTCTCCGATAAAGGAATAATCCAATGGCCGTGAGAACCGATATTTTTATTAGTAGAGCGTCCGTAGTCATATTGCGTCGTGAAAATGTGAGTGACCATGCCTGAACTGCGTAAAGACCCCATAACCGGTCGCTGGGTGATCATATCCACCGAGCGAGGACGACGCCCCTCCACCTTTGGCTCGGTCGGCAAACGGACCTCGGCTAAGCTCTGTCCCTTTTGCCCGGGGCAGGAAGATGCCACACCGCCGGAAATACTCTCCTATCGCCAAAGCGGAACCGAGCCGAACAAACCGGGATGGTCCCTTCGGGTCATCTCCAACAAATATCCGGCCCTTCGCATTGAGGGACTTCTCATTCGCGAACCGGATGGGCTTTATGACAAGATGAGCGGCATCGGCGCCCACGAAGTGATAATCGAAACGCCCCACCACGATTTTGACATCGTCGATATGCCGGACAACGCCGTTCGAGATGTCTTTTGGGCCTTTCGCGAACGCATGCTCGACCTTGAGCGGGACATGCGTTTTAAGTACATTTTGATATTCAAGAATCATGGCGAAGCCGCCGGTGCTTCCCTTGAACATGCTCACAGCCAGCTGATAGCGACGCCGATTATCCCGATCACAGTACAGCAGGAGCTAGATGGCGCCCGTCGCTATTTTGAATTCAAGGAACGATGCATCTTTTGCGATATTATTCGCCAGGAGATCACCGGTCGGGATCGCCTCGTGCGCGACTACGACGCATTCCTTGCCATCCAGCCATATGCGCCGCGATTTCCTTTTGAGACATGGCTCATGCCCAAGTCCCATCAATCGAGCTTTCTCGAAATGAGCGACGCCGAATTTCTCGTGTTGGCGCGGAGTTTCAAGGATATTCTTGCCAGACTCAAAGTCGCCCTCAATGACCCAGCTTTCAATTTTGTTCTCCACACCCGACCTGTTGGACGGGAGAACTACGATCACTATCACTGGCATTTCGAGATTATTCCCAAGCTCACCAAGGTCGCCGGATTCGAGTGGGGGTCAGGATTCTACATCAACCCCACAACTCCCGAAGAGGCGGCGGCCTATTTGCGTGATATTTCCCCGGAAACCCTCACCTCTATTTTTACCGCAAAACAGATTATTAGCAATCCACGGCCATGAACATTCTGGAGATCGCATCGGAGGCGGCGCCGTTTGTGAAAACCGGCGGTCTTGGGGATGTTCTCGGCGCACTTCCAAAGGCTCTTTCGCGACGAGGCCACAACGTGGTAACGATTATTCCGCGCTACGAATCGATCACCGGGCATAAACTGACAGAATCCACCTGGGAGGGGCAAGTGTCGGTGGCTGGCGCGACACATCATCTCTCTCACGCCTCTCAGATTTGCCGCAAGACCTGCCATCAGACCTGGCTCGTCGAAAACAAAACCATGTTCGGACGACAGGGGATATATCAGGACATCGAGACCGGCAAGGATTTTCCTGACAACGACATTCGTTTTCATTTTTTTGCAAAAGCCGCTTTGGAATGTTGCCGACGAAATGACTTCAAGCCCGACATCGTTCATATTCACGATTGGCAGGCGGCATTAACTGCCGTGTTCCTGCGAACCATATTCAAGACTGATCCGTTCTTTGCAAAAGCGGGGATTGTTCTGACAGTCCATAACCTCGCCTATCAAGGAAGATTTCCTGCTGAGAGATACCGCCTTCTCGAACTGCCACCTGATCTCTTTATCCCTACGGCCCCGCTGGAATTTTATGGGACTGTGAATGTTCTCAAAGGGGCTATCACCTTTGCCGATCGAATCACCACCGTTTCGCCAAGATATGCCGAAGAAATTCAGACGCCTGAATTTGGATGTGGTCTTGAAGGAGTTCTTCGGGAGCGGCACGGTCGTTTGACCGGCATTCTTAACGGCGCCGATTATAGCGAATGGTCCCCTTCACGCGACAGCCGAATTCCCTACCACTATCATCCCGCAAATTTATCAGGCAAAACGAAGAATAAAGTCGAACTGATGGCCTTCGCCGGTTTGCCATATCGCGAAAAAACACCCCTTGTGGGAATGATCTCACGCCTCGTCGACCAAAAGGGACTCGATATAATCATTGCGGCCGCGAATCAGCTGATGCAATTCGATCTACAACTTATCGTTCTCGGTGTAGGGGAGAGCAAGTATCATCAAGCGCTGACCCTTCTCCAAAAGACCTATCCAGATAAGGTCCGCGCCTATCTCACCTTTGATGACCGCCTCGCTCACCTGATTGAGGCCGGTTCCGACCTGTATCTGATGCCCTCACAGTTTGAGCCGTGCGGCTTGAATCAAATCTACTCCCTGAAATACGGAACCATACCCGTGGTCAACAAAGTTGGAGGGTTGGCTGATACCGTGGAGAATGTCGATCCGCTAACGGGACAGGGAACCGGGTTCGTGATGACCAATTATTCTGCCGACGCCCTCATCGAAGCGGTCGACCGGGCAGTAAATCTCTTTTCCCACCGCCGCCGTTGGATTACATTAATGAAACAGGCCATGCAAAAGGACTTTGGCTGGGAATCATCGGCGGAGGCATATGAGAAGTTATTTATGACGGCAGGCAACAAGACGGCATGAAGCGCAAACTAAGCCCCTACATCTTACCATTTGTCTTTCTTGTCCCGGCTCTTGCTGTCTATGGCTATTTTGCCAACCTGCTGAACTTCACGCAGGACGATTCCTATATCACCTATCGCTACGTCGCCAATTATCTCAATGGCGATGGCCTCGTCTTCAACATCGGCGAACGGGTCGAAGGGATTACCAACCACGGCTGGGCTATTCTGCAGATACTGATAGGCGTTCTCGGCGGCGACTATATCCTCTTTTCGCGGATACTCGGTCTATTGTGCGGAGCAGGAGCCATTGTGATGGCCTTTGGTATCGCGCGCCTTCTCTTTGCCAAGGATGATTTTGCATTCATAGGGCTATCAACTCTTCTCATCGGATGCAATATGTCCCTCGCCTATTGGGCGCCAGCCGGACTGGAAACCGCCTGCTTTGCTTTTATTGCGAATCTGGCGATTTATCTCTATCTCATTCGAAGTCGTTGGTTGGTACTGGCAATGATGTGGTCTGTATGGATTCGACCCGAGGGAGCTTTGCTCTGCGGACTCCTCCTTGTTACAGAGGCAATTGTTGAGCGGCGGATACCTTGGTACTCAATCAGACACAGTATTCTCGCGTTTATTCTCTCATTGCCATTCGTTGTTTTCAAGTTAGCCTATTACGGTTCGCTCGTTCCCAATCCTTTTCACGCCAAGACAAGCGTTCATATTGATGATCAAATCATTCAGGGCGCAGAGTATGCTGGGAAGTTCTTCTCACAATATGGATTTTACGGGCTGGGGTTCGTGTTGTGCGCTCTCTTTTTCAGGAAGCTTGAAATCAAAGCACGTTCAGTCGTCATCATATCAGCTCTGTATGTTTGTTACATCGTAGTCGTCGGGGGAGATGTTCTGCAAGTGCATCGTTTCTTTCTTCCCTTGATGGGTGCATCGGCAATTGTCTTCGCTCTAGGCCTTTGGGCGGCTTTTTCGTGGGTGACTTCACGCACCCGCTTGCTGGTAGTGGTCATCGCGATAATTCCTGCTATTTGGATGACAGTTACCCTTCCGCGGCAAAATGTCGAGGCCTATAACAATCTTGAAAAAGCTTTCACCCGCAAGATGGATTTCATGGCCTCGCGTTTACTTGAAACCGACTCGCGCAGTTTCTCCCTGGCAGTATCGACAATTGGTATCATCGGATACAGGCTGGTCGGTCATACCATTATCGATATGGTAGGCCTGACCGATTCGACCATCGCCCGCTCGAGCGAGGAACCAATTCCCGGGATGACCTCTACCTGGAAAGAGCGAAAGCACAACACCAAATATATTCTTTCCCGCGCCCCCGATTACATCATGTTTTCCACCGGCATGAAACCGTCGGCTCCGGCTGAGCGCGCACTTCATCTCTATTCGCAATTTTTGAACTCGTACCGCTCTGTTGGCTGGTACTACAACCCGGAGGGGCGGTCAGTTGGGGTTGTGTCGCAGGCATTCAAACGCGTACGCCCAATTGAAGGAGACATAATTCCCACCTATCCTATCGAATACGTTGAGCATTACAAGCTCGGCCTGGATCAGTTTGTGAGGGGGCAGGACAAAGAGGCCATTAAGGAATACAATATGGCGCTGGCGGCTTCTCCCGAGCCGTATTTTGTCTATCTGCTCTATCAGAAGGCCTTCAGTTTTTTCCGTATGTATCAAGTTGATTCTGCCCGCCCAATGTTGGAAAGACTTGTAGCCAGGGATTCTTTGGTTTTTGAGGCGCACCGCGATCTCTATTTGTTTGCCCGTCTTGACGGAAATGAAGCAAAGGCGAAAATTCATGAGCGGTGGTTAAAAGAGTTAGTGCCGTGGTACTGGGAACGAATCAAGGCTACTACCGAAAAAGCTGTCGCTGACCAGGAGCAAGCCCGCAAGGCCAGAGATAAAGCCGCTGCTCAAGGGCAAAAGCCCTAAACCAAATAGATGAATTAACTTCGGGGGTTGACTTCGGTTTCTGCCGATATATATTCCTGTGCGTTATAGACAGGCGGGAATAGCTCAGTTGGTAGAGCACCACCTTGCCAAGGTGGCTGTCGCGAGTTCGAGTCTCGTTTCCCGCTTTTTTCTTATTGGGCGCCATAGCCAAGTGGTAAGGCAGAGGTCTGCAAAACCTTTATTCCCCAGTTCGAATCTGGGTGGCGCCTCCAATTACCCCCGCCTCCATTCAATTTGCTCAGCTAATTAGCTTGAATAACTGGCGTTCAGTCGGGTACCAGAGTTTTTCCAATCAGCAACAAGGGGCAGACGGGACGTCTGCCGCCCACGCGATTCCACAGTTCGGTAGCTCTGATTCAAAGTGCTGTGCGATGCTTATCCACCGCGACGAGACGGAGTACGACTGTTTTGCTCCTTGTAGGGAAGAACCCGCAGGGTTCTGCCCTCGGGGATAGACACAGGAGGCGGAACCCTTCAGGTTCCACCCTACGCAGATTAGGACTGGACTCCCTGCCTTTCTGTGTGGCTGATTCATAATGCTGAACGATGCTCTCCCACCGCGGAGAGGCTTCTTGAGAAACCGAGTGGTGTCTAAGATGGGCTAATTGTTTTGCGGGCACGTCACATCGAGCGGAGACGAGATGCGTGATCTTACAAAAAGTTGGCGGTATTCGCTAGGAGACCTTGTAACGGACAAAAAAATAGAGGGCGCTACTCTGGTTGGGTAGAGGGGGCTAGGAAACTACCCAGGGACAGCAGAGAGTCACCCTCGAAATTTGCATAATCAATTTACGGCTATACCGGCCCCTGTCAAGTCTATTTACAGACAGAATTGTCCAAAACAATTTTATTTTTCTCGTCGTTCCCATCAAAAGCGCACAATTTTTACCGGCAATGTCACCAGCACCGGCTCCGCTGCACCGGACGCCCGTATCAAAAACGTCACGTTTGATTGGTGAGTGCCATTCGCCAAATTCGGTGCTGCCTTGATATCTAAGATCATCTGCTCACCACGCCCGGCAGATGGCTGGACTATGTCGACCGTGAATGCTGAATCGTATACGCGCAAACCTTCAATGGTTGTCTTGTCGTTGGCGATATTGCTGATTTGAACCCGTTTCTGGGTTTGTCCCTGAAGCAAGAAGACGCTAATAGGCGTCGGCTTCACACCCCACATCCACTGTCCAACTCGGGCTGAATAGATCATTTCAATCTGTTCCCGTCCGGGTAAATCAGTTTTCACGAAAAATGATTTGGAGACCGCTCCGAAGAAATCACGCGTGAGAAACTCCAAATCTATCCAGGCGGTGTCGCCGGGATTGAGAATAGTGTCGCGTGTATGGAGCGCCGTACAGTCGCAATCACTTTCTATTCCAAGTATGCGCACTTTCTTATCGGTAGTGTTGGCGAGAGGGAAACGATGATAGATAGTAAAGTCGATGCCGACACTTCCGAAATCCCACGATGTCTGCTGAACCGATATCGGTTTAAATGTCTCGCCGGTCACAAGTGACACGCTTACGAGCAAAAGAACTGCAACAAGCCAGTGCATTACGCCGACACCTCCTGCGAGGCAGGCAAAAATCCCTGCTGGCGCATCCATTCGTCATTGTAACATTTGCTCAGATATCGGATACCGGCATCGGCGAAAATGCCTAAGATGACCGCGTCGTCCCCTGCAGATTTTGCAACTTGCTCAATAGCGCACGCCACCGCTCCCGATGACCCGCCGGCGGAAATGCCTTCGGCTCGCGCAATCAACCGGGCACGATTGAAGGCGTCCTTGTCCGAAACTGTTATCACCTCGTCGACCAGATGAGCATGGAGGGCCTTGGTGATGACATCCGAGCCAATCCCTTCGATTTTATAAGAACGGCCCGTGATTTGGCGTTGGTCCCGAATATAATCAGCGAAAACCGACCCTTCCGGATCAACGGCGATTACTTGTATGCTGGGATTCTGTTCTTTAAGGAACTTCGCCGCCCCTGACAATGTCCCGCCGGTTCCTATTCCTGCTACAAAATGGGTGATCTCACCGTCGGAGTCGCGCCAAATCTCAGGCCCCGTCGAAAGGTAGTTCGCCTCGACGTTGTCCTGGCTGTCATACTGGTCGAGATGGAAATAGCCATGTTGTTCCGCGAGGCGGCGTGCGACCATGTAACAGCCGTCAGGATGGTGGTGGTCGGCCTCGGTCGGCGTCACAATCACTTCGGCGCCAAAGGATCGAATCAAATCGATTTTTTCTTTGCTCGTCTTGTCCGGAGTGGTTAGGATAGCTTTCATTCCGAAAAGGGAGGCGACCATTGCGAGCGCCGATCCGGTATTCCCCGACGTATTATCAATGACTGTATCCCCCCGACGAAGCCTTCCTTCAGCCATCGCCTTACGAATGATATGGAGGGTCATCCGGTCCTTGACCGAGCCGGTCGGGTTGTAATATTCCAGTTTGACATAGGCGCGCGGACCGGTTGATGGCATGCCGGTGCGAAGCCGCATCATGGGCGTATTGCCTATCATCTCCAAAATTGATTCGTGGGCTTTCATATTCTCCTTAAGGTATGAGCTGGAGGTTATACAATTCGCTTAAGGTTTTCAACCAATACTGTGGGGCATTTCGGTTTTTGTTGACCCTTTTTCAATCTGCTTGTACCCTCCCGCCGAACGCTTAACGCCTAGGCGCGAGGGTGACACCGTTTTCTCGGAACGACTACTACCCACACGGTCGCCACCGCCGGGTCAATGAGAAGGAGAGGAGATTTATGTTTTCGAGATATTCCACGGGCCTGACACTCATATTTGTGATCTTTCTTCTCAATGCCTGCGCCAATCGGCAGGAAGAAGCGGCTCGCCTTGAACGTGAAATTATGAGCCAGGATACCGCTATTTCGCTGGCGGTGATTACCCGGGATTCACTGAAGTCAACCGAGGTTGCTACTGCTCAAGCGCCGTCCGCCGATGCTATCCCCCCCTCGGAAGAACTCGCATCGGGTTCAGAGACTACTCAGGTTTTCGGAGGCGAGGCTGACCCGATGGCCGTGAACAGCTCTATGGATTCGGTCTTGTCGCTCGTGGCAAGCCAAACGGCAAACGCCGATGAGTCGCAGAGCGCAAATGTGGTCGTTCCTGAGACTTCCACCGCTCCGGCCACCACAGCCGACTTAATGCCCCGACGTGAAGTGCAAGGGAAGTTCACCGTCCAGATTGCCGCAAGTATCTCCGAGGATTATGCCCTTGGATTGGTCGACGTCTACACCCGACGGGGCTATGATCCGTATATCGATATGAAGATTATTTCAGATGTTACCTGGTATCGCGTGAGAATCGGACACTTTGAAACCGTCGCCGAGGCCGCCAACACCCGCGATGAACTGATCAACCAGTATTCTCTGCAGGCATGGGTAGACAACATTCCCCAGTGACGACATGAAAAGTCACACCGAATAC
>ERZ1292633.2651-Hain-H41-02um-R1-2651-length-18071-cov-6_pt1 | contig 18071 bp, 21 predicted proteins | sample MGYA00564406_ERZ1292633 | MGnify/ENA primary metagenome ERZ1292633 (study PRJEB36523, sample SAMEA6512639) | groundwater metagenome | collected 2019-01-08 | study: AquaDiva: Metagenomics assemblies of 32 groundwater samples | reverse complement strand
CGCCGCCGCAACCAGCACCGCCGCCATGCCGACCAGCGAATGGAAGGCCGCGACAAGCTGTGGCATTTGCGTCATCGCGATCCGCCGTGCGATGATATAGCCGATCACGCCGCCAATCGTGATGGCACCAAGAATTTCAACCGGCGCAGCGAGTCCGGTGATAATCAGCGTCGTGACGACAGCGAGTAGCATCCCGGCCATGCCGAAACGGTTGCCGCGCTGCGATGAGCTGGGTGAGGATAACCCGCGCAGCGCGAGGATGAAGCAGATGCCTGAGATCAGATAGGCGAGCATCGCCCATGCAGGTGTTGAAGAAGCTTCGTGCATCAGTCTTATCCCCGTTTGGTCATGTCAGTCGCGGCCGGAAAATCGGTGCCCTAACGCTCTTTCTTCTTGTACATCGCGAGCATGCGTGCAGTGACGGCAAAGCCACCAAAAATATTGATGCTGGCAAACACCACCGCAATCAGCCCAAGCCATTTTGACGATACGCTGCCACCCGCTGCGGATGCGATCAGTGCGCCAACGATAATCACCGACGAAATCGCATTCGTCACCGCCATAAGCGGCGTGTGCAGCGCCGGCGTAACCGACCAGACGACATAATAGCCAACAAAGCAGGCCATTACGAAGATGCTCAAGATCGAGATGAATTCCATGTTTAAGCCCCTAAAAATGCGTGCTTGGCGATTGCGGGTTCACCCGAGCAGCCTCTCGTTCACAACCTTGCCACCCTGTGTCAGACGGATTGCTTTGGTGATTTCATCATCATCGGGAAGGACAGGGCGGCCCGCTTCCTTATCCCAAAATGCCGAGAGGAAATTGAACAGGTTGCGTGAAAACAGCGCCGATGCGTCGGTTGCCAGACGGCCGGGTACATTCTTGTGGCCAACGATCTTGACCCCGTGCTTGATGACCACTTCGCCCGCAACCGCACCTTCAACATTGCCGCCCGCTTCAACCGCAAGATCGACGATCACGCTGCCGGGCTTCATGCTCGCGATTTGCGCGTCCGAAATCAGGCGCGGGGCAGGGCGGCCAGGGATCAGCGCGGTGGTGATCACGATATCCTGCTTGGCGATATGGCTTGAAACAAGCGCGGCCTGCGCGGCCTTATACTCGTCAGACATTTCGGTGGCATAGCCGCCCGATCCTTCGCCTTCGATGCCTTTGACATCTTCAACAAAGATCGCCTTGGCCCCCAGCGATTCAATCTGCTCCTTGGTCGCTGAACGCACATCGGTTGCCGAAACTTGTGCGCCAAGCCGACGCGCTGTTGCAATTGCTTGCAATCCTGCAACGCCGACACCCATCACAAAGGCCCGCGCAGCCGAAACCGTGCCCGCCGCCGTCATCATCATCGGGAAGGCCTTGCCATATTCGCCAGCGGCATCAAGCACCGCTTTATAACCCGAAAGGTTGGACTGGCTGGAGAGAATATCCATCGATTGCGCGCGCGTAATACGCGGCATGAATTCCATCGCGAGCGCTTCGACATCGGCCTTGGCATATTCATCAACACGCGCGCGTTCGACGAAGGGATTGAGGCCGGCGCAGACCCATGCCCCTGATTTGGCCCCTTTCAGCGATTTTGGATCTGGCCCCTGGACACCGAGGATGATGTCGGCATCCTTGATCGTCGCGGCGAGCGCCCCAACGCTTGCTCCAGCGGCGCTATAGTCGGCGTCGGATACCGAAGCGCCAGCACCAGCGCCGGATTCAACCGACACTGTTGCACCAAGACCTATGAATTTTTTTACGGTTTCGGGGGATGCGGCAACGCGGCTTTCACCGGCGGCGCTTTCTTTGAGAACTGCGATTTTTACCACGTCAACCTGCGATCAGAAAAATGATTATCGCCGCAACGATCGCCGAGGCAACCGTTCCCCACTTCAGCAACCCCATGACATGGGCATAGGTTTCCTGATGCGCGCGCATGTCACCGTGATTATCGCTCGTTCCCATAATTCACCCCTCTGACGATGCAACATGTTGATTCGCAATGCTTAGTGGTGCTTGCGCGACATCTCAACCCCGCATCGCGCTTTTTCAAAGCAATTATCTGTCATAAAATAGCAATCGATTCGGTTGTACCTGCGATCCCAATCACACCGTACGCTTAATCGCCCGTTTACGCCTTTGCGATAAGGCCACGGAATCACGAGTCGGGATGCAAAACTGCCAATGACGCCATCAAGCACCCATACAATGATGCTGATCGACGATGAACCAGCGCAACAGCGTTTGGTCTCGGCATTGGCATCACGCTCTGGCTGGCGCACGATTAACGCTTCGAGCGCGGAAATGGCGATTGCAATACTTGGCACGCGTGATGGTATGGCGCTTGATGCGGTAGTGATTGATCAGGCAATGCCTGGCCATGATTGCGCCGATTTAATCAGCGAAATACGAGGGCGTCGGCCAGAGCTTCCGGTTTTACTCCTCACAGCGCTCAGTTCGAACGGGCTGGCGATTGACGCGATGCGGGCAGGGGCCACTGATTTTATCATGAAGCCGGTTGCTCCAGACCGCTTTGTTACAGCGCTTGAAGCGACCGTCCGTCCTGATGTGCAAAGGGGTGAACTTCGCCCGCTTACCGAGAAAGATTCAGCACCGCTTGGCTTTGGCGAAATCGTCGGGTCAGAACCGGCGTTCCGGTCAGCTTTGGCGATTGCGGCTAAGGCCGCGCGCGCGCGCATACCCGTGCTTATCGAAGGTGAACGCGGCGTCGGCAAGGATATGGTCGCACATGCGATCCACCTCTCGTCGGCGCGCGAAAAACGCCCGTTCATCCGCGTCAACTGCGGAGCAATTCCTGCCAATCTCATCGAATCCGAATTATTTGGCCATGAATGCGGCGCTTTTGCCGGTGCCTTTACGCGGCATGATGGCAAATTGCTTGAGGCTGATGGCGGCACGCTCATGCTTGACGAGATCGAAGCGCTGCCGTTCGAGCTCCATGTCAAATTGCTGCGGGCAATTGAGACAGGCGAAGTTTATCCGATCGGCGCGCGGGGGTTCCGCGAAGTCGATGTCCGAATCATTGCGGCGACCAACCGCAGCCTGCTCGATGATATTATGGCAGTGCGGTTCCGTGAGGATCTTTATTACCGGCTGGCGACGGTTCATGTCACCATTCCGCCGCTTCGTGAGCGGATCGCCGATCTTTCCGGGCTCGTGCGCCATTTGCTGACGCGGATGGCCCGGCATCAGGGTATTCGCAGCCTTGGTATGACCGATGACGCGCTTGCGTTGCTCGCCGAATATAGTTGGCCGGGCAATGTCCGCCAGTTGCAGAGCAGCCTGCTCCGCGCCGGGATCAGCTGTAACCGTGATGCGCTCACGGCGGCGGATTTTCCCGAAATTGCCGTTCATTCCAAAGCGCCACCATTGGCACGGCGGGTCGTCAATGAGGCGGGTGTTTCGCTTTATCAATCCAATGGCCACATGCGCTCGCTTGAAGAGATTGAGGCCGATGTTATCCGCCTCGCCATCGGCCATTATCGTGGCCGGATGACCGAGGTTGCGCGGCGATTGAACATTGGCCGGTCAACGCTCTACCGCAAGCTTGCCGAACTCGGGATCAGCGACGTCGCCTGAGACACATGCCTGAGACGCGCTTGAGAAAACGCACCCGCTGGCTTAGCTAACAGGAATGAACTATAATTTTTCTCAGAAATCGGCGCTGATTACCGGCGCTGCTTCGGGCATCGGCCTCGCCGTCACACAGGGGCTGGCCAAGGCGGGCGCAACGTCACTGATATTGACTGACCGGATCGCGCAGACACTTGATGAGGCAACCGCTGATGTCGCCGGCGCGGTGCGGCTGGCGGGGCATGTGGCCGACGAAGGCTTTTGGGTTGACGCTGCCCATTATCTTGAAACGCTTGATCTCGCGGTCGTCAATGCAGGTGTTTCAGGTAGCGGCGTAATCGACACGCTTGATCTGAGCGAGTGGCGGCGGGTGATGTCAACCAATCTTGATGGCGCATTCCTCACGCTGCGCGCCGCAATCCGCGCGATGAAGGCGCACGGGCGTGGCGGGGCGATTGTGATTGTCGCCTCGGCGTCTGGATTGAAAGCCGAAGCCGGGATCGCGGCCTACGGCGCATCAAAGGCCGGGGTGCTCCACCTGATGAAAATCGCGGCAAAGGAATGCGCAGTCCATGGCATCCGTATCAACGCCATCGCACCTGCGGGCGTCACCACACCGATCTGGCGCAATGAGGCTTTCTTCAATGATCTTGCCCGCGATAGCGGCGGTGAGGCATCGGCGTTCGATGTAATCGCCAAGGCGGGAACCCCGCTAGGCCGCTTTGCAAGCGCGGAGGAGATTGCGGAACAAATCGCCTTCCTGCTCTCGGATGCTGCCGCGACGATCACCGGGGCAACACTCACCAGTGACGGCGGCTATCTGCTCTGATCATTGTCGAACAGTCCGGCAAGCTGCTCAACCATCGTCCCGCCAAGCTGTTCTGCATCCATGATCGTTACCGCTTTGGCATAATAACGTGTAACATCATGGCCGATCCCGATCGCGCACAGCTCAACCGGAGAACGTCCCTCGATCCAGCCGATCACTTGGCGCAAATGCCGCTCAAGATAGGCACCGTGGTTCACAGACAGCGTTGAATCGTCAACCGGCGCGCCGTCCGAAATCACCATCAATATCTTGCGATCCTCGGGGCGGCCCATCAGGCGGTTATGCGCCCAAAGCAGCGCTTCACCGTCAATATTTTCCTTGAGCAAACCCTCGCGCATCATCAGGCCCAATGATTTGCGCGCGCGCCGCCACGGCTCATCGGCCTTCTTGTAAATGATATGGCGCAGGTCATTCAAACGCCCCGGCGCACCCGGACGCCCGGCAGCAAGCCAGTTTTCGCGCGCCTGTCCACCCTTCCATGCCCGCGTCGTAAAGCCCAAAATCTCGGTCTTGACCCCGCAGCGCTCAAGCGTGCGCGCCATGATATCAGCGCTGATCGCGGCAATCGAGATTGGCCGCCCGCGCATTGAACCCGAATTGTCGATCAGCAGCGTGACGACGGTATCGCGAAACTGGGTGTCGCGCTCGATCTTGTAGGACAGCGAAAGCCCCGGCGAAACCACGATCCGTGCCAGCCGCGCGGCATCAAGAATGCCTTCCTCCTGATCAAAATCCCAACTGCGGTTTTGCTGTGCCATCAGGCGGCGCTGCAGGCGATTGGCAAGCTTGGTCACGGCTCCTTGCAAATGAAGCAATTGCTGATCCAGATAGGTGCGCAGCCGGGTCAGCTCGTCCTCGTCGCACAGTTCGGTCGCGGCGATTTCTTCGTCAAACTTGTCGGTCCAGCATTTATAATCAAATTGCGGGGGCATATCGCTGAGCGGCCGGTTGGGCCGCACCGGCATCATCCCGTCCTGGCCCTCATCGCTTGGCTCACCATCCGAATCCATTTCCGAATCGGCTTCCATTTCCTCGGTTTCACCGTCTTCGGCGTCCCCGTCCGAAGGTTCGGCGCGTGCCTCCATCTGAGCGTCCGAATCGCCGCCGTCATCCTCATCGGTTTCGGCTTGGTCGCTGTCGCCCTCGTCCTCATCGTCTTCGCTGTCGTCCTGATCAGTCGGGTCAAGCTCCTCGCTCGCTTCGATCAGGTTGAGATCAACGAGCAATTTCTGTGCGAGCAGCGCGAACGCCGCCTGATCATCAAGCGCAAGGCCAAGCGCATCAATATCGTCGCCGCCCTTCTCTTCGATCCAGCCGCGCACCATCTCAAGCCCGTTGCATACCGAAGCCGGTGGCGCATCACCCGTGAGCCGTTCACGCACCAGCAGGCCGATCGCACTAGACAGCGGCACTTCGTCGGCGGCCTGCGCGCGCGTCATCGGGTCGGATCGCATCCGCATTTCGGTCGCGTAGTTCAGGTTCGCGCGTACCCCCGCCATCGCGCGCGCACCCAGTGCCTCCACCCGTGCACTTTCCACCGCATCAAACACCGCGCCCGCAACCGGATCGGCCGGACGGTGAACGCTGTGAACCGCCGCGTTATGATGTCGCAGCCGCAGCGCCATCGCATCGGCAAAGCCGCGTGCTTCGGACACCTGCTCAAGCGAAAGCGAGCGCCCCGGCATGGGAACCCGGAAATTCTTGCCCACTTGGCTCGGCGCATCGGCGGTGAAGGCCAGCTCAACCTCGGGCTCACGCGCAATCGCGCGCGCGGTGCCCGTCAACACCGATTTGAACGCGTCAAGGGGAGATTGGTCAGCCATAATCAGCTTCGGGCCTTAACGCGGAACTCAGGCGATGCAAAGGGTAGGTGGGGGTGGTGATTAGGGCACCAGCACCGTGTCCACCGCGTCCGCATTGGTCTGCGGGAAGTCGCGGATATAATGCAGTCCCCGGCTTTCGTGGCGTGAAAGCGCTGAACGGATGATGAGGTCAGCCACTTCCACCAGATTGCGCAGCTCGATCAAGTCAGGCGTCACGCGGAAATGCCTGTAATAATCCTCAACCTCGCGGCGGAGCAAATCAATCCGGTGCTTGGCACGTTCCAGCCGCCTGGTCGTGCGGACGATGCCAACGAAATTCCACATGAATTGCCGGATTTCGCGCCAGCACTGCGCGATCACCACTTCTTCGTCACTATCGGTCACGCGGCTTTCATCCCATGCCTGGATCATCGGCGGGGCAGGCAGCGTCTCCCAATTGGCGGCGATATCGCGCGCGCACGCATCGCCAAAAACGAGACATTCAAGCAGGCTATTTGAAGCCAACCGGTTCGCGCCGTGCAGCCCCGATTGCGTAACTTCGCCCGCCGCATAAAGCCCCGGCGCATCGGTGTGCCCGTCAAGATCAACGATCACTCCGCCGCAGGTGTAATGCTGGGCAGGCACAACCGGGATCGGCTGCTTGGTAATATCAATCCCAAGCCCAAGCAGCTTCTCGTAGATATTGGGGAAATGTTCGCGGACGAATTCAGGCGGTTTGTGGCTTATATCAAGATGAACATAATCAAGCCCCAGCCGCTTGATCTCATGGTCAATCGCGCGCGCAACAATGTCACGCGGGGCCAGTTCCTCGCGTGCGTCAAAGCGCGGCATGAAGCGTTCACCCGTGGTTGGCAGTTTCAAATGCCCGCCCTCGCCGCGCACAGCCTCGGTGATCAGGAAATTCTTGACCTCAAGATTATAGAGGCAGGTCGGATGGAATTGCATGAACTCCATGTTCGATACCCGGCACCCCGCGCGCCATGCCATCGCGATGCCGTCGCCCGTCGCGCCTCTGGGGGCGGTTGAATAAAGATAGGCGCGGCCAGCGCCGCCGGTTGCAAGGATCGTCGCGCGCGCGGCAAAGGTTTCGACCCGGTCAGTCGTCCGGTTGAGCGCATAGACCCCGTGAATCCGCCCACTGGTCGAAAAGCGCTGCTGATGCCGCCCCAGCACAAGATCGATCGCGACCATATCGGGGATCAGGCTGATATTCGGATTGGCCCGCGCAGCGGCTTCAAGTGCTTGCTGCACGGCCCATCCGGTTGCATCGTTAACATGGACGATTCGCCGGTGGCTATGTCCGCCTTCGCGTGTCAGATGCCAGCGGTCATTGGGGTCTTTGGGATCATCACCCGCGTTAAACGGCACCCCAAGCGCTGCCAGCCGTTCAATCGCCTGCGGGGCGTTTTCAATAACAAATTCAACCGCCTGACGGTTGTTGAGGCCGCCGCCGGCCACCATCGTGTCGCGGATATGATCCTCAAATGTATCGCCAGCCTCCAGCACAGCCGCAATCCCGCCCTGCGCCCAAGCCGTCGCGCCGTCGCTCAGCTTGCCCTTGGCAAGCACCCCCACGCTGCGCCCCTGCGCCGCCAGTTGCAGCGCCGCCGTAAGCCCGGCCGCGCCCGAACCGATAATCAGAACGTCATATTCAGCCATTGGCAGCGCGTGTTAGATTGAGGAAAACATGTTCAAGATCGGCTTCACGCGTTGATACGTCCGCAATGCCAAGGCCAGCCGCCTGCACAGCACCAAGGACATCGCCTGCGTTCGCAACGGCCTTGGAATAGGTAATCGTAAGGACGCGACCCGCTTTCAATTCGATTTTCTGAAACATTGGCGAATCTGGCGGGGTCTTGATGTCGCGGTCAACGGTCACCTCGACGACCTTTTCCTGCGCCATGCTAAGCAGTTCGCGTGTTGGTTTGTTGGCGATCAGCGTGCCATGATTGATGATTGCGATCCGGTCACACAGTTCTTCCGCCTCTTCGAGATAATGGGTGGTGAGAACGATCGTAACGCCCTGCGCATTGAGTTCGCGAACATACGCCCAAAGCTGTTGACGAAGCTCTACGTCAACGCCTGCGGTTGGTTCATCAAGTACCAGAATTGGTGGCGAATGTACCATCGCCTTGGCCACCAGCAAGCGCCGCTTCATCCCCCCCGACAATGTGCGGGCATAGGCACCCGCCTTATCTTCCAGATGTACCGCGCGGAGCAGCGCCATTGACCGGCGCCGGGCCTTGGGAACGCCGTAAAGCCCGGCTTGAAGCTCAAGCGTCTCAAACGGGGTGAAAAACGGATCAAATAGGATTTCCTGCGGAACAATGCCGATGCTGGCCTTGGCATTGCGGGGATGCTCGTCAATATCGAAACCCCAGATATTGGCGTGGCCGCCGGTTTTTTTGACCATGCCAGCCAATATGTTGATGATCGTCGATTTGCCCGCACCATTGGGGCCGAGCAGGCCGAATATCTCTCCGCGCGGCACGTCAAAGCTGACGCCGTCCAGTGCTTGTTTGCCACCGGCATAGGTTTTTCGGAGCGCGTCGATGCGGATTGCAGCATTGGTCATGACCTGACTGTAACGCGACAAGCCCGCTCTGGTAAAGCGTAGTAAAGCAAAATCCGATATTAACCATGTGGGTTTACTCCGGCTTATCTTCAACCTTTGTAATAGGGAAGAATGGGGTCGCATCCAGCCAATATTTTGCTGCGCAAAGCAGCCGCCACAGCGCTAGGGCTGCTCACCATTGCTGGCGGTGTTGCCCCCGTGCAGGCGAAAACAACACCAGGCCTCGCAAAAACGGTGGTTGTCAGCCGTCTTTCCTTTCTGAACACTGAAGGGCTTGAATTCGGCTCGCTGCTTGCAGGGACAACCGCTGGTACCGTCATCGTCAGCCCTACCGGCGTGCGCACTAAAACTGGCGGCGTTACGCTTGTTGGCGGATTGGTGCAGCCCGCGCGTTTTGCCGGGCGCGGGAGTCTCAATCAAACAGTGCTGGTATCGCTCACCGCGAATAACTCGACGCTGCGGCGGGTTGGCGGAACAGAGACGATGACGCTTGACCAGTTGACTATCGGCAGCACGCCGACTGCGGTTCTCACCACAAGACCGCAATCCTTCCGGATCGGTTCGCCCACCGGGATTTTCAATTTTCCGATTGGCGGACGGCTAAATGTCAACGCCAATCAGGTGCCGGGCGATTATGAGGGCACTTTCAATGTTACGCTCAACTATCAGTGAAGCCCCTTCACATAGGGGGTGTGCCTGCGCTAAGGTGCTCCCATGATTGATCAGCCTGAAACCGTCACCGTCAAATCCCACCGCGTTTCTTGCGACGGAGCCAGCGATATTCCTGGCGGTGCAGCGCTTGGCCATCCACGCGTCTGGCTTGAAATTGATGAACGGGGCTATGTCGATTGCGGCTATTGTGATCGGCGCTTTGTGCTCGACGGCGCGCTGACAAGCTGACTTTTCCGCGCAACGCGGAGCACTTCTGCCAGTAACTCAAATTCCTTGAAGCGCGGACTACCCTTCCGCCATGCCAGCGCAATTGTCCGGCTTGGATGATCGGCCTCAAGCGGATGCGCGCCGACGTTTGTACCGCTCAGAATTCCGGCGAGAATTGCCATTTCGGGAAGCAGCGTTACCCCCAGATCATTGTCGACCATCTGGACAAGCGTATGCAGCGATGTACCAATCATTGCGGCTTCGGCGCGCAATTCAGGGCGGTTGCAGGCCGAAAGCGCATGATCTTTGAGGCAATGCCCGTCTTCGAGTAAGAGCAAACGCCCCTCGTCAATCGCAGCCGCAGTCACCGTTGGCGGGTAAACTTCGCCGCCGGGGAATGCGAGCAGCAAGCGGTCATCAAAAAGCGTGTCGGTTTCAACATCGCCACACGCGTAGGGGAGCGCCAAAAGCACGCAATCCGAACGCCCCCGCACGAGCGATTCGCAGGCCGCAGCGCTCGTCTCCTCGCGGAGGTAGAGTTTGAGTTCTGGCCAGTCCCTGCGCAGGCTTGGCAGGATTTGCGGAAGCAGAAATGGTGCGATTGTAGGGATTACGCTCATCCGCAGCTCACCGGAGAGCGGTTTTCCCGCTGCCCGCACCATATCGCCAAGCTCTTCTGCTTCGCGCACCACACGGCGCGCCTTATCAACAATCCGTTCGCCAAGAGCGGTAAAACGTACGACGCGGCGGCTGCGTTCGACCAGCGTGACACCGATCAGCGATTCAAGCTCGCGTAGGCCTGCAGATAGCGTCGATTGCGTCACACAGCACGCCGTGGCCGCCTTGCCGAAATGGCCATGTTGCTGAAGCGCCACAAGATATTGCAACTGCTTGATCGTTGGCAAATAGCTGCTCATTGATTGCCTTTCTCGATTAATAAGGCAATTCTAAACGATTTAGCAACTTACACAAGTGACTTATAGAGGCTGAACATGCTGGTTATCGTAAGAATTGCACCGACCATCAGCATCAATCGCTGTGGTGGGATACGTTTCGTCAGATACGCTCCGAGCGGCGCTGCAAAGAGGCCGCCAATCAACAGGCCAAAAGTGGCTGCGGTAAATGCCTCAAAGCCGATCTGGGTAATGAACGTGATCGAAACCGCAGTCGTCAAAAAAAACTCGGTGGTATTAACGGTGCCAACCGTCGTACGCGGCGATGACCCTTGAATGAGCAGGTTGGACGTCACCACCGGCCCCCAACCGCCGCCGCCTGCCGAATCAAGAAAACCGCCAATGAAGCCTAGTGGAGCAATGACTTTGGGCTGACGGTGCTCATGCGTGTAACCCCAGGCCCGGTATAGCAAATATATGCCGATGCCTGACAAATAGACCATGACAAAGGGTTTTGCGACGGCTGCATCAATATTGGTTAGGACATAAGCCCCAAGCACGCCTCCGATAATCCCCGGAATTGCGAGCCTTGAGAAAAGCTTCCAATCAACATTTTTGTGCAAAACATGGCTAATGCCCGAGGCCGCCGTCGTGAACATTTCAACGATATGGACGCGCGCAGAGGCTTGCGCCGGTGGCATCCCCATAACGCTTACCAGAAGGGTATTAGTGATCACGCCAAAGGCCATGCCAATCGCGCCGTCAACAAGTTGCGCACCAAAGCCGATGGCGATGAATGGGAGAATTGCAGAGAGATCAAACCCAAAAATTTCCATCGTCATCCTCGATTTATAATCGACTAAAAAGGCCGATTATAAGAATATTGCCCGCAATCCGATTGACCATCATTGGCACAGAATCGCCATCATTCATCACAGGTCTAGAATCCTTCTTGGCAAACGCCTAGATAGAGATGCTTGGGGCTCAAAAAGGTGAAGCCATGATTGATACGCTCATTGCCTATCTCGATTCGATTAAAACGCGTGATCCGGCACCGCGATCACGTTGGGAAATCCTGCTGTATCCGGGCGTTTTGGCGCTTGGGCTTCACCGGATTGCGCATTGGTTTTTTGCAGCCGAACTGTTTTTCCTCGCGCGGTTTGTAAATCATGTCTCGCGCTTTTTCACAGCAATCGACATTCACCCGGGCGCGCGAATCGGGCGCAATTTTTTTATTGATCACGGGTTCGTCGTGATTGGCGAGACCGCCGAAATTGGCGATGATGTCACTATCTATCAGGGGTCAACGCTTGGCGGTACAAACCCGACTGGCGGAGTAGGCGGAAAGCGTCACCCAACCATTGGAGACGGTGTTATCATCAGTCTTGGCGCGGCCGTCCTCGGCCCGATCTATGTTGGTGCAGGCGCGCGTATCGGGGCCAATGCGGTGGTCACCAAAGATGTGCCTGAAGGCGCGACGATGATTGGCATTCCGGCGCGATCTACCCTGGTTGAGGTTAAGCCCGCCACGCAGGATTTCGTTCCCTACGGTACGCCGTGCAGCGAGCGTTTTGATCCGGCAACGCAGCAGTTTGAAATTCTCAAATGCGAACTTGAAACGCTTCAAAAGAAGCTTGCGGCGCTTGAGAATGAGCGCGCATCCGACCAGGGTAAGAAAAGCGCCTGATGGGGGTCGTCACGCCGTTTCCGATAATCAAGGAGGCGCAGACTGTTTTTGATCGTGCCGAGTTAACCCGTATTCTTGATCTCTATGGCCGGATGGTCGCGGCGGGGTATTGGCGTGATTATGCCATTGAAATGCAGCGCGATGTGGCCGCATTTTCGGCGTTTCGCCGCGCCGCTGAACGCCCCGAATACCGTGTTGAAAAGCGCCCTGCGCTGCGTAACCGCCAGGGCATGTGGGCGCTGATCGGAGAGGCGGGCGTCGTCCTCAAACGCGGGCACGAGCTTGGGCCAATCCTCGCGCCCGTCGAACGGCGCTTTATGAAGCTGGTTGAGGGCTGAGCGCACGCGTTCCCAGATGCGGCAGGCGTTGTCGCAGATTCTCGGGTAACAGCCCAACCACCATCCACCGTGCATCCTGCCAAAATGCCGAAAGCAACAGCAATGCTGAACCAATCACAAAGATGGCGAGTGCGACGTTCAGGCTAACCGCGCCGAATTCGCGGAAGAGCGCGATAATCGCGACGACCACATAGGCAAGTGCTGATACCAGCAAGGCGCGTCGGTCAATCGCAAGTGCGATGATCCCCATTGCGACATAAAGCGCAATAACGCTAAGCGCGGTTGCTACGGTCGCATCACCATTCAGCAGGCCCAGCGTCACAAAGATTGGATGCGCGATCATGGGCGCTGCAAGCAGGTGCAGCCAAAATGCGACGTCCGATTTGCGCGTGGTGCGCGCGGGGTCTTGCATGTCCCAGCGCATCGCGAAGAGAAATACGCCAAGCCCGATCAGGATCAGGATCAGGTTCATGGCAATCTCGATGCCGGGTGCCACCGCAAGCAAGAGCGCGATGACCACGCCGGCCAACGCCGCAATGCCAGCAGCTATTGTGATCGGCACATAAAAGCGGTGCCAATGGGCATAGGCTGCGACCACCGTGATCGCAGCGCTTGCTGCTATAAATAAAGCGTCTATGCGATCACTAGTGCTTATCCAGCCATCGCTGCCTAGGCTAATGCTTGTTGCAAACACCCCGCCGACAAAGGCCAGCAGGAATATAATACTGGGCAGTGCCATCCGCCGCTGCTTGGTAAAATATTCGGCCAAGCCCCAGCTAAGCAGCGCGACAGCGAGGCCGCCGAGCGCGGGGTGAATTTCGCCCCCAATCCAGGCCGCGCCAACCAACAGCAATATGCCCGCAATCGCGACGAAAATATCATTAAATCCGCTAATTAACCGGAAATTTTCCTCATCAACCATTGGCGTCGCACGTAGGCCCGAGACATGGCTGCGAAGTGACGCCGCCGCACCGGGAGAGAGTATCCCGGCGGCAACAGCCGATTCCAGGTCTGCTTCACTATACATGGGCTATCCTCCTGTTGGCACAGGGTGTAGCATAACTGTATTATTTAAGCAATACAGTTATTTGCCTTGCATCCGCTGCATTACCGCCATTGATTGTTCGGAGCCGGATTGCGGAACGGTTTCGCCCGTCCGGTCAGTAATTTCGGCCCAATGTGCGGCGACGCCCTCGGGGGTGCGTTCGGCTTCGGGCAAGATGATCCCGTGCGTCAGAGTCACGTTGGCGGTGTGGAAGAAACCGGCACCGGCACCCATGATCACGTTCGAAGGCGCATCTTCAGAGACCAGATATAGCGCGGCAGGCGCAACATTTTCGGGCGCAAACGCTTTGAAGGCTTCGGGCGGGAAGATATCTTCGGTCATGCGTGTGCCGGCAATTGGCGCAAGCGTGTTGACGCGGACATTATATTTCGCGCCTTCAAGATAGAGCGTCTTGGTCAGGCCAGCGAGGCCAAGCTTGGCTGCGCCGTAATTGGCTTGGCCGAAATTGCCGTAAAGGCCGGTTGATGATGCCGTCATCAGGATGCGGCCGTAAGCTTGTTCGCGCATCAAATCCCAAACGGCTTTGGTGCAGTTCGCCGAACCCGAAAGATGCACCTTAACGACCAAGTCAAAATCGGCTGGTTCCATCTTGGTGAAGCTCTTGTCGCGCAAGATGCCCGCATTGTTGATGAGAACATGAACGCCGCCCCACGCTTCCTTGGCCTTGGCGACCATTTCGACCATCTGGTCATATTCGGTGACGCTACCGCCATTTGACATCGCTTCGCCGCCCGCTGCCTTGATTTCTTCAACGACTTTGAGCGCTGCATCCGAATGGCCGGTGCCATCGCGCGATCCGCCAAGATCATTGACGACAACTTTCGCGCCGCGCTTGGCGAGTTCGAGCGCGTAAACGCGGCCCAATCCCCCGCCCGCACCGGTTACAATGGCTACGCGGTCTTTGAAGGTGATGGTCATCTTATGTCTCCGTCGAATCTGATGCGGCATTGTCCTAACGCTTCAATCGGCCTGCGCAAGCGCGATTGGCTCCAAACAGCGTTAATGCTCTCGACATTTATGGTACGAAGCGGTTAAGCGATTGGTGCAGAGTATCGTTTGCGGGGCCAGTCAATGTTTGATGAAGATAGTGAAAACGAAGTAAGCGGGGCAGCAACAGACGCGGGGCGACGGGCATTGATGCTTGGCGCAGTCGGTGCATCGGCGGTGTTGACCGTGCGGCCAGCGCTTGCCCAATCTGCGGTATCCGTGCTCAATTGCCAGATTCCCGTGCCAGATCCTGCGCGCGCCGGGCAATATATCGCAGCCGATGGCACGGTCGTTGCCCCCGGTACAGTAGGTGCATTTGTGCCTGCACCGCGCCCCTTTACCGGGCAGGAAGTAAAACAGGCACTGTCTGGGCTGAACCTTCCCGGCACCAGCTATACGCAAAACCAAGCCTATTTGAACTATATCCGCCGCCTGCAATATGGCCAGAGCGGCTTCACCTGCTTTGCATCGTTGCAAATGCCCGGTCGCTGATGCGGCGCGGCGATGGGGGCGTCAACCTACGCCGCGAGCCTGCCGTTCAAATCGGTTGCGCTTGACGGCCTAAGCGCGATTTACCACGGCGCATCGGGCGCGACGCATGTTGTGGCGGAGCCTGTTCCGCAAATCCTTGAAGCGCTTGGCGGCGATACTTTGACTTTGGCCGAACTTCTCGCCCGGCTCGGCGCGGACTATGATCTGGATGATGATGCAGAGGCGGGGCTAAGCGCGCGGCTTGATGAGCTTGTAGCGCTTGGCTTGGTGATCGCGCGATGAGGCATAGCACGACAGTCACCATCGGCCCGCGCACGTTCCGCATCGGCAGCGATTGGCGCGCGCCGGTGGACGCAGTGGACGCGCTCTACCGCGATTATCCGGCACCTGCGTCGCTGATCCCCGATTATACCGTCCGGCTTGAGGCGGCAAAGTTCGCCCGGCGCTTGATCCGGCCATCTGTCGCTATTTGCGGCGATTATACACTGCCCGAAGCGGTGCCACAGTCGCTTGCCCACGGTCTGATATCGGCTGAAATGGCAATGAATCTCCAGATGGCACTGGGTGAGCGCCGCTTCCTGCTGCTCCACGCGTCAAGCGTTGAAAAAGGCGGCAAGGTGCTGATCATGACGGGCGAGTCCGGCTCGGGCAAATCTACGCTGTCGGCCCTGCTGGCGTCGCGCGGCTGGCGCTTCATGGGTGATGAATTTGCGTTGATTGATCCGTTGACTGGCGATGTTTGCCCCTTTCCAAGGCCGATTAGCCTCAAGAACGAAGCCATAGGCGTGATGCGCGGGATGCTCCCGGCGACACGGTTCGGGCCGTTGCAAGCGGACACCGCAAAGGGCGATATCTGCCACTTGATCCCCGATGACGCAGCGATTGCCGCGATGCACAATCCTGCGCCGCCCGCGCTAATCCTGTTTCCGGCTTACGGCCTGCCCTGCGATATTCGCCCGGTAGGAAAAAGCGAAGCCTTTGTCCGGCTTACCCAGGCGTCCACCAATTACACTGCGCTTGGTGAAGCCGGGTTCGATGCGCTGGCCCGGCTGGTCAAAAATGTGCCGATTGGTGCGATTGACTATCCTGATACTGATACCGCGCTCGCGCTGGTGGATGAATTATGGGCGGCACTGCCATGATTGATGCGCGCCTGCTCACCAAAACGCTCAGTCAGCCAAGCTACGCAACGCGCCTTGATGCGCGCGGCTGGACGTCGCTCCTCACCATTGCCCATGCCGAACGATTGACCGCGAGCCTTGCGTGGCGGCTTGAGGGGCTAAAAGTCCCCCCCAAAGCGGCTGCTATCCTCGCCGAAGCCAAGGCGAGTGCGGAAGTTGGCCGCACCCATGCACTGTGGGAGGCCGAGATGGCGCGGCGCGCGCTTGGGCCTCTAGGCCTTCCACTCATTCTCCTCAAAGGCACAGCCTTCGCGGCCGCTGGCCTTGATGCGGCGCGCGGGCGGTTGATTGGCGATCTTGACATATTGGTGCCGCGTGACTGGCTGAACGAGGTTGAGGCCGCGCTGCTGGGCGCAGGCTGGGAATGGGTCAAGCCCGACCCTTACGATGATGCCTATTACCGCACCCACATGCACGAATTGCCGCCGCTGATCCACGCCGCGCGAGACCGGATGATCGATGTCCATCACACAATCCTGCCGCTGACCGCGCGGGTAAAGCCCGATGCGGCAGCATTGATCGCAGGCGCTGTACCGCTTGGTGACGGCCTTTTCACGCTCTCCCCGCCCGATATGATGATCCACGCGGTGGCGCATCTTTTTGCCGATGGTGATTTGAACGGGGGGCTGCGCAATCTGTGGGATATCGACCGGCTGATCCGCGAACATGGCGCTGTACCTAACTATTGGCCGCAACTGATCGAACGCGCGCGACTTCACGGGCTTGTCCCCCACGTCTCGCGCGCACTGCGGCTCAGCCAGCATTTGTTTGAAACCCCGGTTGATGCGTTCCTCGCCTATGAAGCGCGCAAGGGCGATATTTTCTATATGGGGCGCTTGCTCGCACGCAACGGCTGGGGGCAGGAAACGCGAAAGATCGTCCGGCTCGCCTTCTATATCCGCTCACACTGGCTGCGGATGCCCCCGCTCATGCTCGCGCAGCATTTGTGGGTGAAGTGGCGGCGGGGTTAGCCCATCCCGCGCAGCACCCCAACCAGCTCATCAAAGTGACCGATCACCGCGTCGGCATTCATTTCTTTGAGAGAGTGCATCAAAAAGCCGAACGCGCACGCCACGCTTGGTACGCCGGCATCCTTGGCCGCCATCGTGTCGTAGATTGAATCGCCGATAAACACCGTGCGTGGGCCGCTGCCAAGCACCTGACACCGTGCAATCAATTCTATGATCGTGTCGCCCTTGGGCTTGGCGCGCTCCTTGCCGAGCGTATCAACGCCGATCACCGCCACCATCCGGTCAAGCAGGCCGAGATCACCGAGCGCCTGTTTTGCGAGGCTTTCAAATTTGTTGGTCACCACACCGTAACGCACCCCCATCGCGTCAAGCTGATCAAGCAGTGCGACCGCGCCCGGAAAGGGCCGTGTGTGCACTGAAATATTCTCGGTATAATAGGCCATCATCGCGCGGTAGAGCGGGCGGAATTCCTCTTCTGCGATCCCGCCTGTCGCTTTGAGGCCATGCTCAAGCATCATCTTTGCGCCGCCGCCGATCATCGGTTTGACCTCTTCGACGCTCAGCAGTGGTTTGCCCGCAAGCGCGAGTGTGTGGTTGACCGCAGCAGTCAGGTCTCCGCTCGTATCGAGCAGCGTGCCATCAAGATCAAACCCGACAATATCAAAAGGAAAATCAGCCATGCCGATGTTCATGCCAGCCACCCTATGGAAATGGCAAGCATTTGGTGGCAATGGCGCACGCTATGACAAACACACC
>ERZ1292633.2650-Hain-H41-02um-R1-2650-length-18073-cov-12_pt1 | contig 18073 bp, 19 predicted proteins | sample MGYA00564406_ERZ1292633 | MGnify/ENA primary metagenome ERZ1292633 (study PRJEB36523, sample SAMEA6512639) | groundwater metagenome | collected 2019-01-08 | study: AquaDiva: Metagenomics assemblies of 32 groundwater samples | reverse complement strand
AATGTTTGCAAATTATTTAACTACTAGTGCGCATGGGTTTTTGCCAGTCATTGTGGTTTCGGCGTTAATAGATAGTATCAATCCTTGCGCTATTTCTGTTTTATTTTTAACTATCACTTTTTTATTTAGTTTAGGAAAAAATAGAAGATTTGTTTTAATGTCCGGAGGCGTATATATTTTAGCCATTGCTATCGTCTATACTTTGATCGGGCTAGGAGCGTTGCAAGCTTTAAGTTTTTTTAATGTCCCGAATATTATGGCAAAAATTGGGGCTTCAATTTTATTGCTTTACAGCATCATTGGTTTAATAAATGAATTTTTTCCAAGTTTTCCAATTAAATTAAAAATGCCCGAAAGTACACACGCAACTCTGGCAAAAGTTATTGAAAAAGGTTCTATTCCAGCCTTCTTTTTACTGGGCGCTTTAGTGGCTATGTTTGAATTTCCATGTACCGGGGGGCCTTATCTTTTTGTCTTGACCTTACTCCACGATTATGCAAATTTCTGGAAAGGTTTTTGGTATTTGATTATATATAACTTTGTCTTTGTTTTGCCTCTTATTTTGATACTTGCATTTGCCACAAATAAAGTTATGATAGAAAAGATAGACAAGTTGCGCAGGTTGGAAACAAAGAAAGCGCAGGTAATATTATTGTTAATTCTTATGGCATTTGGTATTCTTATATTTACATTATAAATTAACGTTTTAAAAGATTGCAGAAATTTATTTTTTCTCGGGTCCTCGGGTCGCCCGTGCAAAAATTTTAAAAAGAACGGGCTCAACCAGACCAGCTCGAAAAAGTAAATTTCTGCAATCTTTTATTAAAATTTATGGCAGATCTAAAATTAATGAGTTTTGAAGAGTTACAAAAAAAAATAGCTTCCCTAAAAGAAAATAGGGGAGTGGATTTGTCTACTGAAGAAGATTTGAGTATTGCGGTGATGAATTTAATAAGTTTAGAGGAACATTTCTTTTTTTCTGGAGCCAAAACAGGCAAAGATGAATATTATGATATGTTAAAAGAAGTGCGAGAGATGAGGAAAATACTTCTGGCTCGAATGATAGACAAAACTGAAGGTGAAAGTTGGTGCATTTCAAAACATTTGCTTGGCACCACTATGCGATTAATGGAAGTCGGTACCAAATTGCAAGGAGACGGCAAAACGGAAGAGGCAAAACTAATGTTCACTTTTGCATATAAGATTTATAATTTATTTTTTGGACTTAGATTGAAAATTATTAATACGTCTGATGTCAAAAATAGTTTAGAAAAAGAAAAACCGATGACTTTTGACGACATTATGGCCAAATTAGTTGATTGTTGTAAAGAATAACAAGTATAAATATATGACTCAAAAAAATATTTTTCTTTTAATAATTGGATTGTTGATTTTAGGAACAATAGCTACTGTTTTGCTTCGAGCAGGAAAGACTGTTCCTTCTACAAAATATGATGCCTTTGCGCAGTGTTTGGCATCCAAGAAGCTAACCATGTATGGCGCCGTGTCCTGCTCTTTTTGCAAGAAAGAGAAAGCAAATTTTGGAGAATCTTTTAAATATGTGTCCTATGTTGAATGTCCGGAAAATCCAAATTTATGTCTTGAAAAAGGAATAAAAGGCTATCCGACTTGGATAGCTGAAAGTGGAGAAAAATACGTGGGGTTACAAGGCTTAGAAAAATTGTCAGAAATAAGCAGTTGTCAGTTGCCACTAAATTAATGTTGAAACTTATTTTTTTATAGTATAATGTAACTATATGAAGCAAGCACGATTAGACCAGTTAGCCGATAGTATCTTCGCTATAGTTATGACTATTTTAGTTTTTGATATACGCATACCTAATTTTATTGGAGCGGTAAATGACCAGACTCTTTTTCAGGCATTACTTAATCTCTCTCCAATTTTTTTAAGTTATCTTCTGAGTTTTTCACTTCTTTTTACTTATTGGAGGTCGCATCATTTTATTGAGTCGGTGTTGGCAAAAAATATTGACACCAGATTTTCGAACATTAATGCGATTTTCTTTTTCTTTGTGGCGTTGGTGCCATTTTCTTCCCATTTTCTCGGAAATTATGGTTATTCAAAAACAGCTATAATTTTTTTCGCCTTAAATATTATTTTAATTGGGCTCTCTTTATTCAAAATGCGTCGTTATGTCATTAATTCCAAAACTATAGAAAATGCGACATTTACTAAGACAGAAAATGAACATGCCAATATGCATATTTTATTTCCAGTCGGTGCGGCAATTATTGCTATTTTTGTGTCGTTCTTTAGCAGCAGTTTTGCAATTGTATTATTTACGATTGCGATTTTATTTAATTTGTTAGAAAAGAGCGCTAAGCACACTTTTGTTTTTATTGATCTTTTTCGCGAGAAAAGTTAATTTAATACTATGGATTCTAAAAAAGAAATAAAAGCTTGGCAAGAGGTTAAAATTAGTAAGCGATTTTTGAATGCATTTAGGGGTATGTATGTTTTTTATAAAACCTCAAGACATTTTTATGTACTTATTTTTAGCGCGATAGCGGTAATTATTTTTGGATTTTATTTTAAAGTCTCAAGTTTTGAATGGATTGCTTTAATTTTTTCTATTGGCTTTGTGATAGTTTCGGAAGTATTCAATACAGCCATAGAAATAGACATAGATCTGACTTCTCCGGATTATCATCCTTTTGCTCGGGATACTAAAGACGTAGCGGCCGCGGCGGTAGTGTTGTCTATATTTACTGCGGCCATTGTTGGACTTATCGTTTTTTTGCCTAAAATTTTTTAATGTGTTAATATATAAAATGCTTTCTTTCACTAAAAAAGAGGTTGCTTTAATGCAAAAATTAAATACACCAGTTAAGATGCAAGATTTTTTAAGTGGATTGAAATTTAATTTCGAAGAAAAAGGAGAAACTCTGAAATCTCCGGTGATGGTTTTAAGAACACAAAATGCCCACTGTTTGGAAGGGGCTATTTTAGGAGCATATATCCTTTCTTTGCACGGTTTTCCACCCTTAATACTTCATCTTCAAACAACCGGAGATGATTTTGATCATGTTATTACCCCATTTAAACAACATGGTCTGTGGGGCGCATTGTCCAAAACCAATCATGCAGTATTAAGATATCGCGAGCCGATTTATAAAAATATACACGAACTGGCAGTGTCTTATTTTCACGAATATTTTTTAAATAAAAACGGTAAAAAAACTTTACGAAAATATTCTAGACTTTTAAATTTGAATATCTTTGGCGAAAATTGGGCAGTAGAAAAGAACGATCTTTGGAAAATAGATAAAAAATTAGATAAAATAAAACACTATAATATTGCATCTAAGATTGTTTTTAAAAATCTTAGAAAAGCAGATAAGGTGGAAATAGAAGCAGGAAAAATTGTACAATTTAGAAAAAATTAAGAATTTTTTCCAGAAGATTTCTAAACCAACTTTTTTTTATGGGTTGTGGCGCTTCTGTCGTTTTTTGTTCTGATATTGCTTTTATTACCGTAGCCACACTGGTTTTTTTAAGGTTAAGTTTTCTTGTAATATTTTGTTTTTGTAGTTTTTCTTCAATTTTTTGTGGGGCTAATGTTTCTTTGTTTTGATTCAGTGGAGTGGGCTGGGGTTTTTCAAATTTCTGCATTATTTGATTCCAAGTTTTGCCGGATAATGCGCTTGCAGCATAAGCGGTTTCCCAAAGCTTGCTTTTTATATTATCACCTGCCTGTCCGGTAGGCAGGTTTTTCATTTCGCCGTCGGTATCCTGGTTTACTCCCAGATAATCAAGCGGGGTATTATCGTTTTTTATCCAATCTTCCGGTTTTTCAGACAGAGCAAAAATCCCTCCTATTACCCAAGCAGTGGAAGAAACATTACCCCAACCACCATCATCTTTTTGATTTTGTTTTAAAAATTCTCGTGCTTTTGTTAACGTATTTTTGACCTTTTCATCTTGATTAAAAGAAGCGAGAGCTTGTATTCCTGCGCCAGTCATGTCTGCATTTTCATCCCAAGATCCATTTTCTTTTTGTTTAGACAAGATAAAAGTAACAGTATCTTTGATTATATTTTCATCTTTTGTGTATCCGGCATTTTGTAGAACAATTAAAGCGAAAATATCATCATTCTCTTCTTTGATATTGCCGAATTGTTTTCCATCAAAACTGTCAATTATTTTTTTAATATAATTTTCACCATTTGTGTTGTATGGGTTAAGTCCCAAAGACATTAACCCCATAGCGTGTCTTTGATAGTCGGTCAGTTGATAGTCATTTGTTTTTAATTCCTTAAAATATTTTATAAGTTTTTCTCTTTCAATTTGAAAGTCTGTTCTTTCTGCTAAAGCAACCGCAGCCCAGTCAGTATATAAATCTTCACCAAAAGATCCATTTTCTTTTTGTTGTGAGGTTATAAACTTTAAAGCTTTTTTAATATCAAATTCTTTTTTTATTACGGGAACGGGAGTAGGAGAAAGATTAGGTATTGTTGGGGCAGAAATGGCTGCAGCTAAAGCCCCTCCGCTACCGCCGTGTGATACTGGAGGATTTGTCACAGTCAGGGCTTCAGTTGGGAAATAGCCATCTTCTTTTATTCCAACATTATAAGAACCGACTGGAATGGATGAAAAAACTACTTGACCATTTCCGTCAACTGCGCTAGTTTGTACTTCAATAGGAGACCAAGAATTGGGATCAGGATTAGGTTGAGTGAGCCCTAAAGTGACTCCTGTTTTTGTTATCCAAGCATTATTTTGGTAATCATATTTTTGTGCTGTAACAGTTAAAGTATTATTTGTGGTTATATTATTTGAACTAAGAATAATTTTATTTTGTGGTCCGAAATATAAATATACAACATCTCTGTCAGATAAAACTTTTTGATTAATACTATCAAAAGGATAAGAATTGTTGACTGTATACTGCCAATTATCACAAGCCTCTCCGGAGGGGCTTGTGATGCATTTTATATAATCACCAAAAGAATAATGTTGTAAGTTTGAAATACTCCAAGTGGAATCTACCTGGTCAGCAGTATTTAACACAGTTAATACAGTATCACCTGGTTGTATTTGAAAAGTGGAGGTAGGTAAAATAAATGTGTCTCCGTCACGAATAGTTAGACTTACACTGGCGGCAAAAACGGAAGAGCTCAAAAATAAAATTGTTATAACCAATAAAATTTTAATAACTTTTTTCATATTTCCAAGAGACTATATCTCCTTTATTAATCTTATAATTTGACACACCAATGTTGGCTTTTTTACCATTTATATAATAAATCCAATTTTTCTCTCCACTATTTTTCAATCCATTTATCTCTTCGACCAGTTTTCCCATTCCGGAGTAAGTTCTATCTTTAAAACTCATTTTTCCTTCTTCCTGTAATTTCATCATAAAATCATAAACATTTTCTTTCCCCTCTATTGTTGTTTCTAATCTTTCTTCGTTAATTTCTAAAAACGCTTGAGTTGTCTCTTTCATCTGGGCTGGAATAAAAGGGGAAGAAATAGAATTTATATTCTGCCCAATATCTTTTGTAAAAACAAAAATCAAAAAGAAAAAAAGCGAAATAACAAAACCCAACCATATTATTTTTTTACTATTTTTATTCATAAACAGGTAAAACGAAAAAAATTCTGCTGAGCAGAATTCTGGGTCTTCAAAAAGAAGAAGGCAAAAAAATTTAGTCCTGCTCGGAATTCGTAAAATGATTGGTATTCGGACTTGTTCCTCGACCTAGGTCGGGACTTACCGTAGCGGCACTGTACTGGAATCTAACCAGTTTCCCCAATCATTCTTTATAATTTTTAAAAGGAACTTACTTAGTATATACTTACTTAATATTATGTCAAAAAAAGGTGTGGATAAAAAAATAATTCACCAGAAACGAACAAGAATCATGGTTTTTGGAACTTTTGATGGATTACATAAAGGGCATATTAATTTTTTTAAACAGGCAAGAAATTTCATGAAGAATTCATTTTTAATTGTTTCAATAGCAAGAGATAAAAATGTAATAAGAATAAAAGGAAAGTCTCCATTTTTGGATGAAAAAAAGAGGATGATCTTAGTTAAAAAAAGTAAGTTAGCTGATAAAGTAGTTCTTTCTGGTATAAAAAATCACATTCCTCATATTGTAAAAGAAAATCCTGACATTATTGCCCTTGGTTATGATCAAAAAGTTTATGTTAAAAATCTTAAAAAAGACTTGAAAAATAAAGGTATTTTGGTAAAAATTATACGATTAAAACCTTATAAAGAAAAAATATATAAAAATCACTTGCTTAATAAAAAAAGATGAATATAATTCTATATTATTAATAATTTAATTAAAAAATATGCAAGACGTAGATATTGTAAAAATCATAAAAAAGATATTTTCTAATAAGAACTTTATTAATACGTTTTTGATTAGTTTAGTTTCCATAATTATTATCTTAGCGATTGGCTTAGGATTTGTTTGGAATTACCGTGCGAATATTTTTGATTACTTTGCCAAAGAATATTTACAAGAAGTGCAAAATCCAAATACTGCCTTAGGAAATGAAGGAAAATCAACCACTGGAAAAATTATAGAAAAACAATCAATTTTTTCACAAGAATCTTTTGTTGTTGATGCAGTTAAAAAGACCAATCCAGCTGTTGTCTCTATTATTATTAGTCAAGATGTTCCTAAATATGAACTCTATACTGATCCAAATCAACAGCAGCAAGATCCATTTGGTGGTTTATTCCCTGGTTTTTCTTTTAATATTCCACAGTATCGTCAAAATGGTACAGAGAAAAAAGATATTGGTGGAGGTTCTGGTTTTCTTGTCACCAGTGATGGTTTGATTGTCACAAATAAACATGTTGTTGATCAAAAAAATGCCGAATATACAGTTTTTACAAATGATGGTAAAAAACATACAGCTACAGTGGTGGCTCGTGATCCAGTGCTTGATATAGCTCTTATAAAAATTGCTCCGCCAGTTGGTGGAAGTTTTCCTTTTCTTTCTTTAGGTAACTCTGATTCTTTGCAAGTCGGACAAAGCGTCATTGCTATTGGTAATGCACTTGCTGAATACAGAAATACTGTTTCTGTAGGCGTAATTTCTGGTTTGGCTCGTTCAGTTGTGGCTGGAAATTCTTCTGGCAATACAGAATTATTAGATCATGTTATTCAAACAGATGCGGCCATTAATCCTGGAAATTCTGGCGGACCCTTGCTTAATCTTTCTGGACAAGTAATTGGTGTGAATGTTGCAATAGCCCAAGGATCTCAAAATATTGGTTTTGCTCTTCCGATAAATAGTGTTAAAAGTGCCATTGAATCGGTGAAAACTACCGGTAAAATAATCAGACCTTATTTAGGTATTCGTTATGTTGCTATTAATGCTGAAATGAAAGACAAAAATAATTTAACAGTTGATTATGGAGTGCTTGTTAAAGCGGGAACTAACCAAAATGAACTAGCGGTTATTCCAGGCAGTCCAGCGGATAAAGCGGGTATAGTAGAGAATGATATAATTCTTGAAGTTGATGGTGTAAAATTGGATGAAAAAAATACTTTAGCTTCTATTGTTAGACAAAAAAAGATTGGTAATGCAATTACTCTAAAAATTCTTCATAAGGGCGCGGAAAAAACCGTTCGAGTAATGCTGGAAGCCGCCAAAGATAATTAAAAAAGTTTTCCACATCTGTGTTTGCGTTAAAGATTATCTTAAGTTAAACTTTAAATATGGCTACAAAAACAAACATTATTGGTTTTAAAGATCTTCGTCTAAACGCGGATAAATATATAAGTGCCATTGCCCGTGGCAAGTCTTTTACCGTTGTGCGTCGATCAAAACCTATTTTCAACATTACTCCTGTGGATGAATGGGGAGATGAGGGAAAATGGGAAACGTTAGTTGATTTTAAAAGTAAAGATGGCAAAGGGGGAATCCGTATGGAAGATTTTGCAAAAATGTTAAGAAAATCTATCAATGGACAAAAAAGATAAATTTTTAAATAAAATTCCCATTCACGATAAGATAAAAATATTAGAAGCAGTTGATTGCATTCTTGCTGGAGATATTTTGTTGTTAGATATTGTAAAAATAAAAGGTTCTGATAATCAGTATAGAGTACGAATTGGCAATTATAGAATAAAGTTTAAAAAATATCCGATATATAACGAGGTTACAGAAATTAGCCAACGCAATGATAATACATATTAAAAATTGATTTTACATTTGACAAGTTTTTTTATTTCACGTCCTTGAGTCTTAAGGTAATTAAAAACCCGATGAGTAGTACTGCGCCTAGAACGAAGAAAAGATATTCAAAAGAAGGAATTAGAAGAAGGGCAAGAACAGCTAATAATGGACCAATAATGTAAGAAACAGGTAAGGTGTTTCTAAAAAAACTAATTTCGTCGGGGCATTCCTCTTTTTTTATAACCTTAAAGAAATAACTTTCACTTAATGATTCTATAGTAGCAGCTCCTACTCGGGTCATAAAAAGAATAACAGCCCAAAGCCACAATAAGGGCTCTGTCATTAATGGAATTGCCAGAACTGATGATGTCATTATTAAAAAACCCGCCATCAGCATTTTCTTCTCACCAATTTTGTCTGAAAGTTTTCCTAACGGAAAATCTAATATAACAAACGGCAAGAGCATAATTGAAAAAATAATACCGATTTTATCCCAACCGAAGCCTATATATTCATGCAGATATATTGGCGTATAAATAACCATCCAAGAAAAAAAGAATCTTAAAATTAAGTTAATTAAGTAAATTCTTGAAAGATGTTTATTATGTAAAAAAACTTTGATTGTTTTTAATACGGAAACCTTTCTATAGTCTGGGTCCTTAAAATCACGTAGAAATAAAGTGAAAACAAGAAACACTAGAACCATAAATCCTGCGCTAAAAAGATAAATACCCAAAAAAGAACTTTTTTCAATAATTGAACCGGAAATTATTTGAGCAACAACCCAAGCAAGATTTATAACGGTCAAATAAAATCCTCGAATAGAGCCGATGGGGGAATGAATAGAAAAATCTTCTATAAAAATATCTAAAGAAGCAATGATAAAATTAATTGATAGAAAATATAGAATGAAGGCAAGAATTACAATAAAAATATTATTTCCAAATGCCAGTAAAATAAAAGAGAAAAAAATTAAGAAACAAAAAATCAAAGTTGTTAAACGATTACCAAAACGAGTCAGAATCTTAGGCATTTTTAATAAACCTAGGATGCTTATAATCGAGGCGATTATATAAATTAATCCTACATAATTTTTATTTATGTAAGTTTCTAAAAAACTTGAGTTTATATAAGAAGTAAGGGCTACTGGAACAGAAAAAAGAAAGCCGGCTAAATATATTATTTTTCTATTGTGTTTCATCATACACCCAATACTACAGGAATAACCAAAGGTCTTTTAGCGGTTTTTTGATATAAGAACTTTGAGATTGTTTCACCTAAATTAGCTTTGATATGGTCAAAATCAACTAAATTATTTTTTATTACTACATCTTCTACTCCTTTTTTTATAATAATTCGTACTTGACGCAAGAGTTCTTGGTTTTCTTTTAGATAAACAAAACCTCGTGATATTAAATCTGGGGATTTTTTTAATTTTCCGGTCTTTTGGTCTACCAAGGCGATGATCACGAACATTCCGTCCTGAGCGAGCATTTGTCTGTCTCTGATGACGACATCTTGTACATCGCTAATAGCCAGACCATCTACCATCATAGGGGCTGAAGGAGCTTTCTCTTTTCGTAAAGTCATTTTTTGCCCATCGGCAGAAATTTCAATAATAGAACCGTTGTCTGGGACAATTATATTTTCTTCTGACATGCCGATTTCCAGAGCGAGTTCTTTATGAAGTTCCAACATAAAATGATTGCCATGGATTGGAATGAAGAATTTTGGATGGGTTTTTTTATGGAGCCATCTTATATCTTCTTTATCTCCATGTCCCGTGGCATGAACAAAGTCTTCACCTGGGGTGCGGAAACTTATAATACGTACACCTTGTCTTGATAAATTATCTTTTATTTTTTGTACAGCTCTCTCATTACCTGGAACAATGGAAGAGGAGAGTATAATAGTATCTCCCTTTTTGAGTGAAAATTTTGTATGTGATTTATTGGATGCGCGGCTAAGTGCTGAAAATTCTTCACCTTGAGCTCCGGTCATGAGGATTACCATTTTGTTTGGAGGATAATTATTTACTTCTTCTATTGGTATTATTGTTCCCTTTTTAGGTTTAAAAAAGTTAGCTTCTATGGCTACATCTATATTTGTTTTCATAGAACGTCCATCAATTGCTATTTTTTTACCTAAGGATTCTGCAACTTTAATAACATAAGTTAAACGAGTAATAGATGAAGAAAAAGCTGCAATAATTATTCTGCCATTTATTTTTTTTATAAGGTTTTCAAGTCCTTGGTGTACTTTTGTTTCTGACAAGGAAAATCCTTCATTTTCAATATTAGTAGAGTCTGTCATTAACAAAAGAACTTTGGCTTTATCAAAAATTGAATATTCCTTTTCTTCTTCAGGAATAACAATTCCATCTATTTGATCTAATTTATAATCTCCAGGATTTACAATCCATCCATGCTTCGTTTCTATAATAATACCTAGCGCATCTGGAATTGTATGAGTAACACCAAAAAATCGTACCTTGATTTTTCCACACATTATCATTCCATCTTTTTCAACAATGTGTTCTTTCATAACTGGTAGTTGCGGAAATTCTGCTTGACGTTTTCTCATTAAAAGCACAGAAATATTACGAGAATAGACTGGTGGATTGCCTATACGTGAAAGAACGAGCGGTACACCACCAATATGATCTAAATGCCCATGAGTTATAATTAATGCGCGTATTTTTTCTTTATGTTCTTCAAGATAAGTGGTATTAGGAATTACATAATCAACCCCAGGTGTTTCTTCGTTAGAAAAATGCATACCGGCGTCTATAATAATGATGTCATTATCAATTTCTATGGCAGTCATATTCTTGCCTATTTCTTCTACTCCACCGAGTGGAATGATACGAACTACTCCTTCAGCCGGAGGAATAATTTTATTTTCGCCCATATTTTTGTAATTGTTTTTACTAAATGAACGATTACCACTTCGGGATTGCCCGTAACTTTTTTTAGTATACTGATAGGTAGAACTTTTTATAAGTTTTTTAGATATTGGACGCCTTTCGGACGTTGGACGTCCGGAATTCAGACGTCCAACGTCCGCAAAAGATGTTCGACGTCCGAACTCTGGTTTTTTCTCGTCAATACTGATAGCGCTAAAAGGTAGCCTGTTTTTTTTCATATAGTTTTTATTCGGAAAATATTTTCCAAACTTTATCTGTTTTAGTATACCATAGATATGAATTTAAGAACCTATCTCCTGGTGTTATAATATGATCTATAGAAAACCCTTGAATATTTTTTGACACAATATATATAAAATCAGGACTATACAAAAAAATTGCTGGCATATCTTTTTTTATTTCATCTTCAAATTGAGCATATTTTTTTATTCTTAATTTTTCATCCATTATCGTAAATGCCTCTTCCAATATTTTATCTACTTTAGCGTTAGTATACATTGCCACATTAGCTCCGGGATCTTTTCTTTGAGAGGAATGCCAAAAAGCCAAGAGATCAGATTCGTGATTTATAATTTGTCCAAAAAGCAAAGCATCATATTTTCGTGGGCGGATAACTCCTTGGTTTAAATTACCAATTTCAAAAGTTTTGACAGTAATTTTTATTCCAATATTTTCTAAATTTTTCTTTATTAATTCAGCAGATTTTGCAAGTTCTGGAGCATTACTGGTAGAAATAGAAAATTCTAAATATGTAGTTTTTTTCTTTTTCTTTTCAGTTATTATTTTTTCTAAAAATCCATCTGTACCTTTTTTCCAACCCTCTTTACTTAGAATTTCTTGGGCTTTTTTGATTTTTTCTTCATATGAAACATTATCTTCTTTATTTAATTTTTGATAATTAATCATATTGGGTGGTATTGGACTATCAATAACAATTCCATATCCTAGAAGTACATCACGAACAATACTATCTTTATCAATGGCAAGATCGATGGCTGTTACAATTTTTTTATTGGTAAAAATTTGATTTTGGTTTTGATTAAAAAAGAGTCCAAATACTCGAGGAAGTGTTAAGGATTCTATGCGAAAGTTTTGTTCTTTTAATACTTGCGCATTTAGTGGGGTGATAGAGCTTATTTGATCTACTTCTCCTTTTTCTAATGCTGCTATCTGGTCATTTTCATTTGGATAGAAACGCAATTTTATTTTACTAAGATATGGTTCACCCAAATTAAATTCTTTAAAAGAAATTAAATCATAATAGTCTATTAATCCTCCAGATTGTTTGCTTGCTTTTTCAACTTTATAAGGTCCAGATCCGATTGGTTGTGTATTTGCGTCGTTTAGTTCGATGGGAGAATTATTCCATAAATATGCTGGCATGATGCCAAGTGTTGTATTTTCTAAAAAGGAGGCATAAGGTTGTTTTAATGTAAATTTAATTGTTTTTTCATCTATTTTTTCAACACTAATACTATCCCAATTTCCTTTTTTAGGACTTTTTATGGTTGGGTCTTTTATTTTATTTATAGTAAAAATTACATCATCAGCTGTAATAGGTTTTTTATCATGAAAATATATTTTATTTTTTAGAGTAAAAGTATATATTAAACCATCTTTTGATCCTTCATATTTTTCAGCTAAATCTGGAATAAGAGTGCCATTAATACTTTTTCTCATTAATCCAGAATAAATAAGTGACACCAAGTCTTGGTCGGCGTCAGAAAATGCAAGTACTGGATTTATAAAACGAGGAGTACCGACGATACCTTCAGTGATAGACCCTCCGTCCATCGGAACATTTACCATAAAAGACTTATTAATATTTTGAAGGATTATTAAAGTGCTGATACAAAGGATAATTACAAGACCCAAGAAAATAAAATATTCTCTTTTTGAAAAATGAGAGATAGCCTTTTTTACTTCGTTTATTGGCGGCAATAAATTACGTATGCGAGTGTAAAAATTTTCCATAAAACTAAAATTTAATGCAATATAGTTTTGGCTAACTTTTTGCTTTCAAGATTATAGCCAGAAAAGCTGACAAAGCAAAAAGAATTCCACAGACAATAGATAAATAAAAGAGAAATTTTTCAAAACCTCGGCGAGTATGATGAAAAGCATTTCCATCACTCCCCCCCAACGCGCCCCCTAACCCTGCGCCAGATTGCTGGAGCAAGATAGCTGTCACTAAGACTACAGAAAGTATTATCTGCGCATAAGGCAGTATATTAGCTACTAATTGCATAGGGCTAGTATTACATAAATTGCAGAGAAAAGCAACACAGGGTATAATATAATGATGAAAAAAGAAACTAATATATTAGGTTTGTTTCAAAAATTATTCTTTAATTTTAACGCTCGTCAGATGAAGGACGCCACTTTGGCTTTTAAAAAACATCTGGATGATGGAGGCAAGATGCTGGTAGCTATGGGCGGGGCCATGTCCTCCGCTCAACTGGGTATTACTCTTGCCCCGATGATAAAAGAAGAAAAAATTCATGCTATTTCTTGCACCGGCGCAAATTTGGAAGAATCAGTCTTTCGTTTAGTGGCGCACAATAGTTATAAAGATTATCCAGATTATAGATATTTTACCAAAGAAGACGATGAAGCGATTTTGAATAGAGGCGAACGCAGGGTGACAGATACCTCTATTCCGGAAGAGGAAGCTTTCCGAGTAGTGGAACCAATTATCTTGAAGAGGTGGAAAGAGGCGGAAAAAAACGGCCAGCGTTTTTTTCCGCATGAGTATTTTTATCAAATACTTTTATCTGATGAATTGAAAGATAAACCTGCCTCGCCTGGAATTGCGAGTCAAGGCGGGTATGAAGGCAATCCGGAACATTGCTGGCTTTTGGAAGCGGCCAAGAAAAATTTGCCGATGGTGGTGCCAGGTTGGGAAGATTCCACTCTCGGAAATATTTTTGCTGGATATTGTAAAGCGGGAGAAGTGAGCCCAACAGTTATGAAAACAGGCGTAGAGTATATGGTACAACTTTATGATTGGTATCAAGAACTTTCACAAAGCGGCCCGCTTCCGCGAGGCAGTAGCTCGCTTCAGCGTGGCGAAGGCCCGGGTTTAGGATTTTATCAAATCGGTGGAGGAATTTCTGGAGACTTTCCAATTTGTGTAGTGCCTTCTATTAAATATGATTTGAAACAAAAAGTGCGACCTTGGGGGTATTTCTGTCAGATTTCCGATTCCACAACTTCTTATGGCTCATATTCAGGCGCTACTCCAAATGAAAAAATAACTTGGGACAAACTAACCAAAGACACTCCGATGTTCGTGATTGAATCTGACGCTACTATCGTAGTGCCTTTGATGTTTGAGGCCATCCTTGATAGATATATTCTTGAAGAAAAATAGGTTTGTTTTTAGAAATATGTTAATATAGATATTATGAATAAAGATAAAAAACTCCAATTTAATGTAGTTTTTAAACCTGAAAAAGAAGGGGGTTTTACTGTGTTGGTGCCTCTTTTGCCAGGTTGTGTAAGTTATGGAAAAACTCTGGAAGAAGCAAAAAAAATGATTGCCGATGCGATTGATGGATATATTTTTTCTATGAAAAAAAGAGGAGAAATTAAGGCACTTTGCATACCATTATAAAGTTTTCTGGAGTTGATTTTAAAAAATTTAAATAATAGACTTGCCAACCTGCCAGGTTGACAAGTTTTGATGTGTGGATAACTATTTTGCTTTCTTGTCGGGGGGGGTATAATTTCTAGTATTAAAAACTTAACACAAATTTCATGAAAAAATATATATTATCTTCGTTTGCGGTTTTAGTCTTAGGTCTTCTCATTATTCCCAATTTTTCTTTTGCGCAGGCTCCAGACCCTGATCCAAATCCTACAGAGTCAGATTGCGTGTCCATTACCAATAATTTGAGATATAGAGCAAGAGATGCTAATACAAATGGGGAAGTTTCAACCTTGCAAGACTTTTTGCAATCTAAAAATTATTTAAATTCAGAACCTACGGGATATTTTGGAATTTTAACATTAAAGGCTGTCAAAGATTTTCAAAAAGATAATAATATTAACCCTACTGGATATGTTGGGGCAGTTACTAGGGCAAAAATAGCAAACCTTACTGGATGCGATGGAACTATTATAAGTCCTCCAAATCCCACTACTCCCTCCATCACTGTTCTTTCACCGAATGGGGGAGAAAAATATGAAACTGGACAAAATTATAACATTACTTGGAATTCTGTAGGAGTAGAAAAAGTTTATATTTATTTATCAAAAAAAGATGTAAATGGTGTAGTGTCACTTATAGGTGATAATATTTTAGCTTCTTTGGGTAATTATTCTTGGACGATACCAGTTAATAACTCTGATATTAATAAAGGTGGTCAGTTTAAAATTGTAATTTCTAAAAATGGGTCTAGTAATGTATTTGATAATTCTGATAATTATTTTACTATTGTTTCTCCAACAACCCCAACTACTCCTGTCCCAACCATTACATACTTCTCCGCTTCTCCAATCTCTATCGCTTACGGCGGGACTTCAACTATTTCTTGGTCATCAGTCAATGCTACATCTTGTGTCACCAGCGATGGTACTACGACAGGAACAAAAGCGACTTCGGGCAGTATGTCCACAGGCAGTTTAACTTCAACAAAAACATTTACACTTTCATGCGCAGGAGCGGGTGGAACATCTCCCACAAGTTCTGTGATTGTTACAGTTGGTTCCCAACCTTCCACTATTATAAGTAAGCCAACTGCAAACACTGGGTGGAGTTTCCTTCCTGTTTGTAGCGACCTTGCCAGTATGGATAAATTTTGTAAGAGTAATGGATATGGAAGCGGAGAATCGTCAGGGGTCGCATATAGCGGAGGCGCTTGCGCAAAATGGATAGATTCATCATGGACATCAAGTTCTGATACGCTCTACGACGCGAAATGTTATAACCCGTCTCCTCCCGTCGCTTATTCTCTCGGGTCATCGCTTACAGCAAACGCATTAGGCGCTTTGGATAATGCAAAAAATAGTGAGAAAAAATCGCAAACAAATCTGAATATAACTAATACGCAAACACCAAGTTGCGCAGAATTTACTGTAACTTTAAGCAAGGGAATGAATAACGCTGAAGTAAAATGCTTGCAAAAAAAGTTGAATGAAAAAGGTTTCAAGATTGTGGGAGTTAATGCCGGCGAAGAAACAACTTATTTTGGTTATGCCACACTCACAGCTCTCAAAAAATTCCAAACTAGCAACGGACTTACTGCTGATGGAATATTCGGACCTGCATCTCGTGTAGTTTTGGTAAAATAGAGAACCTCGCAAGGACTGTCCTTGCGAGGTGGAAAATGTGTACATATTTTTTAATGTGGTATAATTAAATTATATGAAAAAATATATATTAATTTCTTTAGTCTTTGTTTTAGGTTTATTTATTTTTAATATAAACAATTCTGTCAATGCACAGAGTTATCTCCGAGATTGTTCATCTGTTTCCGGATATAGTTTAATTAAAGGCCAATCTTGTAGCGTCTTAGTTAAAACTAACACTGTATTTAATTTTAAAGCTAAAGATCCAAGTGGCGCTAATTTAAGTTGGTCCATAAATTGGGGGGACAATAAAGGTTTATCAAAAATATGTCCCTCTTCTTATCCCAATACAACTTTTAATATTGGTCATGCTTGGGATACTGTTGGTACCTATAATGTGAAATTAGGTGTTTCTAATTGCACAGAAGGTGGTGATGCCAGAGCTTCGTTTAATGTGGTGGTAAAAAATGCTGTTGTTGTTCCAACCCCAACCCCAACTCCAACTCCAACTCCAACTCCAACTCCAACTCCAACTCCAACTCCAACTCCTAATCTAGTCTCTACTCCTACTAGCGATGCGACTGGTTTAAATGGTCAGTTTGTTTCTCCTTTTTCTATTCTTCTCAAATGGAATGCTATTCACACTCCTGGATATAGAGGAGGTTATAATATATATAAGAATGGAACCCTATGGTCAAGAACAATAACAGATTTTGTAAATGCTAAAGATTATTATCCAACGATGGTTTATGACACACAGGTTAGATGTCCCAGTACTCAAAGATATCAAATAGAACAATTTGAATATTATGGCGAATATTGGAAAATTATTCCGTCAGGAATATTCTCGGGAGTGGCTACAGTAGTTGGATCATCTTGCCCTGAGCAAACAATATCGGTTATTTCTCCTAATGGAGGAGAGACATACAAAACTGGAGAAACAGTAAATATAAAATGGGAAACAAAAGCATTCGGAGAAGCTGGCGGAAGTATTGCATTGAGTGTTTATAAATATTTACCAGACAGAGCAAATAGTTATTACGGAGTATCTCCTGTTTTTGGAAAGACAGTGAACAACGATATAGTTAATGGAATTGCCAAAGATACCGGTAGTTATCAATGGACTATCCCACTATCTTTTACATCTGGTAATTATATAATATTTGTTGCTGGGGGAAACTCAATAAGAGACACTAGTGATACTTCATTTAGTATTATAAAATAAAGATCATTTTGCGCTTGACAGTAGGTCTTGCTTGATATATACTTCCCAAAGCGTCTATCTTTTTAGGTATGGCGTTTTTATTTCAATGAAACTCTTTGAAAAAAGAATAAGTTTTGAGAACAAGTGCAAGCTTGTTTGTTTTTTTGAGTAGTGAATAATTATAGAGCTAGGATTGAGTACAAAAATCAAGAACATTGCTGTTTTTTGTTTTGTTTCGTTCTAATTAACTTTTAGTTAGAGTTTGATCCTAGCTCAGGATGAACGCTGGCGGCGTGGATAAGGCATGCAAGTCGAACGGATCGTCCCCGTGCCGACATTGTCTTTTGTTGAAACGAATTCTCGAGTCCCAGATGGGACTACGGGGACTCAATCTCAACGAGAAGTCAATGTCGGCATTGGAACGGTTAGTGGCGAACGAGGTAGTAATACATAGGAACTTCCCCCAAAGTCGTGAATAATT
>ERZ1292633.2318-Hain-H41-02um-R1-2318-length-19541-cov-5_pt1 | contig 18081 bp, 16 predicted proteins | sample MGYA00564406_ERZ1292633 | MGnify/ENA primary metagenome ERZ1292633 (study PRJEB36523, sample SAMEA6512639) | groundwater metagenome | collected 2019-01-08 | study: AquaDiva: Metagenomics assemblies of 32 groundwater samples | reverse complement strand
CCGTTCATCGAATACTTCGTCACGAGATTCCCGCTCCAAATAGCCATCGCAAATGTTACCGGCGCGGCATTTCTCGATATGGGTGCGACTTGGAATAACAACCGGGAGTTCAAGGGGGGATCATCAAGCGATGGTCCCGCCCGACTGACCGGTATCAAGAGCGGCTTTGGATTCGGCATGCGCGCTAATCTTGGCTTCCTACTGCTCCGCTATGATTTGGCGTGGGCAACGGACTTTAATGAAGTGTCCGCAAAACCACGCGCCTATTTCTCTTTCGGCGCTGATTTTTAGCGGGAGCAATTTCGTTTCTGAATGGCGTGCGCGGCAGACGTCCCGTCTGCACGGTCTCAGATGATTGGTACTCTCACCCCTCCGGACTTGTAGAATTAGTGGGTTCTAACGAAGTGCTCATCTCTGTCATTCCCAACAATCCCCCACGCCAGTAGGGGAGCAGAGCGGGAACCCATCTTTCTCTTCTCAAGGTGGATTTGTCCTCGGGATGGCGAACGTGTTTCACTTAATGCAAAGACGGCGAGTCTGAAGACAAACTCGCCCTACATAAGCTTGTTGAAAAAGTACTAATGCGAATAGTTCATTTCGTGCCACGCGCAGTGTCGCATCGAGCGGTGTCGAGATGCGTTATCTTTCAAACAGTTAGCATGATTGGCTGGAATACCGTGTCTCGACTGCGCTCGACACGACACAGGTCAGAGGGCTTTTCAACAAGCCGCTTCTCGATGGGTGCATCGAACCCACAAAAAAATCGGGCCTCATGGGAGGCCCGACCTGATCGCAAAATGCGATTGCAATCTATAACTTCTGAGCGTTGAAATTCAACGTGCCATAGACATTGGTAAGAGTCACTCTGATCTTCCAATTGCCGGTAACGCCGGTCGCCGTAGAAGGCGTTCCGCTCGAAAGGAGCGCGTTGCTGTACACTTCGACGTTGTTGGCGTCAAGCACCTGCACAACGGCAGTGCCGGAATCAACAGCAGACGAATGGTTGATTGTAGCCTGTAAGCCACTATTCGACCAGGTGTACTGAATTGTCGCCGTGACATTCTCGATGGCTGTGGCCTGGAATGAGAATGCATCGGGATTGTTCACGATTTCAGGCTGAAAATTAGCCAGGGGTTGAGTCGGAGCCGGATCACTTCCACAACCAATCGCAAGCAGTGCAATCGCAACGGCGGCGACCGCCACAGTGAGAGTCTTGAGAGCCTTCATCAATACCTCCTTAATAAGTCGATTCATGCGGAGTAATTCCCGCGCACACAGTTTTATCCCCCATCAATTATGTCGGCATTGAACAGAGCCTATCTTGCTCGATTGTCGTACAGACTTGAGTACCGGCTGTGCAGAAAATGCACAGACTTCGCGAGTTTCGTGGTAGGAGGGTTTTCGTTTTTACCCTTCGCGCCCCAAGGGGCTTGTTGAAAAAGTATGATTTAGCGAAATGTTCTTTTCAGTCATTCCCGCGAAAGCTGGAACCCATCTTGTCTTACAAAGAGTTAGATAGGCTCCCGCTTTCGCGGGAGTGACATTTTTGGGGGTGTAGATATGAATTGAAGGCTTTTTCAACAGTTCCACGTGGAGCGCTGGTCATTTAAATGGTCGAGTGTGCCGGAAGTTTGTCGCCCAAGGTCTCCTCTGACCACTTTTTCAACCTTGGCATACTTTCGCCTCCCCCCTTGACCTTCTCCCCGGATTGTGTATATTGTCCGGCTGAACTATAAGGAATAAAAATGCAAAGAACGTTTCAACCATCGAACCGCAAACTGATCAATGATCACGGCTTCCGCAAGCGGATGAAAACCAAAGGCGGCCGTCTTGTGTTGTCCCGCCGCCGTGCCAAGGGGCGTAAGCGCCTCACACCTACAATTGCCCGGGCAAAATAAGCTCCCCCGTTCGTGCGCCCTCAAAGGGAAAGATGCCATTGACAAGCTCTTCAAAGAAGGGCGGCGTTGTCGCGACGGTAACCTCACTGTTATCTGGTTGCCCTCCGAGGCTTTTCGCTATGGGGTATTTCTCTCCCGAAAGCATGGCAATGCCGTCCGTCGGAACCGGATCAAACGGCTCATCCGCGAAGCTATTCGATTCCACCACCACGAGCTGGCGAGGCCAGCCTCAATCGGAGTAGTGCCAGCTATCTCCTTTGGGACCCCTATATTCAAGGCAATCGATGAACAAATATCCCGTCTCTTTAAATCAATTGGCTGAGCCGATGGCAGATTGTCGGGTTTCTCGATCCACCGATGGCGAATCTCGGAACGCCGACCTACGAAGCGCTCCCCGGTCTGTCCCCCTCTTTGCCTGGCCTTTCCTCGCCCTCATTTATATTTACCGATATTCCGTCGGCCACTGGTTTTCCGGCTCTTGCCGGTTCTACCCTTCGTGCTCCCACTATGGAGAAGAATCATTTCGGAAGCACGGAGCATGGCGCGGGAGCATAATGACAATCAAGCGGTTATCCCGATGTCACCCGTGGCACGATGGCGGCTATGACCCGGTCGACTAACCGAACAAGAAAGAGCATGGAGCGCTGACGTGGACAAAAAATCACTCCCCCTTATTATAGTACTCGTTGTACTGATAGTCTTCTATTTCCAGATCATGGAGTTTTTCGGGCTCTACAAACCCCCGGCGCCAGTTCCTGTCCAGCACCAAACAACACAGGCCGACTCAACCGCAGGGCAGAACCAGCCCGGCGGGGCTACTACTGCAACCCAAACTGCTCCTGCCGCAACCGGTGCCGATTCGACCGGAGTCGTCATCGTTGACTCAACTGCCAAGGTCGATTCCCTTGTTGTGGTCACGAAAAATTACACCGTCACCATGTCGACGTTCGGCGGCGGGCCGGTCGGATTGTCGCTCAACAACTATCGTTATCGCGATGGCCGTCCTATCGAGATGCTCGTCAACGCCCCCTCGGCCACCCCCGAACTGACCTTTGCCGGTGGAACATTCTCGGCGTCAAAGGTGCATTACAACTGCAACCTCGCCCCGGGAAAATATGAAGCAACGGCATCACCGCTCACCGTTTCCTATAGCTATCGCAACGCCGAAGGCGGCGAGCTTATCAAACGCTATACTTTTCATCCTAACCACTACGATTACGACCTCGTGGTCGACGTCCGCGACCCACACAAGCTCGGTTTTGAACGGCAATATAATCTCTGGTGGAACACGCCACTCACAGGCACTGAACCGCAGAAAGAAGTCGATCAGCTGGAGATGCAGGCTGTCGGCTATATGTCGGGTGCAAGGGTGCGACTCGACGACTATGACGACAATGGTAAACTTAACCAGACAGTCTCCGGCGCCACCTCATGGGCGGCTGTACGTGAGAAATATTTTGCGGCCGCGCTCCTTCCGATAAGCCGCAATGCCGAAGGTCTTTCCGCACGCGGCCACACCGAAGACGTCAGCGACTCCGGCGGCGTGTTTCTTCAAGCCCACTTTTTGACAGCAGGCCTTGATCTTCCTTTTGCCACCGGCCAATCATTTGTCGATTCCTTTGCCATTTTCGTCGGCCCGATGGATTACACCCTGATGTCTGATTACAATAAAGGCCTCGAAGATCTTCTCGATATCGGCACCACTCCCTATGTCGGATGGATCATCAAGCCCTTCGCATTCGCGGTGATCTGGCTCCTCCCCAAACTGTACAGCGTCATCCCCAACTATGGGTTCGTCATCATCATCTTTGCACTCATCGTGAAGTTGCTCACCCTGCCGCTGTCGTTGAAATCATTCAAATCGATGGCCGCGATGCGCGACATTCAGCCGAAGGTTGAAGAACTGAAGAAGCGCTACAAGAACGATATGCAGAAAATGAACGCCGAAACGATGGCGCTGTATAAGAAACATGGCGTCAATCCCTTTTCGGGATGTCTGCCGATCCTCCTGCAGATGCCGCTCTTCTTCGCAATGTTCTCGGTTTTCAAATCGACCATTCTTTTGCGGGAAGCGCCGTTTATCTGGTTCATCAATGACCTTTCGCGTGGCGCGCAGAATTTTACTGATCCCTATATGATTTTGGTGGTGCTGATGGTGGCGGCGCAGTACATCTCTCAGAAACTAACGACAAGCACGCAGGCAAATCCACAGGCGAAAATTCTTATGTATATCATGCCTCTCTTCATGGGCTTTATATTCCGCAATTTCGCCGCTGGTCTGGTCTTGTACTGGACGACATTCTCAATCCTGTCATTACTCGATTATTACATCTATAAACGTGGCCATCAACCTGCCGTGCAGGGTGGTAGCGTCGAGTGAGATAGAACCCGATGGCTTCCCCGGCACCAAAGAAGGATGAGGGGAGAGCGCGACGAACCCTTCATCACGACGGCGACACGATAGTTGCTATTATCACCCCTCCGGGGGTGGGTGGCATCGCCGGCCTCCGCCTCTCCGGGAGGCACTGCCTCTCTTTTCTTGACAGACACTTTTTATCAGCCTCAGAGAGAGGTGCATCGTGGACCCCATTTCTCATGCGATTGGGAAAATTCGTTGACAGCAAGGGTGCGGTCATCGACGAAGTCACCGCAGTTTATATGCCGGAAGGGAAGTCCTACACCGGCGAACACCAGGTGGAGATTTTTTGTCACGGCAGTCGCCATATCGCGACTCGCATCCTTGAGACACTCGTCGCATCGGGGGCGCGAGTCGCCGAGCCGGGGGAGTTCACGAAGATGGCTTTTCTCTCCGGTCGGATTGATCTTGCCGAAGCCGAAGCCGTCTCGGAGATGGTCAGCGCCAACACCGAGACATCCCTTCGCGCCGCGAGGGAGCATCTGCTTGGAGCATATTCGGAGCATGTCAATGACATTCGTGAGCGTCTTGTTGACCTCATGGCCGAGATAGAAGCATCGGTCGATTATCCCGAGGAAGCCATCTCACCAGCCGATACTCAGCGACTAATAGCATTGACAGACAATGTGTTAGACGATTTGAAGAAGCTCTTGGCGACATACAATGGCGGTCGAATTATTCGCGAGGGCTTTCGCGTTGCTATCGCCGGACGGCCGAATGCCGGCAAGTCGTCACTTTTCAATCTCCTTGTGCGCCATGAAAGGGCGTTGGTGACACCGACGGCCGGGACAACTCGCGACTATCTCACCGAGTGGATAGATATTGGAGGTCATGCTGTCTGCCTTATCGATACCGCCGGGATTCGCGGAGCCGGGGGGAAGATTGAGAAAGTCGGCCAGGCTAAAGCAAAAGAAATCATGGCCGGAGCGGACCTTGTCCTCTGGCTCTTTGATATTTCGACTCGCAATTGGGCAACTACGCTGTCGAGTGACATGAAAAAATTACCAAAAGTTGAGATTGTAATCGTCGCAAATAAGACCGATAAGCTGAAACATAGCAACGTATTACACAAATCATCGATGCCCGTATCATGCAAGACAGAAAGAGGGATCGACCAGCTGATTGCTAAGATCGAAAAAACTATTCAGAGCCACATCCCCGATTTGACCTCGGGGTTGGTGGTCACATCGGCGCGACATAAATCGAAACTATCGCTGGCCCTCAATTCTTTGAAAAAAACTCGGTTGAATATCACTCTAGGTGTCTCTCCAGAGCTGACGGCGGTCGACCTACGCCAGGCCGTCAATGCCATCGATGAAATAACCGGACGGATATACACCGAAGAGATTTTGGGACGTATATTCTCTAAGTTCTGCATTGGCAAATGATTGTTTCACGTGAAACCAACGCAGTGGGCGGTTACGCTTCGCGCCAAGTTAAGTTGCCTGCAGTGAAGTAGGTCGGTGTTCCGAGCTCCGCGATGAGCGGAGAGAGAAACCCGACAAAGCTTTTCGCTTACAAAAAGACCAAAGGAATGAAAAATAAGTCGAATGCCTGATTTTGATGTCATAATAGTCGGTGGCGGACACGCCGGTGTCGAGGCCGCTTTGGCCGTAGCCAGAATGGGGGGGACGGCGGCGATTGTCACCATGGACTCTACGCGTCTGGCTCTCATGTCCTGCAATCCCGCTATTGGGGGTCTCGGCAAGTCGCATCTTGTCAAGGAGATTGATGCTCTCGGCGGAATCATGGCTGAGGCCACCGACGCTACCGGTATACAGTTCCGAAGGCTCAATCTCTCACGCGGCCCCGCTGTCTGGGCAACTCGAGTCCAGTGCGACCGGCGTTTCTATAATGATTACATCGTGCAAATAGTCGAAAATACAAAGGGCGTCACTGTCATTGAAGGAATCGCCGGAGCGATCCTCATTGAATCCGGTCGCGCTGTCGGCATTCGAACCGACGATGGCACTGCTATCACATCGCACGCGGTAGTAATCGCCACCGGTACATTCCTCGGCGGCCTCATTCATATTGGAGAGAAGAAAATAAAATCCGGACGTATAGGGGAGAGCGCCGCCTATAGTATGTCGGAATCTTTGCTTTCGTTTGGTTTCGAGGTCGGTCGACTCAAAACCGGAACCCCACCGCGACTCAAAGGCTCGACAATCGACTTTTCAGTCTGCGAGGTCCAGCCCGGCGATAATCCAATCCCATTTTTCTCATCAAATTCAAATCGTGAGCCATTCGCTCAAGCTCCTTGTCACCTTACATATACGACTGAAAAAACAAAGGAGATCATCTCCGCAAATTTCGAGCGCTCCCCGATGTTTTCTGGGCAGATACACTCGCGCGGTCCCCGCTACTGCCCATCAATCGAGGACAAGTTCTATCGCTTCGCCGACAAACCCTCGCATCAGATTTTTCTCGAGCCTGAGGGAAACGGCACCGATGAAATCTACCCTAACGGCTTTTCGACTTCTCTCCCCGAAGATATACAGCTGGCCGCGATGCGAACTGTGACGGGACTTGAGCAGGTCGAATTTACTCGCCCCGGCTACGCCGTTGAATATGATTATTGCCCAGCATATCAGATTAAGCCGTCTCTCGAAACGCGAAGAGTCTCCGCTCTCTTTTTTGCTGGGCAAATAAACGGAACATCCGGCTATGAAGAGGCCGCTGGCCAGGGGCTGATGGCGGGGATAAATGCTATGCTTTATATTAAGAGGGAAGAGCCGTTCGTTCTCGATCGTTCCGAAGCCTATGTCGGCGTTATGATCGACGACCTCACTACCCGCTCAACCACTGAGCCATATCGCCTTTTCACTTCACGGGCCGAATATCGCCTCGCTCTTCGAGAGGACAACGCCCGCGACAGATTGTATGAAAAAGCTGTGCGATATGGACTTATCGACAAGGGGAGACACGAGAGCTTCACTGTTCTGTCTGACGAGACAGACCATCTTGTGCGATCGTTCGCCAAGAAACGGCTAAATGCGGAAGAGATTTCTAAGCTGACTGTTTCGGACGACCTTCGACCTCGCGTCATCGGAATGACAATTGACCGACTGCTTACCCAACCGGAAGTAACAGTCTCCGCCGCAGTCCCTCTATTGGCTGGACTTGATGGAAACGGATCGCACAGCCTTGAAGCCCTCGAAAGAGCCGCCATAGCTATTCGATATCGTGGCTATGTGGCGAAGCAAAGCCGTGAAATCGAGAAGTTCAAGCGCCTTGAGCACGAAAGTATCCCTGATTCTTTCTCCTTTGAAGCGATTCGCGGTCTAAAGATAGAGGCTTTGGAAAAGCTCTCCCGATTCAGACCGGCTTCACTCGGCCAAGCAGGAAGAATAGAGGGAGTCACCGCCGGTGATATTGCAGTCCTTTCGTTCTATCTCAAAAAACACAAAGAGGGGGCGCGTCAATGATTGTACCCAAAAACGCCAATGCGAACAACAGCGACAATGCGATTATCGCACTGGACAGCAACGCGATACTTGAAAAATATGGCATTGCCAAGAAGTGCGATGTCTGGTTCGATGCTCTCTTGGCTGAGAACAAAAAGCTCAATCTTGTTTCACGTGAAACAACCCGCGAGGATCTGAAGCGTTTATCCGCCGAATCGGTACTACCGTTAGAATACTCGCAACAAAGTTCCTTCGCATTGCATCTCGATATTGGTTCAGGGGGCGGATTCCCAGCTTTCCCTTTGATGCTCACCGATCGCATCAAGCGCACTACCATGGTCGAGCGGACCCAGAAGAAAGCCCTCGCCCTAAGAAGAATTCTCGGAGCTATGCATATGGAGGCCGGGATAATTGCTCAGACCTTCGAAGAGGCCAATCTCGAACCCTCCTATGAGTTGATAACCATTCGGCTCGTTGCACTGACCCCCAAGCTTCTTGTCCCAATTGTTTCCCATCTTGCCATTGGCGGAATTTTCATTTATTACGCCGCGCCGCCACCACTCCCTCCGGCGATGGGACTACAAGTGAAGACCGTTCGTTATTCCTCCGGCCCGTCAAGCCCTGTTAAAGAGTTGGCAATCATCACGAAAAATCGCTGAAACTCCGTACATTTTAGTTGATTGAGCCGCTCCGGAGTGCTACACTTGGGCGAGCGTTATCCATTGATACAAGGAGTGTAACGTGGCTCGAATCATTGCAATCGCCAACCAAAAAGGTGGAGTCGGTAAAACCACCACGGCGGTAAATCTCTCATCCTGTCTTGCCGCCGCCGAAATGTCGACTCTTCTCGTCGACATGGACCCGCAGGCCAACTCGACCAGCGGGGTCGGACTTTCCAAAGAAAGCGTGGAGAAATCTGTCTACGATGTCGTCATCGGTCAGAAACCGATCCGCGAGGTCATCCACCCCACCGCCCTGCCGCATCTCAATATCGTCCCCTCGTCGATTTCACTGGTGGGTGCAGAGATCGAGCTGGTTAATGTTTTTTCGCGCGAGCAAAGATTGAAATCGGCTCTCGCAGAAATCGATCAGGAGTATAAATATATTATCATCGATTGCCCTCCCTCCCTGGGTTTGCTATCGGTGAATGCTTTGACGGCGGCGCATTCGGTGATCATTCCCATCCAGTGCGAATACTATGCGCTGGAAGGATTGGGACAGCTGATGAATACCGTCAAGCTCGTACAACAGCATCTCAATCCATCCCTCGTAGTAGAGGGAGTATTGCTCACGATGTACGACGGACGCTTGAATCTCTCAAGGCAGGTAGTATCGGAAGTTCGCAAGCATTTTGACAAAAAGGTGTATGAAACAATGATCTCCCGCAATGTGCGTCTTTCCGAGGCGCCGTCATTCGGCAAACCGATAATTCTCTATGACATCATGTCAACTGGCGCCGAAAATTATATGTCACTGGCGAAAGAGGTGCTGGCGTCATGAGCAAGATGGTTCTCGGCCGCGGCCTGGGGGCATTGATTCCAACTGACGCACCCACGGATGCCAACGCGACAATATTTCGCATGGTTCCGCTCGATAAAGTCGCACCCAATCCGATGCAACCCCGCCGGACATTCGACGAGGAATCTCTGCAAAGCCTTTGTGAATCACTCAAGGTTCACGGCATGATGCAACCGTTGGTGGTGACGCAGAACGGCACCGGATTCAGCCTCATCGCCGGGGAGCGTCGCTATCGCGCCGCCACGATGGCCGGATTCACCGAAGTGCCGGTAGTGATGTTCGGCGATATCGACGATACTCAAAGACTCGAGATGGCCCTCGTCGAAAATATCCAGCGCGAAAATCTGAACCCCCTCGAAACCGCCGAGGCCTACCGCACCCTTATCGACACCTGCGGCCTCACTCAGGCGAAGTTGTCGGAGCGTGTCGGTAAAAGCCGCACCTCGGTGACCAACTACCTGCGCATGCTGACACTTCCGGAGGGTATCAAGGTGCTGATTCGCGACGGCAAATTATCCGAAGGGCACGCCCGCGCGATTCTATCCGCCGACGGGGAAGAGGCCATGATGCGCCTTGCCGACCGCATCCTTTCCGACTCGATGTCGGTGCGAGGCGCCGAGGCTGAGGCCAAACGGACAAAAAAACGCCGGCTCGTGCCAAAAAAGTTGTTGCCTGCGATTCGAGATGTAGAGACATATATACAGCAGACCCTTGCTACTTCGGTGAAAATCCATCCCGGACTCAAGCGAGGTCGCATTGAAATTGAATATTACGGCGAGGACGATCTCGACCGGCTTCTGCAACTGTTCAAAAGGATAACAGCGAAGTCATGGGATCAGAGCGCTATGTAACCATCTCCTATGAATCCGGCGGCGCCACTCGCACCCGTCGGATTAAACGAGCCGTGGCCTTAACCCTCTTCGGCTCGGTAGTGGGAGCGTTGACTTTGACGGTGACCCTGTTCGCCCTCTACGCCGACTCTCTCCAAAATGAACGAGAAGTGGAACGACAAACGACCAACGAAATGCTGATGACATACCAGGCCAAAGTGGACCAGTTGACAAACAACATGCAGGAAGCGCAAGAGATAGTATCCCGCCTGGCGGGTATCGCTGGGGTGGATTATTCGCCATCTGTCGCCACCGATTCAGGCATTTCATTCGAGTCGCATCCGATGTTATTCGAGCGCGATCCGAATCATTCAGCCGACATGCCATCGGGTCTGCCGGTACACGGAACCATCATACGCGGCTTTGAGGTCGCCAACTACCGTAACTACCATCCCGGCCTCGATATCACCTGCGATGAAAACACTCCGGTGCTTGCTACTGCCATGGGAAAAGTCGACTATGTCGGTTTCGACACCACCTATGGCCAGACCGTGATTGTCCGCCATAACGATTCGATAACGACCGCCTACGCCCACAATAATTCTATCGTCGTCAAGGAGGGGGAGATTGTACAAGCGGGGAAGGAGTTGGCGAAATCGGGCAATACCGGCAAGTCGGCTAGTCCGCGTGTGCATTACGAATTAAGAATACACGATAAACCTATACATCCACTGGAAGGAAACCATGATTAAGCGAAACGCCAGTGACGCTGGAGAGGAAAACATGAACACAGTAATCGGCAAGAGTAGCGTGATTACCGGGACCATCGACATCAAAGGTCCTTTGCTTGTTGAGGGACAGATTAAAGGGAAGATTCTCTGCTCCGACGTCGTCACCATCGGTGTCGGCGGATTGGTTGAGGCTGAGATCGAGGCTAACACCGCCATTATTGCCGGCAAAATGATCGGCAACATCAACGCCACCGAAAAGATCGAGCTTCAGGCGAAGTGCGAACTCGAAGGGGACATCCGCACCAAGTCGCTCGTTATTGAGCAGGGCGCGATTTTCTGCGGCGGATGCCACATGAAGGATAACAAACCGAATCTCGGATTCCTCGCGCCGGATCAGAAGCACGAGCCGAAGCCGGAACAGAAATCGAATTCATCGGTTTTTTCATTCGATAAAGCGAAGTCGTAAAGACTTCGCTTTTTTGCTGGGGTGGGGCCTCTTTAGTAGGTCGGCGTTCCGACTCACGCTATAGCGGGAGGAGAAACCCGACATCTTATCCGAGTGTGTTCATGAGCGAGTAGGTCAAAACCCCTGCGGTTTTGACGGATTCGGGCAGTACATGTAATGAATATGAGAATATACATATCGGTGTTCATCGGTTTCCTGTTCTTTGTTTCTAATTGTATCGCAGGCGATGTTCTATCTCCAGCAACAATTGTGATCCCCTCGCTAAGGCCTATCGACAGTCTAACGCAATTGACTCCCATCGATAGTCTGCCAATTGATTTTAAAATCGGCTGGGTGGCCCACCTTTCAGGTGGGTTCCCGTCAACATTACAAAGCGAGAGCCACCTAAGAGGGCTTGTTGAAAAAGTGGCGCATGTGTGTTTCTTTGATTTGTCATGCCAGCGAAGGCTGGCATCCAGTCTTGTCTTTCAAAGAGTTAAGATGGGCTCCAGCTTTCGCTGGAGTGACTTGTTTCTAGGTGTAGCGAAAATCGAAGGGTTTTTCAACAGTCCCATAAGGTGGGCACCAGACTTTCCTTTCACGCCCGCCCATGCATCGGCTCCCGTCAGTTCTAAACTCAAAATCACGCCAACAACGGTCACACAGGGGCATACGAGAAGTCCGCAACCCACGAATCACGCTCCCTCGAAGAATAAGACTGGATTCCCGCCTTCGCGGGAATGACATTTTTTGGGGTGTAGATATGAATTGAAGGGTTTTTCAACAGGCTCTTCAGATGAGAAAGGGGCAGACGAGATCCCGCTTAAGGCGGGACCGCCCACAAAACGCTTCATCTCACCCCCGCCCATGCAACGACAACCGGAACCGCTTGCCTGATGGAAGCTCTCTGACAGATTCTGACAGCAATCTTAATCCCGCATCATCGGCCATCGCATCGAACTTGGCAGGTTCCAACAGTTGCATGATGGAGGCCAACTGATTGAGGCTCGTATAGGGTGTCTCTGTCACGGCGCTCAATTTGGCATCGGCTAACTGCAGGATTGTCGACAAGCACCCATCGGGTGTCAGCCAATCGGCGATGACTGTCAATGTCTCCTCGACATCGACGTACTCGAATAACAAGGCGCAGTGAATCAGATCGAATGACTCCGGGTAGAACCGGCAGGAGGTGATATCGGAGCAGATCGTTTCGATTTTATCGCTGTGCTTGCCAAAGCGCTCCTGCAGAATCGTCAGATACGACTCATTAATATCGACTGCCGCGACTCGCTCAGTTACCGAGTAATCAATATGCTCAAAGCCATTGCCGGTGGTGCATCCGACAACGAGAATCGACTTCGGCTTTCGTTCAGCGAGAATGGACTTGAAGGATTCATTAAGAAAGTCCAGCTGACCGACACTTGGCATGCCCATGTGCCCTTCGTAGTCAGCGGCGGAAATTCGGAGCCAGGGATTTTCTTGTGGTGCATTCATGGTAGAAACCTCCTACATGGGATGGTTGGAACCCACAGCAAGCTGTGGGCGACCAGCTTAAAGGCGGGACCGCCCACAAAAAGCACATTCGCTTCTTTGCCCAGGTGGCCCAGGCACTGCCTGGGATCTTTCGCTTTGTGCTACCATCACATTACCCGCGCATTGCGCGGGCCACCAAGGGATAGACAAAGAGCGAAGATGGGTTCCCGCTCAGCGTCTCGCCTTCGGCGAGTCTTGTCGGGAATGACAGGATTTGAATTCACGACTAAAACAACCGCGCCCTCTTGGCGAGGAAGGCATAAAGGGCTTTGTCGAACGGCATGGCCGTGTCGATGGGGTGATAATCAATAAGGGACTGACGGCAGGCCAGCGCGATCTCGTCGGAGTACTTTCGCACTTGTTCGCTGAAATGCCCTTTGATCTGATAGGGAAGAGTCGTTAGCTCCTCGCCGGTTTCCATATCCTTGAAGACCGCCTCTCGTGGAAATGCGAAGTCACGTTCGCGTGGATCGAGAATATGAAAGACAATCACTTCATGCCGCTTGTGGCGGAAATGTTTCAGCCCAGAAATGATCGAAGCTCCATTATCAAGAAGGTCGGAAAGTATCACTACCAGCCCTCGCCGTGTGATTCGCTCGGCCATATCATGAAGGGTGCTGGCGATATTCGTTTGATCCGACGGTTTCTGCTGGGCGATTTCATTGAGCAGTACATGCAGATGGCCGGATTTTGACCGCGGCGGAATGTAGCGGCGCATCTTCGTGTCATACGTCACCAGTCCGACCGCATCTCGCTGGCGGAGCATCATGAATGACAGCGCCCCGGCGAGCAAGCCGGCGTAGTCATGCTTGGCGACATGCCCTTCGCTGTGATATCCCATCGAGGCCGAGCAGTCGAGAAGGATGTAGCCTTTGAGGTTCGTCTCCTCTTCATACTGCTTGATATAGTAGCGGTCGCTTTTAGCGAAGACTTTCCAGTCGATATCCGAGATATTATCCCCGGGCATATATTGTCGGTGCTCGGCAAACTCCACCGAAAAGCCATGATAAGGGGATTTGTGCAGGCCGGCGATGAACCCCTCGACAACCATCCGCGCCCGCAGTTCCATCCCTTTGAGTTTTGAGACGGTCTCCGGATTCAGATATTGACGATAATCCTGCATCATAGCCTGTCTCTATTTGCTTTCGTGCGGTCCTTTGGCCAGTTCGGCGAATATCATGAGAGCCATGTAAACTATGGAAAAGAGAATGAGCACTCCTGATATGGCGAGGATGTCATCGAATACCGGGGAGAAGCCTCTCCCGCTCAGCCCTATATTGTGGAGAATCACGGCCAGCCCGAAAGTTGATACCATTGCCGTTTTAATCTTCGGGCTTACCGATGTGAAAAGGAAAATCAATCCGAGCGCAAAGAAGAGAAGACTTTGCCCATTGATATGGGTGTGCGCTAAGCCGATATTTTCGCGAAGGGGCGGGCGGTCGGCTTCCCGTTGTTGATTTTCGGCCCTCTTTTCCTGCTCCTGCATCTTAAGCATGAGATCCGCGCTATCGAGACGTTGTTCCTCGCCGCGATGGGTCTCATCCCAGATAGGAGCCATCACGGCTGACGAATCGGTGAGAATCTCTTCGATGTCCTGCTCTGGCTCCCCTTCCTGCTCACTTGTTTGGCCGGTTATTGAGGGCTGATCAATGACATGCGCCGGAAGATTCGATTCTTCCACCCGTCCGTTTTCGAGGTAAAATATCCAGCTCGCCCAGAAACAGACACAGAGCATTAGGGTCGTGAACAACCCGACAAAGACTTTCGCATAGTGCGGAAGCATCCACAAACGATATGAATCAAACTGCATGACAACCTTTCATTACACTGCCTGTCACTCTGTCAATGCCCCTTACGCCGATCGTTCCTTGACCGTCGCGAGAATTCGCTTGATAATCTCGAGCGTGTCGACCCCGTCGGCCTCGGCATTAAACGAGGTCACAATGCGATGCCTCAGAACCGGAAAAGCCGCAAAGCGGACATCCTCAGGCCCGGGCGTTGGACGTCCTTCGAGAATAGCCTTGGTCTTGGCCGCCAAAATCAGGTACTGCGAAGCACGGGGACCCGCTCCCCAGCTTACCCACCCTTTTATAAAATCGGGGGCGGTAGGTTCGCCAGGACGGGTCGCACGGACCAGGTCGACGGCGTACTGGACGAGGTGGTCAGAGACCGGCACACGACGAACCAATTGCTGGTAGGAGACGATCTCCTCTGGCGACAGAACTTTATCGGGAGCATGGACTGCGCCGGTTGTAGTCGACTTCACGATATCCCGCTCTTCGCTGGAGCTTGGGTAATCTACATAGACATTGAACATGAAGCGGTCGAGCTGTGCTTCCGGAAGAGGATAGGTACCCTCCTGCTCGATAGGGTTCTGCGTCGCCAGCACAAAGAACGGCTCATCGAGCTTGTAGGTATGCCCCGCCGCTGTGACTTCATGCTCCTGCATAGCCTGGAGCAGGGCGGCTTGAGTTTTTGGAGGAGTACGATTGATTTCGTCGGCCAAAATGATGTTGGCAAAGACCGGACCTCTCACGAATCGGAAGCTCCGCTTTCCGGTAGCATGCTCCTCCTCGAGAATGTCAGTACCGGTGATATCAGATGGCATCAAGTCGGGGGTAAATTGAATGCGACTGAACTTCAGATTTAGCGATTGGGCGAGGGTCGAGATGAGGAGAGTTTTCGCCAAGCCAGGGACTCCGACCAGAAGGCAGTGACCACGGGCAAGAAGGGAGATAAGCAATTGCTCCACCACCTGATCCTGGCCGATGATGACCTTGCCGATTTCGGCCCGAAGGCGTTTGTACGAGACGTTAAGTTGTTCTACGGCCGCTGTATCACTGTGCGCGGATTGTGTCATCTATCCTCCAATGGGGATTATCATTCGATGTTGTTTTTGTATTCAGGCCTTATACCCTGAATTCGCGTTAAGTATAGAGGGGAAAAGAGGTAAATGCAAACTTGAGGGGCGTGTTGAAAAAGTCTGGTATGAGGACGCCCTTATTTCTGTCATTCCGGCCAACCTCGCCAAAGGCGGGGGCAGAGCCGGAACCCATCTTGTCTTACAAAGAATTGGATGGATTCCCCGGTCAAGCCGGGGAATGACATTTTCGGGGATGCGAAGTGAGTTGAAGATTTTTTCAACAGTCCCACTCTGCTAAGCTACCTCTCATCGATCTCACCTGCTCAGTGAGCGAAACAACATACCGTCAATCGAGGATAGACTCGCACCGAGAAAACGCTTTACAAACATAGTCCTAACTTGTGACAAAACTTTCAGTTAGCAAAAGTCAACGGTGTGGACAATGCCACTTCGACAGAATCTGTGGCACTATTTAACTTATTGTTTATCAATCGATTAGATGGTTGTTCACAATTGGCCTTAGTTATCCACACCCCATTGGCCGATGTGAAAAGCGCGGCCACTTGCGTTGCGTTGGTGACCAGTGATATCGGGCGGGTCGCGGTATCTTTATTTCTTGAGTAGGTCAAAACCCCTGCGGTTTTGACGTCTTCGCTCATTTCAAAGTCAGGAGCACAAGGCTCCTGACCTACTCGAAACCCGAGGGGGCAAATAATCACTCCCCAAAATACAGGAACCGGTCGAGCATCTTCACATACTCCGACCAGCCCTTACCCCCCTGACGATCTCGAATTCGCTGTATCGCCCCCATCTTGCTGTCGATCTCGTCGCAATAGTAGACTATGAACGCCTCCGGCATCTGCGGCACCACCGGCGTGGCATACTGCAATTCGCCCTGATGCGAAAGAAGAATGTGGCGCAGTTTCATGAGGAGCGTGGGTGGAAAGGCCTCAATCTTCGCGGCTCTATCACACAGCCACTGATCTGCAATGCAGATATGCCCGACCAGCCGTCCTTCATCGGTGTAATCAAAAACCATGTCGCGGGTGTAGGTGGCGATCTTGCCGACGTCGTGAAAGAGGCCGCCGAAGATCACGAAATCTTTGTTAATAAAGTCATATTGCGTGGCCACCCGCATGGCGAGTTCGGCGACATTGGCCGAATGTTCCGACAGCCCCCCGATAGTAGCGTGATGCCACAGCTTTCCGGCCGGGGACATCAGAAAATCATTGAGGAACTTCTCGTCCTCCCAGAATGACATCAAGATAGACTTGATATAGCTGTTCTCGATTTTTTCAGTGAGATCAAAGATTCGCGTCCGACGAGTTTCCAACGATTGCGCTGAGTGGGGGAGAATCTCCTCGAGGCGGTATTCGCCTTCGACGGCTATGCGAATCCGATTGACGGTGATCTGCGTGCGGTTCTTGTATTCAGTGACGACCCCTTTGACTTTGACAATCGTCCCCTCGACACATTCTTCGAGCGCAAACTGGTCCGGCTCCCACATGACGGCGTCGAGCCGTCCGGTGGCATCCCCCAGTTCGAGAGAGACGTAGTGCCCGCGGGTAAATTCGCGCACTTCTTTCTTGCGCACAATGAAGAAATTCGTGACGGGGTCATTGACCACCATGTCCTTGATCCTCTTCGGCTCCATGCCGGGAATATAGGGGGAATTCGCTCCGTCTGGCAACGAAACACTTATCGATCGTCATCACAACCGTTTTGAGTTGCTAACCAACCGCGTAACAGCGATTTTCGTACAATACATATGACTACATCCGAGACAGCCCACCCAACCCCATGAAGACCCTGACCAGATACATTCTCAAGGAGCATATCCCTCCGTTTATTTTTGCCTTTGTTACCATCACCTTTCTCCTGGTCATCGACTACGTCCCAAAAATCATCGATCAGGTCATCGACAAGGATATCGGCTGGCAGGTGGTGGTCGAGCTTGTTGCCCTCAACCTCGCTTGGATGCTCGCCCTTTCTATCCCCATGGCAGTACTGGTCTCGACCCTGATGGCTTTTGGACGGCTCCAATCCGATTTCGAAATCACCGCCGTCAAGGCGTCTGGAGTAAATCTTCTGAGAGTTTTGCTACCGCTTTTAGCGGCGGGTGCGGTCATCATGGTGTTGATGATTCAGTTCAACGACAAGGTCCTCCCCGATCTCAACAAGAAGGCGCGGCTATTGGCGGGGGATATTTCGTCGATGCGCCCAACTCTCCTCTTTCGCTCCGGCATTTTTATCTCTGACATCCCCGGCTATCTCGTCATGTGTGACAAAATCGACCACGAAACCTCCCGCGTTCAGGGAGTGAATATCACTGAGACAACCGATTCCAAAATGACCCGCATCATCGTCGCCGAATACGGCTTTCTCAAAATGATAAACGGCGGGCGTGACATGGAGTTCAGCCTCTTCAACGGTGAGTTGC
>ERZ1292633.2648-Hain-H41-02um-R1-2648-length-18089-cov-5_pt1 | contig 18089 bp, 15 predicted proteins | sample MGYA00564406_ERZ1292633 | MGnify/ENA primary metagenome ERZ1292633 (study PRJEB36523, sample SAMEA6512639) | groundwater metagenome | collected 2019-01-08 | study: AquaDiva: Metagenomics assemblies of 32 groundwater samples | reverse complement strand
AACCGAGGAGCCTTGCACCGCGATAGTGCTGGGAACCGCTGCGGACGTCGATGCCGCTGTTGCCGCTGCGCGCGCCGCGCTTGCCAGTTTTAGCCAAACGACGCGTGAGGAGCGTGTCGCGCTACTGACCCGCATCGTCGAAGAGATGAAAAAGCGCACAGCTGACCTTGCACAGTCAATGGCCGAGGAAATGGGCGCGCCGGTCAGTTTCGCCGCGATGGCACAGGTCGGCGCAGGGATTGGCGGATTTCTGGGCACTATCGCCGCCCTCAAAGACTTTGCGTTCAGCGAGAAAATGGGTGCCAGCACCATCGTCTATGAACCAATCGGCGTGGTTGGCATGATCACACCGTGGAATTGGCCGCTCAATCAAATAGCGCTCAAAGTTGCACCGGCGCTGGCTGGCGGCAACACCATGGTGCTCAAGCCATCCGAAGAATGCCCGGGCAACGCCGCGATTTTTGCAGAAATAATGGACTCTGCGGGCGTGCCACCGGGCGTTTTCAACCTGGTTCAGGGCGATGGCCCCGGTGTCGGTGCTGCGATTTCGGCGCATCCAGACGTGGAAATGGTCAGCTTCACCGGATCGACGCGCGCGGGCATCCTTGTCGCCAAGTCCGCCGCCGACACGGTCAAGCGCGTCCATCAGGAATTGGGTGGCAAATCACCCAATTTGGTGCTGCCAGATTCCGACCTTGGCACCGTTTTGCCGCCGACGGTGCAGGGTGTGTTGGTCAACAGCGGGCAAAGCTGTATCGCGCCGACGCGGATATTGGTCCATAAGGATCAAGCTGCCGAGGCGGCTGGTTTTATCAAGGCGATGTTCGACCAAACGCCCGTTGGCGACCCCATGAGTGAGGGAATGCACCTTGGCCCCGTGGTCAACAAGGCGCAGTTCGACAAAATCCAAGGGTTGATCCAGTCGGCGATCGACGAGGGGGCGACATTGGAAACCGGTGGCACCGGCCTGCCCGTGAACGTCAACCGTGGCTATTTTGTCAAACAAACCGTTTTTTCCGGCGTCACGCCGGACATGCGTATCGCCAAAGAAGAAGTGTTCGGCCCCGTTGCCACGGTGATGGCCTATGCCGACATCGAAGAAGGCATCGCCATCGCCAACGATACCCAATATGGCCTGTCAGCGGTGATTTCTGGCGACCCGGCCAAGGCCGCCGCCATCGCACCGCGCCTGCGTGCAGGCATGGTCGCGGTCAATAATTGGGGGCCGGCACCCGGCGCACCGTTCGGCGGATACAAGCAATCGGGCAATGGCCGTGAAGGCGGACTGTTTGGCCTCAAGGACTTTATGGAGACCAAGGCGATCAGCGGGATACCGGATTAACACCTTACCCCAACAAAAACACCGCATGTTCGGCGCGGAAATTGGCGGCCGCCGCGCTGGTTTGCTTATCGCCGCTTAAGAACCATGCGCCATCAATGCGAATGCCGCGTGCGCCAAGCAGCGCGCGAAAATCGTCAATCGTCACATGGTGGATGTTGGGGGTTTCATACCACGCCAGCGGTAGCAGCCGCGTCACCGGCATCCGGCCGCCCCACAAAAGCGAGAGCCGCACCCGCCAATGCGCAAAATTGGGAAATGACACAAATGCACGCGTGCCGATGCGCAGCAATTGGTCAAGCAACAAATCGGGCCGCGCCGTCGTCTGCAAAGTCTGACTGAGGACGGCATAGTCGAACGATCCGTCGGGATAATCGCTCAGATCAGCCTCGCAATCGCCTTGGACAACACTGAGCCCCCGCGCCACAGCCGCCGCGACATTGGTGGGATCAAGTTCTAAACCACGCGCATCACAGCCACGCTCGTCACGCAATGCCGCCATCAGGGTGCCATCACCGCACCCGACGTCAAGAATGCGTGAACCCGAGGCGATTTGTGCGGCGATAATCGCCAGATCAGGGCGCAAACCGATCATGTGCCGCTCCTGCCGATGAAGCCCGCCACGACAGCGTCAAGCGCCGGGACATCGAGCAAAAAGGCATCATGGCCAAAGGGGCTGTCGATCTCGACAAAGCTGGTCGGAGCGCCAACCGCGTTGAGGGCGTGGACTATGCGGCGCGATTCCGCCGTCGGATAGAGCCAATCTGAAGAGAAGCTGACGAGGCAGAATCGCACGGCAGCAGAGCCTGCAAAGGCATCGGCCAGCCGCCCGCCATGTTCTTCGGCTAAATCGAAATAGTCCATCGCCCGCGTGATATAGAGGTAGCTATTGGCGTCAAAACGGTCGGTAAACGCCAACCCTTGATGCCGTAAATAGGATTCGACCTGAAAATCCGCGTCAAAACCAAATGTTTTGGCGTCTCTGTTTTGCAATTGCCGCCCGAACTTTGCAGTCAACCCTTCCTCGGACAAATAGGTGATATGCGCCGCCATCCGCGCCACCGCCAGTCCCTTTGCCGGGCCCGGTCCAGCCGGATCATAGTCCCCCTGCGCCCAAGCGGGATCCGCCATAATCGCTTGCCTGCCGACCTCGTGGAAAGCGATATTTTGCGCCGAGTGCCGCGCCGCAGACGCAATCACTAGCGCCCGCGCCACCCGTTCGGGATAATGCGCGGCCCACACCAATGCCTGCATTCCGCCCATAGAGCCGCCAACGACGGCATGAAGCCGATCTATGCCCAAGGCATCGAGCAAAGCCGCCTGTGCGCGCACCATATCGCCGATAGTGATGACGGGAAAACGCATTCCCCACCTCTCGCCGTTCTCACTATCTATGCTGGCGGGGCCAGTAGATCCCATGCAGCTGCCCAAGACATTGGCGCAAATCACGTGAAATCGGTCGGTGTCGATGGGCTTTCCCAGCCCGACCATTCGGTCCCACCACCCCGCCTTGCCCGTGACGGGGTGAGGCCCCGCAAGATAGTGATCGCCGGTGAGCGCGTGACACACCAATATCGCATTATCGCGCGCTGCGTTGAGCACGCCATAGCTTTGATAGGCAATCTGTGCATCGGGCAATGTGCCACCGCCATCGAGCGACAACGGCTGTGACAAACGTAAAAGGAGGGGCGTAGCAGGCATCGAAGGGCGATTTGCGCGCTGGACAGCCCCGCGTCAAACGCTAAACGCTTGGCACATGATTGCACCACAACCAAAATCGTGGGTGATGGGCATTGATGCCTATATCCCCGGCCGCTCCACCGCCAATGACGGCCGCCCGCTGGCAAAACTCAGCGCCAACGAAAACCCGCTGGGGTGCAGCGACCATGCGCGCGCTGCCTTTGTCGCCGCCGATGATCCCAGCCGCTATCCCGACCCGGGATCGAGCGCGTTGCGTGACGCCTTGGCGGCGCATCACGGCCTTGATGCAGCGCAAATCATCTGCGGCACCGGATCGGACGAGCTGCTACATCTGGCGGCGGGCGCCTTTGCCGGACCGGGTGATGAGATCATCTATGTCCGCTATGGCTTTGCGGTTTACGATATTGCGACGCGGCGGGTCGGCGCGGCACCGGTCATCGCACCCGACCGCGACTATGGCACCGATGTTGATGCACTGCTTGGCTGTGTCACCCATCGGACGCGGCTCATATACCTCGCCAACCCCAATAATCCGACCGGAACGCTGGCCAGCGCCGCCGATGTCGCGCGGCTGCACGCGGGGCTGCGCAGCGACATCTTGCTGGTGCTCGACCAAGCGTATAGCGAATATCTAACGCCCGAACAGGATGATGCGGGGCTGGCATTGGCGCAGCGCGCTGACAATGTCTTTGTCACCCGCACCTTTTCCAAAATCTATGGTTTGGCGGGCGAGCGGATTGGCTGGGGCTATGGCCACCCCGCGCTCATCGACGCGATGCACCGCATACGCGCGCCGTTCAACGTGACAACGGCCGGGCAGAAGGCCGCCATCGCTGCGCTGGGCGATCAAGACTTTGTGGCGATGAGCCGTGCGCATAATGACATGTGGCGCGGCTGGCTGGCGCAGCAATTGGGCGCGCTTGGTAATCACGGGGTGCGCATAGTGCCGTCGGCAACCAATTTCCTCCTTGTGCTGTTTGAGGGTGCCGTTACCGCCGGGGCTGCGTATCAAGATTTGATGGATAAAGGGTTTATCGTTCGCTGGTTGCCGGGGCAGGGCTTGGCCGAAGGGCTGCGTATCACCATCGGCACCGAAGCCGAGACACGCGGCGTCGCCGAAGCTTTGCGGCAGATTGTGGCGGGGGAATGAGCGCAACCACGCCATTTTCGAAGATTTCCATCATTGGGCTTGGGCTGATCGGATCCTCGCTGGCGCGGGCCATTGCCGCGACCTGGCCCAACATCAGCGTCACAGGCTATGACGCCAGCAATAAAGTGCGGGCGCGGGCGCGCGGCATAGGGCTTTGCACGCGAATATCCGATGATATTGGTGATTCTGTCGGTGATGCAGATTTCATCGTCTTTGCGGTGCCCGTCGGTGCGACGCACGAAGTGGCCACCAACCTGATTGGCCATGTGCCGCAGGACGCCATCATCTCCGACGTCGGCTCATCCAAGGCCAATGTCGCCGCCATTTTGCGCGGGGCATTTCCCGACCACGCCATTGTCCCCGCCCACCCCGTAGCGGGCACCGAAAGCAGCGGCCCGGACGCCGGCTTTGCCAGCCTGTTCCGTGATCGCTGGTGCATATTGACCCCCGATGCCGAAACACCGCCCAAAGCCACCGCGCGGGTCGGCGCTTTTTGGAGCGGAATCGGTGCGAAGGTCGAGATTATGGATGCGCAGCACCACGACATGGTGCTCGCGATCACCAGCCATTTGCCGCATTTGATTGCTTATACCATCGTCGGCACCGCGTCGGACCTGGAGGGCGTCACCCAAAGCGAAGTCATCAAATATAGCGCGGGTGGCTTTCGCGATTTTACACGGATTGCCGCGTCAGACCCCGTGATGTGGCGCGACGTGTTTTTGAGCAATCGCGACGCGGTGCTCGATATGTTACAGCGCTTTTCCGAAGATTTATCGCAGCTGCAACGCGCCATCCGTTGGGGCGATGGCGACACATTACATGCGCTCTTCACCCGAACACGCGCAGTCCGCCGCTCGATTGTCGAACAGGGTCAGGATGACGCCGCGCCAGATTTTGGTCGCAAGCACGACTAATTATTTTTATTATTCAATGCGTTAATTGCTTTATGCGCCAGCGCTTCTGCTTCATCGCGCGGCAGGCCGGGGGGAATGACCTCGCCAACGCGATAGGTGATGATGCCCGGCAGGCGGATCCAGCCCACCAACCAACCATGCGCGCGCAGCCGCCCGCTATCGACCGCGACCGGCACCGCCGCCATCCCCAGCAGTTTATACACCCCGGCAAAGCCAGAGCGGATCGACGGTGATTGCCCATGCGGCACCCGCGTCCCTTCGGGAAACAGGATAATCGGCCGCCCGGCAGCTATGGTGGCCGCTGCGGCGCGGCGCATGGTCCGAAGCGCGCTGGCCCCAGCCGTTCGTTCAATCGGAATCAGGCCATAACGGGTCGCCAACGGCCCCCAGAAAGGAATCGCAAACAGCTCCTTTTTGGTGAACACCACGGGGCGGTCGAGCAGCAACATGACATCAATGGTTTCAAACATCGCTTCATGTTTAGATACCAGAAAGGCGGCACCGCGCGGCATTTCCCCTTCGACAACAACGCGCTGACCCAATATCCAGCGCGCCGACCCCCTGTTGAGCAGTGCCCAGCTGCGAACAGCCAGCGCGAGGGCGCGCGATGAAAAAAGTGCGCATGGCAGGCCGAGCACCACCACCAGCGCCGAACCGATGAAAAAGACGATGACCCACATAACCGTCCGCGCCGCTGCAATCGCTATACGCACGGCCTATATGCCTAAAAGCGCGCCAAGGCGGCGCAACAATAATTTGTGATATTCGGTCCACAACGTAGCAAAGGACGGTCGCGAAGGCACCGCGTCAACAACGACGGTGATATCGGCAGGCAGGGCGTGCTCCACCTCGAACCGCGCCCGGCGCATGTGCCAGTCGGTTGTAACCAGCCTGATAGATTTATAGCCGCGCCGTCGCGCCCAGCCCGCGACTTCACGGCCATTCCCGCGCGTGTCGGCGGCTTCGCGGCCCAATGCTACGCAACATTCGAACAGCGCAATCGGCCGATGATATTCAGCCGCCAAGTCCGCCGTGCTAACATCGCGCCCTACACCCGAAATCAGCACCCTTTTGGTCTGTCCATCTTGCAATAGATCTAGCGCGCGGTCGATACGGTGCGGCCCGCCCGTGAATACGACAATGCCGTCGGTCCGCCAATCGCCCAGCGGTTGCGGCAAGAACATGGCAAACCACACAAAGCCAAGCAGCCAGATCAAGAGCAAAGCGGAGAGGGTGCGGCGGATCATGGCATCGCCCTTAACGCGCGAATGACGGACAATCGCGCAAAAAATACTGCTATCGCGACAATCAGCGGCGGAAGGAGCAAAATGAAAGCGTAACTGGCCCTGTGGCTACCCGACGCCAGTGTCGCTACGACCAGTTGCAGTTGCCACCCGATGAGCGCGACGAGAAAAACGCCGGCAATGCCGCCTATGCCTGCACCAACCATGGTGTCGCGCGCGATTTGCCGTTGAAAAAGTCGCGCAACCTGCACATCCGTGGCGCCAACAAGATGCAAAATATCAATTGTGGCGCGTTGGCTGCTCAACGCTGCGCGCGCAGACAGCACGGCCACCGCCGCCGCGATGACCATCAAGAGTAAAGCGGCACCAGCAGCAATCCACCCGACCGAAGTCATCAACCCCGCAACCGGCCCTAACCAGTCGGCGTGCGCAATCACCCGCGCCGATGGCGCGACTTCGGCCACCGCTGCGCGCAACCGAGACATCCCTGAATCTGTGCCCGACGAGCGGCCCGATTCCACCAGATCAACGTCAATCAGCGCTGGCAACGGCATACCGGTTTCTATGACTCCATCGCCCAGCCATTGTGATGCCATGGCCCGCAATTCTGTTTCAGGGACCGTGCGCATCGCCGCGACATAAGGCGCGTCACGCAAAACATCGCGCACACGGCGCACATGGTCGCGGCGAACCAGCGGATCGACATCGACCAGCTGAATTGTTGCCCGCCCCGCAATCTGCCCCGACAGGGCATCGGCCGCAGGCGTTAGCCCTATCGCTGCCGCCAATCCCAGCATTGCCAGCATCGTCATTACGGCAACCATCCATGGCAGTGGGCCGCGCATGCCCGCAGACGGCAATATGGGCGGCGGTGGGTCGCCGCCATTGCCGTGCCCATAGTCGTTCATGGTTCAAACCCCATGATCTGACGCGAAGCCGGGGGGTAACGCAGCGCGCCGGTCGGATCTGCAAGCCGCCCCTTGGTCACCCGCATCATTTGCGCGCCGGGAACCCGGTTCATCAGGTGGATGTCGTGGGTGGCGACCACCACTGTGGTTCCTGCGCGGTTAAGTCCTTCAAATAATTGAAGTAATCGCACTGCCATGTCGGGATCGACATTCCCCGTCGGCTCATCCGCCACCAGCAATTGCGGGCGTGCAATCACCGCGCGGGCAATCGCGACGCGTTGCTGTTCGCCGCCCGATAGCGTCGAAGGCAGGGCATGTTGCCGCGCCGACAAATTGACCCAGTCGAGCATTTCATTGACCGGCCCCGCTAGATCACGCTCCGACACGCCCGATATGCGCAACGGAAGCGCCACATTGTCATAGGCCGACATATGATCAACCAGCCTGAAATCCTGAAAGACAACGCCAATCCGGCGGCGAAAGCCCGGCAGACGCCGCCGTTCGAGCGTTACCATGTCTTCGCCAAACAGGCTGATTTGCCCGCGACTGGGGCGGTGCGCCAGATAAAGCAGTTTCAGCAGTGACGTCTTGCCAGCCCCCGAAGGCCCGGCGATAAAATAAAAAGCGCCGCGCGCCAGAGTGAAGCTGATGTCCGACAGCGTTTCCGCCCCCACACCATAGCGCAAACCGACATTGTCGAACCGCACGATTTCGTTGCTGTTCGGTCGCAAAATCGCTGTCACTGATCGGTCCTGTGTTCGTGCGCCAGCCCAGCCAATAGGGGCAGCAAAATCTGTTGCCCCTATTCGCGGCCCGATGCAATGCTTGCATGCAATCAAGGATGCGTGTTTAGGAAGTAAAGGGGCTGGATCTGCGCATCGCATAGTCATGGCTTGAGCCAGAAAGCGGCGTGTCAAGAAGTGAGTGAGCGAGAATAGTGGTGCTATTTGCCGAACGAACGACGATGACATGGCGCTTTCTGGACAAGCCCCCCTCTTGTGATTTGTGGGGGTGGCGCGATGCGGGCGAACTGTATTGTCAATCGGCTTGCCCGGGATGGACACCCGCCCTTCGCCGTTTTCCTCACATTGCATCCCGCATCGCAGACACCATGGCTCATGCGATGCGCAGGTCCAGTCCCTCGTCATGATCCTGAGTTGCCCCGCCTGCCACACACGCTATGTCGTGCCCGATACAGCGATCGGGGCGACGGGCCGTTCGGTGCGCTGCGCCAGTTGCGGACATAAGTGGTTCCAGCCGCCCGGCAATGCGCCATTGGCAGTTGATGAGCCTGCGCCCGCGCGCGCTGTCATCGCGCCTGCGCCTTTTGTGGACGCACCTCTTGCGGAAACCACGCCGCCACGCCCCGAAACCCCCGAACCAGCCCAAGTTGATGCACCGCCGGCTGCTGTAAGCCCGCCGCTATCCCCGCCGCCTTTTGGTCCGGGGTCGAAACAAGGTTCGCGCAGCCGACGCAACCCTGCGCGACGGTGGACGATGCTGGCCGTCGGTTTTGCCGTTGCCGTTGTTGCCAGCGCAGGGGCCATGGCCTGGTTCGGCGTTCCCACATGGGCCGAGAATCTTCTCGTCATCCGCCCCGCCGATGAGCCAGATCTGGTCATCGAATTACCCGTTGAAGCACAGGATCACCGCACATTATCCAATGGCACAATTTATTTTGCCGCCAATGGCAGCATCATCAACCCGACCGACCAGCCACAACGCGTGCCGCCGATCAGGGCCGAATTGCGCGATTCGCAAGGGACCATTGTTTATGAATGGATTATCCCGCCGCCCGTCGACGTGCTGCCCCCCGGCGAACGGCGCAACTTCAGCGAGGCGCGCACCGATATTCCGCGCCGCGCCGTGACATTGACCGCAAGCTGGGCCCAGCCACGTTAAAATGTCGCGCACGGCAAGGCGGCGTGGAACACCGCTTGCGCCGCCCGAACGGCTTTGCTAAGCGCGCCCCCTTGCTGAGCGAAACACAGCCGATCAGCAATTCCCTGTCTGCGGCCATGGCGGAATTGGTAGACGCGCAACGTTGAGGTCGTTGTGGGCGAAAGCCCGTGGAAGTTCGAGTCTTCTTGGCCGCACCAGGGAAATATATTGCGGCTAATCCCTTGCCCCATGCCCATCGCCCTCGGTTGTTGGCGGCGGACCGCGCGCAAGGTTGGACCGCGCATTGACCGACAGCGGTCCCATCCGCACCCGTTGATTGGCACGGTTCAACTCTATTTCCGCCAGCCGCGAATCGACCTCGATCGCCTGCGCTGAAAGCGCCGCGACACGCAATGTATATTTGCCATATGGCACTGATTCAAAAAGGAAAAACCCGTCAAAATCGGTTCGTGTGCGCGCCCGCACTGCGCCTGCGCGGTCAACCAGTTCCAGATCAACCCCTTCGATGCCATTGCCGCCATCGCGCTGTAATATGCCGTCCACTTCGCCCGCAGACACCAGCGGCAGCATCACATGCGTGGCGACACCGGGGCGCGGCGTTACAACGATTCCGGACAGAGCAGGGCGTATCAACGGGTTGGGTATGGACGATTCGTCAATGCCGATCAAAACGGGGCGAAACGGCGTCAACGAATCAACGATGGCCTGTCCATCATTATCGGTCGGGGTGTCGGCGGTGGCGTTGCCAGCGGTAATGACAATGCCCCCTGCCAATTCTTCGCCTGCCTGCCGCCGCCCGTCGCCATTATCGTCCATGAACACGGTAGCCAGCGCCTGTCCTTGGGCAGCAATGCGGTCGCGGGAAAAGCGGATGCCGCCGCCACGCGGGTCTGGCCCAAAACCAAAGGCGAGGCTGAGCCCGCCCGCCACCGAACCGTCGCTCGCGGCTTCGGCAAAGGCGGACAGTGCAAGCCTGTCAAATCGCCGCGTGTAACCGACGCCGGCCCGCGCGCGCCGTGCGCCCGATTGATACCCTGCCTCTACACGCCAATCGGTGCGCTCTGACTGCGCCCATTCGGCGACGGCGGCCACATCGCTCGTTGCCGACGGGCCAGCAATCCCGACACGTGCTTCGCCGCGCACCCGCACACGCCCGAACCGCGCATTGGCAAGCAGTGTCGCAGAAATATCATCCGAAACAGGCGCAAAGCCGCGCGGGGTCGTGGCATGCGACCAATCAACCTGCCCTGTCAGGGAAAGGTTGCGGAAATTGGCCGATGCCCGGCCGGTGGTTTCGATACGGTTCTGACCATCGCGGCGCTGGCGATAGCGTGCCTCGACATGCACGGGCAATGTTGTGCCGCCCAACCGCAGATTATGATCGAAAGACAGACTATGCAGCCCGGTAACGCCCCGGCCAACACGGTCTGAACGATAGCCGCCGCGTGCCACAACCGATTCAAGCTGGAAATAGCTGGTGCCCAACTGCCCGACCCACAGCAACCGTGCCGCGCGACCACCGCCAGATTGCACGCTGCCCGTGATTTCGGCCAAAGTCGGGCCGATGGAGCGGCGCAGCGATGCTTCGACAATCGAATAGCGCCGATCCTCTATCATCAGGCTGGTCGCCCATGCCCCCAGCGACGTGCGGCGATTAAGCCCGCGCTCTATCCCCACCACGCCGCGCCAGCCACGGCGATAGGGGCGCGGAGCATTGCCGAATAACTCCAGCAAATCATGATCTTCTTGGACTATCCCGGCCCAATAATAGGTTTTTTTCGGTGGAATCGCGTCCATGCCCACGGGGATTGTTCGCACTTCGCGGCGCACCTGCCCCTGCGGTCCGTACAGCACCACCTCGAACCGATTGAGCCCGTAATTCAGACGGACATCGACAAATTCATAGCGCCCATCTGGCCCGGGGGATGCAAAACCCAGCAATTGCCCGTTGCGATACAGTTCGGCGTCCCAGCCGCTGGGCAAATCGCCCCGAAATGTCATCCGGTCAAAACTGTCGGGCAGATCAAGCGGACGATTGGTAACCACCGCGCCGCGACCCGCAACGGGCTGTGACGCGATGGGGCTCGACATGCCGGACACATCGCCAGCTGCGATATGGGTGGCCTGCAATGGCCCCAATAATTGACCGCCCGGGTCGGAGCGATAGGCGCGCAACCGCAGGCTTTGCGGGATTCCGCTATTATCGGACGAGAGTCTGGCGTCGAATGACGCGCCGAGCAGTTCGCCGCTCGCAAAGAGTTCATAGCGCGCCTGTGCGGTCGTTTGGCCGCTGCGCGCATCGCGAATGACCGAGGTTGACGCCACGACATCGACCGAAGGAGTCTGCCACATGGCATAGGGGCGGCGCGCTTGCGGCAGGTCAGCGAGATTGAAACTGGTTTCAGGGCGTGCCGTTTCTGCCCTTTGACGGCGCTGAGCCGCCAATTCAAAGGGTAATTGGGTGTCCGATTCGAGAAACAGCACAGAATTGGCGGTATCCGCGCGAAACCGCACGCCCAGCCATTGGCTGAGCAGGGCCGGATCGACGCACCAGCCCTCTGGCGTGTCAACAATTGCGCCAGCATTCAGCGGCTGGCTGCTGCTGGCCAGCGTCACGCGGCCTGCTTCGCGGTCAATCACCAACGTGCGGCGCTCGTCAAAGGCCCAGCCAGTTGCGCGGCGCAACTGTGTGTCGATGCGGATTGGCAGGTCGAGCGCTAGCACGATGTCGGCCAAATTGACGCAAATATGCGCACCATTGGCATATCCGCGTATGCCATCTCCCACGCGATAGCGCGCGGTGCGCAGCTCAAACAGCCATTGCTCCTCCGCGTCGGGTTGCCACACAGGGGCCGCCTGTTGTGCCCCGGCCATAGATGCGCCAACGCCGCCGGGAACGAGTCCCAGCAGCGCAATGGTGGCCATGAAGGCGGTGAGGCGGTTGCGTAATTTCAACGGCGGGCGGCCCTTTCGGCCCGTCCTTTCCCGTCAACGCTCAGCGAAGAACCGCGCTGACTTCGGCAATCGTGGCACCGCCGCGTGAGCGATCCTCGATATAGCGCACCGTCACTGGACCGTGCAGCGCCGCCGCTTGCTCCGCGCTCAACGGCAATGTCACCACCCGCGCATCACGTTCGGGATAGATGGCGATACCGCGCGCTACCAATATGGGCTGGGCGACGCCTTGACGGCTGACGATGACTTCGCCGTAAACCGACCGATTGCCCGCCCGTGTCAGGTCAAACATCAAGCGATGCTCATCGCCATCGCTTTCCAATCGTGGATTGGCGATGGCGGCGCTCGCCGACAGGCTGCCCTGGCGCACGATGATCGGGATGGTGACGCCGTATATCGGGGTCAGCGCAATCGCCACGCCAGACGCCACCTCGGTCGGTGCAGCGGCGACAGCTATAGCGTCGGGAACCGCGCGAAACAGCATATGCGCGCGATATTCACCATCGGGCAGGTCGGCGGGGGCACGAACCCCGATGCGGATCGTTTGCGGCTGATTGGGCGGCAGGGTCACCCGGCGCGGGCTATACACCAGCATGTCGATCATTGCCCGTTCAGCGGGTGTCGCCAGCTCCGGCACGACCTCTTCAAGGCTGCCATCGGCCTGCATCCGCTTGAGTTCGAGCGAAACGCGATAGGTGGCGGGTGCATCCCCGACATTGTTGAGGACAATTTCCGCGCCGCGCGCGCCATCAAGGATGATGCGAGTCGGTGCGACAAGCAAGTCACCACTGGCCACCGCTGGTGCGGGAGCGAGCAAAAGAGCCGCCGTGATGAATATGGGCGCGCAGAAACGGCGCAAAGCATTCGGTACCATGAAAATCTCCCGCTGGTCGCGGAGACAGGCGGAATGCCATGCCCCCCGGTGGATCAGCGGAAAACCTAGACTGAACATGGTTTCGACTTTGCTAACCATATGGTGATTGGCGCGGTCTGGGTGACAAAAAAGGGCCACCGGACAATGCCGATGACCCCTTTTTAGAGAGATTCTATATCAGGTCAGCTGCACCCGTCCGCCATCGGACAGGCGGGCAGGCTGCTTACTGATAATCGACAGAAACGTTGAACGTCCCAGTGTAAACGCCATCGGCCTGGTTTGCGGCAAGCGACAATGTGCCGCCAACCGTCACCGAACCGGTGCCGGTTGCGCTCAACGCGCCGCCAGCCGAGCTGCGAACCAGCGACGCTGTCATCGTGGTTGCGCCGTTCGACAGTGTCACGCTGTTATCACCGGTGATGGTGACGACAGCATTGTTGGTGCCGGTGATGTTGAAATTAGCAGCCGTCGTCGTGCCTGTGCAGGTCAGGCCCGCACCGCAAGTGCGTGCACCCGCAGTCGAAATGGCGACGGTCGATGCCGCTGCGCCCGACACAATCGTGCCGAAATCAAGGTCCGAAGTGTTTGTTACAGTGATCTGTTGAAGGATGTTTGCACGTGCTGTTGCCGAAGCGGTAACAGGCGCGGCATTGGCTGCACCAGCCGAGAGGGCTGCTGCTGCGAAAAGTGCGCCAGCGAAGGCGCGGTTCATTATCTTGCTCATATGTTCTGGTCCCTTTGTCCGATAGAACGGTGAGGTGGCGTGTCCAGCGACCTCCGCCGTTCACATCGCCATTTAGGAACCAAGCTCTTCCCAATATGCTTCCCGCTATGGTTAAGGGCGCGTTAGTTATTTAATTTCCTTTATTTTCATATAGTTACGAGTTATATTTTTTCTCCGCTCAGCCTCTGGCACAGCATATCGAGTTGTTCCAGATTGCCATAATCGAGTGACAGCGTGCCGCGCATCGCCGCAGTGTGCGTGATTCGCACCGCGATTCCCAACATGTCGGCAAGGTGCGTTTCGAGCGCGGCGATGTCTGCGTCGGGCGTGGCAGCGGCCCGTTGCCGCCGAGCCGGGCCATCTCCTTTTCGTGATGCGCGCACCAATGCCTCTACCTTACGCACCGAATAGCCTTTGGCCACAGCTTTACGCGCCAAAGACAGTGCCTCGTCATGGCCGATAAGCGCGCGGGCGTGACCCATGCCCAATCGGCCGTCTGCGATCATGTCGCGGACAGCCTCGGGCAATTCCAACAGCCGCAGGATATTTGTAACATGGCTGCGCGATTTGCCCGTCATCCGCCCGATGGCGTCGGCGCTGTGCCCCAATCGGTCGCGCAGCCGCGCATAGGCGTCGGCCTCTTCGATTGCGGTCAAATCCTTGCGCTGAATATTTTCAACCAGCGCTATGGTATAGGTTTCGGCGTCGTCCAGATCGCGCACAATAGACGGAATCTGGTGCAATCCCGCGCGCTGCGCCGCGCGCCAACGCCGTTCCCCCGCCACAATTTCCCACCCGCGCCCTTCGGCCCGTGGGCGCACTAAGATGGGTTGCACCACCCCGCGCGCGCGGATCGAATCGGCAAGTTCGCTAAGCGCATCATCGTCAAAATGGCGGCGCGGCTGTTCGGGGTGCGGGTGAATGTCGGCAACCAAAAGCAGCGACAGGCCTTCACGCGCGGTGCCCTGCGATGCGCCGGAAACCGGGGCCTCGGTTTGAATCTCGCCAAGCAACGCCGAAAGTCCGCGCCCCAAGCCCGATGGCCGCCGCGCCCGCGCCGCGCCGCCAAGCACACCATCAAAAGACGTGATGCGGGGGCCGTCTTCGCCATTATCCGTGTCTTTGGTCGGGTCTTGAGTCATGTCAGGCGGCCTGTTTAAGGGATGGCAAGCGCACAATCACTTCACGTGCAAGGTCGATATAGGCGAGCGACCCAGCACAGCGTTGATCGTAAATCAAGGCGGGTAAGCCGTGGCTAGGCGCTTCGGACAGCCGCACATTGCGCGGAATAACGCTGTCGAACACGATCGAACCCAAACATTCGCGGACATCGGCCGACACCTGGTCGGTCAAGCGGTTGCGCCGATCAACCATCGTCAGCACGACGCCCAAAATGGCCAGTTGCGGGTTGAATCGCGCCCGAATACGATCGACCGTCTGCAACAATTGACTGAGCCCTTCGAGCGCAAAAAATTCGCATTGCAGCGGCACGAGAATAGAATTTGCGGCGGTCAGCGCGTTCAGCGTCAACAGCCCCAATGACGGCGGGCAATCGATCAGGCAAATGTCCCATTGCCCTGGCAGCACGGTGTCGAGCGCCTTGGCAAGCCGATGGGTGCGGTCTTCGACCGAAACCAGTTCAATCTCCGACCCAGACAGATCGGCTGTTGCCGGAATGAGGTCCAGCCGTGGGATTCGCGTCGCCATTGCCGCTTCGGTGACGCTGATTTCGCCGGCCAACAGCTCGTAACTCGACGATTTCCGCGCCGCCGCCTTAACCCCCAACCCCGTCGAGGCATTGCCCTGTGGGTCAAGGTCGATCAGCAAAGTCCGCCAGCCGCTGGCCGCCAAGGCGGTCGCCAGATTGATTGCGGTGGTCGTTTTGCCGACTCCGCCTTTTTGATTGGCTATCGCGATACAAATCATCCGCGTTTCCATGCTTTCTTTGCGTTCATGGCGCCGTGACCAACCAGAATATGCGATTCGCCGCTGGTCAGGCTTGGCCTTACTGAAAAGCGTGTCTGCCACGTGGGCGCCAACGCCGCTAGCTCTACTTGTGCATTTTTGCCCTTTGGCAGCAACCACAGCGTCGCCGGACCTGCCAAATGGCGCGCCAGTGGCAAAAGCCGATCCAATGGCGCAAAAGCCCGCGCGGAAATCACGTCATATTGCGCGGGCGCGAGTGTTTCGACACGGCCATGATGCACCGAAACACGCCTATCTAAACCATCATCGCGTATAATGGCCTTGAGAAAATCACAGCGTAGCCGCCGCGATTCGACCAATGTGACCCGCCATTGCGGTGCCAGAATAGCGATAATCAGGCCGGGCAAGCCCGCTCCGCTGCCCAAATCAACCCAAGTGCCGCCGCTTTGCCCTGCGAGGAGGAGCAATTGTGCGCTGTCGACTATGTGGCGGCACCAGATGCTGTCATCGTCGAGCGTCGATGCAGAAACCAGATTCTGCCGCGCATTTTCGGCGCGTAAGGCGACGATATAGCGATCAAGCTGGCCCAATGTTTCACGTGAAACATGCAAATTGGCTGCCAACCAGTCGCGCGCGCCCTGCGCTGTGGAGATGATGGGCACAGCCACGCTCGCGCAGATGTGGGAAAGGCCAGAAAAAGCCATCATCACGCGGCCCTGCGCCGACTATGCGCCATGATAGCGGTCAGCGCAGCGGGAGTGACTCCGGCGATCCGGCTCGCCTGCCCCAATGTTTCGGGGCGCGCCGCGCTCAATAGCTCGACCATCTCGCTCGACAGCCCGCCGACGCCTGCATAATCGAGCGCCGCGTCGAGCGCGACTCGCTCATTGGCGGCCAAAGCGCGCAGCTCGGCCTCGTGCCGCGCGATATAGGGCGCATAGCGAATATCCTCGACCAGTTCGGCGAGGATCGCAGGGGATAGAGCGGCAAGCGCGGGGTGATAGTCTCGCAGCCGCGACGCCGCATCGCTGCCCGCCATGTCATGGGCTTGGGCCAGCCATGCCCCCAGCGACCGCGCCACGCCATCCGCGGGTATGGCGATGCCCATCGCTACCAACGCCTGCGACGAAAGCATGGTGTCGAGCACCGTTCGGCCATCTGTCCTTTGTGTTGCACGTAAAGCAACCGCCGCGCGCCGTTCTTCTCCGAGCGCTCCGGCGCTCTGGGCAACCGCCGATAACCGCGCTTCACCATTATCGGCGCGCAATTTCAACCGATGCTCGGCACGCGCGGTGAGCATGCGGTAAGGTTCGCTAACCCCTTGCAACACCAGATCGTCGATCATTACCCCGATATAGCTTTGCCAGCGATCAAGGACCATCGGTTCCGCCCCCATCACCCGCCGCGCGGCGTTCATCCCCGCGATCAGCCCCTGCGCCGCCGCCTCCTCATAGCCGGTGGTGCCATTAATCTGCCCCGCACAATATAGACCGGGCAGCGCACGGACCATCAGGCTGCGGTCGAGCGCACGCGGGTCGATATGGTCATATTCGACCGCATAGCCCGCTACGGCCATCTCCACCGCGCCCAATCCCGGCATCGCGCGCAGCATTTCCAATTGAACATCCGCCGGAAGCGAGGTCGAAATGCCGTTGGGATAGATGATGTGGGTGCCTTGCCCCTCAGGCTCCAAGAAAATTTGGTGCGAGGCTTTGTCGGCGAAACGGTGGATCTTGTCCTCAATCGAGGGGCAATAGCGCGGCCCGCGCGCATCTATCGCTCCGCTGAACAGCGGCGAGCGATGGAGACTGGCGCGAATCACATCATGCGCCGCTTCGGTGGTTCGGGTGATGAAACAGGGCAATTGCTGTAACAGGCGGTGCGGAGTCGCGGCGGACATCGTCCAATCACCGTCATCGCTTGGTTGTTCATCGAGCATGGCCCAATCAATCGTCCGCCCGTCGAGGCGTGGTGGGGTGCCCGTCTTAAGCCGCGCCATTGGCAAGTTCGCGTGGCGGAGCTGTTGCGCCAGCCGCACGGCCCCGGCTTCGTCGATGCGGCCGCCCTCAAACACCGCGTCGCCGCGAAACATCCGTGCCCCAAGGAAGGTTCCGGTCGCCAGCACCACTGCGCTGGCCAAGAGTGTGCGGCCATCAGCGAGCACCACGCCCGCCACCGCACCGCCCGCGCCCTCGTGCCCCGCGCCTTCATGGAAAGCCACCGCCTCACCCGCAATGACGCACAGGCCCGGTTGTGCCGCCACCAGCCGCCGCACTTCGGCCCCGAACCGCAGCCGATCCGCCTGAACGCGTGGTCCCTGCACCGCCGCACCCTTCGACGCGTTGAGCATGCGGTGATGGATGGCCCCGGCATCGGCGGCGCGCGCAATCACCCCGTCGAACACATCGACCTCACGCACCAAATGCCCCTTGCCCAGCCCGCCAATCGCCGG